>FTKL01582704.1_pt1 | contig 34045 bp, 32 predicted proteins | sample 2434061 | NCBI WGS metagenome assembly FTKL01 (sample SAMEA3914816, study PRJEB12502) | metagenome | biome: forest; material: soil | place: USA | collected 2011-09-16 | depth 0.3 m
CGGCAGCAGCGAGTCATCGGCTGAGTTTACATAGAGCGTATGATGCGAGAATAGTTCAGTGGCCGCCACCAAAAACACATCGTCACCCAAATTCCCCCGCCCGTACGAGCCGAGCAGGAGCGTGTGCGTTTCTTTGTCTGTCATGCATGCGCTCCGATAAAATCGTACTCCTTTGCGGCCACGTGCTCTACGCGAAACTGGTCGGCGTAGGCAGCGATCCGCTTTTGTTCTTCTTGATATTCGGTAGGTGACGTTTCATATTTATTGAGTAATCGTTCCACGACGTGTACCAAATTGCCCACGTCCTTCAAAGGCACCGGATGAAGCTGCTCGCCAAATACGGAGCGGTAAACCGGCAGGTCGTACGCCACGACGGGCGTTCCGACGGCCAACGCCTCGGCAACGGCTATCCCCCAGCCTTCTTCGACGCTCGGAAAGACAAACAGCTTCGAGCGGGACAGGATATCGAACTTCGTTGCCTCGTCGACATACCCGGCGAGCTCGATGGGCAGTCCCTGCGCAGTGATATCAGTCCGCAGCCGCTCGAGCTCTGGCCCCACGCCGATCATCACAGCCCGAAAGCCCGGAGACTGCGCGTGCAGCTGACGGCATACCGCCACAAAATCATCCACACCCTTCTGTGTAACCATTCGTCCGCAGAAAGTGAGTGTAATATCCTTTTGAGCATACGGCTTCACACTCGCCAGCGGATTGACGAAATTACTCGACAGCAAAATCTGCTGCTTCCGAAACCCCATCTCTCGCAACCGGTCAGCAACGTCCTGGTTCACCACCACGACCTTGCCAAACCGTTGGCGAATCATAGCGAAGCACAGCTTCTCCTGTAGATTAGCCAGCTTTGTGTTTAGGTTATCCGGCCGCGGCATGTCCTGGATAATGTGATGGATATACACAACCTTTGACTCGCGCGGCGCATGTGCCACGTACACCGGCAAAACGTCTGGCAAAAAGTGCGAGCTCGCGATCAGCAGATCATCCCGCCCAATGAACTTATTAACCCGGCCGGCCGCCTTGAAGGCACGGGCAATATACATGAGTGCCAACGACTGGCGCAGGTTCGTGTCCGGGTGGGTAACGGTCCGGATACGATTTACTTCCGGATAGACTTTCTCCTGGCCGTCACGGCGGGGAAGTACGAGCAGCGGATCGGCCTTTGGTTTGCTATCCAGAATCCATCCGAGTAGTCCACTCATATGCATGTCGCCACCAGATACGTCGCCGGTAAAGCAATTTCGATACACAATAAACTTCGTCATACGTCGGTCTCCATTTTCAATGCTCGTTTGGCGCGCCAGTAGCCGAGGCCACCGTAGGCGTACTCGGCGGTTTTGAGGATCAGCATGCCCGCACCGACAAGCGGATTGCGCAGCAATTTGCCCGGTCTGGAAAAGAACAACTTGTAGCGTGCAAGCGGCCCAGACTGGTCGGTAAGCGCTGACTTGGTTGGATTCTTGGCGAAATATTCCACGGCATGTTGGGCGTAGTAGTACATTTTGCTCGCGGTCTTGCCGAAGTACAGGCGGCCTTCGTTGTGACGAATGTACTCGGTGGCGCGCGCGATGTCGCTGTGTGCGCCGACTCGCTTAGACAGATCCCAGTCTTCCCCGCCGGTCATTTCTTCGCTGTAGCCCCCGACATCCGCGAAGACGTCACGGCGGAAGAACCTCGCAGCTTCGATGGAATCTTGGCCGACATAGAATGAACGCTCAAGCTGCTTGCACTGCGCCCAGAATCCTTCGCCGAATGATTCTTCAGGAATGATCACGCCGCCGACGCGGGGACTGCTAGCCGCGGCTACGCATGAGCTCACGACGCCCTTACCTAGTTCCATGTCGGAGTCCACGATGAGCACGAACTCGCCCTTTGATTTCTCAAACGCGTAGTTTCGTTGGACCGAGCGCTCGGGTCCTTTATTGTAGACGTGCGCAGTGTAGCGCTTGGCGATTTCCTTGGTATCATCGGTCGAATTGTTATCGACGACGACCAACTCAAGCAGCTGATAATCCTGCGCGGCGATTGACGCCAGACAAGCATCAAGAGTCTCGTGATTGTTACGAGTCGTAACGATGACGGAAACGAGGGGGCTTTTCATGCTTCTGCTCCTATCGCTTGCTTAAAATCTGCATAGCTCTTGTCGAAAGTAATGCGCTTACTCCATTCCCAGGCAGCTTGGCGCATTTGTCCATACATGTCTGGATGGGTGAGGATCTTTACAATACCATAAGCGAGCGACGACGGCGAGGGGTCAGTTACAAGACCGGTCTTGTAATGCTTCACACTATCGCGCAAACCGTTCACGTCGTAGACAACCGCAGGTGTTCCCTGGCTTGCTGCTTCGGTTACGGTCAGGCCCCAGCCCTCATGCACGGCGGTCTGTAGAATGATATGCGCCTTCTGCATGAGAATGGCTTTCTCTTCCCGGCTTACCATGCCAAGGTATTCGATATCGTCGCGGTAAGGGCTATTCTCGATCTCCGCCATAACTTTCTGACCGTATTCTCCATCATTCTTACCAGCAATTTTCATCTGCAACTCAGGTATGACAGCCTTTGCGATTTCAAACGCTTTGATCTGATCGACAGTTCGCTTCATGGCACGCATAGCGCCAAGACTCAGAACCGTAGGGCGATCAAGCTTCTGGAGCGTTGCGATATCCTCAACCGGTTCTATCTCGATGCCTTCCGAGATAATATGCGTGCGATCAGGATGAAACCCATGTCGGACCAAATCGCTTGCCGTGCTCGCCGAAACCGTTACCACTGGCGTACGCGATAGGCTGAGGAGTCGGCTTGCTGCTGGCTCGAGCGCATAATGCCCCACATGGCTCAGTGGTGCCTTCGCTTCGTAGAACCACACCGGACCCTCCATTTGGTGATACAGCAAATACTTCTTGGCTTTTCGTTCAAATAACACGCTGAAATACGGCGCGGCATTTACTTCCTCGATCAGCACCTGATACTTACCGCGCATATGCCGCATGTAGTAGGCCAACGCCTGAAATGGGTGAGTGTAGCGATTAGAACCCACGCGGATGACCTCGACACCGTCCAGCATCTCGCGCTTCGGCGCATTGCCATATCCACAGGTCAGCATGGTGACGTTGTGGCCGTCGGCCAGGAGCCTCTTCATCAATTCTCTCGCCACTACTTCCGCACCACCAGCTTCAGGATGCTGATGGTCCTTCCAGGTTAGCCAGGCGATGTTCATGCTAGTTCCGCACCTCCTCGAAGAGCTCGGCTTGCTGCGCAATTTGCTCTTCGGGGCGCACAACATACAATGGACGGTTCGTCACTTCAGCATGAATGTGTGCGATATACATCGACATAAGTCCCAGACAGGTCAGCACGAGCCCCACCATGAAGACGGTCATAACCGCCAGCATAGTTGTACCGTTCGTACCAAGATGCAGATAGTCGCCCATGATATAGCGCTCTAGGTAGAGGAACACTCCGCCAGGCACACTCACTGCAAGGATGCCTGCGCCGATATAGCCTGCGAGTCGTAGCGGCAAGAGGCTGTAGGCGGTAAAGCTGTTCATAGCCAAGTTCACCAGCTTGCGGAAGGTATATCCTGGCGTGCCGAACTGACGAGGCTGCTGCTCGAAATAGATGTATTCGCGGTCAAACCCCAGCCAGTCGATCAGCCCCCTCGTGATACGGTTTCGTTCGGTAAACTGGTTAAACACATTAATAACTTTGCGATCCAGAAGGCGATAGTCGGTCGCGTTCGGCGTGATTTTGGTATGCGAGATACGTCGCATGATCTTGTAGAACAGCTTGGCGCCCATGCGCTTCACGAAGCTTAGATTGCGCGACTTAAAGACGCCAACCACCACTTCCGAACCAGACTCCCACTTGTAGATGAACTGCTTCATCAGACTTGGTGGCATCTGCATGTCCGCATCCATGATGAGCGCAGCGTTACCTCGTGCGGCATGGAGCCCTGCGGTTACAGCAGCTTCCTTGCCGAAATTACGGCTAAACCGAATCAGCCGGACCTGGCGATCTTTGCGAGCGAATCGGTGCAGAACCTTCGCCGATTCGTCGTGGCTTCCGTCATCTACGAATATCATCTCAAATTGATATGGTAGCGCGCTGCTATGCTCCGTAATCTCCTTGTAGAGCAGCGGCAAATTATCAGCCTCGTTATAAACGGGCACAATGATAGAAATAAGCGGCGCGTGTGCATGTGTCTTCATGACACTTGTTTCCTCCCCCTATTTTTAATCCAACTATTACCGGCAACAAGGCCAGCGACCAGAATTATCATGCTAAGACTGCCAAACAAAAGGCTTTCGATCACGGCACGCAAGGTGTCGTGGTGGAAGATCATAAGCGTATATGTGATCAGTGCGCCCGCGATCACAACGAGCGCAATGGTATAGCGCCGGAGCGCCATGAAGTAAGATACCACAAGATTTACAATTGCCACGGCAAAAATTGTCACACTCAGTAGCGGAAGTAGCTCTGCGTACTGATCATATTGGCCACCCATCAAAATACGAATAATTGTGCTCGGCAGGACGACAAACAGCAAAAGCGCAGGCAGACCAGTCACCGCGAGCAGGTAAAAAGATTTCTTGAGTAGTGAACGATTCTCGCCAGCCGGGTTCTTGAGCTTCACCATCGGCATCAACACTTGCGAGATAGAGCCGGTCAGAAAAAAAATAATACGAGCGACCGTCGCAATGCCAGCGTACAGACCAGCCGTCGTTGCGTCGAAGTAGTGCTTCACAACCAAAATGTCGATACTGAACTGCAGCGTGATCAGAAGCGACGTTACCAAAACCATCCCGGCGTACTTGAGCTCCGGCGTCAGAAGCCCCATGTCTGGCTTGCTGAGCCATTTGACGCCCTCGCCACGGGTGAGCCCCATACGCCGCGCCCAGAAAGCGATATAGATCAGTGCGACCAACTGCGCAATTGCCACGCCCCAAATTGCGCCAACCGTGCCCAGCCCAGCCGCAACAAGTCCAACCGACAAGACAATCTTGGCCGCCGAAGCCAAGACGTTACTGATCGACGACACGCCAAATCCATGCCTTCCGCGAACGTACGCGCCACGAAATGTGAAGGGCACGCTCACCACAATCGCAAGCATCAAGATGACGAACGGCAGGGCATCATCGAACTGAAAAAAATGCTGCAACTGGCCGCTAAAGATAAACGACAAAACGAGCAGCACCAAACTCACCGCGAGCGCAATGCGCTCAAGATCAAAGATCACGCGATTGCGATGTTCGATATTATCATAATTTGCCGCCACATTTACCGTCACCAGCCCGAGAACTGTCAGGAAAATACTGAGCTGCAAAAAGAATGAAACCAACGTCTGAACTTCACCAAAAGCTGTCGGAGGCAACATGCGACCCAGGATAGGGTAGTACAGATAATTCAGCGCTCCGACACCGACAGAGCCCACGAAAAATATCGCATTATGTCGGAAGAACGAGTTCGCACGCAGTTGCCTAATTGTGTCCACCAAAAAATGCACCACAGCAATATATCACATCCGCGCCTTGCGGCCAGGCGATTATTTCGCCAGTTGCTGTTTCAGGTTCTGGAGTCGTCCTTGATAAGCGCGTGCCGCATCCACAAAGCCCAATACGTGCAGCGCGCCAACTAGCACATAGAGACTATCGAGCTCTGCGATACTCGCGGCTTGCTTTTCGATCGCAGCAAATCGTACGCCGATCGCTTCGATCAGCCATTTTTCCTGTGAGGCAGTGACGGGCTTTGCGGTGGTTTGCGATTTTTTTGCATCAACGTTGCAAACTTCTAGCGAACGTGCCGATTTGTCACGCTTGATGAGGTGGCCTTTTTTGATGAGATTGTCGACATGCACCGCTACCGTCGAGACAGACCGATAGTCCAGCGCGCGCATAATCTCACGATAGCTCGGGCCGTAGCCATGCTGCGCGATAAAGCCTTCTATAAATGTCAGAAGCTCGCGTTGCTTTTTGCTGGGACGGACATCGACTTCGTTCATAGGCCCAACGTCTTTTGAATCTGGCGCGGTCCCTTAAAGACCCAGACCTTATCCATCGCGTAATTCCAGAAGATCAGGAACGTCCACACCACAAACTTACCAATGAACGGAGTCAGCCCCAAAAAATCCTGCATCGCCCACAGCATGCCGTAGGTGATCAAGAAATTCACGAGCAGAAGTGCGCCGTAGCGAAAGGCGCTTGTCTTAAATTGCTCCCCCGTCGCATTTTTCTCAAATACCCAATAGCGATTCAGGAAATAGCTAGTGATCAGTCCTGCAAGGTAGGCAATAGCCGTCGCCTCGAGCAGTCCCGTATGTAATGGATTATAGAAGAGCCAGAAGGACGCATAATCAACGCCAGATACAATGGCGCTCGTCACTAAGTACTGAACGATCGTCGCGAGTTCACCTGATCGTTGCAGCTTATAGAAGTACGGTGCGCGGTAGTACGGATGAATCATAACGTAAGCATAATGTTTCTTTTATACCATCGTACTATAAGAGACGCTTATCTGTAATATCCAAGTCAAAGTTTTCGGGATATTTTGCGGTCTTGGGCGCTCATATAGAGTCCAGCCAAAGCCCACCAGGTGAGTGCTGTCGGGTCATCGGCCCAGCCGTGCAGAAAGAGATTGATAAGTGAGATTCCTGCAAAACTTGCCAGGAGCATCGCCGGAAGCAAGCCCCTGCGTCGCACAATGCTGCGTACGACCAGCACATTGATAGCCACAAATAATCCCAGACCGACAAAACCGACCTCCTGAGCAATCTGCACATAGTAGTCTTCGCTTAGATTCGTACCCGCGTTGTTATAAAAACTAGCAGGCCCTGCGCTGCCTGGTCCGCTCCCCAAAGGATGTCGCACAACATCGGCAACTCCCTTGGCCGTCGCTTCCCAGTGCTTATTATTGCTTCCTTCATTGAGGCTGCTATCCCCCGGACTCGAATGGAAAATCGCCAATCGCACGCTCGGCACCGTCACAGCCGCCCACCCTACCAGGCCAACCAGCAGAATAGCGGGAATAATTGCACGTTTCCCCCACTTCATCGCCTGCTCTCTTGGCAAAAGCATTACAGCCAGGACAACGACAGTGGTCAGAAGAGCCAACCACGCACTTCGCGAACCCGTCAGATAGATCGCAACAACGCCCAGAAGAGCCGTGCCGAAAGCCACAACATCGCCACGCTTCCTATAAAGCAGATAAAGCGCCGCCGCAACCGGCATGAGAAGGTACGCGCCAAGCGTATTTGGACCACGCATCGTCGCGAACGCCCGCAGCGCATTCGGATTTTGGTCAACGAGTATATATGGAGAGATCGTCGCGTCCTTGTTGTAGCCAAACTGCACTAGAAAATCCTTCGGTAGGACATACACCTGCAAAACCGCCAGCACACCCAGCACGATACCCGTCCACAGCAGCCAGCGCGGCGCTAACTCCTGCAGTCGCTTGAGGTACTTTGGCTTCGCCTCCACAATCACCTGCACAAGTACAAAGATCGCTAAAAATCGCAGGTTCATCATAAGCCCGGCAATAATCGCCTGCGTCGAAGCCGTCGAGAACGGGCTCAAAGCCACATGAAGCAACACATACAGCGCAATCAGTTTATTGACCAACCGCCCCCAGATAACCTTGGCAACGTCGGGCCTCAGCACACAGTACCAAGCCACTAGCGGCACCATCAATACGATCAAAATCTCTTTCCAGGACTTCCACACCAAGAGTGGCCCGATACTCGTGCCCAGCCAGGTCGACAGAAAAGCGTGCACCGGCATCACGAATAAGATCAGCGCTACGGTGGCTACCATGAGCCAGATTAGTTTCGATTCTTGTTGATGCTTCACTTCTGTATTCATTCTTCTAAATGATACAATGAGATGCAAGGAAATACCTATGCCTACTCGAAACGCTCGTTTATATAGCATTGCCCTCATTCTCGGCGACTTTCTGACGCTCCTCGCCGCCTTTACCTTAGCGTATGTCGTCCGTGTTCAGTTCGACTCGCGCCCACTCGTGGCGCAAATTCACGGTGTCGAATTTATCTATTCGGCAATGACGCTGATTCCTTTCTGGCTTCTGGCGTTCGCGAGCCTCGGCCTCTACAGCAGTAAAGTTTACGCAAGGCGTCTGGCGGAAATTGGCCGCCTCTTTATCGGAAGCATCATTGGCATTCTTATCGTACTCGGCTACTCATTCGTGATGGACCAGCCGGTCTTCCCTGCTCGTTTGGTCGCGGTGTACGCCTTTGTCGGTTCGTTCGTCTCCCTCGTCGTGGCTAGGGAGATTATCCGACAGGTCCGCACGCTGCTCTTTCGCTACGGCCGAGGGGTCAGCCGGGTGCTCATCATCGGTACCACTGAGGCCGTTGCCGACATCGCTATGCAGCTCGATGACACACGCCGCTCGGGCTACCACATTGCCGCCATCGCTGGACCAAAGCGCATCCTGCCACCGATGTTCGAGGGGCGACACTTCGCGAAGGTCGAGGAAGCCCTGAGCCATCTCAAGCAAATGCGCATCACCACCATCGTGCAGACCGACCTCTACGACAGTAGCGAACGTAACCAACTGATCATGAGCGCGGCACAGTCGCATCATATCGACTACAACTTTATCCCTGGCGAACCAGAATTCTACTCCGGCAAGAACACCATCGACGTTTTCCTGGGCTACCCTGTCATCGCCGTGCACCAAACCCCGCTCACCGGCTGGGGCGAAATCGTGAAGCGCATCTTTGATTTGATTACCGTCACCGTCCTCCTCGTGCTCCTCTCGCCTATCTTCCTCGTCATCGCCATCTTCCAAAAAATATTCAACCCAGGCCCCGTCTTCTTCATAAGCAAACGCCTCACTCGCTACGCTAAGCCTTTTGGCATCTATAAGTTCCGCACGATGAGCGCCAAATACGGTGCCAAAGACGCCGCCGAAGATTTCCGCGACATGGGCCGCGAAGACCTAGCGCTGGAATACGAAAAGAATCGCAAAGTCGTCAACGACCCACGCATCACTCGCTTCGGTAAGTTCCTGCGTGCCACTTCTCTCGACGAGCTCCCTCAGCTCTTCAATGTCTTCCGCGGCGAACTCAGCCTCGTCGGGCCACGACCGATTCTCCCGCAAGAACTTTACCTCTACAAAGGTCGCGGCGCTCTCCTGCACAGCGTCAAGTCTGGCGTCACTGGCCTCTGGCAGGTATCCGGACGCAGCAATCTCGCCTTTGAAAAGCGCGTCGAACTCGAACTTTACTACGCCCAAAACTGGAGCTTCTGGCTGGATATTAAGATCCTCCTCAAGACACTCCCCGCTCTCTTCAATAAAGGCTCAGCGCGCTAATGTCTGCCTACGGCGAAGGTGCCTTCACGGAAAAGTCCTCCCCTAAAGTTGCGATCGTCTGCGACTGGCTGACCAACATGGGCGGTGCCGAGAAAGTCGTCCTGTCGCTCGCCAAGGCCTTCCCGGGCGCACCCATCTACACTTCGGTTTTTGATCCTGAGGCAATGCCAGCCTTTAAGGGTCTGGACATCCGCACCACCTACCTTCAGAAATTCCCACGATTCCTGCGCAATCGCCACCAGCTCTTTCCGGTGCTTCGCGCACACGCTTTTTCGCATCTCGACCTCGACGAATACGACATCGTCATCTCCAGTTCAAGCGCCGAGGCCAAAGCCGTCCGCGTTCGCGAAGGCGCCACACACATCTGCTACTGCCATACGCCAACTCGCTACTACTGGAGCCACTACGAAGAGTACAAGCGCGAACCAGGCATGGGCGCACTCAACCCACTCATCCGCCTGATCATCCCCCCATTCGTGGCCTGGATGAGAAAGCTCGACCTGCGCGCGGCAAAAGGCGTGGACTACTTCATCGCCAACTCAACGATCGTGGCCGATCGCATCAAGACATACTACGGACGTGATTCATTCGTCCTCAATCCACCAGTTGAGACCGATCGATTTAAAGACCTAGACGTCAATGGTCCACGCAAAGGCTTCGTCGTCCTTGGCCGCCAGGTGCCCTATAAGCGCGTCGACCTAGCCATCGAGGCCTGCAACGAGCTCAAGCTGCCTCTAGCCATCTACGGCGTCGGCAGCGAACACGAACAGCTCGTGGCGCTCGCTGGCCCCACCGTCACCTTCAGAACCGACGCAACCGACCCCGAAGTCGCCCAAGCGCTCACTAGCGCCGAGGGCTATATATTCCCACAGGAAGAAGACTTCGGCATCGTCCAGATCGAAGCAATGGCCGCCGGCACCCCTGTCATCGCGTTTGCGAAAGGTGGCTCCAGAGACGCTGTCGTCGACGGCAAAACAGGTTTATTCTTCGGCGAGCAAACCGCCAAGTCCCTCAAGGAAGCTCTCCAAAGATTCCAGAAACTCACCTTTGATCACACATTTATCCAGCAGCACGCAGATAAGTTCAGCGAAGATCACTTTATTTCGACCCTTCAAAAGTTCGTCCAAGACCACTCTCAACAGAGGTAAGCTTATTGACTTTTTATAGCGTTTATGCTACTGTAGACGCTATCGCACCTTTCGGCTTCGGATAACGGGGGTCACCCATGAGTTTCGACCTGGGGAACGTCACGGCCTATGCCGGAGTTCCCTTCACGCTCCTTGTGAGCTATAAGTTGGTCCTGCCCTGGCTGACCGGCTGGAGTAGGGCCTACTACGTCTTCTTGCTGGCGTGGACGATTCCGTACATCGTCGGCAACGTCTGCGACTCGAACAAGATTGGGCCCCAGTGGATCCAATACCACCTACTAGACACCAGCTACGTGCAGTGGGCAACCACGCTCGGCGTCACGTTCTACGTGGTCGCCATGAAGTTGGCTCGTCGGCCCTACACCCAGCGCTCCATCTTGATCTCCTCGGGCATCTCGCTCGCGGCGTTTCTGGTGATGGCGTACGTGTGGGAGGCGGGCCAGAGCTGGCTGGCGTGGCGCGAATTCGGTTCGGCCATCGACTGGTCGGACTACACGTACTACGCTGTCAGCACGGCCCTCACGCTTCTCCCGTTCATCGCGTTTCCGCGACACTCCGTCGCGAACGCCCAAGCCCTGGTGTGAAAAGGGCGGCCCCCCACGGCCGCCCTTTCGCATGTCCTTATTTCTTCTTGTCAGCTGCTTCTTGGACCCTGGTCGCGATCGTCTTCACGTTCTGCGAAAGGTCTTTGCGGGCAACCAAGATGCCATTTGGCGTATTCACCACGACAATGTTGTCGAGGCCAATGATGGCGATAGGTTTGTCTTCTTCATTGCGAAGGTAAGAGTTCTCGACGCCTTCCAGCTCAACATAGCCCTTCAGGAAGTTACCTTGCTTGTCGGTCTCGCTCACTTTATGTGCGTCGCCAAACGAACCGATATCTAGCCAGTCAAACGAAGCCGGCACAACCATCAGGTTATTTGTCTTTTCCATCAATGCGTAGTCGATTGCAATCTTTTCGAATGACAGGAATGCTTCCTCAAGCGATGATTTGTCGGAAGTTGCAAGTAGCTTCTCGTAGCGTCCATGAAGGTCGGGCGCATACTGCTCCATCGTCTGGAGGAAGGTATTCACCGATCCCACAAAGTACCCAGCGTTCCAGAGGTATTCGCCGCTCTGCAGATAGTCCTGCGCCGTGTCGAAATCTGGCTTTTCCTTAAACATCTTCACTGAGTGTACGAAGTCGTTACCTTCGACGAGGCCATCCTTCTGGATGTAGCCAAAGCCGACCGCAGCATATGTTGGCTCGATGCCCACGAGGGCAATGCGGCCTTCCTTGCGAGACACTTCGTCGGCAATCTTAAACGAGTAGGTGTAGCCTTCGACGTCGCGAATGTAGTGATCGGCGTGCATGAAAGCAATTGGCTCGTCGTGGTCATGACGAGACTGGATGCGGTGCAAGGCAATCACGAAACAACCAGCCGTGTCGCGGCGACCCGGCTCAACGATAATATTGTCTTCGCCCAAGTCCGGCAGCTGCTGCTTCACCAGTTCGAGTTGCTCTGCGCCAGCGGTGACGACGTAGATATCTTTACTTAATTTCTTGGCTCGCTTGTATGTTGACTGAAGGAGCGAGTCTTTGTCGACCAAGTTAAGGAAATGCTTTGGATACTTACTTGTAGAGAGCGGCCACAGGCGCGTGCCTGAACCGCCAGCGATAATAACGGTGATCATGGAGCCATTATAGCCTGCCAGGCAAGTCCACGCTAACCCGCGAAGGGCTCAACTGGCGGCGTTGCCCGAAATATGATGCGGTTATAGACAATATAATTGAGCACCATGATAGAACCTGTCGCAACCGGCTTACTGAGCTCCGGCCCGATGGCGATAGCCTCTGCAGCGCCCACAATGATGTTCGTAAGCACGAGGTTGACCGCAACCAACAGACCATACTGGAATGCCTGGCGCGACGACTGCTTCTTGCCCTTAGGTGCCTCAAACGTCCATATTTTGTTCAGCGTAAAATTGACGAGAAGACCTACTAAATAAGCGAGCGTCGTCGCAAGCGTAAGCTGCACACCAAATCCCTTTTGCAAAATCAACAACAGTCCGAAGTCAATAGCAAACGAAATCACGCCCACTACCAAAAACTTTCGTATAGATACATCTGTTAAAAGCCGACGAATGAGTGCTAACATGTCCACATAGTAGCAGATAATTACCCTTGCATGAGCGGATTGAAAAAGTTCAAGTATCTTGTTATAATTTGAATTGTTAAGAAATGGTAAATTGACCATGAAAATAGCTAAAAAACCCAACAAAATTCCAAAAAAAGTTATCGTCATTGCTATCGGACTGCTCATATTGGGCGGCGCGGGAGCTTTTGGCCTATATCAATCGCAGCGTGCCAACAAAATTGCGTCATCGGCAAATTCACCGATTCGCGAGTCTAACAGCGTCGACTACACCCCGCCGAGCCAAGACCAGCAGCAAAAGCAAGAAGACACCAAAACTGATGTCATCAAGCAGAATGACACCACACCGCCAACCGATTCTTCGATCAGCGTCACCCTCTCGCGTGCTAACCAAGGCGGCAAAGGCCTCCCCCTCAACGTTCGCACCATCATCACCGGCACAAACAACGGCACCTGCACCGTCACCCTCACCAAGACTGGCCAACCAACGGTCACCAAGACGTTTCCAATCATCGTTCAGGCGACCTACTCAACCTGTCAGCAATCTGACATTGCCGCGTCGGACTTTAGCGTCGACGGTGACTGGGCGCTCAGCGTTATTGCCAGCAACAGTTCTAGTACCTCTAAAGCCGCCACGGGGAGCGTTACGATTTCAAAATGATAACCCGCCATCCTTCATCCTCGCTTAAGCTCAAGTTGATTGTGTCAGCCATTGCTTCACTTGGCCTTGCAGGACTCATTGGCGTAACCGCCGTATCGGCCCTCAGCGGAAACGATTTCCATGCTGGACGCATCATCGACAACGGCGTCTTCTACAATAAGAATTCCATGGGCGTCCAGGATATCCAAAATTTCCTAAACTCCAAAGTGCCGAGCTGTGACAAGTGGGGAACCCAAAGCTACTCGGGCACTACCAGACGAGCCTACTCTGAAGCGCGTGGGATCAAGTTCCCGCTTGTCTGCCTCAAGGACTACTACGAAAATCCAAGCACACACGAGAATAACCTGACCAAGAACGACGGTTTCGACGCACCAATTCCACCTGGCGGCAAAAGTGCTGCCGAGATCATCTATAGCGCTGCTCAAACCTACAACATCAACCCACAAGTTCTTATAACCCTCCTCCAAAAGGAGCAGGGGCTCGTCCAAGACGATTGGCCATGGCCTATCCAGTACCAAGGCGCGACCGGCTATGGCTGTCCAGACAGCGCTGACTGTAATGCCAACTACTACGGCTTGTACAACCAAGTAACCGACGCCGCCTGGCAGTTTCGTCATTATGCTGACAACCCGAACTCGTTCACCTACGTGACGGGGAATAACTATGTCCTCTGGAATCCGAACACCAGTTGTGGCGGCACTACGATCAACATTCAGAACCAAGCAACCGCTTCGCTATACAATTACACCCCTTACCAGCCGAACTCTGCCGCGCTAAATAGCCTATACGGCACGGGTGATAGCTGTAGTAGCTACGGTAACCGAAACTTCTGGAGATACTTTACTGATTGGTTTGGATCCACGACCGCTGGACCATTCGAATGGCAGCCAGGACGCATGATCATTACCGATGAAGGCAAGAACGTCGAGATGCCGACCGACAGCCTCCACAAGGGCGAACGCCTCTTCGTGACGTTCTCTGGCACAAACGCCGGCACCGAAATATGGTACCGAGATGGCGTGAATCCTATCGTCCTCGGTACGTACAATTCGTATAACCATCGCAGTGATTACTGCGACGTGGAGTGGCTTGCGATTAGCTCGGGCTGTAATCGCGCTGCTCGCACAGACGAAGCACAGGTCAACCCAGGTGGAGCCTTCCACTTCGGCTTCTATATCCATGCGCCAAACCAAGGTGGTCAATTCCACGAATACTTCCAACCCGTTCTCGAAAACCGGGCATGGATGACAAACGACACGGGCTTCAATATCTACGTCAACAGTACCGACTTCTATAACTGGCAATGGATGTACTTCAACGCCTACACCGACTCCAGCAAAACGACGCCAGTCAGCATGGACAATCTCGCTCGTGGCCAGAAAGTCTACATCGAGCTCAAGGTTGCTAATCGCAGTGCCACCGTCTGGACCAACTCTGGCCAGAACCCAACTCGTCTCGGTACGCAGAACCCGCAAGACCACAATTCGTTCATCTACGACTCAACATGGTTCGCGACAAACCGTCCTGCCAACCTCAGCGAATCACAGGTTAAGCCTGGCGACATCGGCACATTCGCCTTCACTATCAACGTACCCAACCAGACCGGTCAGTACCGCGAATACCTCAAGCCACTCATCGAATCCAAGGGCTGGATGTCAGACACTCCAAACCACGTCTTCATGAACGTGACGCACTAGGCGTTAGCTTCGGTACATCGCCTTTCGGCCGACAAAGTTCCATGCGTAAACGACGACGGTCGCGAGGCACTTGGCGATCAAGTACTGCACGCCCAGAAGCGACACGAGTACCCACATACTTGCGCTGAGCAGCCCAAGGCCTACCAGACCAACTGCGCCAAATAGCAGGAACTCGGCGACTCGTGAGTCGAGTTTCGAGTCCTTAAATACATACTTACTGCTGAGTGTATAGTTGACGAGTAGCCCAGCCACAAATCCGCCGGCCGCCGCAATCAGATAAAAGACGTGCAAAGCGTCATGCAGAAAAACAAGCGTCCCGAAGTCCGCGACCAAACCAATCATCGCAACGACAAAATACTTGGCGAATTGATTTGCCGCGGCAGCACGGCTCTCGCTCATGTATTTCGTCAGCTTCCCCTCTATAAACTCGTCCATGTGATCTTAGTCTAGTGCAGGATCAGCCCGAATGCAAAGCCAGACCCACTAGACGATAAACCCGGAATGTAGCATAATTATAGCTAAGGGTATGCAACGTTACGACGTCGTCACTATTGGAGGGGGTTTCTTCGGCTGCAGTCTGGCGCTGCATCTTAAAACGCCGAAAAACAAGGTTCTGGTTCTCGAAAAAGAGAATGATCTTATGACGCACGCGAGCTACAACAATCAAGCTCGAGTGCACGGTGGCTACCACTATTCGCGGAGTCTTCTGACCGCGCTTCGATCTCGAGTCAATCTCAATGACTTCATGGAAGAATACGGCGAAGTCGTCGACAGCTCGTTCGACAAATACTACGCCATCAGCAGAGCTTTCTCGAAAGTTTCAGCGCGACATTTCTATTTATTCTGCAAACGCATCGGCGCCGAGATCGAAAAAGCTCCGCCGGCAACACGCAAACTATTCGACGACAACCTCATCGAAGATGTTTTCAAAGTTCGCGAATATGCCTTCGATAGCCTCAAGCTCCGCGCCATCATGCGCAAAAAATTAGAAGAAGCCGGTGTCGAATTCCGCTTCATGACAGAGGCAGAGTCCATCAAACAGACCGGCAGCGGCATCGAAATTGCCCTTACCGACCTAAAGACGGGCAACCAATCCGTGGTCGCCACCCCACGCCTCTTCAACTGCGCTTATTCGCACATCAACAAGCTGCACCACACATCCAATCTCCCCTACAACCCGCTCAAACACGAGCTAACCGAAATGGCGCTCATCGACGTGCCCGACGAACTTCATAGCGTGGGGATAACTGTCATGGATGGTCCGTTCTTTTCTGTCATGCCCTTCCCTTCTCGCGGCCTGCACACGCTTTCGCACGTTCGCTACACGCCACATGTTGAATGGCACGACCGCGAGGGTTCGTGGCGCAACGGACACCAGTTCCTGCGCGACAATCTTCCGCAGACCGCCTTTCGCAAGATGGTCGCTGACGCGCAGCGCTACGTGCCAGCAATCGGTAAGTCCACCTACAAAGATTCCCTGTGGGAAGTGAAGACAATCCTCACTGCGAGTGAGCAGGACGACAGCCGTCCGATTCTTTTTTCACAGAATCATGGCGGTATTACGGGCTATACAGTAGTGATGGGTGGTAAGATTGATAATATCCGGGATGTCCTGATGGAGGTAAATAGTTAGATGGCAAAACAGACAGTAATCGACGCTTTCGTATCGGTCGCGACCACACTCGATAGAGTAGATGAGACAACTAAGAAGTTTCTCACCACTACACTTGGCACGCTCAAGAAAACCTACTCAAATTACGAGCTTATTATCGTTGCTAATGGGCTTCCCGACGATGTCGTGGAGAACGTCGCCGAGCTACTCAAGAAGTATCCCTGCATTCGCATTATCCGCTTGTCGCGCAATTACAATCAAGAAGTTGCGACATTTGCCGCGATCGAATCAGCAATCGGTGACTACGTGATCGTTGCTTCTGCGCATAACGATCCACCAAGCGCTATTCCAAAGCTCGTCGAAATCCTCCGCGCTCGTAATGACATCGTGTTCGGTGTCAGCCTTGTGCCACTACCCTATCCGTTCCTCGCCAAGCTAGGACGAAAATGGTTCTTCTGGTACAGCGGTCACTTCTTGGAAGTTAACATTCCGCTCAATACCACATATCTCATGGGCATGAACCGCCGCGCCATCAATGCCCTGACGCAGATCAAGGGTCACCACCGCCACATTCGCCACATCAGCGCCCAAGTCGGATTCAGAACCGCAAACTACGAATACACGCCGAAGTTTGATACTGGATTTGCCAAGCGAGGCTTTATCAAAAGCGCAAACTTGGCACTCGAAATCGCCGTCAGTTACTCTCGTCATCCATTGCGCCTCCTCAGCAAAATCAGCCTGCTCGTGAGCGCCCTGAACGTTATCGTCGCGCTCTACACTGTCCTCACGTACGTCGTCCGCGATGGTCATGTCGCAGAGGGCTGGACCACTATGACGCTCGAGATGTCTGTCATGTTCTTCTTTGTCTTCCTTATGCTTGCTGTTCTGGCAGAATACATTGGCCAGATTCGCGAAGAGATGCGCGATCAGCCACCGTATCACATCATGGAAGAGCTCACCAGCAACGTGTTGATCGCAGACGAAACGCGTCGGAACATTAGTAAATAAGCTTAGGTCAGGAGACTATATGGCACGCACCACAGCACCCGCAGACAAAATCCGTAGCAAGCAACCAGGCTGGGAATTCCCGGACTTCGAGCTCAATGAACTTACCAAGAAAAAGAACAAGTACGCCGTCTGCGTGTTTGTCATCAACGAAGGCAAGAAGGTTCAGGGCCAACTCAAGCGCATGGCCAAGTACGCCGACATTATCGACATTATCGTCGCCGATGGTGGCAGCACTGACGGTTCGCTCGAACCAGATTTCTTAAAGGAACAAAAAGTTCACGCCCTCCTCACCAAAAAAGGCCCAGGAAAGCTCAGCGCCCAAATGCGCATGGCATTCGCCTACGTCCTCAGCGAAGGATACGAGGGCGTCGTCGTAGTCGACGGTAACGGCAAGGACGACATCAGCGCGATTCCTGCATTCGTCGAAACGCTAGAGTCAGGCTACGACCACGTACAAGGCTCACGCTTCATTCCGGGCGGCAAGGCAATCAACACACCGCTATCTCGCGAGATCGGCCTGCATCTCATCCACGCACCGCTCATCAGCCTCGCAGCGCGCCGTCGCCACACCGACACGACAAACGGCTTCCGCGCGTACAGTGCCAAGCTTCTTTCAGACGAGGCTATCGCTGTCTTCCGCGACATCTTCCAGACCTACGAGCTACACTACCACCTCAGTATCGAAGCCTCCCGCGACAAGGACTACAAGATCATAGAGATCCCCGTTACCCGCAAATACCCAGCCAAAGGTAAGACACCAACCAAGATCAGTCCTGTCAAAGGCAACCTTCATGTCATGGGTGTACTACTGAAGGCCGTTACGGGAAAATATCGCAAGAAATAATTTCAATATTTCGCCAATTTAGTTTATAATACCCCGGTCAACCCAACACCAACCCGAAGGGGTGATTGAGAGTGAACGCTCTCACGATCGACGTGCCCGAGCACGTCCGCACGCTGTCCGGCGCCGCGAAGACCGAACTGGGCAACCTCAGCGGTGCGCCGCTGGTGGCCATCAGCTCCGTGCAGTTCGAACGGCTCACCGGCTACGAAGGCGCGCGGTTCGAGGCATGCCTGGCCGCCGCCGAGGCGTACGCCGAAGCCGGTGTCCAGCAGCTCGTGATGTTCGGCGAGCGCAGCCACTACCAGGTCCCCCAGGAACTGGCACGTCGCGGCGCCATCGTCGTGGTCACGCCGCGACCGGGACTGGCGACGCCCTACCTGGACGCCGCCCAACTCGTGCGGCTGCACGCGGGACCGAACAGCAACGTGCTGAAGGCCGAGGGCGACAAGCTCCTCACGGCCGACGGCCTCTGCGCCATCGAGGCCGCGCTGCACAGCTACGACGTGGTCGTCGGCGACCGCACACCGGCCAGCATGGCCTCGATGTCGCCGATCCAGCAGCGCACCGAGGCGATCCTCGACGCGACGTTCGAGAACGTGCTGGAGATCCCCCACGGCGCCAGCTCCGGCGTGCAGGCGTACACCCCGCGGGGCCTCCAGGTGTTCCTGAGCTACGAGCAGGTGCTCGACACGCTCGGCAACAACTGGAAGTACCTGCTGTACGTCCCCGCCTACGCGGCCTACCAGGGACTCCGGGTCGGTTCGGCACTGGTCGACATCGTGTACGACGCCGCCATGGTGGCGGCCGAGGACAACGCCGGCCTGACGCTCAAGCGCCTGGAGCAGCTCCCCCTGATGCTGGAGGGCGGCTACGAGGTGGCAACGCTGGTCGACAGCGACAGCCGTGGCTACAACCAGCCGGCGGCCGACCGCATGGCCGCCGCGAACAGCCAGCTCGCCACGCTGCGAGCCCTGACCCAGGGCTGACGGGACGACACCCGCCCACCTCGGCAACTTCATGCCAAGTGGGCGGAACACGGGACCCCGGGCGCACCGCGCGCCCGGGGTCACCCCACCCATGAACTTATCTAATCAGTCAGCACTTTAAGATTAGCGGTCGACGTATCAAGCGTCGTCCACTCAGCGCTCGTTATCTCTACGGTGCTCTTTGCCGGTAGAAGCGAATAGGTATTGAGTCGCAAATACGAATCATCGTTCTTTTCACTTACGATCACCGGGAAGGTCATCTCGCTGGCATATGGCTTGAGGGACACAGCGGTCGTGGAATATGTATTGTTCGACTCGACCATGAATCGAACGGTCTTTCCAAAGAGCGGCACCGCCGAAATCGACGACGAAAGCTTGTAATGTAGCTTCACCAGCACAACCGTTCGCTTTGGTCGTATTCGGTGAATACTCAAATCCGGATCGCCAAACCCTTGATCACTCAGGCTTTTGCTCAATTGCTGTTTCTTTTCGACATCGGTTTTCTTTTGAGCGGCGTCGACTTCGGGGCCATTATTCTCGCGGCTAAACTCGATAATATCCCACTGCTTGTTGAAGCCCTGAACCAAGGCTTGGTCATACTCATCGAGCATTAACTGCTTGCGCTCCTTGAAAGTCTGTCCCAGGTCAAGCAAACGCTGGCGTTCTTTCTCGGTCATCTGCTGCTTGTAAGCCTCGAGGTCAGGCACGGCATCGAATGACGGCTTCGTCAGTGATATCTTCTTCTGGTTTGATTCGACCTTGAGCGGCTGCCAGGCTTGTGACTGAATGTGCTGGTCAGACCAAGCCTGATCTTTTCGCTTCCACACCGCATAGGTTGATGTCTCTTTCACAACTTCGTAGTTCTGGTCGATAAGCGAGTAAAGGTCCCAATGCTCGTTCTCCATCCAACTTTCCCAGGCAAAGTAGCGCTGTGTGAATGTCATGACAAATTGCGGCTTCGTATTCTTGAAATCGCTAAGGTAGCTCTCGCGACGCTGCTGACCGAGCGCGTGAATGATGTAGTCATAGCCGCCCTTGCTCGGATTCATGAGGCCCATTTCCTGGTTCAAAATGCCCGTGTAGAACGACCAAACTTTGGTGTTATCATGCTTGAAATCTTCAGCCACGATCAATGACTGCGGCGCGCCGTCGTGATCGGGATCGAGCCACATCTTGCCCTGAAGCGTGACATAGAGCTTGTTGTCCTTCTTCTCGACACTTCGGATGATTTGACGACCAGACTTGTTAAAGTAGACGATCTGCCCCGCCCGGATAAAGGAATCGTGCTCGCCAGACTCGACAACGAGCTGGTTACTACCGGCTTTGACGCCGTGTTTGTAACCGCTGTCGTTCACATCGGCAATCGCCACGTTATTGTCAGCCTGGATAACCGGCACAACCTGCTGATCGATCGATTTCCAGTCGCCGCCCAAAACGTTCGTATCGACGCCAGTCGCATAGTCCTTGGCCCGAACAAACGCCTCGCCGATCACAAACTCTTTCTTCAGAAAGGCGGTCAGCACTGCGCCGTACACCAAGCCAGACACGATAAATACAACCGCAAGTGCTCGCCAGACCGCAGCCGGCTGAACCTTGAATCGTTTCTTCAGCTTTCCAATTTCAAAGCCGTACGTACCGGCTCGCTTCCAGCGTTCGCTGAGTATAACGAGCGACATGCCGCCCACAATAAGTCCCATTCGTGCCAGCGCCGACGCTTCGGAGTTGTTGTAGTAACCAAGCATAGAAATCATCGCAAAAGCACCAGCCAACCAGGCATATACAAAGGCGTGAGCCTCAGCGCGGAATGTGCCTAGCTTGTATACTCGACGCCCTAACCACGCAGCAACGATCGCGATTCCCCACATAAGTAGAAGCGCCCAGTCAGTCGCGAACGTATGGAACACATTACCCGAATGGATATACGTGTTTGGTGGGACGCCAAAGTACCAGAACTGATCGGACGGTATGTCGACAAGTGCGTACTTAAGCGGCTCGATCGGGTTGCCACGCGTAATGAGAGTCAGCGCGATAAGCGCCACAACGCCACCGCTCACACCCGTTCGCAGCAGGCTGAGCCAGCGTGACTTCATCGCCTCGCCCTTCTGCGCCGGGAATACAATGCGGGCAATTATATACGCCAGAATAGCCGCCGCACCAAATTCAGTGCCGCACAGCAAGCCTGCCGCCAGCATCGCGCCCACGCTCAACTCGTACCAGGTGAGAGCAAACGGTCCCTTGGATTGCTGCTTCAGGACAGGCCTGCTTAGTCGCTTCTGGTTCAGGATGACCGCCAAGAGGAACACCGGCATCACCGAGCGAACACCTAGAATCGACGTGATCGGCAGGACCAACGAAGGTACGACGAACATGCCTATCGCCGTAACTACCACGCTCATGCTGAGCGCCAGGACAAAACGTCGTCGCCACACATAGAACACGGCAAAAGCCGAAAGAATAAAAAGAAGCGGCGACACCAGCCACCGAGCAATCTCCTCGCCAAACAGCCCTTGCCCAAAAATCACGTAGAACGGCAGGTGCAAAAACGGCACGCCAATGCCATGGAAGAAGTTAAAGTCACGACCGATAACTTGCCCAGCCATCAAACGACGCAAGGGGTTAAGCAACTGAAAGGCGCCGTCCTGCGCTGGTCCATCAAAATAGAGTGCGTTGTTGAGTGCGGTCACGACCGCGCCGAATGCGAGAACAACCAAAAGGAGGATCGCACCGATCAAGTACAGACGTTTAGTCGATATTTGAGCTGTTATATCTTTTATACGTTTCGTCGCTTGAGCCACCGCAGTGCGGGCATGTTTGACAGATAGTTGAGTCATGCAGAAATTTTCCCCTAAAACTTCTTTTCATTATACAGTTTGCACCCTTGAAGTCGAAATGATGACCGAGGTGATTTACAAAAACGTCAATTTATTATATATTCAGCAAGTCCCAGAACCGACAACCGAGGAGGCACCATGCCCCCGACCAGTCCGACCACCTCCATCGTCCGCGCTGGCTTCAACGCCGACATGCAGCCGGTTCCCGTGAAGGGCAACCCGAACATCACGAAGATCGTTCACCACGAGAACTTCCAGGGCGGCTACCTCGTCGGCCTCAGCGTCGCGACGCATGCGGCCGGCGAGGAGTGCGGCAAGCACAACCACCGCGGTGCCGTGGAGCAGTTCTTCGTGCTGGAGGGCTTCGGCGTCATCACCATCGACGGCGTCGAGCACAAGGTCCAGCCGGGCGATTCCGTCCTGGTGCCGGTCGGTGCCACGCACAACGTCACGGCGGCCCCGTTCGCACCGTTCGCGGTGCAGTGCATGCTGGTGATCGCACCGGGCCACGAGGATGACCCCACACCCTGGGCGCCGACCTCCTGACCCATCGGTTCGACGGACCGGCCCCGTCTCGCGGATACACTACCGCGGACGGGGCCGACGTCCCCTTTGATGAACTTATCCATAAAGTCTTGTACAATGAGTTTTAGAAACGTCTAAGGAGGGTTTAATGACCAGCGCACTCATTGGCTATACCGGTTTCGTGGGCGGCAATCTTGATGCCAAAGCCGATTTTACCGATCGCTACAATACCAAAAACATCGACGACATCGACGGTCGTGAATACGACCTCGTGGTGAGCGCGGCAACGTACGCCGAAATGTGGAAGATCAACCAAGATCCTGAAGGCGACTTGGCTCAGGTCGATTCCCTCATCGCCCATCTTAAAAACGTCAAAGCAAAACAATTCGTCCTCATCTCGACCGTTGGCGTCTACAAGAACTCCGAAGGCGCAACCGAAGACACGCCAATCACGCTCGAAGGCCTTCCCGCGTATGGCGTGAACCGCTACCACCTGGAAGAGTTCGTCCGCGAGCATTTCCCTAGTGCGCTCATCGTCCGCCTGCCAGGCCTATTCGGCAAGGGCCTCAAGAAGAACGTTATCTTCGACTTACTTCACGACAACAACGTCGACCGCATTCACTATGCTGGCAGCTACCAGTACTACAACCTCGCAAATCTCTGGAAGGACATCCAGACCGCACTCGACAATAAGCTCACACTGCTCAACCTCGCAACCGCGCCAGTACGAACCGACGAGCTGGCCGATTACGCCTTTGGCATTAAAGACTTCAAGACCGAACCCGAAGGTTTTACCGCGGCCAAGTGGGACATGCGCAGCAAGCATGACGCACTCTTCGGCGGCACGGACGGCTACCTCTACACCAAAAAGCAATCCCTCGACGACATCAAAAACTTCGTTGCCGAGCAAGGAGCTACCTCATGAATATCGCCGTCAGCAACATCGCCTGGACGAGCGAAGAAGAGCCAGAAGTCGCGAAGGCGCTTCAGGAACTCGGCATTCACCACGTAGAGATTGCACCGACGAGAGTCTGGGAAGATCCAACCAATGTCACCGATCAGCAAATCCAGGAATACAAAGACTTCTGGGCAAAGCACGACATCGAAATCGTCGCTTTCCAATCGATGCTCTTTCCCCGCCCCGACCTTACTGTCTTTGACAGCCCCGAGCTTCGTAAGCAAACGCAGGATCACCTCGCCAAGTTCATTGAGCTAGCTGGCCGCGTCGGAGCAGAGGTACTTGTCTTTGGCTCGCCCAAAAACCGCATCGTGCCCGAAGGCATGGCCGCTGATGAAGCCTGGAATATTGCTAAAGAATTCTTTACTAGTCTCGGCAACACCGCAATCAATGCACAGACCAACTTCTGCATCGAACCAAATGCGAAGGAATACAACTGCAACTTCGTGACGACCGCTGCCGAAGGCCTGAAGCTCGTCGAAGAAGTCGACAACCTTGGCTTTGAACTCCACCTCGACGCAGCCATCATGAGTATGGAAGGCGACGATCCCCAGAGCAGCATCGAAAACGCTCGCGAACACCTTCGCCACTTCCACATCAGCGCACCTATGCTCATGCCAATCGAAGAAGAAAAGGTCAATCACCAAGCCTACGCTGACGCGCTACGCAGTATTAACTACCAGCACTTTACATCTATTGAGATGCGTCCTGGCGATGCAGGCACAAACGTCAAACGCGTACAAGACGCCGTGAAGATCGCACAAAAGTACTACGCTTAAAATCAAGGCGAGACAAAAAGAAGAAGCGGGCTATTTTGCCCGCTTTTTTTCGCTTTCATATTCCAGCGCTTCGACGATGGCCAGCTTCTCGTGAAGCCGCGTCACCGTGCGTCTCAGTGCCGTCAGCTCTTCATTAGTCTCGACAATGAGTAACAACCCAAAGACAAACAACGTCATGATCGCGACATCGAACACACTCATTGGTGCAGAGTCGGTCAGGTTATGCTGGATCAGCGTATTGTAGAGCGGCTGCACAAAGCTCAGCGCAACGCCGATCAACAACCAAAACACGACCTCAATAACCGCTTTGTTCCGCGAAATGCGTGCAGGCTTAGTCTTATAGCGAGTAATCGCTCGCACCACACCGATCAGCACAACCGGCAAGTTAATCAAAACAAGTAAAAGATATTTGCTCATCCAGCTATCCGAATCCTTATTAGGTCACGAAGAATTTCCATCGACGCCCAGACGCTCTGGCCTCTGGCCATTCCTTCTTTGCTATAACTCACGGCAATTGGCATTTCGTCGACGCGTACGCCATTTCGCACGGCATGCCACAGCGTCTCGGTGCAAAAGCCGTAGCGATCGAGCGTGTAGTTCGAAATTTTCGGCAAGGTTGCCTTACTATAAAGGCGCATGCCGCTCTGTGTGTCCTTAGTCTTAATGCCGAACAGAACGCGGCTAATCAGGCTTCCGCCCCAGTTGATAAAGCGTCGCTGCAGCGGCATGCTCGCCTTGTTGCCGGCGTGCAGGCGGCTGCCAACGATCATTTCAGACTTGTGTCTTACCGCATACTCTACCAGCTGCTTGATGTCGTCGCTGGCATGTTGGCCATCACCATCGATCGTCACAACGTAGGCAAGGTTGTCGACGTGCTTTTCAGCGTAGTGCAGTCCCGTACGAGTCGCACCGCCAGCGCCGGTATTGACCACGTGGCTGAGCACGATCGCGCCAGCGCCGCGAGCTTCGTCTGCCGTCGTGTCGTGTGAGCCATCGTCTATCACGAGCACGGCCGTATTGAACAGCGCAGCACCTGTCTTAATAGTGCGTGGAATGGATTTAATAACTTTCGCAATATGCGGCCCCTCATTGAGCGCTGGTATCACAACAAGGACCGTACGTGTTTTGTCAGCCAAATTCTACCCTCTCTTCTAACAACCTTATTTTACCATCAATACACGACTTTAACTACGTCGCCAAAGGTGTTTTGGACAGTAGCGGCTGAATCTTTGTCGGTCACGATATAGAACGTAAAGCCTCTGTCGTGTGCAGTAGTCGCACATGTTTTGAGCTGGGTCTGCATAGCCTCTTGCTCGGTTGGCGTAAAGGTGCCAAAGTCTAAGTTGCTGTAGAGTCGCCCCACACAGTCCAGGGCCGTTGTGTCGGTCCAGGTACCGTCATACTGCATCATATTCATCCAGAACGGAATCTGCATGTGTGCATAGAAAACGTGCTTCGTCTGGTCATAGTGCAGAAGTGTCGAGTTGAAATGGTGGATGTCACCCTGAGCAGCAAGCTTGGCATACGCTTTGGTATCTTGATCAAAGAATGCCGGCTTTTCCTGGTGTGAGCGGTTACGGAACAGATCGCGGATATCCTTCAGCGGATTTGCAACCGAGCTTATCAGCAAAAGAGTGATCGCAATCGGGAAAATTGGCACCATGATCGAATACTTGATGTCGCTCGGCCCGCGCGACAAAACCGCCTGGACCAACATGACCACGCCGAGCACCAGCAGGAGCATCTCTAGAAGGATTGAACTCTTGATCACGTAGTACCGAATCTCGCCGACAGCGAAGTACTGCATCAGCACCAGGAGCCCCGTAAAGAGGAGCAACGGCATATAAAGCGCAAACACCACCTTGCGGAAATCTTCATCCAGCTTCTTGCCGAGCCCTACTCCGAGGACAAGCGCAGCTCCGGCAAGCAAAATATATGGGTGGAATTGCTTTAGTCCGCCTGTGAGGTTAATCCCCTGCGTCGAGTCCGAGCCGGAGTACTTTAGCTGAAAATAAATCGGCACAAGCTGCAGCAAGAAAACAGCGACAATCGGCCAGCCCGCTCGGGTAAACAGGAGTTTCAGGGCTGCAAACAAGTTGAGGTTCAGCGGCAAAACAAACAGCGCGCCAATCAACACAAGCGGAGGAATCAACAGCGGCCAGCTTACCGACGCACCGAATGCCAGGAGCATATATGCAAAGAGTGCCCAGCGAAGCTTCTGATCTTGCACAAACTTCTTCCAGTCGTCCTGCTTCCCCTTCACGTCCACGAGATACGCGAGCCCCAGGACGATAGTCATGATCACGTAATAAAAGTTCAGGAAGCCTTCATTCACAAACGGAATAAGGTACAGAAGCGCCAGCGTCGGACCGAGTGAAAGTGCCAAGAGCAGCTTCGCCCAGAACCTCAAAGTCTTCTGCCCTGCCGCCTCGATAAGGCCAACCCCCAAATAGTACAGAGCGTACGCCAGCATCATGGCCAGGACAACATACTGCGCGAAGAACAACAGCGCATTGGCTTGCCAGCCGAGGCTAAACTGGCTCGAGAAGGTCGTGTTCTCGACAAAGGCCGTCGCGATATGGAAGCCCTTCGGATAGTAATAATTCGGCGCATACGTGAAGTGCTGCGCGACGTTCATCTCGGCAATGCCGGCGTAGTGGTTTGTCGCATCGATCGCTTCGATACTCCCGATCTGAGCAATCTTATAAGCGCTATCATGCCCGACCAGAATCGGTGCAAACGGCAGCAGGAAGAACCCAGCAACGACCAGCGCGCAGAGGTCTTTCGTATCGAAAAGCTTGCGGTCGCGGTACTTCTGGGCCGGCTGTTTCGGAATGAAATACCACAAACCAACCTGTAGCGCTACTAGCAGTGCGGCCAGAACCATAAAGTTACTTTGCGGAAGAACCAAGAATTGAATAGTCCCGGCGATCTGCAGTAGCACCGCCACAAAGGCGAAACCTACAAAGACTCGACTAAACCAACTTCCAAAGACCTTCGGGATCGGCAAGTAGCGGGCGTTCAGTACGAGAAGTACCGGCAAAAGTAGAAACTTCACGCCGACAAAGTAGAGTGCCAACGCCGCAAGCACGACTACCCCTTCTTTAAAATGTTTCCAGGTAGTGAGTTTGCCGAGTGCGCTGGCCATGGGTTATTTACCCGACACCTGATGATAGGCAGCAATCAGTTCCTTTGCCAGATTTGGCCACGCCATTTTCTTGGCGTATGCACTACTGAGCTCGGTTTGTTTCTTGAGGTCGATGTCTTGCAATGTACGAGCGAGCTCATAGTAAGCAAATGTATCAGTCAGTACCAATGCGCCGTCGGTGTAGCTGGCAAGCTCACGGAATCCAGCAGTTGGATATGCAACAACTGGCTTGCCGTTGCTGAAGCCAAGGTTCACGGCGCCAGAGCTGACGTTCGCGTAGTAGACGCCATCGTATGGATATACGCACGCGTCACATTCACGGATATAGCTGTTCATTTTGTCGTCGTCCTTCACAAAACCAGTGATGAACACGCGGTCGTGCAAGCCGAGGACGTCGATGAGGTCGGTAATTTTGTTGTAGATGCCCACCGTATCGCTGACAATGTCAGTCTCGACCGGGTGCAGCCCGCCTACGATTGCGAGCTTGTAGTTGCTCGGCAGGAATTTCAGCGCACGAATAGCATCGAAGACGCCCTTGTACTTATGGAGCATACCGACGGTGCAGTAGATAACATCACCAGGCTGCTTGTTGAGCTTACGAGCAATATAGTCGCTTTTCGGCGGTTCTGGGAACTGGTGAACCGGGTGCAAAATCTTCTTCACCTTGTCTTCTGCGGCACCTGCCTTGATAAGTGCCTGAGCGGTGACGTCGTTGTGTACAAGGAGTAGATCAGCCTGAAGGAATGGACCCATGTGGCGCTCGTACATGCGGTTGCGATGTCGCTGCTGGCGCAGGAAAGCGACCATACTGCGCGGACCGAGTCCGCCGAGCTTGACTGGTTTAATCGCAAAGTCAGGAGAAAGGTGAACCGTCACGACAACCTTCTTGCCCGCATCCTTGGCGGTCGAAACCAAACGCTGAAAGTCGTCTTCGACGTATAGACCAAACTCGTGCTGAACATGAAACACGTCGAAATTCTTGAGCTCTTCGCGAAGCTTCGCATAGGTCTCTTCGTGCTGGTCTGGGCTCATGTGGCGCAGCTGAATCGGCGTCACTTCAAAGAACGCATTCTCTACCGTCGAATCGCCAGCCATACCAGCCAAATATTGTTCCTGGTACTTGGCGATGCCGTCGTCTTCGTCGTGTGGGCTAAAATGTAAAATACGTAGAGCGTCGCTCATTTTGTTAATCCTCCAGATACTCAATTACTTGCTTGAACGAGCTATCCCATGAGAATTGCTTGTAGCCCTTCACCCGCGTCCTAGCGGCTTCAAGGTTTTTGGGAATGAGTAGCTTCGTTATTCCTGCCAGGCATTCATCAGCGCTGGCCGGCGAGAAATGATCAACATAGCCTTCGGCAATCTCAACCATACTCGTCGTGTTGCTGCATAGGCATGGTACCCCACGAGCAACACTTTCCGCAATGGGTATGCCCCAACCTTCATAGAAGCTTGGAAAGACCGTGAACGCACAGTGGTTGTACAGCCAGCTCAACTCTTGGTCGCCCATGTTGTGCAGAAAGACGAATTTGTCCTTCACGGCAGGGTCGTGCGTCATAATGCTGTAGATTTCATCGGTGCCCCAACCGTGGCGGCCAACGATCGCGATCTTAGGTAGGTCAATGCCACGAGCGAGCGCCAACTTGTAGACATAATACAGAAGTGTGTGGTTCTTGCGAGCCTCGATAGTGCAGACCGTCAGAAGGTATTCACTCCCCTTCAGTTTCGCGCCTCGAAACACCTCGTCGGTTGGCTCGATCGCTTTTGCCACCTTGAAGTCGTCGCCTAGACGGAAGACTTCCATGCGTGGAACGCTCAGCTTCTGTGATTTAAGCCATTCCGTCGCTTCTTTCTTTGTGTTCTTGGAAACGCAAAGTACCAGATCGGCTATTGGCAGAATCGCGCGGCAATACTTCGGGAACGTCTCGGTCGAGCCGCCCGCCCCACCAGCGCCGGTAAACTGTGGAACCACGATCGGGCCCATGTCGTGGATGATCTGTACGATCCCGAGGCCGTCATCGTGGTGCCATTGCACGAGTCTAGCGATAAAGTTATCGTCCCACCATTCGCCCCACGGGATGACAACTTGGTCGCCCTTCTCGTAGGTCGCAACTTTGTAGGTGGCCATACGCTTCAGCTTCAATCGGTTCTCTACCTTCGACGAAAGCCCTGGCATGATACGTGCGCCGCGGCGAAGCACTGCTTTCGCAAGGCGAACTGAGCCTTGGCGCATAATGACCTGCTGATCTTGCTTGAAGTCGGCGGGTGCTGCAGCAACTTCGGCCTGCCTGGCCATTGGACGCGCTTCGCCAACCTTGAGGTACTGTATGCCATGACCTCGCTCGTGCAGTGTTCGATCCAGATCAAGCTCAACAAACTCCTGGAGCTCTTTCACCCAGCTCACAAATACCGTCTCCGGTCGTTCCGCACGAAAGCGAATCGCTTGCTCGTGCATGACGCGAGGAATACCGGTCAGCCTACCGTCCCAATGGACAAGTTGCGTGACGTCATAGTAGAGCGTAGGCTTCGGCATGTCAGGTTCTCCTTATCGGTTAGCGAGCTTAGCGTTCTTCGAGAAAATCGGCATCACCCAGTCATCAGTGTCGCCGACAATAGCTTCGTACGTCGTCGTTTTTGGCTTGGTGATATAGCCGTCGTCGTCAATGACGTAGACGTGGCCAAAGTCCTTGAGCATCTGGTCGTAGAAGCCCTTTGGATCTTCGTAACTCTCCCTTGTAAACTCAATAAAGAATGACATGTTCGGGCTATTCTTAACGATAGTTCGCATGCCTTCATAGGCTTTATCTTCGAAGCCCTCGATGTCCATCTTGATCAGATCAACGGTCTTGATACCGTTATCTTCGCAGTATTTGTCGAGGCTCACGGACTTCACCTTCACCTCTTCGGCGGTCTCGAGACGCATCTTGCCACTCATATATTTAGCAGTGTGCTCGAGTGGCAGCACCGATGAACTGCCAAGGTAATCCTTCAGGATCCGCAGCGTGAGCGTGCCTTCCTTGTCGCCAACGGCCAGATTCTCGACGACTGATTGCTCGTTCAGCCAGTTCACGTCCAATGTCTTGTGGATATAGGGCACGAGGTGTGGATTTGCTTCGAAGTGCACAACCTTGGAGTGTTTCTTGTCAGTCTTCTGAGCAGCGAGCGCGCCAAAGTAGCCGAAGTTCGAGCCGACGTCGAGGACGGTATCGTGTGGCTTTACGACTGACAGCCAGGCTGCAGTAATACGATGTTCCCAGATAGAGTCCAACACCAAGTGCGGCACAACGGCGACGTCCCTCGGGTCGAGGTACATCTTGAGTCCGCTAAAGATCTTGGTGATCATCTCACGCTCGCTCAGTACAAACGAACCAGAGTTCTTGGTACGCTGCTTCAGCTCTTCCAGGATCAGCGAGTGATCATGGTTAATGGCGAGCTGCGTCCCCTGGATAGCCTTCTCTGAAGCTGTGATCTTCGCGTCGAGGCGCTTCTCTATCTCTATCAACTCATCGCTGACACTATTGAATAGTCTTTTTTTTACCTTCCGTGCCACTCCTGCCATTTCCTTGTTCCCCTTATTTACCCTTCACCGTATGCGTCACGCTCATTGGCGGCAAAACCGCGGTCGTGGATCGCTCGATACGTTCCACGGTAAATTCATCAGCGCGCACAAACCAGTCGAGTGTATTCGCGACATCGTCGATCAATGTAAGCATGACGTTATATTGGCCGTCATTGAAGATATTAAGAATCTTCCAGGTGAAGCTTATTTCTTGCCCAGGCCTAAGGTCGGTGACATCAGGTGCTTGAATCATACGGTTATTGAGCGCCGTAATCTCAGCGCCGTCTTGCCCCATAATGTGGATGCCGTAGATGAGTTTGTCGATAGCCTTCTTGGCTTTAACGTCGACTTTCACGACGACGTTCTCGCCTTCAACTTTGGTCGAAACCTTGGTTATCGTTGCGTCGCCATTACCCCAACGTTCGCCATTACCCTTCTTGGCGTGCTCGCTGGATTTGTCCATAAAGAGCATCGAGTACTCGCGGGCAATGTCCTGAGGTGAGCCGATGTGCTGCACTTCGCTTTGGTCAATCAGCATCGCACGGTCACAGTATTCCTTCACGGCATTCATGTCGTGCGTCACGAAGACGACGGTTTTCTTGTTAGCCTTCAGTTCCTTAAAGTATTCGAAGCACTTGCGCTGAAAAGCAGCGTCGCCCACAGCGAGCACTTCATCGACGAGCAGAATGTCGGCATGTGCACGGGTTGCCAGCGAGAAAGCCAAGCGGACCTGCATACCAGATGAATAATTCTTCAGCTTCTGGTCCATAAAACGCTCGAGTTCGGCAAACGTCACGATCTCGTCGTACATCGCCTGCATTTCTTTGATCGAAAAACCAAGAAGTGCACCGTTGAGGTAGACGTTCTCGCGGCCGGTCAGCTCTGGGTTGAAACCAACACCAAGCTCAATGAACGGAACGAGCTTGCCGTCGGTCGAAAGGCTTCCTTTGGTTGGCTGGTAGATACCGGCGAGCATCTTCAGAAGCGTGCTCTTGCCGCTACCGTTGCGACCAACAATGCCAAAGAATTCACCCTTCTTCACCTCGAAGCTCACGCCCTTCAGCGCGTGCTGGATCTCACTCCCCTTTGCCTTTTCCTTGAACAGGCCAGTGACGGCGCGTTTGATAGAGTCTTTCTTTTCGTGAGGCAGGACAAAGTTCTTGTAAACGTCGTCTACTCTGATTGCTACATCACTCATCCTAAATCTCCTCCGCAAAGAAGCGCGAACGCTTCCTAAAGTAGTACGCTGCACCAAGGGCAATCAGTATAACCGCAAAGATAATCACAAACCGCATCCAATCGTTGTGATAGACGTCAGAAATCGTCGGCGTTTTGGCCGTCACTAGTTGAGCACGCATGTCTTGGATGATCTGCGCCATCGGGTTCAGGATAAGGAAAGCTTGCACCTTTGGCGACATGATCGTCAGCAAGTATAAGATAGGCGTCCCGTAGAATGCGCCCTGCATGAACACTTCCCAAATGTAGTTTATGTCGCGAAACTTCACAAACAGTGCGCTCAGGAGGAATGCCATCCCGAGCGACAGCACAAACAGCTCAATGATCAACAGCGGCACAACCCAAATCGCACTCACCTGTGGGTCTGCACCCATAAAAATCATAAAGCCCAGCAGCACGACGAGGTTGATCGCGAGGTTGATCAGCGCAGAGAACGAACCAGCCAGCACGATGACGTACTTCGGGAAGTTGATTTTGCGCAGCAGATCTCCCTTGCCGACGATCGAGCTCACGCCGTTGTTCGTCACCTCAGCAAAGTAGTTCCACAGCAAGATACCCAGGAACAGATACACCTTAAAATGCGGAATATCACTGGCGCCACCCAGGCGACTAAAGACAAAGTCCAAGATCAGGAAGAGTGCCAGTGGCTTCAGCAGCGACCAAAGATATCCCAAGAATGAGCTCTGGTACCGAAGTTTAAAATCGGTAATTACCAGTTCCCTCAGCAGAATAAGTGAATAGCGATAACGCTGTAATAATCTCTTCACGTTAGACATATTATACTGTCGCTCCCCTGAATCTTCAACTAGCTAACCACGAGGGGCTTTGCCTCGGACATCGAGAAGCGCCTTCACGATCGATTCAGTACTGCGTTCCCAGGTGAAACTCTGGGCGTGCTTGTACCCCTTGTCGACGAGCTTCTGGCGCTCGGTCGGGATAAGGTCGATGACCTTCTTCATAGCGTCTGCGATCGAGTCGATGCTATGAGGATCACAGTAGATACCCGCGCCATTCGCCACTTCGTGCAGCGGTGGGATATCAGCCACGACAACTGGCGTCTTGCTCATCATCGCCTCGAGTGGCGGCATGCCAAAGCCTTCATACAGAGATGGCAGTACCAGGGCCGTCGCACCGCTCATGAGGCGCACCACGTCTTCGTCGGGCACGTAGGTTCGGGGCTTCAAGACTTTATGGCCCGTCTTGTTGGCGGCGTCAATAGCGTCGAATACACCTTCGTTCAGCCAGCCATCACTCCCGACCATCAGCATTGCGTACTCCTGTGGCAACTGCGCGACGGCCTTAACCATGCGCTCTAGGTTCTTCCGGGGCTCGATGTTGCCAATATAGAGCAAGTACGGCTGATCCTTCAGGTTGTACTTGGCACGTACCTTAGCGACCTCCTTAGTGGGGTATGGCTTGTAGAGATTAGCATCGGCGCCGTTGTAGACCACCACAACCCGGTCAGGTTCGACCTCGAAGTTGTCGATGATCTCCTGGCGTGCGCTCTTGCTCACGGTAACCACATAATCGGTCTGGCGAATGTAGCGTGGTACGTTCTTGGCCAGAGACTTTTGGTTGTC
>FTKL01582702.1_pt1 | contig 32377 bp, 29 predicted proteins | sample 2434061 | NCBI WGS metagenome assembly FTKL01 (sample SAMEA3914816, study PRJEB12502) | metagenome | biome: forest; material: soil | place: USA | collected 2011-09-16 | depth 0.3 m
GGCGCGATAAAGTGAACATGCATGCGGAGTTGTCTCTCCTGTGCCGGGCCCCGGGGTGTTCTAGCACCGCCGGGGTCAACCATGTCTAGGTCACCGAAACGTAGCACCCAGTCACCAGATGATGGCCCTCGGTAGGCGTGACCGGGGGGCTGCACGCCCCCCGGCGCACAGGAGAGTCCGACCAGGCTCCGCAGCTCACTCGTTGTGCAGCACCTTCGCGATCGTCAGCCGGGCCGCCGACCGCGCCGGGACGAGTGCACCGAGCACCGCGATCGCCACGCCGGCGAGCACCAGCAGCGCGAGAGCCGGGGCGTGCCACACGTCCATCGCAGCGGGTGGGAGCGCCAGGCCCACCGCGTCGAGCATGGCCGGGATGATCACCCGGTGCGCGCCGATGCCGAGCGGGACGCCGAGCACACCGCCGACCACGCCGAGGGCGGCCATCGACGTCACCATCATCACCGTCACCTGGCGGGGCGTCATCCCGATCGACTTGAGCATGCCCAGGTCGCGGCGGCGCTCACGGGTGTTGAGGACGACGGTGTTGAAGACGCCGAGCGCCGCGACCGTGCCCAGCAGCACGGTGAGCAGCGACGAGGAGCCGACGATGCTGACGGTGATGCCGTTCGTGCCGCCGGAAGCCACCGGATCGAGCCCGGGTTCGGCCGCCTTGACGGCGGCGTTGTAGGCGCTGGCGTCCGTGCCGGGGGCGAGTTGGACCCAGTACTGGTTGGGCGCCTGCTCGGACCCGAGCGCGGTGAGCGTCTCCTCTGGGGCGCTCAGCGTGTCCGCGTTGCCGGACATGTTCTCGCCGACGATGGTCACGGCCTGCCGCCGGCCGTCCAGTTCGAAGGTGAGGTGGTCGCCGACCGCCAGGCCGTGCTTGCGCAGGAACGGCGTCGGTGCGACGGCTTCGTCGGCGCCGGCGACCCAGCGGCCCTTGAGCAGCCTGTCACCCGTGGCCTGCGAGTCCCCCCGCATGAACCAGCACCAGATGCCCTGGGTGTCGCCCAGCATGTGCAGCTGGACCGGTGTCATGGCAGTCAGCCCTGTCACGCCGGGCTGGGAGCGCAACAGCTCCTCGATCTGGAGGTCGGTCCGCTTCGGCGCACTCTGGCCCGGCACTTGGGGGTCGCCCACGTAGAGAACGGTCTGGACGTGCCTGCCCTGAGTGTCCACCAGCGCGGTGATCGAGGAGGCCAGGCCGGTCGCCAGCGTCACCGTGGTCACCCCGAGAACCAGGGACGCCAGGGTCAGTGCTGTCCGGCCGGGCCGGGCAAACGGCAGGCCGAGGCCCAGACTGACGGCCCTCGGCAGCCGGGTGCCGCTGAGCGCGCGCTGCACGCGCAGCCCGCGTCCGGCGCTCGGGGCGCTGCCTGCGCTGATCGCCTGGGCGGCCGAGAGCCGGTGGGCACGCAGCGCGGGGACGAGGGCGGCGAGCAGGATGACGGCGGGCATGCCCAGTAGGGTCGCCACGTCGACCCACGGGCTGAGCGTGGCGGTGAAGTACCCGTTGTGGAAGCCCGAGAAGACCATTCGCAACAGGGGCCGCGCCGCGAGGTCGCCGAGGACGGTGCCGAGCACACAGCCCACCGCCCCGGGCACCAGGACCATCACCACGTACACCGAAACGACCTGGTTGGGTGTGAAGCCCAGGGACTTGAGGACGCCGATGTGCCGGTACCCCGAGACGACGGCGCCGCTGACCACGTTGGCGACGATCAGCACCGCCACCAGCAGCCCGAGGACACCGAAGCCCGTCAGGAACGGGATGAAGGCATTGACCGTACTGGTCATGTCCTGCTTGACCGTGAGGTACGACAGCGAGGCCAGCAGTGAATCCTGCGGGAGCCCGGCCGTCACCTCCGCCAGGCCGGCCTTCACCTGGCCGTCCGTACCGGCGTGGGCGAAGCGGTAGAGCATCTGGGTGGCCGTCGGGTGCAGGGCGGGCATCTGGCCGGGCCAGACCCAGGCGCCGGCGGTCTGGCTCAGGCTGGAGGCGAAGCCCACGATGGTGAGCGGCGGGGCGCCGGGGAGGACGAGCCGGTTGCCGACCGTCTCGTTCGTGTACTGGGTGCCCGGGGGCCGCATCAGGACGACCTCGCCGGGCCCGGTGACCCAGCGGCCGGCCCAGAGGTCGACGCGGTCCACCGGGCCTCCCGGGTCGGCGCGGCCGACGACCGTGACCGGTCCGGGCGGCGGGTCGGCCACGCCCTCGGCGGGGGTCGCCGAGGTGGCCGGGACGGTGAACACGGCCTGGGCGAACGGCCCGGCGACACCGGTCACCCCCGGCTTGCGGGCGGCCTGCGCGAGCTGGGCGTCCGTGACCACGGCCGGGTCGAAGGTGGCGCTGAGGTGGGCGCCGCGCTGCGCGCCGAACGTACTGTCGAAGGGTGCCGACGCGGCTTCGAGCAGACCGAGGGCGACCACGAGGGCGACCGTGGAGGTGAGCACGACCAGACCGATCACGAAGGTCTGCATCCGGCGCCGCATTGCCGCGGCGCGGGAGACCCGCCACACGGCGCTCATGCGGTCCGCTCCAGGCTGCTCTCGCGGACGACCCGGCCGTCGGCGACCTCGACCAGGCGGTTCGCGCAGCGGGTCGCGAGGCGCTGGTCGTGCGTCACCATCAGCAGGGTCTGCCCCATCTGGTTGAGGTCGATCAGCAGGTCCATCACCTGCTCTCCCGAGTTGCTGTCCAGCGCGCCGGTCGGCTCGTCCGCCAGCAGCAGGGCCGGACGGTTCATCAACGCCCGTGCCACCGCGACCCGCTGGCGCTCACCACCGCTCAGCACCGCCGGGTAGGCGTTGCGGCGGTCGGCGATGCCCAGCTCGTCCAGCAGCTCCAGCGCGCGCTTGCGGGCCTGGGACGCCGAGGCGCCCGTCAGCTGCGCCGCCAGCGCGACGTTGTCCAGCGCCGGGAGGTCGTCCAGCAGGTTGAAGAACTGGAAGATCATGCCGATCCGGCGCCGGCGGAACAACGCCAGCCCGGTCTCGTTCAGCTTCACCAGGTCCTCACCGTGCACGACCACCGAACCGGCCGTCGGGCGGTCCAGCCCCGCGACCATGTTCAGCAGCGTCGACTTGCCGCAGCCCGACGGCCCCATCACCGCCACCGCCTCCCCCGCCCGGATCTCCAACGTCACGCCGTCCAGCGCCGTCGAGTCCCCGTACTCCTTGCGTACCCCGTCCAGTCGCACCACCACCGGCGCCTTACCCGTTTCATCAGCCATGACAGGAATCCTGACGGCACCGGTACAGGCCGGGCATCCGCCCCCCGACGTATCCTCACCAGGGGGTCATCCCAGGGAGGTAGGACACCCCGCCCGGAGCATGATGCGCACGACCCCGCACCCTGGGAAAGTGATCACCGTGTGGGAATCCGAAACGAACTGGCTGCTCGTCGCGCTGGTCGCGGCCTGTGCCGCCGCCGGCTGGCTCGGCACGACCCTCGCCCGGGAGCGACGACTGCACCGCCGGGCCCTGGACGGCCAGGGGTGGCTGCTGGAGCGCGAGCGGGAGAGCGCCGCCCGTACCGCCGTCGACGCCGAACGGGCCAGGATCGCGCAGGAGTTGCACGACATCGTCAGCCACAACGTGAGCCTGATGGTCGTCCAGGCGGGCGCCGCCCGCGAGGTACTGCCCACGATGCCCGACCAGGCGGCCGCCGCCCTGCTCGCCGTCGAGGGCGCGGGGCGCGACGCGATGACCGAACTGCGCCACCTGCTCGGCCTGCTGGCGCCCTCGCAGAACGGCGAGGACGACGGGGACGACGGGGCCGACCTGTCGCCGCAGCCGAGCCTCAGCCGGCTCAGCCCCCTGATCGACCGGATCGCGTTCGCCGGGCTTCCGGTCGACGTCCGGATCTCCGGCGAGCCGCGCCCGCTCCCCGCCGGCATCGACCTGACCGCCTACCGGATCGTGCAGGAGGCACTCACCAATGCGATCAAACACGGCGACGGAGGGAAGGCAGAAGTGACCGTACGGTACGCGGACCACGCGCTACGGGTCGAGGTCCTCAGCAGCGGATCGGCCCCGGACCGGCCGCAGGGCGACGGGGCGGGCCGAGGCCTGCTGGGCCTGCGCGAGCGCGTCACCGTCTACGGCGGCGACCTGGACGCCCGCCGGCGCCTCGGCGGCGGCTACCGCGTCCGCGCCCGCATCCCGCTGGACCGGCCGTGACCGGCCCGGCCGTGACGGCGGCCCCCGTGACCGAGCCGGTGCCCCGCGTCCTCATCGCCGACGACCAGGCCCTGATCCGCACCGGCTTCCGCATGATCCTCACCGCCCGGGGCCTCGACGTGGTCGGCGAGGCCGCCGACGGCGCCGAAGCGGTCGCCGCGGCGGCCCGGCTGAAGCCCGACGTCGTCCTGATGGACATCCGGATGCCGAACATGGACGGCCTGGAGGCCGCCCGCCGCATCCTGGAGCACTCGCCGGACTGCCGGGTGATCATGCTGACCACCTTCGACCTCGACCGCTACGTCTACGCCGCCCTGGCCCTGGGCGCCAGCGGCTTCCTCCTGAAGGACGTCACCGCCGCCCACCTCGCCGCCGCCGTACGCCTCGTCGACACCGGCGACGCCCTGCTCTCCCCCACCATCACCCGACGCCTGGTGGAACGCTTCGCCGCCGGCGCGGGCGGCGCCGACAACGACCGCCCCGCCCCGGCCCCCGCCGTCCACCGCGACCTCACCTCCCTGACCCCCCGCGAGTTCGAGGTGCTGACCCTGATGGGCCGAGGCCTCTCCAACTCCGAACTCGCCCGCGAACTCACCCTCAGCGAAGCCACCGTGAAGACCCACGTCACCCGCATCTTCACCAAACTCACCCTCCGCGACCGGGCCCAGGCCGTCGTCCTCGCCTACGAAACCGGCCTGGTGGCCCCGGGCGGAGCCGCAGACTAGTACGCGGCATTCAGGCCGCCGGCGGCGGGCCGTCCAGCTGCTCGATGGTGGCGATGGACGGGCGGCGGGTGCGCCGGAGGTCGCGGGCGGCGGCCTCGGCGGTGCGCAGGACGCGGACGGCGTTGTGCCAGGTGAGCTTCGCCAGGTCGGCGTCCGACCAGTGGCGGCCGAGGAGTTCGGCGATCAGGTTCGGGTAGCCGGAGACGTCGTCCAGGCCGGCCGGGAGGAAGGCCACGCCGTCGAAGTCGCCGCCGATGCCGAGGTGGTCGATGCCGGCCACCTCGCGCATGTGGTCCAGGTGGTCGGCGACGGTCGCGGCGGTGGCGATCGGGCGGGGGTGCAGCGCGTCGAAGGCGTGGTGGCACTCCATCGCGGCGGGGCCGGTGTCGAGGGGGTGGAAGCCGTGGGCGCGCATGTTCTCCGCGGCGGCCACCGTCCACTCGGTGGCGGCGGGCAGGACGAACTGCGGGACGAAGGTGGCCATCGCGATGCCGCCGTTGGCCGGCAGCTGGGCCAGTACGTCGTCGGGGATGTTGCGCGGGTGGTCGCAGACGGCCCGCGCGGACGAGTGCGAGAAGATCACCGGCGCCTCGGTGACCCGCAGGGCGTCCCGCATGGTGTCGGCCGAGACGTGCGAGAGGTCGACCAGCATGCCCAGGCGGTTCATCTCGCGGACGACCTCCTCGCCGAAGCGGGTGAGGCCGCCGGCCACCGGCTTGTCGGTGGCGGAGTCGGCCCACGGCAGGTTGTCGTTGTGGGTGAGCGTCAGGTACCGGACGCCGAGCCGGTACAGGGCCCGCAGGGTGGCGAGCGAGGAGTTGATGCTGTGGCCGCCCTCGGCGCCCATCAGGGAGGCGATCCGGCCCTCGGCGCGGGCGGCCTCCACGTCGTCGGCGGTGAGCGCGAGCCGCAGCCGCTCCGGGTGCCGCTCGGTGAGCGTCCGGACGAAGTCGATCTGCTCCAGCGTCGCGCTGACGGCGCGGTCACCGGCGAAGTCGGCGCGCACGTACACCGACCAGAACTGCGCACCGACCCCGCCCGCGGCGAGGCGGGCGAGGTCGGTGTGCAGCCGGCCGCTCTGGTCGGCGGCCAGGTCGACGGCGTCGAGGTCGTAGCCGGCGTGCTGCCGCATCGCCCACGGCAGGTCGTTGTGGCCGTCCACCACCGGGGCGTCGCGGAGCAGGGCCCTGGCACGATCGAGCATCTCGGAGGTCATACGACCTGTTGTATCCCGAGCCTCTTGATCCGAACCGGCAGGCGCCGGGCGGTGACCCGCGCGGCTACTTGCCGAAGCCGAAGGAGCCGGAGCCGGCGACCTTGGCGCGCAGCTTCTTGCCCTTCTCGGTGGCCTGGTTGTTCAGCTCGGCCTGGAACTCGGTCATCCGCTCGGTCAGCTCCGGGTCGAACGCCGCGAGGATCCGGACGGCGAGCAGGCCCGCGTTGCGCGCGCCCGCGACCGAGACGGTGGCGACCGGCACGCCGGCCGGCATCTGGACGATCGACAGCAGGCTGTCCATGCCGTCCAGGTACCGCAGCGGCACCGGGACGCCGATGACCGGCAGCGGGGTGACGGAGGCGAGCATGCCCGGCAGGTGGGCGGCGCCGCCGGCGCCCGCGATGATCGCCTTCAGGCCGCGGGAGTGCGCGTTCTCGCCGTAGGCGACCATCTCGCGCGGCATCCGGTGCGCGGAGACGACGTCGACCTCGTACGGGATCTCGAACTCGTCGAGCGCCTGGGCGGCGGCCTCCATCACGGGCCAGTCGGAGTCCGAGCCCATGACGATGCCGACGAGAGGAGCAGTGGGGTTGCTCATTCGGTGATGGTTCCTCGCAGGTAGGCGGCCGCGTGGCGGGCGCGCTCGCGGACGTCGTCGAGGTCGTCCCCGAAGACGTTGACGTGGCCGACCTTGCGGCCGGGCTTCACGTCCTTCCCGTACATGTGGATGCGCAGGCCCGGGTCACGGGCCATGCAGTGCAGGAAGGCGTGGTACATGTCCGGGTAGTCGCCGCCGAGGACGTTGACCATGACGGTCCACTTCGCGCGCGGGCGCGGGTCGCCGAGCGGGAGGTCGAGGACGGCCCGCAGGTGGTTCTCGAACTGCGAGGTGACCGAGCCGTCCTGCGTCCAGTGGCCGGAGTTGTGCGGGCGCATCGCGAGCTCGTTGACCAGGATCCGGCCGTCGCGGGTCTGGAACAGCTCCACCGCGAGGTGGCCGGTGATGTCGAGGTCGCCGGCGATCCGCAGCGCCAGGGCCTGCGCCTCGGCGGCCAGCTCCGGGGCGAGCTCCGGCGCGGGGGCCGTCACCTCGGCGCAGACGCCGTTCTCCTGGAGGCTCTCCACCACCGGGTACGCCACCGCCTGGCCGCTGGGCGAGCGCACCACGCTGGCGGCCAGCTCGCGCAGGAAGTCGACCTTCTCCTCGGCCAGCACCGGGACGCCGGCCAGGAACGGCGCGTGCGCCTGCTCCTCGTCGTCGACGACCCAGACGCCCTTGCCGTCGTAGCCGCCGCGCACGGTCTTCAGGACGACGGGGTAGCCTGCGCCCTCCTCGGCGAACGCGGTGACGTCCGCCGGGTCGGCGACCAGCCGGTGACGGGGGCACGGGACGCCGATCGCGTCGAGCTTCGCCCGCATCACGCCCTTGTCCTGGGCGTTGACCAGGGCCTCCGGGCCCGGCCGGACGGCGATGCCGTCGGCCTGCAGGGCCCGCAGGTGCTCGGTCGGCACGTGCTCGTGATCGAAGGTGATCACGTCGCAGTCGGCCGCGAAGCGGCGCAGCGTGTCGAGATCGCGGTAGTCGCCGAGGACGACGTCGGAGACCACCTGCGCGGCGGAGTCCTGGGGGGTGTCGGCGAGAAGCTTGAACCGCACGCCGAGCGGGATGCCCGCCTGGTGCATCATGCGGGCGAGCTGCCCGCCGCCGATCACGCCCACCACTGGAAAATTCGCCTTGCCCGGGAAAGTCACCCTGCAAGGATATCCGGGCCGGTGGGGGGCGATGGACGGGCCGCCGACGGGGGCGCGCGGGCGGGTCGCACGGGCCCCCGGAGGGGCTTCGGGGCGCCCTCGTTGACGTGCCTCTCAGCCGGAGCGAGTAGCCTGGTTGGCCGGGTCCCGGAGCGCGCTGATCGGATCATGTGTGTGCGGCGGACTCCCGGGGGACTGAGCAACCGCACAGCCGCCCCTCCTCCCGCAGGCACAGGAGACAGCCGGGTATGACGACCACCGCCCCATCGCGAACTTCCATCACCCAGCGCCTGCGCGGGGTCTCCGGCGAGGTGGTCAAGTTCGGCGTCGTCGGCCTCATCGGCGTCGTCGTGAACTTCGGCGTCTCCAACGCGGTGCTGCACCTCACCGGCTGGGCGCCCGTCCGCTGCTCGGTGATCGGCACCGCCGTCGCCATCGCCGCCAACTACCTCGGCTACCGCTACTGGGTCTACCGGGACAGCGACGCGGCCTCCCGGCGCCGCGAGATCACCCTGTTCCTGATCTTCAGCGGCATCGGCATGCTGATCGAGAACGGCACGGTCTGGTTCACCACGTACACCCTCGGCCTGACCGGCACGATCGCCTACAACCTGTCGAAGGTCGTCGGCACGGGCCTCGGCACGCTGTTCCGCTTCTTCTCGTACCGGACCTGGGTCTTCAAGGCGATCCCGGAGCTCCCCGAGACCGCCGAAGCAGAAGCCGGGGCCGGGGCCGAGCCCGTCGTCGTCGCACAGGCCGAGCGCCTGCTGGCCGGCGAAGAGGTCCAGTACGCCAAGTAGTCACGCCTTGGGCTCCGGCTGATCCTCCTGGCGGCTCCGCCCCGGACCCCGCCTATTCCTCCTGGCGGCTCCGCCCCAGACCCCGCCTATTCCTCCTGGCGGCTCCGCCCCAGGAAGAGTGCGAACACCGGCGGCCGCAGTGACAGCAGTTCCAGCCGGCCACCGTCCGCCTCCGCGAGGTCGCGGGCGACGGCCAGGCCGATACCGGTCGAGTTGCGGCCGCTGACCGCGCGCTCGAAGACCCGGTTGCCCAGTTCGAGCGGGACGCCCGCGCCCTCGTCCTGGACCTCGACGACGAGCGAGGTGCCGGACGGCCGCACCCGCAGGGTGATCAGGCCGGCGCCGTGCATCAGCGAGTTCTCGATCAGGGTGGCGAGCACCTGGGCGACGGTGCCGGGGGTGCCGACGGCCGCGACGCCGCGCAGACCCTCCACCTGGAGCACCCGGCCGGTGCCGCGCAGCGACGGGCCCCACTCCTCGACCTGCTGCTTGATGACCTCGTCCAGGTCGAAGGAGACGGCGGTCGGGCTGCGCGGGTCGCGCTGGTTGGTGAGCAGTCGCTGCACCACGTCGGTGAGCCGCTCGACCTGCTGGAGGGCGATGGCGGCCTCCTCCCGGACGGTCTCCGGCTCCTCGGCGACGGTGGTGATCTCCTCCAGCCGCATGGAGAGCGCGGTGAGCGGCGTCCGCAGCTGGTGGGAGGCGTCGGCGGCGAGGCGCCGCTCGGCGGTGAGCATCCGGGCGATCCGCTCGGCGCTGATGTCGAGCACCTCGGCCACCCGGTCGAGCTCGGGCACGCCGTACCGGCGGTCGCGCGGACGGGGGTCGCCGGAGCCGAGCCGTTCGGCGGTCTCGGCGAGGTCGGTGAGCGGCCGGGCGAGGCGCTTGGCCTGCCAGACGGCGAGGGCGACGGCCGCCTGGACGGCGAGCAGCGCGACGACGCCGAGCAGCAGCAGCATGTTGGCGATCTCGTGGTCGACGGCCGCCCGGGACTGCTCGACGATCACCGTCTCGCCGCTGGCCCCGTGCTCCACCGCCTTGAGGAGGTGTCCGCCGGCCGGCCGTTCGCCGGTGGAGACCAGCGCCTGGCCGGGGATGTCGACCTCGACGTAGCTGTTGTCGGTGACCTGGGTGGCGAACTTGTCGCCGGTGACCGGCTCCCCCGCCGCGAGCCGGTCCTCGACCAGGGCGAGCACCCGGACGGCCGTCGCGTCCACCCGGTCCTGGGCGGAGTTGACGATGGTGCGCTTCTCGACCAGGGCGAGCGGTACGCAGAACACCACGACCACCACCAGGACGACGCCCAGCAGCGAGTTGATCATCCGGCGTTTCACGCTGCTGCTCCTGAGGGGTCTTGCGGGATCAGTTCTTCTCGAACCGGAAGCCGACGCCGCGCACGGTCGCGATGTAGCGGGGGTTGGCCGCGTCGTCGCCCAGCTTCTTGCGCAGCCAGGAGATGTGCATGTCGAGGGTCTTGGTCGAGGTCCACCAGGTGGTGTCCCAGACCTGGCGCATGATCTCCTCGCGGGTGACCACCCGGCCGGCGTCCCGGACGAGGACGCGCAGGAGTTCGAACTCCTTGGCGGAGAGGGTGAGCTCCTCCTCGCCGAGCCAGGCCCGGTGCGACTCGATGTCGATCTTCACACCGTGCGCCCCGGTGGTGAGCTGGTCGACGTTGCCGCGCCGCAGCAGCGCCCGGACCCGGGCGAGCAGCTCGGCCAGCCGGAACGGCTTGGTGACGTAGTCGTCGGCGCCCGCGTCCAGGCCGACCACGGTGTCCACCTCGTCGGCGCGGGCGGTCAGCACCAGGACGGGGCAGCTCTTGCCGTCGGCGCGCAGCCGGCGGCAGACCTCCAGCCCGTCCATCTCGGGCAGGCCGAGGTCGAGGACGACGAGGTCGACCTCTTCGGTGAGGCCGGCGGCGAGCGCGGCCGGGCCGTCCTCGCGGACGAGCACCTCGTAGCCCTCGCGTCGCAGGGCCCGGGCCAGCGGTTCGGAGATCGCCGGATCGTCCTCGGCGAGCAGCACACAGGTCATGTGGCGATCGTAGTCCGCCCCGGTGCCGCCGTTGACCCAGTGAGGTAGTTCACAGAGCGTGATCAATCTCGGGACCCGTCGGCGGTCCGGGGAGTTTTGGATCCATGGGCCTCCCGTCGGACGATCTGCCATTTGATCTTGATTTCAAAGGAATTCATTCGGCTTGGCCATGGATACGCAAACCACGGTCGGGCATTTCTTTACCTGCGCCTTACCCGCCCGCCGTCATTTGTCAGCCGGGACGACTCAAAACCGCCACGTACAGTGGTTTGGCTCCCGTCGGCCACCACCCCTCGGCAGGCGGGCCCCACGCAGCAAGGAACCCTTACTCATGGCGTCTTCGACCCTGGACGTCGGCATACAGCGGCCGACGTCCCCCGGCGGCAGGACCTTCCTCGGGCACCCCCGGGGCCTTGCCACGCTCTTCATGACCGAGATGTGGGAACGCTTCAGCTTCTACGGAATGCGTGCCCTGCTGGTGCTCTACCTGGTCGCCGGCACCTCCGACGGCGGGCTCGGGTACACCGCCGCCGTCGGCGCCGCGATCTACAGCGTCTACAACGCGATGCTCTACCTGCTCGCCCTGCCGGGCGGCTGGCTCGCCGACCGCTTCTGGGGCGCGCGCAAGACGGTGGCCGTCGGCGGCTGCGTCATCATGACCGGCCACTTCCTGCTGGCCGTGCCGGCCACGGCCTCGTTCTTCGTGGGCCTCGGCCTGATCGCCGTCGGCTCCGGCCTGCTGAAGGCCAACATCTCCACGATGGTCGGCCACCTGTACGACGGGCCGAACGACCCGCGCCGCGACGGCGGCTTCACCATCTTCTACATGGGCATCAACCTCGGTGCCTTCGTGGCCCCGCTGGTCATCGGGACCATCGGCCAGCAGGTGAGCTGGCACCTGGGCTTCGCGCTGGCCGGTGTCGGCATGGCGCTGGGCCTGGTGCAGTACCTGCTCGGCACCCGGCACCTCAGCGCCCGCAGCGACGTGGTGGCCTCGCCGATCCCGCCCGCCGAGAAGTCCGCGGTGCTGCGCAAGGCGGCGCTCTGGCTGGCCGTGGCCGTCGTCTTCTTCACCGTGGTCGCGCTGTCCGGCCGGATGACCGTGGACTGGGTGATCTGGCCGCTGTCGATCGCCGGCATCGCCGTCCCGGTGATCTACTTCGCCCGGATCAAGCGGGACAAGGACCTCGACGAGACCGAGCAGTCCAGGATGAGCGGCTACATCTGGTTCTTCGTGGCCGCCGCCGTGTTCTGGATGATCTACGACCAGTCCGGCTCCACGCTCAACATCTTCGCCACCGACTCGACCGCCTCCACGCTGTTCGGCCACGGCTTCCCGTCCACCTGGTTCCAGTCGCTGAACCCGCTCTACATCATGGCGCTGGCCCCGGTCTTCGCCTGGCTCTGGGTCTGGCTGGCCCGGCGCGGCAAGAACCCCAGCACGACCGTGAAGTTCGCGATCGGCCTGCTGCTGATCGGCGCGTCCTTCCTGGTGATGATGCTGGCGATGGCGGCGGCGGCCGGCGGCGGCAAGGTCTCGCCGCTCTGGCTGGCGATGGTCTACCTGATCCAGACCGTCGGCGAGCTGACACTCTCCCCGGTCGGCCTGTCCGTCACCACCAAGCTGGCGCCCGCCAAGTACGGCAGCCAGATGATGGGGCTGTGGTTCCTCGCCGTCACGGCGGGCGACTGCGTGGCGGCCCTCATGCAGCTGGTGATCGGCGACGCGACCGGCTCCACCTGGTACTTCGCCGTGCAGGGCGTGCTGGCGATCGTCGCCGGCCTCGCGCTGACGATGTACCGCAGGAAGGTCGTCGCTCTGATGGGCGACGTGCACTGACGCCTGCGCACACGTCGAAGGGGCCGGTACGGAGTCGTCCGTACCGGCCCCTTCGACGTGTCGACGTGCTCAGGCCTCCCGTACGCCCGCCCGCCAGACCGCGGCGGTGAGCGGGACGCCGGGGCGGTAGGCGAGGTGGACATGGGAGGGCGCGTCCAGCAGCAGCAGGTCGGCCCGGGCGCCGGGGGCGATGACCCCGACGTCGCCGCGACGCAGCGCGCGGGCGCCGCCGGCGGTGGCGGCGTGCACGGCCTCGTCCGGGGTCATGCCCATCTCGCGGACGGCCACGGCGACGCAGAACGCCATCGAGCTGGTGAAGCTGGAGCCCGGGTTGCAGTCCGTGGAGAGCGCGACGACGGCGCCCGCGTCGATCAGCCGGCGCGCGTCCGGGTAGGGGGCGCGGGTGGAGAACTCCGCGCCGGGCAGCAGGGTGGCCACCGTGCCCGAGCCCGCCAGCGCGGCCACGTCCGCGTCGGTGAGGTGCGTGCAGTGGTCGGCCGAGGCGGCGCCCAGCTCGACGGCGAGCTGCACCCCGGGGCCGTACGAGAGCTGGTTGGCGTGCACCCGGGGGGTGAGGCCGCGCTCGATGCCGGCCGTCAGGACGGCCCTGGCCTGGTCGCCGTCGAACGCGCCCTGCTCGCAGAAGACGTCCACCCAGCGGGCGTACGGCGCGCAGGCGTCCAGCATCTCGCCGGTCACCAGGTCGACGTAGCCGGCCGGGTCGTCCGCGTACTCGGGCGCGACCACGTGCGCGCCCAGGTAGGTGGTCTCGGGGGTGTGGGCGGCGGCGATCCGCAGGGCCCGCGCCTCGTCCTGGACGGTCAGGCCGTAGCCGGACTTGCACTCGATCGTGGTGGTGCCCTGGTGCAGCGCCTCGCGGACGAACCGGGCCAGGTTGGCGTCCAGCTCGGCGTCGGTGGCGGCCCGGGTCGCGGCGACCGTGGTGCGGATGCCGCCCGCCGAGTACGCCTGGCCGGACATCCGGGCGTTGAACTCGGCGGTGCGGTCACCGGCGAAGACCAGGTGGGCGTGCGAGTCGACGAACCCGGGGAGCAGCGCGCGCCCCGCCGCGTCGAAGCGCTCGTCGGCGGCCGGCGCCCGGCCGGCCGGGCCGACCCAGGCGACGGTGCCCGCGTCGATCACCACGGCCGCGTCGGTGAGCAGCCCGAGCGGGCCGCCGCCGTGCGCGGGGTCGTTGGTGACCAGGCTGCCGATGTCGGTGATCAGGGTGCTCAACGGGAGCCCTTTCGAGGTGATGGCCCGGCGGACGGGGACGGACGGGTGCTCAGGAGGCCAGCGCCGCGATCGAGTCGCGCAGCGCCGCCGGGACGTCGGCGACCAGCTGGTGCACACCGTCCCGGACGATCTGCCGGCCGCCGACCACCACGTGCCGGACGTCGGCGGCGGAGGCCGCGAAGACCGCCACCTCGGCGCCCAGCCGGGCCGGCGGGCCCGCCGTGCGGACGGAGTCGAGGGCGAGGACGGTGAAGTCGGCGAACGCGCCGGCCTCGATCCGGCCGCACTCGGCCCAGCCGAGCGAGGCGTGGCCGTGCTCGGTACCGGCCCGGAGCAGCGCGTTCGCCGTCCAGTGGCCCCGGGTGCGGGTGCTCAGGCGCTCGTTGAGCTCCAGGGCGCGGGCCTCCTCGAACGGGTCGATCACCGCGTGACTGTCGCTGCCGAGCGTGACGGGGCAGCCGGCCGAGGCCAGCCGGCGGGCCGGGCCGATGCCGTCGGCGAGGTCCCGTTCGGTGGTCGGACACATGCAGATGGTGGTGGAGGAGTCGGCGAGGAGCTTGACGTCCTCGTCCGTCAGGTGGGTCGCGTGCACGGCGGAGGTGCGCGGCCCGAGCACGCCGTGGTCGGCGAGCAGCCGGGTCGGGGTGACGCCGTGCGCGGCCAGGCAGGCGTCGTTCTCGGCGGTCTGCTCGGAGAGGTGGACGTGCAGCGGCGCCCCGCGCATCGCGGACCAGTGCGCGACGGTGCCCAGCTGGTCGGCCGGGACGGCCCGCACCGAGTGCACGGCGGCGCCGGTCCGGGCGTGCTCGCGCGGCTTCAGCTCCGCCGCGCGGGCCGCCCAGGCGTCCGCGTCGCCGTCGCTGAACCGCAGCTGCGGCCTGGTCGGCTCGGTGCCGAAGCCGGCCGAGAGGTAGCAGGTGTCGAGCAGGGTGATCCGGATACCGGCCCGGGCGGCGGCCTCGATCAGCGCCTCGCCCATCGCGTTCGGGTCGGCGTAGCGGACCCCGCCGGGCGCGTGGTGGAGGTAGTGGAACTCCCCCACCGTGGTGATCCCGGCGAGCGCCATCTCGGCGTAGACGGCGGTGGCGAGCGCCAGGTAGCTGTCGGGGTCGAGCGCCCCGGCGACCCGGTACATGGTGTCGCGCCAGGTCCAGAAGGTGCCGGAGCCGACCTGGACGGTGCCGCGCAGCGCCCGGTGGAAGGCGTGCGAGTGCGCGTTGGCCTGGCCGGGCACGAGCAGCCCCTCCAGCCGGACGGCGCCCGCCGGGCAGGGCCCGCTGTCCGGCGTGACCTCGGTGATCCGGCCGCCGTCGGCGGTGCCGATCAGCACGTCCCGCTCGACCACCGGACCGTTGGCGTGCGGGAGCCAGGCGTACTGCGCCCAATAGGTCAGTGACACGCCAGGTCCTCCAGTACGTGTGCCAGCGCGGCGACCCCCGCGAGGCAGTCGGCCTCCTCGGCGTACTCGGCCGGGGAGTGCGAGACGCCGCTGGGGTTACGTACGAACAGCATGGCGGTCGGCACGGCCGATGCCAGGATTCCGGCGTCGTGTCCCGCGCCGGTCGGCAGCACGGGAACGCCGCCCAGCAGGCCGGCCAGCCGGTCGCGGAGTGCCGCGTCGAAGCCGACGACGGGCGTGAACGACTCGCGGGTCAGCTCGACCCGGACGCCGTCGCGCTCGCCGCGCTCGCGGGCCGCCCGCTCGATCCGGTCGACCAGCCGCTGGAGGGTGGCCTCGTCGGCCGCCCGGGAGTCCAGCCAGCCCCGGACGAGCGAGGCGATGGCGTTGGTGCCGTTCGGCTCGACCGCGACCTTGCCGAAGGTCGCCAGCGCGTCGGCCGTCGCGCCGGCCCGGGCCGCGAGCACCGTCTCGGCGTACGTCAGCATCGGGTCCCGGCGGTCCTCGATCCGGGTGGTGCCGGCGTGGTTGGCCTCGCCGTGGAAGTCGAAGCGCCAGCGGCCGTGCGGCCAGATCGCCCCGGCCACCCCGACCGGCTGGTCCGCCGTCAGGTAGCGCCCCTGCTCGACGTGCAGCTCGACGAACGCGCCGATCCGGCCGAGCCGGTCCCGGTCCGCGCCGATCGCGGCCGGGTCGTACCCGGCCCGCTCCATCGCGTCGGGCAGCCGCGTGCCGTCGGCGTCGCGCAGCTCGTACGCCTGCTCCTGCGAGAGCACCCCGGCGGTCAGCCGGGAGCCGATGCAGGCGACGCCGAAGCGTGCGCCCTCCTCGTCGCCGAAGTTGACGATCGCCAGCGGCTTGCTGAACTCGGCGCCCTTGGCGCGCAGTTCGTCGAGCGCGGCGAAGGAGGACACCACGCCGAGCGGCCCGTCGTACGCGCCGCCGTCCGGGACGGAGTCCAGGTGCGAGCCGGTGACGACCGCGTCGCCGGCCTGCGGGTCGCCGAGCCAGGCCCACTGGTTGCCGTTGCGGTCCAGCTCGTACGCCAGGCCCCGGCTCTCGGCCTGCTCGCGGAACCAGGCCCGGCACTCGGCGTCCGCGGAGTCCCAGGCGTGCCGGCGGTAGCCGCCGGATGCGGCGGAGCGGCCCACGGGGAGCAGCTCCGCCCACATCCGGCGGAAGGAGTCCTCGCTCACAGCTCGTTCATGGGGACGCGGACCCCGCGCTCGTCGGCGACCTCGGAGGCGAGGTCGTAGCCGGCGTCCACATGCCGGATGACGCCCATGCCCGGGTCGTTGGTGAGCACCCGGCGGATCTTCTCGCCGGCCAGCTTCGTGCCGTCGGCGACGGTGACCTGCCCGGCGTGGATGGAGCGGCCGATGCCGACGCCGCCGCCGTGGTGGATGGAGACCCAGGAGGCGCCGGAGGCGACGTTGACCATGGCGTTGAGCAGCGGCCAGTCGGCGATCGCGTCCGAGCCGTCGAGCATCGCCTCGGTCTCGCGGTACGGGGAGGCGACCGAGCCGCAGTCCAGGTGGTCGCGGCCGATCACGATCGGCGCGGCCAGCTCGCCGGAGGCCACCATGTCGTTGAAGCGCTCACCGGCCTTGTCGCGCTCGCCGTAGCCGAGCCAGCAGATCCGGGCGGGCAGGCCCTGGAAGTGCACCTTCTCCTGGGCCATCTTGATCCAGCGGTGCAGCGACTCGTTCTCCGGGAAGAGGTCGAGCACGGCCTTGTCGGTCTTGGCGATGTCCTGCGGGTCGCCGGAGAGCGCCGCCCAGCGGAACGGGCCCTTGCCCTCGCAGAACAGCGGCCGGATGTACGCCGGGACGAAGCCGGGGAAGTCGAAGGCGCGGGTGTAGCCGGCCAGCTGGGCCTCGCCGCGGATCGAGTTGCCGTAGTCGAAGACCTCGGCGCCGGCGTCCATGAAGCCGACCATGGCCTCGACGTGCTTCGCCATCGACTCGCGCGAGCGCTGGGTGAACTCGGCGGGCTTGGCGGCCGCGTAGTCCGCCATGTCCTCGAAGGCGACGCCGGTCGGCAGGTAGGCCAGCGGGTCGTGGGCGCTGGTCTGGTCGGTGGCGATGTCGATCGGCGCGTCCATCGCGAGCAGCTGCGGGAAGACGTCCGCGGCGTTGCCGAGCAGGCCGATGGAGAGCGGCTGCCGCTTGTCGCGGGCCTCGGTGGCGAGCTCCAGCGCGTGGGCCAGGCTGGTCGCCTCGACGTCCAGGTAACGGTGCTCGATCCGGCGCGAGATCCGGGACGGGTCGCAGTCGACGCAGATCGCCACGCCACCGTTCATGGTGACGGCGAGCGGCTGGGCGCCGCCCATCCCGCCGAGGCCGGCGGTGAGGGTGATGGTGCCCGCGAGGGTGCCGTCGAACCTCTTGTTCGCGACGGCGGAGAAGGTCTCGTAGGTGCCCTGGAGGATGCCCTGGGTGCCGATGTAGATCCACGAACCGGCCGTCATCTGCCCGTACATGGTGAGCCCGAGGCTCTCCAGCCGGCGGAACTCCTCCCAGTTCGCCCAGTCGCCGACCAGGTTGGAGTTGGCGATCAGCACGCGCGGCGCCCACTCGTGGGTCTGCATCACGCCGACCGGCCGGCCGGACTGGACCAGCATGGTCTCGTCCTGCTTCAGCGTCCGGAGCGTGCGGACCATCGCGTCGTACGAGCGCCAGTCCCGCGCGGCCTTGCCGGTGCCGCCGTAGACGACCAGCTTGGACGGGTGCTCGGCAACCTCGGGGTCGAGGTTGTTCATGAGCATCCGCAGCGCGGCCTCCTGCTGCCAGCCCTGGGTGGTCAGGCCCGTGCCGCGCGCGGCGCGCACCTCGCGCGGACCGCTCGTCTGCTGCTGCACCATGCTTCGGTCTCCTTGCCGCCCACCCGGGTCACCCCGTATGGATACAGTCATTCATCATCAGCTTCTCTGAATATATCCAATCATCGAACGGGGGGCCACCCCTCGGCCGAGCGCGCCGCGCCCGCCACGGGCTGATCAGGACGATTCCGCCCGCCACGACCGCCGCGCAGAGCACCCGGTGGCGGCCGAGCGCCTCCTTGAAGAGGACGGCGCCGATACCGGCCGCGACCACCCCGCCGAACAGGCCGAGCCGCCACTCGGTCGCTGCCGGACTTCACGGCGGCGTTCCAGGAGGCGTGCGTCAGGGCGGAGGCCGGCGCGAGGACCGTGGCGAGCAGGGAGACGGACACCAGGCATTAGCAACGAGCTGGCTATACAACTTCTCCGATTTTCGGCGGGCCGCGGGAGTGTTGGGCAGCACTTCACCTGCCCGGCACTCCCGCCCCGCCCCGGCCACGGCCCGCGTTCAGGCCTCCGCGTTCAGGCCTTCGCTTCAGGCCGCCGCGTCGCCGTCCCAGTCGATGCCGATCTCGGCCAGCCAGCGGCGGTCGTCCGCGTGCGGGCCCGGGCGGGCGGCCGGTGCGGCCGGAGTGGCGGGCGCGGGCGCGACCGGATCCGGGGTGCGCGGGGTGCGCGGGATCTCCTGGACCGGGCCGAGGCCGTAGCGCTCCGCGGTGGAGGCGGAGGCGGCGTCCGGTTCGATCACGCCGACGTGCACGGCGCTGTCGTCGCCCGGGTCGATGACGATGAGTTCGGGCTCGGGATGGCGGCGCAGGGTGACCCGGCGTCCGCAGGTGGGGCAGGTCCACTCGTCGGCGCCCGTCGCGAGCCGGCCGACCAGTTTCATCTCGTGGATCACACGCATGTCGTGTTCCCCCCTCCGGCCCCGTCAACAGGGCCTATGAAGGGGATGCCCGGGTTTGGGCGGACTCACTCCGCCGTTACTCCAGGAAAAGCCCGCGCGCCGCCGCCGACTGCTCGATGCCCTCCAACCGCGCCTCCGCGCCGGGCAGTTCGTCGCACATCGCCTGGAGCAGCACCCGGCCCAGCATCATCGGGGCGCAGGCGGTGTCGAAGACCAGGCCGGTGCCGACGGCGGCCGGCAGCAGCACGTCGGAGAGCTTGGCGACCGGCGCGAAGGAGCTGTCGGCGACCGTGAGAACGGTCAGGCCGCAGTCCCGGGCGACGGTCAGAGCGTCCATCAGCTCGCGCGGGTAGCGCGGCAGGGCGAAGCAGAGCAGCGCGCTGGCCCCGGCGGCGGTGGCCTGTTCCAGCCGGTCGGCGAGCATCGAGCCGCCCTCGTCGATCAGCCGGATGTCGGGGTGCACCTTGGCCGCGAAGTACGCGAAGCCTCGCGCCTGGGCGGAGGCGGCGCGCAGGCCGAGCACCGGCAGCGGCCGGGAGGCGGCCAGCACCCGGGCGGCGCGCAGGATCGGCCCGGGGTCGGCGAGCAGCTCGGCGAGGTGGCGCAGGTGGGCGATCTCGGCGAGGACGGCCTGCTGGTGCTCGTTGCGGACGGCGTCGTCCGGGGTCTCCGGCGCGACCGGCTCCCCGGCGCCGAGCTCCCGCAACTGCTTGCGCAGGGCCGGGTAACCGTCGTAGCCGAGGGCGACCGCGAAGCGGGTGACGGAGGGCTGGCTGACGCCGGCGAGTTCGGCGACCTCGACGCTGGAGAGGAACGGGGCCTCGGTGGCGTGCCGGACGAGCGAGTGGGCGATCCGCCGCTGGGTCGGGGTGAGCCGGTGGCCCTCGAAGAGCTGGAGCAGCCGGGCGGACGGGCCTACGGCGCCGGAGTCGTCGGTGGCGGTCATCAGCTTTTCCTCCCGATGCGGGCTGTTCGGACGACTGTGCAGCAGTCTCGCCCCGTGGGCAAAGACGTCTCGACGGCCGGGACGCACCCGGCGGCCGGCCGGATCTCGGGGTGACCCTGATTTCTCCCTGAACCGCCCCGGAGAGCGGCGCGCGACGATGGACCCCGGCGCCCCCGGGTGTCCACCATGGGCCTCATGGAATCTCGCCAGGACGAACTGCGCCGCGACCTCGACGCCGCCGTGCAGACCCGCAAGGAGCTGGGCCCGGAGTACGAGAAGGAGATCGTCGACTCGTTCCTCGCCCGGATCGACGCCCGGCTGGACGCCCGGGCCGAACAGCGCCCCGCCGGCCGGACGCCCGCCCCGGCGGCCGAGCGGGAGCGGACGCGCGGCCGGGGCACCCGGTTCACCCTGAGCGTCGTCTCGCTGGTGATGGGCGTCCCGCTCACCGCCATCGCCTCCGAGAGCGCCGGGGTCACCGGCCTGATCGTGTGCTGGGCCGGCATCGTCGGGGTGAACGTCTCCGCCGCCCTCGGCGACCACCGCCGCGAGCGGCAGGCCGCCCGCGAGGCCCGGAGCGAGTGGTTCTGACGACGGCTCACCCCGGGCTCCGCAGGGGCCGGTCAGGCCAGCGGCCCGGTGACCCGCTCGACGGCGCGCAGCAGGTCGCCGGAGGCGACCAGCTCGGCCGCCGACTCCAGGTCGGGCGACAGGAAACGGTCGCGCCCGGCACCGGCCACACCGGCCTCGCGGGCGGCGCCCAGCGCGGCGGCGGTGGCGGGGGCCAGCGGGCCGCTTCCGTCGGCCTGCTGACGGATCTCCAGCGCACGGGCGGCGGCGGTCAGCTCCACGGCCAGGATCCGGCCGAGGTTCTCGACGGACTGGCGCAGCTTGCGGGCGGCGGACCAGCCCATCGAGACGTGGTCCTCCTGCATCGCCGAGGACGGGATCGAGTCGACCGAGGCCGGGACGGCGAGCCGCTTGTTCTCGCTGACCAGGGCGGCCTGGGTGTACTGGGCGATCATCAGGCCGGAGTCCACGCCCGGGTCGTCGGCCAGGAAGGCCGGCAGGCCGTGCGAGCGGGCCTTGTCGAGCAGCCGGTCGGTGCGGCGCTCGGAGATCGAGCCGAGGTCGGCGGCGGCGATGGCCAGGAAGTCCAGCACGTACGCGACCGGGGCGCCGTGGAAGTTGCCGTTGGACTCCACCCGGCCGTCGGCCAGCACCACCGGGTTGTCCACCGAGGCGGCCAGCTCGCGGGAGGCGACCAGCTGGGCGTGCGCGAGGGTGTCACGGCCGGCGCCAGCCACCTGCGGGGCGCAGCGGATCGAGTAGGCGTCCTGGACGCGCGGCGCGTCGTCCTGGTGGTGGCCGGTCAGGCCGGAGTCCTTGAGGACGGCGAGCATGTTGGCGGCGCTCAGCGCCTGGCCCGGGTGCGGGCGGATCGGGCCGTGCAGCTCGGGGGCGAGCACCTTGTCGCTGCCGAGCAGGGCCTCCAGCGACATCGCGGCGGTGACGTCGGCGGTGGTGAACAGCCGGGACAGGTCGGCGATGGCCATGACCAGCATGCCGAGCATGCCGTCGGTGCCGTTGATGAGGGCCAGGCCCTCCTTCTCCAGCAGCTCGACGGGCGCGATGCCGGCCTCGGCGAGCAGCTCGCCGCCCGGGCGCTCGACGCCGTCCGGCCCGCACGCGACGCCCTCGCCCATCAGGACGAGCGCGCAGTGCGACAGCGGCGCGAGGTCGCCGGAGCAGCCGAGCGAGCCGAACTCGCGCACGACGGGGGTGATGCCGGCGTTCAGCAGGGCGGCCATGGTCTGCGCGACCAGCGGGCGGACGCCGGTGCGGCCGGAGGCCAGCGTCTTCATCCGCAGGAACATCAGCGCGCGGACGACCTCGCGCTCGACCGCCGGGCCCATCCCGGCGGCGTGCGAGCGCACCAGCGAGCGCTGGAGCTGCGCGCGCAGCTCGGGGCTGATGTGGCGCACCGCGAGGGCGCCGAAGCCGGTCGAGACGCCGTAGACGGGGCGCGGCTCGGCGGCGAGGGCCTCGATGGTGGCGCGGGCGGCCGCCATCTCGGCGAGCGCGTCGGGGCCGATCTCGACGCGGGCGTTGCCGCGCGCGACGGCGAGGACGTCCTCCGCGCTCACGTCGGCCTTGCCTACCTGGACGACCGGCGCGTCGTGGGCCACAGCACTGTGCATATCCATATACACCATCACATCAGGTGAATGAGAATATGACAACCGGCGGCGCGCTCCGGCGCGGCCGGCCCCCGTACGGGGCCCTGACTACCAGGTTTCCTCCCCGGTGGAGCAGGCTGGTGTGGGCACACCGAGCGGAGGCAGAGGGCTGATGGGGCGAGCAACGGCACGACGACGGGTGGTACGGCTGCGGGGGGCGGAGTTCTCCTCCCGGCCGGACGCGCTGGCGGCGGAGGAGCCGCTGGAGATCCGGGTCGGCGGCGAGGCCCTGACCGTGACCATGCGCACCCCGGGGCACGACTTCGACCTGGTCGCCGGGTTCCTGGTCGGCGAAGGCCTGGCGCACGCCACGGACGACCTGGCGGCGCTGCGGTACTGCGCGGGGACGGACGAGGACGGCGCCAACACGTACAACGTGGTGGACGCGACCCTGCGCTCCGGCGCCGCCCTGCCGCTCTCCGCGCACCGCAACCTGCTCACCACCAGCGCCTGCGGGCTCTGCGGCCGGGACACCGTCGAGGCCGTCCGCACCCACCTGCGCCGCCCGGTCGCGGACGACCCGCTGCTGGTCTCCCCGGAGCTGCTGTACGCCCTGCCGGACCGGCTGCGGGCGGCCCAGCGGACCTTCGACTCGACCGGCGGCCTGCACGCGGCCGGCCTGTTCGACGCCGACGGCCGGCTGCTCTGCGCCCGCGAGGACGTCGGCCGGCACAACGCGGTGGACAAGGTGGTCGGCTGGGCCCTGCGCGAGGGCCTGCTGCCACTGGCCGGGCACGTGCTGCTGGTCAGCGGGCGGGCCTCGTTCGAGCTGACGCAGAAGGCGGCGCTGGCCGGCGTCCCGCTGCTGGCCGCCGTCTCGGCGCCGTCCTCGCTCGCGGCGGACCTGGCCGAGGAGCTGGGCCTCACCCTGGTCGGCTTCCTGCGCGGGCACAGCGCCAACGTGTACACCCGCGCCGACCGGGTGACGGCGGTCAGGGCCGGCGCGGAGCCGGTCGCCGGGCCCTGACACGCCGTCGGCCCCCGCCCGCCCCCGCGCGTGGCGGGAGCCGGCGGGGGCCGACGGGGGCCGTACCGGCCGGCGGCGGGTCAGTCGCGGCTGCGGCGGCGGACCAGGATCACCACGACCACGACCAGGATCACCAGCAGCACGATCACCACGAGCGCGCCGATCAGCTTGCCGAAGAAGCCCGACTTCTTCTTCTTGGACTTCGACTTGGACTTCGACTTGGCCAGGTCCTTGCTGTGCTTGGCCGCCGTGGTCACCGTCCCGCTCGACGCACCCGCCGCCGAGACGGGCGCCGCCTGCGCGGGCGCGGCCTGCGCGGGCGCGGCCTGGGCCGCCACCGCGACCGCCGCACGCGGCGCGGCCGCCTGGGCCGGGGCGGCGGCGAGCGCAGCACCGCCGAAGGCCAGCGTGATGGACAGGAACAGGCTCGCCAGACGCGCGCTCATCGACTCATCTCCCGATTCCGGCGGGGCCCCCATGGCTGCCGATCGGGCCTACTGTCCCATGCGCCGCGCGGCCGTGACAGCCCCGGGGCACGGCTGTTCCACGACCGCGACCCGGCCGGGACGGAGCGGTCACGACCGCCCGGGCGAATCGGGCGGCCGAATCGGGCGGCCGGATCGGGCGGTCGGATCAGACCGGTGGCGGGGAGGCCGGGCCGGAGAGGGCGACCGCGACCAGCGAGCGCATCGCGGAGGCGATCTGGCCGAGCGGGAGGGTCGCGTCGTCCGCGAAGAGCTCGACCAGCCAGCCGCCCGCGACGTTCTGCCCGCCGGCCGCGACCATGCCGCGGTAGCCGCTGACCACGAGCATCGCCTCCTCGGCGGGGTCGTTCCCGGCCGCTCCGGTACGGAGCGCGAAGGCCCCGCCGCGTACCGTCCGCCGGGTGAGCGGGTAGTGGCGCAGGTCGAAGATGGCGTCCGGGGCCTCGATCTGGGCCCGCTGGGTCTCGGCCCGCGAGCTGCTCGGACCGCTGGTCATCCGGTACACGGCGTGCTGGACGGTCCGCATCAGGTGCGAGCCCGGCGGCACGTAGGAGATCCACCAGCCGACCGCGTCGAGCAGCCGGGCGGCGGTCTCGGCGACGGCGGCGAGCCGGCCCAGGGTGTCGGCGGGGTGGTGGTGGCGGACGGCGCCGGCCTGGTCGAGCGAGGCGAGCACGACGGTCAGCAGCTGGCCGGGGTCGGCGCTGTGCGCGGCGCCCCGGATCCGGCGGCGGTCCCCGCCGCCGCGCGCGCCGGAGCGGCGGGGGTCGGCGCGGTGGTGCGGGTCGGCGGCGTCGGCGAGCAGCACGGTCGGGTCCGGCGAGAAGCCCGGGCCGTGGCTGCGGCCGGCCACCACGGGGTGGGCGGCGCGGGCGGCCTTGGCCCGGTACTGGGCGGCGTCGGCGAGCCGGAACAGCCGGTCGGGGGTGGTGACCGGGCCGATCGAGTCGCCGGTGGAGGCGACGCCGCAGGCCACGCCCTCGCCCTCGGCGAGGGCCAGCGCGCGGGCGCAGAGCTCCTCGGCGACGGCGACCACCTCGTCCGCCTTCTGGCCCTCGGCGAGCAGGCAGAACTCGTCGCCGCCGAGCCGGGCGGCCAGGCTGCCGGGGAGTTTGGCGGCGGCCAGCGAGAGCTGGTGGGCGAAACGTTCCAGCAGCCGGTCGCCGACCTCGTGGCCGAGCTGGTCGTTGACCCGCTTGAGGCCGTTGACGTCGCACACCACCAGCGAGACCACGGTGTTGTCCCGGTTGTGGGCCAGCAGGGCGCCCTCCAGCCGGGCGTCGACGGCGCGCCGGTTGGCCAGGCCGGTGAGCGGGTCGGTGAAGGCGAGGCGGCGCAGGTCGGCGAGGCGCTCGGTCTGGGCGAGGCCGGCCGAGATCTGGGCGGCGAGCAGGGTGGCGTAGTCCGCGTCGCCCTGGGTGAACATCGGCAGGCCGGCCGTCCGGGCGAGGTACAGCTCGCCCCAGGCCTGGCCGTGCAGCACGATCGGCGCGACCAGGCAGCACTCGCGCCCGCGCCGGCGCAGCCCGGCGGCGCGGTGCTGGCGGAACGCGCTGTCGCCGGAGAGGCCGGGGCCGGGGCCCGTCGCCGGGCCGGTGTCCGCGGCGCCCTCGGGCGGTTCGGCGGGCTCGGCGGTCTGCAGCCAGGCGCGCGGCAGGCCGCCGCTGGTCCAGCGCTCCTCCAGATAGGTGACGATCTCGGGAAAGTCCGCCACCGGGTAGGACTCGTCCTCCGGCAGCTCCTCCTCGCCGGGCGCGAGCTCCCCGTGGTTGACCAGCACGCGCAGCCGGCCCGACTCGCGGTCCCAGACCGAGACGGCGGACATGGTGGCACCGAGGGCGTCGGTGGCGCGGACGGCCGCGGCGCGGACGGCTTCGAGCGGGGTGAGGGCGCCGGCCATGTCCTGGGCCAGCTCGACCACCGACTGCAGTCGCAGGTCGGAGGTCAGTGCGGACGGTTCGCAGTCCGTCATGGTCGCCTCACCGCTCACCGGCTCCCCTCGTTCCCTGTGGTCGGCCCCGGTGCCCGCACACCGGGCGCCGGGCCCGGCCCGCTCCGGCGTACGCGCTCCGGAGCGCGTGCTGGAACCACACTATGGCGGCTTTCGCCTGGCCATGCCCTATTTGTCAGGGTTAACGTGTCCGGCCGCGCCGAGGTTTCAGCCGATGCGCGTAGGCAGGGCCGAGAGGGTGACCGGCTCAGCCGTTGCGGGGGACGCGCCGGGAGAGCAGCCAGGGCTCGACCAGGCCCAGGCCCCGGACAGGGCGGCGCCACATCGGCTGCAGCCGGAAGCGGTGCCCGGCGTTGACGTCCACCCCGACCGGCAGGCCGGCCGCGGCCGAGAGCGCCTCGGCCAGCTCCGGGCCGTCCAGCTCGGCCGGCGCCACGCTGCCGTTCTGCTCCAGCGCCGCCGCGAACTCGCCGTCGATCAGCACCGCGTCCTTGGGCGCGATGGACGTGAGCCGGCTCGCCAGGTTGACCGTGGTACCGAACACGTCGCCCATCCGGGAGGTGACGGTGCCGAAGGCCAGGCCCACCCGCAGCTCGGGCATGGTGTCCTCGCCGGCGAGCGTCTCGACCAGGCCGAGCGCGATCTCGGCGGCCGTCACCGGGTCCTCCGATACGTACAGGATCTCGTCGCCGAGGGTCTTGATCACCCGGCCGCCGAGGCCGGCGATCAGGTCGGAGCAGGTGTTCTCGAAGGTCTCGACGAGCTCGCCGAGCTCCTCCTCCTCCAGCCGGCGCGACAACCGGGTGAAGCCGACCAGGTCGGCGAAGCCGACGGCGAGCCGGCCGCTGGTCATCTCGGTGTCCTCGGCGGCCTGCACGACCCGGCCGGTGACGGCCGCCAGCTGGCGGCGCCAGACGTACACCAGGAACTGCTCCAGCTCCGGCAGCAGCAGCTCCACCAGCGGGTACGCCACCTCGGCCCGGGTCAGGCCGGGCTCGACGGACTGGGTGAGGCTGTCCAGGAAGGTGTCCATCTGCCAGCCGGCCAGCCGGGCGGTGGTCTGGCCGGTGGACCGGGCCACCTGGATCGCCATCGACTCGCTCAGCAGCCCGGACTCGACCAGGCCCGCGAGCCGGCGCAGCGCGATCACGTCACTGTCGGTCAGCGCCCGGGACTGCCCGATGTCGGGAAAGCCCATCGCCCGCCAGAACCGGCTGGCCAGCTCCATCGGCACATCGGCGGCGCGGGCGGCCTGGTACGGGGTGTACCGGCGCGGCGCATCCAGGATCAGCCGCTCCAGTTCGAGGGCGACCGTCTCGTCGCCCGCGTCCGCCGTATCGCCGCCACTGCCGCCGTCTGCCACCGGTCCGTCCCCGTGCGGTTGCCGCACTTGCTCATGTCCCGCCTACTCGACACCCCGGCGGTGGCGTACACCGCCCACCCCGGAGGGGGTAGTGGCGCGCCTCACACCGCTGCCAGGTGGAATGTTCGCACGAAATCGCGTAATCCGGGGCATCCGGCCGAGGTGTGGAGGGGCCGTGCGGAGGCGGAGGAGCCGGCTCAGCCGCTCTCCGGCCGTACGTGTACGACGTCCCCGGCGCCGACCGGCTGCCGGCCGCCGTCGGCCGTACGGACCACCAGGCGGCCGTCGCCGTCGATCGCCACCGCCTCGCCGGCCAGCTCGCGCCCGCCCGGCAGCTGGACCTTCACGGCCCGCCCGAGCGTGCTGCAACGGTCGGTGTACGCGCGCAGCAGGCCGCTCGCCTGCGGGTCGCCGGCGGCGGCCGTCCACTCGCCGTACAGGTCGGCGAACTCGCGCAGCAGGGCCCGCAGCAGGGTGCCCCGGTCGGTGACGGCCGCGCCGGCCAGCACGAGCGAGGCGGCGGCGGGCACGGGCAGCTCGTCCTCGCGCAGCGAGACGTTGATGCCGAGGCCGGCGACCACCGCGCCGTCCGCGAGCTCGGTGAGGATGCCGCCGAGCTTGCGCTCCGCGCCGTCGACGGTGACCTGGAGGTCGTTGGGCCACTTCAGGGCGACGTCCACCCCGGCGACCCGGCCGAGGGTGCTCGCCGCCGCCACGCCGACCAGGATCGGCAGCCAGCCGAAGCGGTCCATCGGTACGGCGGCGGGCCGCAGCAGCACGGAGAGGAACAGCCCGGAGCGGGCCGGCGCCGACCAGCGGCGCTCCAGCCGGCCGCGCCCCGCGCTCTGCTCCTCGGCGACCAGCACCGTGCCCTCGGGGGCGCCGGCCTTCGCCCGGGCCGCGAGATCGGTGTTGGTGGAGCCGGTCTCGGCGACGACGTCGAGGCTGGTCCAGAGGCCGCCGGGGAGCAGCAGGTCACTGCGCAGGGCTGCGGCGTCCAGCGGCGGGCGGCCGAGGTCGGTCCAGGGGGACGGCCCACTGTGGCCGAAACCGCGCAGTCCGCTGCGGCGCGGGGCGGCCTGGCCCGCCGACGGCTCGGAGGGCAGCTCGGAGGACGACTCGCCGAAGGGGCTGCTCGCTGACTCAGACTCACTCATGGCACGAGACTAGGCCCGGGCGCCGCCCGGCGCCGGTATCCGGCCGGGTTCCGGAGCGCCAGCGCGTAGGCCGCACCATCGTCCCGCAGAACGCTCGTTAACACACTGTGTCGCTGGCCATAACAGGAAACCGTCCGCGCTGGCTACGCTACCCAGCGGTAGTTCGTTGCGCCGCCCTGCCCTCACCCAGTACCGACAGGACGCGGCCCAGGATCAGGGAGAGCGACCGGATGACCGAGGCCCCGTACGACCCGCACACCACCGCCGGCAAGCTGGCCGACCTGCGGCGCAGGCTCGACGAGGCGGTGCACTCCGGCTCGTCCGCCGCCGTCGAGAAGCAGCACGCCAAGGGCAAGCTGACCGCCCGCGAGCGCGTCGTGGAGCTGATGGACGAGGGCTCCTTCGTCGAGTTCGACGAGTTCGCCCGGCACCGCTCGACCAACTTCGGCCAGGCGAAGAACCGGCCGTACGGCGACGGCGTGGTCACCGGCTACGGCACCGTCGACGGCCGCCAGGTCGCCGTCTTCGCCCAGGACTTCACCGTCTTCGGCGGATCGCTGGGCGAGGTGTTCGGCGAGAAGATCGTCAAGGTGATGGACTTCGCGCTGAAGACCGGCTGCCCGGTCATCGGCATCAACGACTCCGGCGGCGCCCGGATCCAGGAGGGCGTCGTCTCGCTCGGCCTGTACGGCGAGATCTTCCGCCGCAACGTGCACGCCTCCGGCGTCATCCCGCAGATCTCGCTGATCATGGGCCCGTGCGCGGGCGGCGCGGTGTACTCCCCCGCGATCACCGACTTCGTGGTGATGGCCGACCAGACCTCGCACATGTTCATCACCGGCCCCGACGTCATCAAGACCGTCACCGGCGAGGACGTCGGCATGGAGGAGCTGGGCGGTGCCCGGACGCACAACGCCAAGTCCGGCGTCGCGCACCACCTGGCCTCGGACGAGAAGGAGGCCATCGAGTACGTCAAGAACCTCCTGTCGTACCTGCCCTCCAACAACCTGAGCGACCCGCCCGCGCACCCCGAGGAGGCGGACCTCACCCTCACCGACGAGGACCTCGAACTCGACACCCTGGTGCCGGACTCGGCGAACCAGCCGTACGACATGCACACCGTCGTCGAGCACGTCCTCGACGACGGCGAGTTCCTGGAGACCCAGTCGCTGTACGCCGGCAACATCCTCACCGGCTTCGGCCGGGTCGAGGGCCACCCGGTCGGCGTCGTCGGCAGTCAGCCGATGAACCTGGCCGGCTGCCTGGACATCGCGGCGAGCGAGAAGGCCGCGCGCTTCATCCGGACCTGCGACAGCTTCAACATCCCGGTGCTCACCTTCGTCGACGTGCCCGGCTTCCTGCCCGGCACCGAGCAGGAGTGGGACGGCATCATCCGGCGCGGCGCCAAGCTCATCTACGCGTACGCCGAGGCGACCGTCCCGCTGATCACCGTGATCACCCGCAAGGCCTTCGGCGGCGCGTACGACGTGATGGGCTCCAAGCACCTCGGCGCCGACCTCAACCTGGCCTGGCCGACCGCGCAGATCGCCGTGATGGGCGCCCAGGGCGCGGTCAACATCCTGCACCGCCGCGAGCTCGCCGAGGCCGAGGCCGCCGGGCAGGCCGAGCAGAAGCGCGCCGAACTGCTCGCCTCGTACGAGGACACCCTGCTCAACCCGTACCTGGCGGCCGAGCGCGGCTACGTGGACGCCGTCATCGCGCCCTCCGAGACCCGCCGGCACATCGTGCGGGGCCTGCGGGCGCTGCGCGGCAAGCGCGAGACCCTGCCGCCGAAGAAGCACGGCAACATCCCCCTGTAGGCCCCCGACCCGCGCTGCCGCGAGAGGATTGAGACATGCCCCCGATCCACGTGCTGCACGGGCAGCCGACCCCCGAGGAGCTGGCCACCGTCCTGGCGGTGGTCTCAGCCCGGGCCGCCGCCGCGCAGGCCGCCGCCGAGGCGGCCCGCACCGGTGCCGGCCCGGCCTCCCCGTGGAACGACCACGCCCGCCGACTGCGCACCACCCCCAGGCCGGGCGTCAACACCTGGCGCACCTCCGGCTGGGCCGGCTGAGCACCACCAGCCGGCCGGACACCGCCGCACCCCCGGGGCGATCCGGGCCGGATGGCCCGGATTGCCCCGAAAGCTGAGTACGGATACTCAGGCGCGCCGGCGGGCCGACGACGCACCCTGGAAGCGTGCTCTGGTCAGACCCCCGTGACGAGCCCTCTCCCGAGGCCCGCCGGCAACAGGAGCGGCTGCGCCGCGCAGGACCGGTCCTCGCCGTCCTCGCGCTGGTGATGGCCGTCCTGCTGATGCTCTGAACCCGACGCGGGCCTGCCCGCGTCCCCGCCTCCCCTACGCTGGTGGCCATGACCGACCGCCGCATCCTCGTGCTCGCATCCGCCTCCCCCGCCCGGCTCGGGCTGCTGCGCCAGGCGGGCCTCGACCCGCGGGTCGTCGTCAGCGGCGTCGACGAGGACGCGATCACCGCCGCCACCCCCGCCGAACTCGCACTCGTCCTCGCCGAGGCCAAGGCCAAGGCCGTCGCGGCCGAACTGACCGGCGGCGAGCTGGTGATCGGCTGCGACTCCGTCCTGGAGCTGGACGGCGAGGCGCTCGGCAAGCCCGCCGACGCCACCGAGGCGCTCGCCCGCTGGCAGTCGATGCGCGGCCGCTCAGGCGTGCTGCAGACCGGGCACTGCGTGATCGACACCGTCACCGGCCGGCAGTCCTCGGCGACGGCCTCCACCACCGTCCGCTTCGGCACCCCGGACGACGCCGAGATCGCCGCGTACATCGCCTCCGGCGAGCCCCTGCACGTGGCCGGCGCGTTCACCCTGGACGGCCGCTCGGCGCCGTTCGTCGACGGCATCGACGGCGACCCGGGCAACGTCATCGGCCTGTCGCTGCCGCTGCTGCGCCGCCTGCTGGCCGACCTCGGCGTCCGGCTGACCGACCTCTGGGTCTGACACCGGCGGGTCCTGATCCTCTGTACCAAGGCATATTCCGGGCATTCGGCCTGTGCGGGTTCCGACAGATACCCGGGCGAACATCTATCCCGGTGATCCAGCCCGCACGGCCGCACGACGCCGCTAGGCTGGCGCCGCCGCCTATTCGGGAAGGGGAAAGCGGATGACGGACAGCGTGCTCAACGTGGTGCTGGGCCTGACGGCCAGCGCCATCAGTGCCGCGCTGGGCTGGCTCGCGCAGAACCTGCGGCGGCGCCGACGGCTCGGCCGGGTGCGGACGTTCTTCGGCATGCCGCCCGGTACCGAGTGCCTGCTGGTGGTCAACCGGCAGGCCGGGGCGGTCAGTCCGCGGAGTGTGCAGCGCAACGACGTGTACGCGCTGATGGAGTTGGCCGCACTCGTCAAGGAGTGCGGCGCACGGGCCGAGATCGTGGCCCACGACCAGGTGGGCCAGGGGCTCGGCCACAAGGCCGAGTTCTGTCTCGGCGGCCCGGGCAGCAACGACCGCACCGGTGCCCATCTGGCCTCCTGGCTGCCGGGCGTCCGCTTCGCGAACCGGTCCGGCACCGAGGGGGCCGACCACCGGGACCTCACGATATCCGTCGGTGACGAGGACTTCCGGTACATCCACGGCGGCACCGCGACGCCCGGCGGCCCCACGTTCGTACTGCTGGCCCGGCTGCACGCCGGACCGGGCTCCCGGCCGGTGTTCCTGATCGCCGGTCAGACCGCCATGTCGAACCACGCGGCCGTCCGCCACCTGGTGGCCAACCACCGGCGGCTGGCCACCCGGTACGGCACCGACGCCACGTTCGCGCTCGTCCTGCGCGTGGTCAACCCGGGCGCCTACGGCCCCGACGTGGTCGAGATCGCGTCGGACGTCACCACGAAGGCGACGGCGGCGCCCGACGTGGTGACCGTGTGAAGCCGCGCGCCGGCCGCGGTGTGGCGAAGGCCACGGCGTGGGCCGGACGGCTTGAGCCCGCTTCGATCCCGCACGCGTAACGTCTCCACCAGCGGAGCGTCCCGCTCCGTGCCCGACTGATCACGCCCGCGAGTAACCCTGCGTGTGGGATAGCTCACCACCATGGACTACTCGCCGGTACCACCCTGTCATCCATAGACTCTACGAGGTTCAAGAAGGGAGCCATTGTGCGCAAGGTGCTCATCGCCAACCGCGGAGAAATCGCCGTCCGCGTCGCCCGGGCCTGCTCGGATGCCGGTATCGCCAGCGTCGCCGTCTACGCCGAGCCGGACCGGGACGCGCTGCACGTCCGCGCGGCCGACGAGGCGTACGCGCTCGGCGGCGACACCCCCGGCACCAGCTACCTGGACATCACCAAGGTCCTCAAGGCAGCCGCCGACTCCGGCGCCGACGCC
>FTKL01019307.1_pt1 | contig 32226 bp, 31 predicted proteins | sample 2434061 | NCBI WGS metagenome assembly FTKL01 (sample SAMEA3914816, study PRJEB12502) | metagenome | biome: forest; material: soil | place: USA | collected 2011-09-16 | depth 0.3 m
ATGTTATTAGCGTAGCTAAATGTACCGTTCCAGTCAGCGTTGTACTGGCTGACGTTGATCGTACCGTTGCCATTTACTGACTCCACAAACATGACGTGACCGTAGTAGCCTACGTTCCAGACGGCGATGTCGCCGGCGTGAGGGGTGCCGTCAACTGAGAGACCAGCTGAACGTGCAGCGCCTGGCCACATGTTAGCGTTACCCCAACCAGTTGGGTTGTAGCCGTGCGTGACGTATGTCTTCCAAGCGGCGTAGCTCACACATTCGCGGTTGTACATCAGCCAGTTGTCGACGACAGTGTCCATTGGTGCATTACAGTACGAGCCTGGATAGCCACCGCCACAAGCTGGGCCGCTGCCAGCCGAACCGATGAAGCGAGCGTTGGCTGCACGCTGCTGAGCACGAAGGTCAGAAATCTTGCTATTCTTCTCTGACGTAAGCTGCTGATATGCTGCTTCCTGGCCCTGCGTTTCGGCGAGCAGCTGATTCTTCTGGCCTTCCTGGTCGGCTAGGCTTGATTGCAGAGCTTTCTGGTTTGCCAAAACATTCTCTACATCCTGGCGCTGCTTAGTTAGCTGAGCCTGCAAATCCTTAATCTGCTTCAGGCTTTCCTGAATAGCATCGCGGATCTTGTTGCGGTATTCTTGCTTATCGATAAAGTCACTAATGCTCTTACTCGAAGCGACCATCTCAAGTGGCGAAATGGTGTTTTCGACGTACATCGAGCGAAGGTTCTTGCCAAGGCCGTCCTTCTGGGTCGCGATCTTGTTGGAAGTATCCTGAATCTTCCCGTCGAGTTGTTCCTTTTGGAGCTCATTTGCTGAGATCTGTGCTTCAATCGCCTGCTTCTGGGCGTCGATGGCACCGATTTGAGCCTGCAGTGAGTCCGCCTGAGCACGAAGCTGCCCGGCCTGAGCCTGAAAGCCGCTGACCTGCTGTTGCAAAGCGTTAATCTGATCGTCGAAGTTATCTGCGCTTGCACTCAAAGCCGGCGCAATCGCCATAAGAACAGCCAAAAAAGTGCCTGTGGCAGCTTTCTTTAGACTTCTCAGAACGGTGATTTTTGTTTTCGTGTGCATGCTGAGTACCATCATAATATCCTATAACGTTACGTCTGTCAATTCGCTAAAGCTTAAGGTATCTTCGAATGGCGAGTTGGGCCGAGAAGACACCAATAAGTATACCAACAAGGAGCTGTGCCAGGAAAATCAACACCGGCCATGACTGGAAGAAATGAACTGTACTGCCTACGACGATTTCGTACTGGGACAGATCATTGACGCGGGTCAGAATGACCGCGTATACCAGTATAATCGAAACAATCGAGGCCAATACTCCGTACATTGCCGCCTCAACCACGAATGGCCCGCGGATAAAGAGCTTCTCTGCCCCAATCAGCTTCATCATTTCTATTTCGTCGCGACGGTTAAAGATGGCCATGCGAATGGTGTTGAAGACGATCATAATCGAAATGACCACAAAGACACCGGCGGCGACTAATCCTGCTGTTTCCGAGAACTGCGAAACCTGTGCGATGCGGTCAATAGCGTCCTTGCGCTCGCCAGAATATGATGTCGGCGTGGATGAGTCGAGGAGCGATTTGTTCTTGTTGATGACAGCGTTCAAGCCATCAAGTTTATTTGGATCGTTCGTCTTGACCTTGAGGCTCGCTGGGAATGGGTTGTCCGTGCCAAGCTCTGATAGCGCCTGAAGGTTACTAAACTCTGTCTTGTTTTGCTGCTCAAATGCCTGACGGGCTTGTTCCTTGCTGATGTATTGAACAGAGGTAACTTGAGGAACTTGCTTGATATCGCCGACGAATCTTTGCACTTGAGCTGGCGTGACTTCGTCCTTCATGTACACCGAGATGTCGATCTTTTGGCGGACTTGATCGATGGTGTCGTTGAATACAAAGCGCGCAAATAGCGTGATAATGACGATCAATAGCGTGATAGTCATCACAATAGTCGCGGCAGTCGTCAGCCACGCGTTTCGGCGGAAGTTGTCCATGCCGAACCGAAATATCCGAAGAATGGTCGTTAGCTTTCGTCTCATTGTTTTATCCTTGGTTGTAGCTGCCTTGCGCGACATCAGAAATGATCTTGCCGTGGTCGATGGTAATCACTCGGCGTTTAAGTTTGTTCACAATATCTTGGTTGTGCGTGGTCAGGAGAACGGTCGTACCGTAGCGGTTAATCTTTTCCAGAAGACGGACGATATCCCAACTGTGCTTTGGGTCGAGGTTGCCTGTTGGCTCGTCGGCAATGAGGATCTTTGGCTGACGAACAACCGCACGGGCGATCGCGACGCGCTGCTGCTCGCCACCGGATAGTTCGTTCGGGAATTTATTTTCCTTGCCAGTCAAACCGACGAGATCGATAACCTTTGGAACAGTATGACGGATCTCACGGTTGCTCATGCCCACGATCTCGAGCGCAAAAGCGATGTTCTCAAAGACTGTTCGCTGTGGCAAAAGTTTGAAATCCTGAAAGACAACGCCGATCTTGCGTCGTAGCAACGGAATATTGCGATCCTTCAAAGTATCGTAGTCGATGCCACCAACGACAATCTTGCCGCTCGTCGGTCGTTCTTCGCGAGTCAGGATTTTGAGGAGTGACGATTTACCTGCGCCTGAAGTGCCTACTAATATGACGAACTCTTTTGGCTCGACATGCAGGCTGACTCTGTTTAGCGCTGGCTTGTTGTCTTTTCCGTAGATTTTGGTCACTCGGTCGAGTAAAATCACTCTCCCATTGTAGCAGTATGCCGCTCATGAATATAGGCCAAAAGGCTATACATCAACATGTTCGAGATAGGCGTCTATAAAACCGTCAATCTTGCCATCCAAAACCGCCTGAGCGTCGTGTTCTTCGTATTTGGTGCGCGTATCTTTGACCATTGTGTACGGGTGCAAAACGTAGTTGCGGATCTGTGCGCCCCATTCGGCTGACTTGGTCGGGCCTTTGAGCTCGTTGATACGATCCTGGTGTTGATCCTGCGCGAGTTGCGCGAGTTTGGAGCGGAGGAGCTTCATCGCCGTTTCTTTGTTTTGTAGCTGACTTCGCTCGTTCTGAATGCTGATGGTGATGCCAGATGGCAGGTGCGTCACGCGAACAGCAGAGTCGGTCGTGTTAACCGATTGGCCGCCGTGGCCGCCGGCGCGGAAGACGTCGACTTTGAGATCTTTATCGTCGATCTCGACTTCATCTGGCGCGTCGATTTGAGGTAAAACTTCGACAAGCGCAAATGATGTTTGGCGCAAATTATCGGAATTGAATGGGCTGAGCCGCACAAGTCGGTGCACGCCGTGTTCGCCGCGGAGTTTGCCGTACGCGAAGGGCCCGCTAATGCCAAGCACCGCGCTCTTTATGCCCGCTTCCTCCCCTGTTGATTGCTCGAGAAGTTCGGACTTCATGTCGGAGCGCTCGGCCCAACGCGTATACATACGTAGCAGCATCTCCGCCCAGTCCTGCGCATCTGTGCCGCCAGCGCCAGCACTCAGACGCAGAATTGCATCATGGTCGTCGTACTTGCCCGAAAAAAGTAAATCGCGCTTGAGTGCTTCGTATCGTTCTTCGAGGTCCCTAAGCTGATGCTCGAGCTCCTGCTGCAGCGAATCGTCGTCGACAGCAGCGAGCTCCCGCAGGTCGGCGATCTCATGCTGCAGCTTCAACCATGGCGACAGTTGCGCCTCCAGCTTGGCTTCTTGCTTGGTGAGCGATTGGGCGCGTTGGTTATCCTGCCAAAAGTCCGACTGAGCCATCTGATCCTGTAGAGCTTCTTGCTCGCGGCTCAACTCGTCGCCACGTAATTTCTGCCATGCTTGGTTGCACTGAGCATCCAGCGCTTTTAGTTGTTGACGAAGTTTCTCCATTACCTCTAGTATAACACTTGCCAAAAGGTCTTCTTAATTATATGATTGCAGGACGTTCGGCACATTACCCGACCCAACCGGAGGTACCCGTGTCTTCGACACGCCCGGCCGCTTCGGCGGCTGCAGACGAGCCAGCCGGCAAGATCCCCTGGCGCAGCATCCACAAGATCAACATGTGGATCAGCCTGGTGGTCGCGCTCGTGCTGGCAGTGATCATGACCCTGACGCTCGACGTCCTCGTGGGCCTGACCCACTACCACGGCGCCGGCCGCATCGTCCTGACGATCCTGTTCGGCATCGCGTGCTTCATCGCGAACGCCATCGGGGTCTACCTGGGCATCTGGATGCTGGTGTTCGGTGGCATGATCTGCGCCGTGGCCTGGTTCACGATCACCGGCGGCAACCACAAGACCAAGGCTTCTGCCGCGGTTCAGGTGGCGACCCGCCGACCGGACAACAAGGCCTGACGGCCTGACCGCGTTCCCGCCGGCCCACTCCAGGGCTGGCGGGGCGCACCGACCACTCTCTGAAATTATTGCAAAATCATTGGGGCGCCGGGCATCACTGCCACGGCGCCCCCTTCCGTACAGCCTGCTGATCAGGCCGGTTTGACGCTCAGGCCCGCCGGCCGAACCATGTTGGGAATGCGGTCGATCGCCGCTTGGGCAGCGGCCTCCGTTGAGAAGACTTGCGCACGCGCGCGATCGGCCGTGAAGCCGAGTACCGACCCACGGCCAGCCTGCATGTACATCACTGGCCCCTTGGCCGCACCGGCCGTCTGGGTTCGCATCAGACCCAGCAGACCAGCAGCGTCAGGCACGTTCGGAAAACTGACGATTCCCGGCTCGGACTCTTCCAGAGCCACCACAAAGCCAGCCATGACCATTCTCCTTCACCTCACAAAACTGCGGACGAGGGTATTGTAGTTGACCTACTTAATTTGTACAAGAGCCGATAAATACGCTTCAGGAATGAGATGTTCGCTCGTCTCAAAGATTTCCTGCTTCTGCTCAGGCGTTGGCAGAGCGTCCTCTGGAAGATCGTGGAGCAGAACCGGCACAAGCGCGGTACGCTTCCACTCTTCCTTCTCTGCTGCCATCAAAAGCGCGAGGCGCGATTCGGCGATTTCGCCAACGCATTCGAGCGGCTTGTGGCCTTCGATGCCGAGGAGTTCGCGGAAACCGGACAGCTGCGCGCCGTCATCATACATGTTTTTGTGAAGTATCGCCTCAAGCTGCGCCGCGGACATGTATGGCGCCAAGATAAGAAATACAAACCGACATTTATCGCATTCGCCACACCAAATACGCCGCTTGCTGGGATCGAGATGGAACGCTCGGTTACAGCTGGTAAAAATATCGTGATATTGCTCAAGCGTCGCGAACTGACGAGCAATACGCAGCTCAGACAATGGACGCAACAATGAAAAGTACGTGAGCGACGGCGACACAACAGTCGCGAGTGTATCTTGCAGTAGCTTCTCGGCCTCGAGGCTCTTCGCCCACTGATGATTGACGTCAATACCGTGCCACAGCAGATTGCCGATCGAAGCTGACCGCTCGTTGCTGAACACGACAGTCGTGAGGCCATTCATGGTCGCGGTCATAAGTGCGAGAATCGAGTTAATCATCGTAATTGGCACGTGGCCGTTGAGCGCACCTTGTTCATTGAGCTCGCCAATGCGGGCGTCGATCTGACGCTTTACCTGAAGATACGGCAAGCCTGCTCGCTCAACGGTGCTCGTGATAGGCGTGTAGGCATTCACCGAAAAGAGCGTCGGCTCAAAGTCAGCCGCACGGAGCGCTTCGATGGTTACGATCGAATCTTTGCCGCCGCCGACGGCGACGAGTGGCCTGGATTCGTTCAGATCGGTCAGCGCAATTGGCTCGTTCGGAATAATCTCGGTCGTTTCAATGGTCGGCGCTAGTGCATGCGGCAAATTATTGACGTACGCGAATTCAGTCATACCTCGACGGATAACTTCAGTCAGGAAATGCTTCTCCTGCGCCGTGATCGGCACGGCCACGCTCACCTGCCCCGGCGCCGCAACCTTGTAGTAGCTCATGCTTGCCGCCAGCATCAGGAGTCGCGCCAATCGGTCAACGACACTGAGCACTTGGGGATCACTGTTGCTGATCGGGATGGTTGCTCGCTCGGTAAATATAATCGGCTCCTCCGGCCCAAGGAGTGCATAGTGAAGCTGCACCTCGCCGGTCTGTGGGTCAAAGTCGTACCCTGTTATCTCGAATGTTTCGATTGTTTCGGGATCAAACATCACAGCGCCCGAACTGCTTCCTTGAATTGATCGCCGCGGTCCTTGTAGTCCTTAAACATGTCGAAGCTTGCGCTCCCTGGCGACAGCACGACAACATCGCCCTTCTGGGCAATCTCCTGCGCACGCTTCACAATGTCGGCCATGCCAGAAGTGCCGAGTCGCTCGGTAAGTTCGCGCTTGCCTGCAGCCTCAAAGAGTTCCGCCAGTCGCGGCGCAGTCTGACCGATGAGCAAAACTTTGCGAATGTTGGTCGTGATGAGTTCTTTGACCATTGGCTCGAGGTCGATGCCACGATCGTAGCCGCCGAGGATCATCACTTTTGGCGCGGCGAACGCCTGCGCCGCCACGACAGCCGCGCTCGTGCTAGCCGCAAAACTATCGTCGTAGAAGTCGACGCCCTCGACGTTTCGCACAAACTCTATACGATGTTCCAACCCCTTGTATTCGCGGATCGCCCGGCCAAGCGCCTCGGCGTCCTGCGTAACCTGCCAGGCTGCGGTCAGCGCGGCGCAAATATTTTCCAGGTTGTGTTGACCAGGAATCTGTACGTCACTGACCTTACAAATCTTCTGCTCAGCGATGACAATAGAGTCGTGCTCGATGTGCGCCGCTTCGGGTGTGTCGTAGCGAAGCTTCGTAGCTGCTGGCGACTGGTCGGCGATCCACTTCGAGTGAACGTTAGTCGGGTGATAAATAATAATATCTTCTGGCTTCTGATAGCGCGCGATGTTTGCCTTGGCGCTGATGTATTCGTCAAAGTCCTTGTGCACGTCCAGGTGATCTGGCGTGATCATACCAATCACCGCGATGTGTGGGCTGGTTTCCATATCCCACAGCTGGAAGCTGGACATCTCGAGCACTACGTAGTCGCCGTCCCGAATGTCAGGAAGCAAATCGAGCGTTGGCACGCCGATATTACCCGCTAAATGCACGCGCTTGCCTGCAGCCTCAAGCATTCCAGCTATAAGCGCGCTCATCGTTCCCTTGCCCTTGCTTCCGGTCACGCCAATGATACGCGTTGGGTCAAAGACAGAGAAAAATTCCTTCGTCACCGTCGTAACGCGGCCATCGGTGTGAATGCTACTGGGCGGAACTGCCGGTGAGCGGACAACGACATCGTAGCCGAAAAGCTCGGTGGCGTGCGCTTCCTCCACTACCTTCACATCGGCGGGTAGATCCGCAGGCCGTTCCTTGTGAAAGACCGTGATCTCCGCACCTTGAGCAGCAAAGTAACGATACGCCGACCGGCCTTCGACGCCAAGCCCAATTATCGCTACCTTCTGACTCATTAGAATATTCCTCCGAGTTGTTGGTGGAGCTTCTCGAGATCTTCTTTCTTGGATTGGCCAAGTGCGCCAAATGCCCAGCGCTTGCCGTTGACTAAATTATTGGCCGCGCTGATGATAGTTTCTTTGGTAATCGCCTCAATGGCTTTTGGCCGCTTGGCGTAGTCGTCGACATAGCCGTCAAAGAAATAGCGGTCGCCATACCAGTGTGCGATAGAGCCAACTGTCTGGCAGCCCATCTGGTGTTTGCCCAGCGCAAATTGCTTGGAAGCCTCTAGATCTTTGATCTTGATATCGCCGCTCAGCACTTTGGCGACTTCTTCGTTTAGAATCTCAAAAAGTTTCGGCGCGTTCTTCAGACTGACCTGACCGCCAAAGTCCCATTCGCTCGTGCTGTCGCTGACCAAAAAGTCCGACCACATGCCGTAAACCAGACCCAGCTCGCGGGCGCGACCCAGAATCAATGAATGCAATGTGCCGGTAAGGATGTGATTGAGCGCTTTCATAGCGTCGTGCTCGGCATCACTGAAGCGCCAATTGGCTTCGATGGCGAGGCCAAAGATAAGGTTCTCAACGTCTTTGCGGACGATATGAATCGGCTCAGGTGCGCCGACGAGCTCTTCGCGTTTGACCGCAAAGCGTTCGCCACGTGGCAGCGCCCACTTCTCGAGCTTGTCCACGATCGCATCCCGACGGCCACCGCTGAGGTTGCCGGCAATCACGAAGCGCAGGTTGTCGGTCGTGTGGGTTCGCTCGTAGTGCTCCTTGACGTCTTTGAGCTTGATCGCAGGCATGGTCGTCATACGCTGCTCGTCGCTCAGGAAGCGCTCACCACTCTCGCGGCCGATTCGCTGCCACAGCACACGGCCGTGGTTGTTGAGGTATCCCGTCAGCTCTTCCTTGACGTTGCCATACTCGGCCTTGAACTCAGTCTGCAGAAAGAGCGGCTTCGTGACTGCAAGCTTTAGCAAATCCAACACACGGTCCCACTCGAAGTCCGCGCAGTCGGCGACGTACTTCAGGCTTACGGTACTTGTGCTGGCGTTACTGTAGGCGCCGTTCTTCTCCAGCTCGGCGTTGTACAGGCGAGCGTTAGGGTACTGTTCGTTTGCACCCAGCACCATGTGCTCCATGATGTGCGGTGTTTCGTAAATGTCCTCGCTAAGCGCGTATTCGTAGCCCGCTCGGAATTCAAAATCAAAGCTCATAACAGTGGCGTTCGGGACGTGGATGAGCAAACCACGACTGCCATTTTGCAGGACTACTTCTTCTACTGAATGCTTCATTAACAACCTTGTCTGTCGTTAGCAGATTATCTCGCCTTATTATAAACTACTTCGCTCGCGATCTTATGCCAAAAATGAAGATTGCAAAATATGCACAAACATAGTTTTGTATAAGTGTTGTGTTCGCACTTCGCTCGCGAACCACGCACTTCTCGGAAAGAGGTGGCTTTCGTGCCCTGGCACTTCACGTACCTACTCCTTGGCTGCATGGTCTGCCTAGGGGCGCTCGTGGTCTTTGTCGTGCGGCCGGACCTGCGCCGACCCATCATCACGACGGGACTCATCGGTGCGTCCGTAGAAGCGGTCGCCGAAATATGGTACCTCCAGAACTACTGGAGGCCGCCAACAATCCTGCCCTGGCCGACACCAGAAGACCTGTTATACGGCTTTGGCGTGACCGCACTGGCGACATGCGCCGTGCCGTTCTGGTTTCGGCGCCGATATGAGCCCCGCACCGGGTCGACCGCGCGTGAGGGCTGGGTGGTGTTCCCGCTAGTGGTCTTCTGCCTCACCATGACCAGCCTTGGCCAAGCCAGCACCCTCCCCTCCATCTGGACGGCGACGCTGGTGTTCGCTGTCGTCGGGCTGGTCGCCTGCCTGATGCGCCGCGATCTGTGGTGGGTCGGCCTGACGGCGGGCACCATCATGGGCATCGTCGCGATCATTGGCTACGGTGTCGGGCTGAACTACGTCATTGATGGCCACGGGTTCCTCGACCAGGTGCTGCTCATCACCGGCACGCGCTGGGATATCCGCGTCCTGGGGAGCATCCCCTTGGACGAGATCGCCTGGAACATCGCGCGCGGGTGGTGTGTAGCTGCGCTGTATCCGCTACTCACTGCGCAGCGGTTGGTACCACTCCGCACATGGAGCCAGAAGTGAACAGCCGGCCCTCGTCTTCGAAGACTTGGGCCGGCTGGCAACATTGCTTTTTGAACTTATCTCTAGTGTTTGTGCTTGCGGTTCTGACGCTGCTGCTTGCGCTTCTTCTTGGATTCGGCCTTCTTCTTTTTGGCTAGATTCTCGTCCTGCTTTTTGAAGTTTGCCTCATGAGTAACCTCGGCAATTTCGTTCACACCCCGCTCTACCGACTGCTCGGCGGCCTTGGTGAGCTCGGTCTCGAACTCCTCATCAGCTCGCGCAACATCCTGGCGGCTGACATGGAAGATGGCCCGAACCACTTCTTCGCGAAGCGTAGCCTGAAGCTGCTCGAACAGGCGCTGTGATTCCTGGCGATACTCAACCAATGGATCGCGCTGACCGATACTGCGCCAGTGGATACCATCGCGAAGGTGCTGCATGTTCTCGAGGTGTTGCATCCATAGCGTGTCCAGGACCTGCAGATAGATTTCGCGTTCTAGCTTGCGGGTGACTTCACTGCTAAAGTCTTTTTCACGCTCTTTGTACAGCTTGTTGGTTGCCTTCAGGGCTTTCTCGAAGCGATCTTTTTCCTTTGGTTCTTCGGCGAGCTTCTTCAGTACGTCCTTCTTAAGGGGCACGACTGACTCGAACTGCTCTACGAACTGGCCCTTGTCGCCAGGGGCAAAGATGGTCAGCTGGCGAACAGCCTCTTCGACAAGGTCTTTCACTTCAGAGCTGATGTCGTCCTGCTCGAGAATCTGACGACGCATACTGTATACAGCCTTGCGGTGTCGGTTCATGACGTTGTCATATTGAACAACATTTTTGCGCGTATCGAAATTATATCCTTCGACTTTCTTCTGCGCACTTTCCAACGTGCGGCTGACGGCACGGTTCTGAATAGGCGTGTCTTCGTCGACGCCCAAGCGGTCCATAAGGCCCTTGATGCGATCGCCCTGGAAAATACGCATCAGGTCATCCTCGGTCGAAACATAGAACTGTGTCATACCAGGATCACCCTGGCGACCACCACGACCACGGAGCTGGTTGTCGATGCGACGAGCTTCGTGGCGTTCAGAGCCGATCACTACCAGACCACCAAGCTCGCGGACACCTTCGCCGAGCACAATGTCAGTACCACGACCGGCGATGTTGGTTGCCAATGTAACGGCACCCTTTTGGCCAGCTCCTGAGACGATCATAGCTTCGCGTTCGTTGTTCTTGGCGTTCAAAAGTTGGTGCTTGATATTTGCCTTGTCCAACGCACGACTGATCAACTCGTTCTTTTCGATCGAAGCGCTACCGATCAATACCGGTCGGCCCTTCTTCTGGAACTCACCGACGTCGCGCACGAGAGCGCGAATCTTGCCGGCTTCCGTCTTGAAAATCATGTCAGATCTGTCTTCACGAACAACAGGCCTGTTCGGTGGTACCTGGATAACATCGAGGCCATAGATCTGTTGGAACTCTTCTGCCTCGGTGAACGCCGTACCGGTCATACCGCTCAGCTTGTTGTATAGGCGGAAGTAGTTCTGGAACGAAATAGTCGCGAGCGTCATGCTCTCCTGCAGTACAGGTACGCCTTCCTTGGCCTCGATGGCCTGGTGCAGACCTTCGTTGTAGCGACGGCCATGCATCAAACGGCCGGTGAATTCGTCGACGATAATAACTTCTTTGTCGGTTGTCACCACATAGTCGCGGTCACGATTGAAAAGCGTTTCGGCGCGCAGCGCTTGGTCCATATGGTAGACCGAACGAACGTGCTCTGGTGCGTAGAGGTTATTGATGCCGAGCATCTTCTGTACCTTTTCGACGCCTTGGTCGGTCAGGCTGACAGCCTTGCGCTTTTCATCCAGGATATAGTCATCTGGGACGAGCTTACGGGCGATGCTCGCAAACGTACCGTAGCTCTGACCGCTGTCGCTGGCTGGCGCACTAATAATAAGTGGCGTACGAGCTTCGTCGATGAGGATAGAGTCAACCTCGTCCACGATCGCAAAGTTCAGCTCGCGCTGGCGAAGCAGATCGACTTGGTCGACCATGTTGTCGCGTAGGTAATCAAAACCAAACTCGTTGTTTGTGCCGTACGTGACGTCCGCGGCGTAGGCTTCCTTGCGGGTGCAAGGCTTGAGCTGCTGGATACGTGGATCGTCGTGATCTTCATTAATAAATTTAGGATCGTAGATGAATGACTTGTCGCCCACAACCACACCGACGGTCATACCCAGGAAATGAAAAACCGGGCCGTTCCAGCCAGCGTCACGTTGTGCCAGGTAATCGTTCACGGTCACGATGTGCACACCCTTGCCAGTCAAGGCATTGAGATATGACGGCAGAGTTGCCATCAGAGTCTTACCTTCACCAGTTCGGAGCTCGGCAACGTTACCTTCGTGGAGGACCATACCACCGATGAGCTGCACGTCGAAGTGGCGCATCTTCAGGATTCGGTCACTCGCCTCACGCATAACCGCAAAAGCGTCTGGAAGAATGTCATCCAGCGTCGTTTTGTTGTCTGCAAGCCGCTCACGCAGCACTGTTGTCTGCTTCTTCAGCTCAGTATTAGTCATGGCCTTGTACTGTTCGGCCAAGTTATTGACGGCAATAACGCGCTTACGTAGTCGCTTTAGAATCTTTGCCTGTGGGTCACCGAAAATTTTGGTTAAAAACTGTCTCATGGGGTTATTTACGTCCTTCTTACCTGTTCAGGCGGCTAGTAGTCATGCATCAAGCTTCTTCGGTGGAATTCAGAAAAAGCCTCTCCTTCACTCGGCGCAACAGGCCACGGCGGGCGCGAGCACCTGGCGCACGGGTTGTTTTGTATTTGTGCAGTTGGTTTCGCAACTTTGCCTCTACGATGTCAACGGCAGCGAATTTGTTCATGGTTGAATCTTTCGCGGTGATCGTCTCACCCGGCACATGCAAAATCACTTCACACTCGTACTTATTTCCATCTTGATTACCGGTCTCACGGATAGTAACCACGGCGTGCACAGACGAACGAGCCCCGCGTGGAATATAGCGATCTAACCGGCCAATCTTGCGATCGATGTATTTGACTACATCGTCATCGAGCTCAAGGTTGATACCTGATTTGTCAATCCGAGCAATCATGCCCTCCTACACCTTTCTCTCTAAAAATATGGTGCGAACACCTAAGTGGCTACCGCTTATTATAGCAATGTCACGCTCTCGACGCGAGCCTTTAAGAAACAGGCTTCGCATCAAGCAATTCGAGCAATTCGCCGAGCCGGCGATGGAGCCTGAGGATGCGGTCCGGAACGGAAATGCTTTCCCGCAGCTGTGTCTTCGAGCGCAGGCTGGCACGCGTCTGACCCCTGACATGCTCGTTGCAGTCTAGATCCGCGCAGCACAGCAAGCTACGGCTCGCCCCTACTCTGCCCGGCATCGCAAAGCCAATGCGCGCAGCGGCCGTACCTAGTTGCTGCGTAAAACAAAGATCACAAATCACCGGTCGAGCACGCCCGCTCGCTTTGTCGATGATGCCCCGGCTCAGCGTATATGGCAGCAGATAGACTCGCTCGTCATGCTCAACCCACAGCACGCCCTGGTTGCCGCTGCGATCTGTAATAGGCAGAAACTCCCGATCCTCCCAGTCGGTCACGACATCAAACCTTGGGCGAAGCTCGCGCACAAACCTAGGCTTCAAGCCCGCAGAAGCGATCGCCGAATCGTACCGTTCGGTCGTAACCGCGTTCATAAACTACAAGATCTCGCGGCCACCGAGGTAAGGTCGAAGCACTTCAGGCACCACGACAGTCCCGTCAGCCTGCTGGAAATTCTCGATGATCGCGATGAGCGGACGCTGAGAAAAAGCAGTCGCGTCGTTAGTGTGGACCAGTTCCAACTCCCCGCTTCCCAGGCGCACACGAGTCTGCATGCGACGGGCCTGGTAGTCGGTAATGTAGTCAGCGGTGTGAGTTTCGCGGTATTTGTCCTGCCCTGGCAGCCATGTGTCGATGTCTATGCCTGCCGCATTAGGACCGCCAATGTCGGCTGTGCACTTCTGCACGACGCGGTATGGCAAACCAAGGCTGCTCATCAGGTATTCCTGGATAGCAACCATTAGCTTGTGCTCTTCCAGGCCGGTGTCGCCAGTGGTAAAGCTTTCCATTTCGAGCTTTTCAAACTGATGCAGGCGAAAGATGCCTTCCATATCCTTGCCGTAAGTGCCGGCCTCGCGGCGGAAAGCTGTGGTGTAGCCCACCATACGAATCGGCAAATCAGCTTCGTCTAGAACTTCACCCATATACATCGGTGCCATGACGTGCTCGGCGCTTGCGTTGAGCCAGAGGTCGTCGTCGGCAAGCTTGTAGGTTTGCTCTTCTTTGTTGAGCCGTCCAGTCGCGTCGTACACTTCGGTGCGGGCGACAGCTGGTGGCATGACGAGCGTGAACGGCTTGGCCGAGATGTTCAGACCCGCGCCCTCCACGATCTCTTTCATCTTAGCCTCGTCGGTCAAGATATCCATGCCATAACTCATGAGCGCAAAGTGCAGTCGCGCGAGCTCGCCCTTCACATAGGCAAAGCGGCTGCCAGCTACCTTTGCGGCGCGTTCCTTGTCGATCCAGCCGCGAGCTTGGCCAATTTCCCAGTGGTTCTTTGGCTCGAAATCAAACTGAGGCTTCTCGCCTACTGTTTTAGCGACGACGTTTTCGTCTTCGGTTGCGCCAACAGGCACGTAGTCGAGTGGCATGTTCGGCACTTTTTTCAGAAGCGTCGTAAATTCATCCTCAACAATCTTGAGTCGGTCGTCAATTTCTGCAATTTCGGTTTTCAGTTCGCGTCCACGCGTGAGCTGCTCTTCGTCTGGCTTCTGGCCCTTCAAACTCGAGGACAGGTCGTTGCGCTCTTTACGAAGTTCTTCGACCTTCCCGAGAAGCGTACGACGCTCCTCATCGAGCTGGAGTAAGTGAGCAATGTCTACATGCTTGTAGCCCTTTTGCTCGCTTGCCTCTTGTACACGGGCAGCATTCTCCCGGATGTAACGGATGTCTAACATGAGACCTATTATACAATGGCTTATCTGTTAAATGAAATGGGGTGGCAGTCGGCGGGGCAGCACCCAAAATTTTTCTGTATTCAGAAAACATTTTAGGGGCGGACCGACTGACAGGACCCTTCCTTAAGAGTGAATATCGACTTCGCTTGGCCAAACGTGACAAGCACCATAGCCAGTCTTTTTGAAAAATTTCTGGTGATATTCTTCGGCCGGATAAAATGGTCCAGCCTCAGTCACCTCTGTAATAATCGGCGCTTTGAACTTTTTCTTACTCGTCAGTTCGGCAATGATCGCTTCTGCGGTTTTCTTCTGTTCGTCATCTAAATAGAAAATAGCCGAACGATAGTTGTTGCCGATATTTGGCCCATCCTGGTTCGGCGTGGTCGGGTCGTGCATGCGGAAAAAATTCTCGAGAATATCATGATAGCTGATCTTGTCGGGGTCGAACTCAATCTTGGTCGTCTCGGCATGGCCGGTAGTTTGTGAGCCCACCTGCTCGTACGTCGGGTTCTCGACGTGGCCACCGCTGTAGCCGACTTCCGTACTCACAACGCCCTCGACGTCGTCAAAATACGCCTGCACGCCCCAAAAACAACCAGCTGCGAGCAGTGCCGTCTGAGTCTTTGCCATAATACCCTCCTCGCTTAAAAATAAGTTCACATCTAACTATACACGATGTATCGCAGCATCGGCCGCGCGCCGCCCAGGTTGAGGGCGAACGCGCGACCAATGCGCTAGTAGATCACTTGATCACGTCGAGGGCTGCCTCGACGTGGCGGCGGATAGCCGCCACCGTGTCGGTGTTGAGTTGGTCGTTGTCGGCCTTGAGCGTGATGACGCCGCTGCCCGACAGACCGAACTGCAGACCATGGACGGTGCTGACCTGCTTGAAGTGCTCCCAGGCCCGGCGCTGGTCGTCCAGCCCCTTGCCCTCCTCGCTCTCCAGCGTGAAGTGCCGAGCTTCGGGCCTGCCCGGTCGCCTGCCCACCAGACGAAACACAATCTTCATATGGCCTCCAACCATCCTGTGGATCTAACCGCGCAAAACTATATCATGAAAAGACGTAAGCGACAAGAGCTACCAACCGCCACCGCCTCCTCCACCTCCGCCGCCACCGGCGCCTCCACCGCTAAAGCCGCTGCTCGAGCTACTACTTGGTGGGGTGAATGTTGCGTTACTTGTGGTCGAAAAGTTATGAAGCGCACCGGCAAAGTAAATGGCGTTGAACGCGCCCGAGCCGCTATACCAATCTGGCTGCTGCTCGTGGTAGAGATCGGCAAACTGCTTGGCCCATTCGCGCTCGATGCCGAACAGCATGGCGTACGGAAGTAGCTTCTCGTACAGTTTCACCAGCTTAGTCGTGTCGTTGACGTCGATCTTCTCGGTCAGCTCGCCTTTCGGACTCTGCAGCACTTTCAGGCGATCAGCTTCGGCCAACTTCATGTAGTCGCGGAGGCCATAGAGGTAGTCGCGCATGTCGACGCCCTTCTCTGTCCGCGCCGGCATCAGCCGCGCCGAGACCAACACAACCACGCCGGCAAACAGAATGCCAAGCGTAAACGGCGGAAAGATAAAACCGACAACGCCCAGCGCAATTCCCCACGTGATGTACGTCTGGAAGACTTGCTGCGGCGCCCGCACAAAGAAGCCTTCGTTCGCGAGCTGCGTATCGACGGTTTTGCCGAGGTCTGCGGCTTTCTTATACAGCTTGTTGCTCAGGTCACTGAGATCGACTTTGTCGCCGACAGTCGGAGTGTCGCCAAAGAGCATACTTACGACGGACTTCTCTTCTGGCTTCAAGCCTATGGTGGTCTTGATCAGCTCGACAGAGTATGTCGTCTTGTCTTTCAGCATCTTCTTCTCGGTCACCTCATAGATCTTGAAATAATGACGCACGGCCAAATCCAGAATCTGCGCCGAGATCGAGCTCGCGACAAATCGCTGCTTCAACACTTCGCTGCTGCCGAGCACACTCAGCTCCTTCGGTGGCAAGTACTGCGGGACAATTGTCCCCTTGCCCTTTGCGTCGCGCCCATATTGTCGCCACTTTCGGAGCACAAACCATAGTGCTGCAGCAGGCGGCAACAAACCAAGGAAGATAATCCCCGCAGCCCACCACAATATCTGGCTCAGCGGAACCTGGTACCCAACGAATGTGTCAGGTGTGAAGCCAAGCACATAAGTCAGCGTCTCGGTGACCGCAAGCGCCCTCGTAGTCGTCATGGAGATGAGCGTTCCCGAGCCTTCTTTCACGGTGTTGATCGTGCAGTCAGCTGCCGTCGAGCCGTAGGTGCCGGTGTAGCAACGTTTGTCCGTCTTAAGGTTGTCGGCCAGATCAGCCGGTATATGAATACGTGCGCTCACCTCGCCAAACGGCTGTTGCCATTGGTCGCCATTGACGTCCCAGAAGAGCTCGTCGTGGTCGTTGAACTTCTGCGTCACATTTTGCATGTGGTACGTAATGTCATATTCCTGCAGGCCATGGACGTAGCGGTTGCCGTCGCCGATCTTGAGCACCATGTTGCCGTTGCTCGTGTCGGTCGTGTACGACAACTTCGTACCGCCCGCGTCTACGACTTTGTCGATCTTGAGACCCACGTCGTGCTTCTGGTACGTCAGCGGGATAGCCCTGAGGATGCCGTGGTTTTGATCGTAGGCCGGGAACTCTGCCACGATCTTCTCAGTGACCGAGAGCTTCGAGATACGCTGCGAATCGCGACTCAAATAATAGTCGGCGTCGAACGACCGAATCGTGAAATCCTGTGTGCTCTGCGCTTGCACGACCGTTGGCGCGAGGACCAACGTCAGTAAAAGTATAAAACCAGACAGACCCGTGGCAATCGTACGCAGCTTAGACATCAGACTTATTCCCCTTTTGGTATAAGTATAGCCTCGAGGGCGCGAATCTGCCAGGGGCCTACGATAGCGCCGATACGATAAGCGTAATGCCGGCGATGACGACCGTCACACCCATAACAATGCTAACAAACTGTTCGCCTTGTTTAATCGCGATCTTTGAACCAATGTGCGTACCGATAAAAACCGACACCAAACCAATAATGCCATAGCCTACAGCAACGAACCCGCCGATCAGCAGCGATACAAATGTTATAGGGGTTAGCACTGCAGTAACCGCTCGCTTGGTGGCGTTCGCCTCAAGCTTTGAGGTACCCAGCAACAACGTCAGCACGAAAAGCGCTAAGCTTCCGGCGCCACTTCCGAAAAGTGCCTGGATCGTCAGGACGGCGCTATAGGCTGAGTATCCGACAATCTTACGCTTGTGTGTTGGCGGAGTCAGCATGCGCTTCTTTATAAAAAGCGTCGGAACCATCAAAATCAAGATAGCCCCCAGAATAACCTGAAACGATTTGCTATCAATGGCCGCGAAAACTATCGGTGCACCGAGACCCACGACGACAGCAACAGGGATCATGACCCTCAGGATATCCTTACGGATATAACCTGTTTTAGCGAAGGCCGACAGCCCACCAAAGGCAGCGCCCAGTCCATTCATCTTGCCCGTCGCGACAGCCTGTTGCGGCGGCAATCCCACGAGTATAAACGCAGGAATCATCAGCATGCCGCCACCGCCTCCGCTCATACCTGAGAGTATGCCCGAGATAACGCCCGCAACCCCAATAAAAACGTAAGGCAGGAAATCCATACTCTACTGAAGGGCTAAGCGCTTAACTAGCCAATCTCTTGGCAAAATACTCAAGAACCACCCCGCCCGTGGCCCGCTCGTCTTACCGATCAGCGCGCGGTATAGCGTCGTGAACATATCCTTCGGGCTCAGGCCGAGTTCTTCTTTGAATTCGTAGATGGCGTTGTGGAACCACTGGCCGTCGGCGTCAGCTGGAGCTTCGGCGATTTTCTTGCCGAGGCCAACTAGGAATTGACGTTCGACGTCGGTGAAATCATCTGGGTTTACTTTATCGAGCAGCTCAAATTTCACCTCTTCTGGCGCGCGGTTCTGGAGCCAATTGTCGATGAATCGAAGTTCCTTGCGGATAATTTCGGCATCGCGCTCGGCTGTCGCGGCGTGTTCGGTGCGTCGGATGACTTCAATAGTCTTGTCGGCGTCCTTCAGCGAAGCCTGATAGCTCGCCACAAGGTGCGTAAATGGAATGTTGCTGACAGTTGGCTCGACATCGTGGAGGCATAGCTCGACGAGCTGCTGCTCGGACTCGGTACGATCTGGCTTGGCCAGAAGGGCCGCAAAGTCGTCGAACAGGCGCATCATGGTATCGCCTTCGTCAAAGAAGAGCAGCTTGCTTGGTGCGGCACGCAGAATGAAATACCAGACGATCTCGGCTGGAATCATATCCACGAGCTCGGCAGCGGTAATTGTGTTGCCTGCGCTCTTGCTCATCTTCTTGGTTTCGCCGGTGCGATTGATGAAGTCGTAAGGTACAGGGATTGGTGCGGGAGCGTCGAAGACCTCCTTCACCAAGACCTCACCAGTATCATAGCTGCCGCCCTTAGTCGCGTGGTCGCGGCCAAATGGCTCGACATTCACGCCCATCAGCCACCAGCGAGCTGGCCAGTCGATGCGCCAGTTAAGCTTCACGTCGCCATGAGCGTAGCTGAGCTCATGATCGTTACCGTCGGCGTCGACGTAAACGAGCGTCTTTGCCTCAGTATCGATTGATTTGAACTGGCGATTCTTGAGGCGACCATCCTCGATAACCTGAATTGGCGACCACGCTTCGTCGAGCTGGCGACCGGAGACCTCGGCCAAGATACGCTTGATATCTTCCAGGTGCGCCAGTGATTTCTCGATCGCTGGTACGTAGAACCCGTTACGATAATTCTGGTGCGAACGCACAACTTCCATTCTTAGATGCAGCTTCTTGCCGGCCTCGATCATATCGGTCAGGTAATAGTCGGCGTAGCTACCTTCCCCACTTGGTGACGGAACATCACAAAGCGGCATGCCGAGATATTGAGACCATTCTTCGGGAACCTGCGCAGGAACTTTACGGAAGATATCTAGGTCGTCGACAATATGCAAGTGGCGAGCCTCGCGACCACGACGCTTGAGTTCATTCATAATCACTTCGGCAGTAATAATTTCTCGAAGTGTGCCCAAATGATACTTGCCAGATGGCGACACACCAGAACTGACGATAATCTCGCCTTCAGGGTGCTGGGCAATCGCTCGTTCGATAATTTCGTTTAACCATTGCATAACTGGCGTTATTCTACCCTATTTTGGCCGCTAGCACCAGAGGTAGGGCCAGGCAAAACAAAAACTCCCGAAGGGAGCTCTACACAACACGAATCTAAATTAGTAAGCGTAAGTCAGCAATCCTCGCTGTGGCGGCAGCCCCGGTGCAAGCACCAGGACCGCCGCCTCCAGCGTCAGGCGACCAAAGACGGAAGCGCATCGCGCTGCTTCAGCCACCTGTCCAGTTCCTCTCCGATCTCGTACTCGATGCGGTGCTTCGGCTGACCGAAATCATCGGTCGCATGGATGGTGTTACACCGATCATGCTCGCCTGGGCGCAGATCGTCGAGCTCTTGCAGGAACTGACCCCCGCCCGGCTCGTCGGAAACCCGCACGAACACCACGAAGGCGTTGGCGGGCATGTCGAGCAGTGCCCGGCGGGTCATCTCGTAACCGATCGTCACACCTGCGGTCATGATGATGACCACGTGCGTGCCCAACACCCTTGCGGATGTGGCCTTGGCGTGTCGCAGGACCGCCCCCAAGTCGGAGTGGACGCCCAGCGTGCGACGCCGAGGCCGGCTTGGTTCCTCCTCGGTCGGTGACAGCGTGTGATAGGGCTCAACTCGCTCGCCGAAGCCGAACAGCGGCACGTCACCGACCGAATCGTAGAGACGAGCTTGCCGCGCGATCTCAGCGAGATAGCCAGACATCAGGCCGCTCTTCCACTCGCCGTCCATAACCGAACCACAGTCCATGTAAATCCGGACCATGGTGCTGCGCTTGTTGGACGCGTCGGTCAGGTCTACGGCCTTCTTCGGCGGCCAAATGCGACCGGCGACGTAGGCGAACACCAGCGAGCCGACGATCCAGGCCAAACTAATACCGATGGGGATATCTAGCGGCTCGACGTGAAGCACGTCATGCATGAGCCACACGCTCCCTACGATCAGCTTGAACCCCACCGCACAGCAGATACTTGCCAGCCCCCAGTTGAGCCGCGTGATGTACTTCGTGATGTGCTCCATCAGGAAATACACCGGACGCAGCCCCAACACCCCGTTGATGTTGCCCGACACCGTCACGTACATGATGGTGCTGAGCGCAATCGCCGTAGGAATGGAGTCCAGCGCGAACACCGCGTCGGTGTTACCGATCAGGCAGATCGCGAGCAACATGAGCGTCGCCAGGATCCTGCCGCCTTGCCGGATGAACAGCTTGTCGCCGTACGTCCGGTAGGTCAGCGGCATGATTCGGGTCAGGAGCTTGTAGGCTCGACTTTGCGTGATGTCGGCCTCGTCGTCACCAGTACGAATCTGGTTGATGCCGATGTAGATCATGTAGATCGCCACAATGAGCATCAGCCAGTCGACTTTGCTCAGCATGGTCGTGCCACCAATCACCATGACCACCCGCATGACAATTGCGATGTTGATCCCCCAGTAGAGTGCCTTCTGGTGGAACTCCCGGGGAATACCGCAGGTCTTGAGGATGATCATCAGGATGAACAGGTTATCGAGCGAAAGACTGAGTTCGCTCCCGTACAGCCCGATGTATTGCTGGAGCCCTTGGGCTCCGTAGCGCGGCAGGATGAACACGACGCCGAAGAGCAAGCTCAGACCGACGAACAACGCCGTCTGAAGCCCGCTCTGGCGAAGTGTCAATTCCCGGGGTCTTCGGTTGAGTACCAGCCTGTCGAATATCAGTACCCCCAGAACGTAACCCGCGAGGATTACCCACTGCACAGGGCTGACGGCCAGGTCGACGGTTTGCGTGCTCTCAGCGAGTGCGGGCATGCTTTGTCACCCCTTCAAAAGAGATCTCGGTTTGCTGACTTACACTGTTAAGCTACACTGCACTTCACATCGTTGTAAAAATACAGATTTGCCCGCCAATTCTACAATAATTTCACAGTTTTTGCAATGAACCCTCGCATCACTCGCCTCATACAAAGACACCCCGGTGATCCGGGGTGTCTCTCTGTGATTCGAGAAGGGGTAATCTAAAGTTACTTAATCTCTTCGACGGCGTAGGTCACTTCGCCACCAGGGGTCTTGATCGTCGCGGTGTCGCCAACTTTCTTGTTCAGGAGTGCCTGACCAATTGGAGATTCGTCAGAGATCTTGCCCTCGAGCGGATCAGCCTCGACAGAGCCAACGATTGCGTAGCTCACTGTTTTGCCTTTGTCAGACTTCAGGACAACAGTAACGCCAACGGTAACTTTCGAAGACTTGGTGTGCTCGATGATGCTTGCGTTCTGAAGGATTTCCTCAATCTCAGAGATACGAGTCTCGAGTTGACCCTGTTCGGTACGAGCAGCGTCGTATTCGGCGTTCTCACTGAGGTCGCCGTAGTCGCGAGCGTCGGCAATCTTCTGCGCAATATCAGTACGCTGAGACTTTAAATCCTCAAGCTCTTTCTCTAGCTCTAATTTGCCAGCTGGGGTCAGCTGATATACTTTCTTCATTTCTTCCTTACCCCTTTCCTCTAAGTTAGGAATATTCAATAGTTAAGAGCGGACAAGGCCCACGTGGTCGGTAGCAAGTTTATTTGGCCCCTCGGCTACCACCGTGCTTGTTCGTACGGTACAGTATACCAGCCTAAACTATTTTGGCAAGTAAGGCATCTCGATCAAGCTCCTCAGGGGTGCTAGACGTGCGAGCCTTGTACTCGTACTTGTTTTTTGCGAGTGTCTTGTCGCTAACTACCACGCGATGCGGGATGCCGAGGAGATCTGCGTCTGCAAACTTCTCGCCAGCCCGAGCGTCACGATCATCATACAACACTTCTACGCCCTTGTCGCGCAGAACTCTATAGAGTTCGTCGGCTTCTTTTACTACCTCTGGGTTGTCTCCTAGACGAACCAGGTAAATCTTGTAAGGTGCAACGTTTTCCGGCCACACAATGCCGCGGTCATCAGCAAACTTCTCTACGATGACGCCCATCACGCGCGTGATGCCAATTCCATACGATGCAAGGTACATTGGCTGCTGTGTGCCATCGGGGCCAGTGATGTAAATGTCCATTTGCTCGGATTTCTCGGTACCGAAGTTGAAAATATTGCCAACCTCAGCGCTTTTCACCCTCTCGAGTTCTTCTTTCTTGATGCCTAGCTCTGCAATCGCTTCGTCCAGGACTTCTTCGTTGACGGCAATATTCTTCTCGCGGTGCAGATACAAAATGTCCTCGCCGGCGTCACAGATCGTCTGAAATTCGTGGCTAAACTTCGTGAAGGCGCCGCCGCTGGCGAACGTCACGTAGGTGTCTTCGCCAATACCAAGGCGATCATAGACACGCTTGTAGGCTTCGATCACTTTGTTGTAGTACTCGTCGAGGTCTTCGGCTGTATTGTGCAGTGAGTACATATCCTTCATGACAAATTCGCGGCCGCGCATAATACCGCTCTTGGCGCGTAGTTCGTTGCGGAGTTTGGTCTGGAACTGATAGACGCTGGTTGGTAGGTCTTTGTAGCTCTCGATGTATTGCTTCATCATCTCCATGATCGCCTCTTCGTGCGACCATGCTAGGCCAACCTCGGACTCGTCCTTCAGCTTCGTCTTGAACCATACGTCCACGACGTCATCACTCCAGCGAGTCGTGGTTTCCCACGTTTCCTTGGACTGAAGGTTGGTCATAATGAGCTCTTGGCCGCCCACCGCGTTCATTTCCTCGCGAACAATCTGTTTGATGTTCTCGAGTACACGAAGACCGAGTGGCGTGTAGGCATAGACGCCGGCCATTACTTTATAGACGAAGCCTGCACGGATAAGAAGCTGCGCGTTCTTGGCGGTCTCGTCGGCAGGCGCTTGCTTGCGTGTTTTGGTAAATAACTGGGAAACTTTCATGGCTTCATGGTCTCTCTTATAGATTTAGTGAATGTGCGAAAATATGAGTACAAAAAATTACGGCCGGCAAGCCGGAATGGGCGTGTGCATGACTGGTTTGTTTAATTGAAATGTCATCGTCAGAGGTCCTAATTGCCTTTCATTATAAACAGAACTACGAAGGCAACCAAATTTTTCAGGGCGTGGAGCGCAATAGATGGCCATAAACTGTCGGTTTTTTCGCGCAAATAACACAGAAACATGCTGAGTACGAAGACGTCGATCCCGACATTCGCCTGTCCGTGCGCAACCGCAAACAGTAAGCTAACGCCGACCGCGCCGACCCAAAAACCAAATGTTTCACGAAAAGCGCGGAACAAGAACCCGCGGAACAACACTTCTTCGACAAAAGGCGCCAGGCAAACCAACGCCACAAAGATCAGCGCCAACTCGTATCCGCTCGGGCTGGTGTAGCCAATATTCTGCTGCTGCAAAAGATCCACACGGAAAAGTCCGGCTACAACATTCGAAATGAACGTCGATGCAATCAGATAAAGCGGAAAGGCTAGAACGGACCAGCCGAGCAATCCTGGCTGTAGCTTGCCGATGCCGATGGTCTTGAACCCGCTGCGATAGATTTTCTTCATGATCAACCACAGCAGCACAACGGCTGCGAGCTCTGAGATTCCCTGCAGCACAAAGACTTTCGTGTTCCGATCCACAGGCAAAGCCTCGAAGAATCCGATAAATGGCACCATCGCGTATTGAGGAGTAAAGAACGCTACAAAACCCCAAAACGTTCCACCGACAACACCCCACCGACCTGGCTCGGGTGATGATGCAGCGTGGTCGGTGTGGGCCATGCGGCTATTTCCCAGTAAGACGACCGACGTCGACGACCGTTACCAACACCACTAATGCCATGAGCGCCAGGAAGCCTGCCGCCTGGATCGATTCTTCACGTTCCTTGGTCAATGGTCGCTTCAGCGCCCGGAAGATAAGCGTCACAAATAGTCGCCCACCGTCGAGCGCCGGAATTGGCAGCACGTTCATGACGGCCAGCGTCAGCGAGATGATACCGATGAGGAACAGGACTGGTTTGAAGCCAATTTCGCTACTGCTCTTCAGGATACTAAAGATACCAACCGGACCGGCGACGTTCTCCCCTGCTTGCTTGTACTGCTGATGTGCCAGCTGCGAAACGGTCGTGCCCAGACCCTTTATGGTTTCCCATGTCAGCTGCGCAGTCAGGCCAGCACCAACAATCGGCGCGGACCATGTCGATGTGCGTGTGGTTTGCTCGTACGGGCTGATACCAGCGTAGCCCTGGTTCGCCGTGCGCTCTTTATTCAGCGTAAAGACAACTTCGCGAGTCTGTTTCTCGTGCGTTACTTTCAGTGTGACCTGCTGGCCGGCATGGCTCGTCGTGAAATCAACGAGCTGCTGCGCGCTTGTGAGCTTTTGGCCATCGGCAGCGGCAATAACATCTTGCGGCTTTACGCCGGCCTTGGCCGCGGGCGAACCGTCGGCAACTGCAGCGGCGTAGACTTGCTCGGCAGATGTACGCGTATCACTCGGGACCGTAAACTGGTTCGGCACAAGTTGTGGCAGGCCAGTGAGTGCCAGAATCGTAAAGATAACGACCGCCGTCACCCAGTTCATTACCACGCCAGCGAGCAAAATCTTCGTCTTCACCCACATTGTGGCGCCGCCGTATGTTCCCGGACCAGTTGCCGAGTCATGCTCGCCCTTCAGGCGCACGAAACCACCAAGCGGTAGCCAGTTCAGCGTAAACAACGTGCCGTTCTTCAGCTTTTTCTTCCAGGCGCGAGGCGGAAAGCCGATACCAAACTCCTCTACCTCTACCCCATTGCGTTTTGCCACGATGGCATGCCCTAACTCGTGCACTACCACGAGCAGCACAAACATAATAATCCCGATAATGAAATAAATTGTGCCTAAAATACTAGTTGCCTCCGAATCGGCGGTTTCTCTTGCCGTATTCTTCTATGATACTGGTTACGTCTTCTTTTGTCATGGATGGCCAGAACTTGTCCATGAACAGCAACTCGCTATAGGCAATGCGCCACAGCATGAAGTTGCTAATGCGTCGCTCACCAGAGGTGCGAATCATCATATCAATAGGCGGTACGTCCGGCGCATACAACCGTTCGGTGATTGCCTCTTCGGTAATCTGCTCGCCGCTCAGACCATCTTCGACGCACTGACGCGCCGCGTCGACGATCTCGCGCTGACCACCGTAGTTAAAGCATGCGCAGAGCGTGCCACCATCCAGGTCCTTGGTCTTTTCCTCGGCTTCAGCCAGCGCCTTGGCGACATTAGCCGGCAGGCCTTCCTTGGAGCCGAGGTGCTTAAAGCGAATACGGCGATCGACAAGCTCGTGCAAGTCAGACTTCACCATCCGAAGCGTCAACTTCATGAGGTAGCCGACTTCTTCTTCGGCGCGTTTCCAGTTTTCGGTTGAGAAAGCGTAGACCGATGCGAACTTCACGCCTTGGTCAAATGTTTCGTATAAAACGTCTTTGAGAGTATTGTAGCCCGCGAGGTGACCCTCGTAGCTAGGAATGCCGTGTTGCTTGGCCCATCTGCGATTTCCATCAATGATGAAGCCCAGGTGGGTCGGTACTACTGCGGTAGATTCTTGCTGCATGGCATTTGATTATAGCCCGACGAGGCTAGATAGTCATTATTTCGGTTTCTTTAGCCTTGGCCGCGACGTCGAGCTTGTTCTGCACGTCCTTCATAAGGTCGTCGACAACTCGCTCAACGCGCTGCGCTTCGTTCTCTGGGATTTCCTTGTCGTCCTTGGCCTTCTTAGATGCTTTGAGCGCATCGTGGCGAATATTGCGAAGCGCAATACGACAGTCCTCTACCTTCTCGCCCAGCTGCTTGGCAATCTGCTGACGGCGTTCGGTGGTCAGCGACGGAACAGGTACACGCACGATGCGGCCATCGTCGCTTGGGTTGAAACCGAGCGACTGGTCGTCGCGGATAGCTGACACAACAGCCTTTAGGGTCGTTGGATCAAAAGGCGTCACCTGCAGAAGCTGCGGCTCTGGAGCCGAAATGTTCGCCACCTGATTCAATGGCATTTTAGCGCCATAAGCTTCAACCACAATGCCGTCGAGCATCCCTGGGTGAGCACGCCCAGTGCGAACCTTTTTGAGGTCATCTTCAAAGTGCGCGAAAGCTTGATTCATCTTATCTGCAAAAGGTTTTGTGTCGAACATACGTCTCCTAATAATTTCTTCACCTCTTATCATATCAAACTTCAGTGGATAACCGGTTGCGTCACAATGTTACACATTTATAATGAATCCTTGTTCTTGTCGGCAAACCACGATGCACTGCATGGAGGTGGTCCACATGAAGACCAGAATTAGCTGCACGGCCCTTGCCCGCATCACTGACGATGAGGGCAAAATCGCGCTCCTGGTAGCAAGGACACCCGAACGAGTCATCATGCGGCCACCTGGTGGATCGCTGGAGAGCGGCTCGGGTGGTCGAAGCTACCTGGTGCAACACTGCAACGCCACGGCGTTCGAAGGTTCCCGCGAGCTGCGCTTCGTCGTCCCTGACACACGAATCGCAGCGGTTGAGGCCTGGTTCCGTACCAGGCAACTGCGTGAGACCGGCGTCTTGCACACGCTGAACCACCGGCTCATCGACGAGCTACGGCTCCTGAACGGCGGCGACGCCCGGCACCTCACCCAGCACGTTCGCGCTCAGACGCAGCACCGGGCGCGGACCGTCCGCAGCGTGCCCGTCCAGGACACGTTGTACCTCATCGAGGTCTTCGACGTGGGCATGCCGCCTGCGGTCCTGGAGAAGCTCAAGCGCGCCGCTCAAGGTGATCGCGGACTCGTGTACTTCGCGAGTCCTCGGGAGATCCAGGAGCAATCCAGGCCGGGCGGCATCATCAGCTCGATCGCCCCCTGCCTCCTGGTCGGCGCTGCCTAGCGCCACGCAAGAACAGCCGTGCCGGACGCCGCCCCACTTCCAAAGTGGCGCGTGGCGTCCGGCTGACAGACCCCTATTTTGAAATCATAAAAAGAAGCCGCACTATTTGCGGCTTCTTTTTGCGTTGTGAGCAAATTTATTATTCGCTTACGCCAAGTTCGATGCGCTTGAACTGACGAACAACAATGTTCTCGCCCAGACGAGCGATGTGCGTTTTAACGTATTCGCCAACAGTCTGGTCAGGATTCTTGATAAATGGCTGCTCGGTCAAAGTCTTCTCGGCGAGGTACTTCTTAAGCATACCTTCGACAATCTGACTTGCGATGTTTTCTGGCTTGCCATCGGCTTTTACCTTCTCGGCAAACTCAGCCTTCTTGGCTTCGCGTACGTCAGCTGGAACGTCTTCGATGCTAGCAAACTCTGGGTTGCTGGCTGCAATGTGCATTGCAACGTCGTGTACCAAGTTCTTGAAGTCGTCGGTGCGAGCAACAAAGTCAGTCTCGCAGTTTACTTCCAAGACAACGCCGATACGGCCGCCGTGAACGTAGCTGTCCACCAGACCTTCGCGAGCTTCACGCTCGCCCTTCTTCTCTGCGCGGGTCAAACCCTTCTTGCGCATAGCCTCGAGCGCCTTGTCAAAGTCGCCGTCAGTTTCGGTCAGAGCAACCTTAGCGTCGGTCAGGCCAACGCCGGTGAGCTCCTTAAGTCGCTTTACTTCTTCGAGTGAAATTGCGCCCATCTACTACTTCTCCTCTTTTTTGGCCTCTGCAGGAGCAGCAGCCTTGCGAGCAGCAACACCATCGGTGATTGCTTGCTTTACATACTCAGTGATCAGTTGAACGCTCTTAATAGCGTCGTCGTTTGCTGGAATAATGTAGTCAACAACGTCTGGGTTTGCGTTGGTGTCGACGATAGCGACAACAGGAATGTTCAGACGCTTTGCTTCCTTGACGGCGTTGTCTTCGGCGACAACATCAACGACGAACATAACACCAGGCTGGCCGTTCATGTCCTTGATACCACCGTACTTGAAGTTCAGGTCTTCGATTTCTTCTTGGAAACGCTGAACCTCGAGCTTGTTGTAGCGGCTAGCCAGTTCACCTGAAGCCATACGGGTTTCGAGGTTCTTGAGGCGCTTAACACGCTCGCTAATCGTCTTAACGTTTGTGAGCATACCGCCCATCCAACGCTCGGTGACGAAAGGCATGTTTACGTCCTCGGCAGCCGCCTTGAGGGTGTCCTTTGCCTGGCGCTTGGTACCAACGAAGAGTACTTGCTTGCCACCAGCAACTTCCTTCTCAATAAAGGCCAGAGCCTTGTCCAGGCCTTCAACCGTCTTGGTCAGGTCAATAATGTGCGTGCCAGCACGCTTACTGTGAATGTATGGCGCCATCTTAGGGTGCCAACGACTGGTCTTGTGACCAAAGTGCGCGCCGCTCGCAAGCAGCGCTTTGATATCTACAGCTACAGCCATAAAATCCTTCTCCTTCCCCTGCGCTTTTCCCAAGTGGGAGGATTATAACGCGCGTCAGGGTGTTTCGTTAAAATTGTTTACTGGGGTATTTTACCACAATTACCCTTGATTGCCAACGGTGGTCGGTATATGCTCTAGCGTTGGACAACCGCACAACTTCAAGGGAGGTTGCGCCATGACACTCATGGCTGGTCACTGTAGCTTCACAGAGGCCGACGGCAATGCCCGTGTGTTCGCACTGTGCGAACTGAAGGGCAGCACCACGCTCGTTCCGGTATCGATGCCGGGCGAGACAAGCGTCCGCGGCATCCGAAGCAGCGACGAGGGCCGACGGCTTCTCGTCCAGGTCGGACGCCTCCAAAGGACGCTGACCCGTGTCTACATCGGCATGTCCGTCCCGCGGAACCACGACCTCATGGACGCGCAGCTCGCGCTACGGCTCACGTTCGACGCCGGCAACCACACCGACCTGCCGCTGGCTCGTCGGGGAGTCCGAGGTAACCGCTACGCCATCATGGCCATCATGACGGTGAACGGCATGGAGTGGAATATCGGCCGCATGCAGCCGGCAGAGTTGTTCACCGACCGCATCACGCTCTCCGAGCTACACAGCGTGCCGTCGTGGTGGTCAAGCAGGGCCTAGCCTACAGGCCCGGGGCCACTGGCCCATTCCAAACGCCCCGCTTTGGCCCACGTCCGGCCGAAGCGGGGGCGATCCGAAAATGAAATTATAAGTTTTGTGCGTCAGGGGCGGCACCAGCATTCCACTGTGCCGGCGCCGCCCCTTTTGAGCAAGATTTGGGCCTCGTCCTTCACCTGATGCGTACATCCAGGTGAAGATGATTGCACGCGTCCGTGAAAGAAGCGGGGTTAACATTTGCAGACCCAGAGGGAATCTGGACATGGAAGCCACCAGGCCTGGGGAAGACGCCGTTAAGGCATCCCTCCTGGCCAACGCCGCCCCGATTGCGGGGCAGAAAAGCCAACCATGCGTCGGCATATCCCCGCAAGGCTTCCATCTCAGGACCAGGACGGAACTCAATATCGCCCCAGTTGGTCTGCGGCCCGCCTTTCTTGATAATCCCGTTGAGATCGGCACCCCTTCCCAGCACGTGTTGATCGTGAATGCGGTTTCCATTCTCGTCGTAGCACAATCGCCGTTCACGGTCAGTGCCGATACCGAAATTGTTAACAAGCACTCGATATCCATCTTGCCGGAGCTTCAAAAGCACTTGCAAAAGCAGCGGATCGAGCTGGAACGGTGCGTCTCCGCAGAAGTTCGTCAACTCGCCGCCCTTGGCGTATCCATCCAGTGCCGTGCGAGTTGCCGAAGTCAGGACGATGTCGTCCGTAAGCTCCAGCACCTGCGCAGCCAGCTGCCGCGCGTCGTTAGTAGTAGGCACGGACCCACCGCCCGCGTCTCCTCCCCTGCTATGAACAAACCAGGCGACACCCAGAACGAGTATAGCCACCATCCAGACCGATCCGCCGCCGCCACTCGATTGGGTTGAGCGACGGGCGTAGACGGGTCTGCGTGCTGGTGGCCTTCGTACTGGGCGTCGTTGTTGCGCCATCGGAACCACTCCCTAGGGATGATGTGATAAAAGGCCCAAACCTTGGGCATATCCTACCATCTTTCGCTCAAATAGCAAGAGCCCACGCCCTTCATCTGTTTCGCTCAGGACAAACCCTTTACATTTCCCCAAAAAACAGATACAATTGGCAAGAATTATGAAAAAAGATCTACACCCAACCGATTATCGCCCAGTCGTCTTCCAGGACGCTGCTGCTGGTTTTGCTTTTTTGACCAGCTCAACCGCTAAAAGCGACCAAACCATCAAGTGGGAAGATGGCAACGAATACCCTGTCGTTCAGGTCCACATCTCGAGCGCCTCTCACCCGTTCTACACGGGCAAAGAAAAGCTGCTCGACACAGAAGGTCGTGTTGACCGCTTCAAGGCTCGCACAAATGCAGCTGAAGCTCGCAAAGACGCTCTGGCCAACAAGGCTAAAAAAGCTGCTGCCAAGACTGCGAAAAAGACCGACACCAGCGAAGAATAACTTCAGGCGGAAGCCGACTCCGGGGGCATACGGTAAATGGCCACTATCAACCTCAATCTAGAGGCACTCCAGGCCGAGAAGAACGATCTCGAAGCTTTTTTGGGCACGCCAAATGCCTTCTCGGACCCTCACTACGCCCGAAGAACTCGTCGACTCAGCGAGTTGGACAAAATTATTAGCATTGCCGCCCGTCAGGACGAGCTTAAGAAGCAACTTTCTGAAGCGCACGAACTCGTAAATGGCGACGATGGCGAGCTTGCCGACCTGGCAAAGCTCGAAATTCCAGAACTCGAGGACGAACTCGCTCGCATTGGCGAGGAACTTTTCATTTTACTGACGCCGAAAGATCCCAACGACGAGAAAGACATCATCATCGAAATCCGCGCTGGCGCAGGTGGCGACGAAGCTTCCCTCTTCGGGGCGGAACTTTACCGCATGTATATTCGCTACTGCGAGACGCACGACTTCAAGGTTGAGCACATCAGCGACAGCCCAAGTGACGTCGGCGGCTACAAAGAAATTATTTTTGGAGTCAAAGGCGCAGACGCCTACCGAACCTTCAAGTTTGAATCGGGCGTTCACCGCGTGCAGCGCGTACCTGCCACCGAAAGCTCGGGCCGTATCCACACCTCGACCGTTACCGTCGCAGTCATGCCAGAAGCCGAAGAAACTGACGTCGAGATCAATCCGAACGACCTGCGCATCGACGTCTACCGCAGTAGTGGCCATGGTGGCCAGTCGGTCAACACCACGGACTCGGCTGTTCGCATCACTCACTTGCCAACCGGCATTGTCGTGACTTGTCAGGACGAAAAATCGCAGATCAAAAACAAAGATAAAGCCATGGGCGTGCTCCGTTCCAGGTTGCTGACGATGAAAATCGAGGCAGAACAAGCCAAACAAAGCGCCGAGCGCCGAGGCCTTATCGGCTCTGGCGACCGCTCTGAGAAAATCCGCACCTATAACTTCCCGCAAGACCGCGTCACCGACCACCGCATCGGCTACAGCCGCAGCAACTTGCCACGCATGCTCGATGGTGACTTTGACGATATCATCCTGGAGCTCCAAAAGGCCGAGCGCACTCTCCGCGCGCACGAGGCAGAACAGAGCCAA
>FTKL01001021.1_pt1 | contig 32203 bp, 26 predicted proteins | sample 2434061 | NCBI WGS metagenome assembly FTKL01 (sample SAMEA3914816, study PRJEB12502) | metagenome | biome: forest; material: soil | place: USA | collected 2011-09-16 | depth 0.3 m
GGCGTCGCGACGCCGTCCCGCAGGTGCCGGTCGGTCTACGCGGTCAGCGTCGTCCCGTCCAGCCGTTCGAACGCCGCCGCGACGAGCTCGCGCAGGGCGTCGGCGTCCACGTCCGCGAGGCGCTTGAGGTAGAGGCAGCCCTTGCCGGTGGTCACCGGCCCGAGCCGGGCGAGCAGGTCGGCGTGCCGGTCGAAGCCCTCGGCGATGTACAGCGTCAGGGCCTGCCTGCGCGGGGAGAGGCCGACCGGCGGCCAGTCGCCCTCGCGGCCGCTCGCGTAGCGGTAGTGGTACGTGCCGAAGCCGACGATCGCGGTGCCCCACATCGCCGGGGCGGCGCCGGTGGTCTCGGCGATCAGCGTGCAGAGGGCCTGCGCGTCGGCCCGGCGGCGTTCGTCGGGGACGGCGGCCAGGTACTCGCCGACGTCGGCGGTGGTCCTCACGGTCTTCGGCTCGGCCATGGCGCCAGGGTAGGCGGCGACCGCGGCGGCGGCGCGCCCGGACGCGCCGACCGGCCCGCGCCGGCGGCCCGGCCCGCTGACCAGTGCCGATATGACTGATCGACAAACATCGGCAACAGTAAGAGGATTGGGGTGATTTCGAGAAGAGATCGCCGCTCTGGACGATTTCCCGACAAGGTGCTTCCCTGGTGTCCCGAGTCCCCGGCAGGGCGGTCACGCCGGGCGCCCGGACCGGAACGGCTTGAACGGCACCTGAGGGGGGTCCGTTGAGTGCAACGGACGGGCGGCGTTCCGCCCGGATGCGGTGATGGCGGCTCTTCTCGTCCTGCTGCCGGTGCTCGCCCTGCTCGGCGTCGCCGGGCTCCGGTGGCGCGCCCGTCGCCCGGTCACCCGGATCGAGCAGTACACCGGGCTGCTCGCCGCGGCCGACGCCGCCCGGGCCGCCGGCCGCACCCAGCAGGCGCAGCGCCGGTACCGGCGGCTCGCCGAGCGGCTCGACGGCGCCGTCCTCAGCATCCCGCTCCGCAGGGGCCGGGGCAGCGCACTGGTCGGGCAGGGCCTCTGCACGGCCGCCCTGGGCGACACCCAGGGCGCCTTCCGGCTCTACCGGGAGGCCTTCACGCTCACCGAACTCCCCGTGGACGTGCTCCAGTTGCTGGCCGGTGGCATTCTCTCCGGAGGGGCGGCGGACGGCCGGGCCGACCAGGACCTCGACATCGTGCTCGCCGCGCTGGCCGCCCTCCCGGCGCACCTGCACGTGGTCGGCCCGGTCTGCGACCACCTCCAGCGGCGCTGCCTCGCCACCGCTCGCGGCGGCCCCGGTGAGGCCGCCGCCCTCGCGCAGCGCGTCCTGCGGGCCGTCCCCGGGCTGGAGTGGGCCGTCCTCGCCCGCAGCGCCGCCCTTCGCGCGCTCGACCGGCCGGCCGAGGCCGAGGCCGTCCTGCGGGCGGCGGCCACCACCGGCAGCGCCGAGCTGTGGTTCAGACTCGGCACCGTCCTCGCCCGGCAGGGCCGCCACGGCGACGCCGTCCAGGCCCTGGACGAGGCCGGCCGCCGGCCGCCCGCCGCGCCGTCCCCGTGGAGCCTGGACGGACGGCTGAAGCACGAGATCCCGCTGCAACGGGGCATCGCCCACCGCGAGACGGGCGACCACCGGCAGGCCCGCGCCGACCTGGACGCCGCCGTCGGGCAGGCCCCGGACGACCCGCGCACCCACTACGCGCGCGGCGTGCTGGCCGTCGCCGAACAGGACGACGCCACCGCCGGCGGCTGCTTCGAGGCGGCCCTGCGGGCGGACCCCGACCACGCGCCGGCCCGCTTCGGCCTCGGCCTGCTGGCCGAACGGGCCGCCGACCACGCCGGCGCCGCCGCCCACTACCGGGCCGGCCTCGCCCACCGCCCGGACTGGACGGCGGGCCGGGTCAGACTGGGTGCCGCCCTGATCGCGGCCGCCGAACCCGGGCAAGGGCTCCAGGCCCTGGACGGCATCCGGACGCCCGACGCCGAACACCACCGGGGCCTCGCCCGCGCCGCCACCGGCGACCTGGCCGCCGCCGCCGGCCACTGGACCGCCCTGGACCGGACCCCCGCCGTGGCCCGCAACCTCGCCGCGGCCCGGGACGGCCTCGCCCGCCGCGCCCTCGCCGCCGGCGACCACGCCCGGGCCCGCGAACTCTGGGAGAGCTGCCGCCCGCACCGCCCCGGCGGGGCGCCCTGGCAGACCCTGATCACCGAGGCCACCCTGCGCGAGGGCGCCACCGCGCTGCTCGCCCGGGCAGCCGACGTCGAGGCGACGGAGCGCCTGCTGCGCCTCGCCGCCGACGCCGACCCGGACGACCCGCGCGCGCCGCACCTGCTCGCCGCACTGGCCCTCACCCGGGGCGATCCCGCCACCGCCGTCGAGCTGCTCCAGCCGCAGGCCGCCCGCCGCGCCCTCACGCCCCGGGGCCGGTACCACCTCGCACTGGCCCGGCTGCTCCTGGGCCGCCCGGCGCTCGCGATCTCGCTGCTCGCCGGTGAACCCTCTCCGGCCGGGCCGTCCGTCGGCGCGGACGTTGCCCCGGAGGTCGCGCCGGACGCCGCCCCGGACGACCCGGCCCAGGCCGTGCTGCGCGGCGCCCTCGCCGCCCGGGCCGGCCGCTGGGCGGTGGCCGCCGCCCGCTACGCGCAGTCGCTCGACATCGACATCGACCTCGGCACCCTCCCCGAGCCGTTCCCCGCCCCGCTGACCTGCGCCACCGACGGCTGCCCCGCGCCGGGCGCCGTCCACTGCGGCCAGTGCGGGCGGCCCGCCTGCCCGGAGCACGCCGCGCGACTGCCCCGCCCGGGCGGCCCGCCGTCCGTCCGCTGCGGCAGTTGTCTGCCGCCGGTGACAGCGGCCCTGCTCGACGCCGCCCGCCGGGCGGACGAGCCCGCGGCGGCCGAGGAGCCGCTCACCCGCTGGGCCCCCGCCTCCGCCGTCGCCCGCCGGACGGCCGCCCTGCTGCGCGCCGAGCGCGGCGATCCGGCGGGCGGCGCGCAGGCGTACGGCGACGCGGGCGACGACCCCGCCGCGCGGGCCGCGCTGGCCGGTATCCGGTTCGCGCTGGCGGTCGGGGCGGTGGCCGAGGAGCGGTACGACGAGGCCGGGTCGGAGCTCGACCTGATCCTCGAACTGACCCCCGCCCACCCGGTCGGGCTGCGCGGCAAGCAGCTGCTCGCGGAGCGCCGGGCCGACCTGGACGAGCGGGAGGGCCGGCACCGGCAGGCGTTCGAGCACCGCAGGGCGTCCTGGCAGCAGGCCCCGGGCGATCCGGCGGCGATCCACGCGCTCGCGCTGGCCGCGCACCGGCTGGCCGCCTCGGGCGCCGGCCGCGCGTACTGGGAGTGGACGGCCGCCTGCTGGGCCGCCGTCCTGCACAGTGCGGCCTTCTGGGAGCTGCTCGCCGAGCGGACGGGCCGCCCGCAGGGTCCCGACCGCGTCGCCGCCGCCCGGGCCGCGCTGGCCGACCAGGTCGGCCGCGACCTGCGGGAGAGCGAAGCCGCAGCCGCAGCCGAAGCCGAAGCCGAAGCCGCAGCCGCAGCCGAGACGGCCGGTGCCGGCCTGGACGTCCGGTGGAGCCTGGAGCTGAAGGCCGCCGAGGAGATGGCCCGGGTCGCGCTGCCCGCCGACGGCAGGCCCGCGCTCAGCTGCGGACCGCTGCTGCTCGCCCGGATCAGGGAGCAATCCGTCGGCCCGGCCTGGACGAAGGCACTGGACACCGCCCTCGCGAGCGGCCGCCGCAGCACCGGCCTCACCCGCCTCGCGGCCCTCCTCTCACCGCTCGGCGTCCAGCACGTCCTGCTGGAGCAGGGCCTGTACGAGGAGGCCGCCTCGGCACTGGCGGGCCAGCCGGGGGAGGAGGCGGCCGCCCTGCTCGCCGAGGTGCTGACCCGCCAGGCGCGGGAGCTGCACCAGCACCGGGAGTGGACGGCCGCGCTGGACTGCTTCACCAGGGCGGCGGCCGCCGGCGCCGGACTGGACGCGCTCCACGAGGAGATCGCCGACTCGGCCCTGCGCGGCGTCCGGGACCTGCTGGCACAGGACAGCGAGGACCACGCCGGGGCGGTGGCACTGCTGGAGCGCGCGCTCGCCCTCGGGCCCGGCCATCCGGCCGTCCGGGAGAACCTCGGGGCCAGCTACCTCCAGCTCGGCCGCCAGGTCAACAACGACCGGCGGGACTACGCGGAGGCGACCCGGCTCGTCCGTCTCGCCCTGGAGTTCGTGCCCGACGACGAACTGGCCCGGCGGACGGCGGGCACCGTCCTGGTCAACCACGCCGGGGAGCTGATGGAGCGCGGCTCCGATGCCGACTTCGAGCGGGCCGAGGGGCTGCTCCGCGAGGCGGCGGCCGTGTCCGACGCCGACGAGGTCCGTGGCGTGCTCGCCGGGGTGCTCTACCGCAAGTGCCGTCGCCTCGCCGTCGCCCGGGACCGCACGGGCGCGCTCGCCGCGGCCGGCCAGGCCGTGCTCGCCGACCCGGAGAAGCCGCAGCACGACGTCGCGGCCGTCCGCGCCGAGGCCCGGCGGATGGTCGGCGTGATGCTCCACAACCACGCCCTCGGCGAGGAGTTCAAGCGCCGCCTCGGCGACCGGGCCGGCCTGCTCGAAGAGGCCCGCTGGTACGAGGACGACGAGCAGACCCGGGAGGCGCTCGCCTGGACGCTGCGCAACCACGGCGTCGACCGGGCCAACGCGAGCGACTTCGCCCGCGCGGTGCGGCTGCTCAAACAGTCGCTGGACGTCCAGGACCTGCCCGACACCAGGGCCCAACTGGCCCTCTGCTACCGCATCCAGGCCGTCGAGCTGGCCAACCGCCGGGATCTGTACGGCGCCCGGCGGGCCGTCGGCGAAGGACTTGAGTTCGACCCGTACGACCCTCAACTGCTCGCACTCAAGATGCAGTTGGCGAGGATGCGCTGATGCCACCGGGGACAGGAGACCGCTGTGCCGCTGCCCGATGAGAACGCGTACGACATCCTCGGGCTGCCGCTCGGGGCCGGACCGGCCGAGATCAAGGCCGCCCACCACCGGGCCATCCGGGCCCGCACGCACAGCCCGCGCGAGGTGAACGCCGCCGCGGCCGCCCTGCGCAGCCCGGACCAGCGGCTGCTCCTCGACCTCCGGACGCCGCCGCCCGCCCGGTGGCCGGCCGCCCTCGCCGAGACCTTCGCCGGCGGCGCCCCCGGCACCTTCCTGCCGCCCCTGGAGGACCTTGGACTACCGCCCCTGGACGCCCTGGTGGTGATCCGCCCGGACGAGGTGGCGGGCGACTGGCGCGCTCCGGCCGGGGAGCCCGCGCCGTTCGAAGCCGTCGAGCAGTACGCCGTCACGGCTGCCGTGCTCCCGCCCGTGGAGGTGCCCGAGTGAACACGACGGAGACGCCCGGCCCTGCCGCCGGCCCGCCCGCCATCGACCCGCCGGCCGCCGACCCGCTGGCCATCGACGAGCAGCCGCTGCCGGTGCCCGCCGGCGCCGCGACGGTCGACCTCGCCGACGCCTTCGGGAAGCTGCTCTTCCGCAGCGCCTTCGCCCAGCGCAAGCGCGCCGAGGAGGCCGCCGGGGCCGAGAGCGGCCTGCGCGACCTGCTGCTCGGCCTGCTGGAGGTCGACGACGCGCTCGGCGCCATCTCCGCACCGGACGCAGCGCCGCCGCCGTACGCCGAACTCCTGCCCGGCACCCCGGCCGTGGCCCAGGCGGGGGCGGCGGCCACCCGGCGGCTGCTGCGCCTGAAGCTGGCCCGGGCGGGTGTGCGGCCGATGAGCTTCGACAACCGGCTGGCGAACACCGGCGTCTCGGAGATCGTGGCGACCGTGCCGGTCGCCGGGGTGCCCGAGGACACCGTGGTCGAGGTGGTGCAGGCGGGCTTCTTCTGGCAGGACCAGGTCCTGCGCCGGGCCCGCGTCGTGGTGTCCGTCCTCCCGGACGAACCTGCGGCGGCACAGGAGCCCGAACCACAGCCGGAGCCCGACCCGGAGCCCGAACCACAGCCGGAGCCCGACCCGGAGCCCGAACCACAGCCGGAGCCCGACCCGGAGCCCGGCCCGGAGCCCGGCCCAGAGTCAGAGCCCGACCCACAGCCCGAGCCCGAGCCCGTTCCTGAGCAGACGAGGCCCGCCCGCAAGCAGCCGAAGAAGCCGCCGCCGCGAGCGAAACGCCGTACCGCCACGAGTACCGGCGCCGACGACAGTGACACCGCCCGCACCGGCGGCTGAGAGCGCGACCAAGCGCAACGAGGGGACAGGGACGTGTACAGGACGCTCGGTATCGACCTCGGCACCACGAACTCCGTGGTCGCCCAACTCCGCCGGGGCGAACCGGAGATCATCCACAACCGGCAGAACCAGGAGGCCACTCCGTCGGTGGTCGGCCGGGGCAAGCGCGGCGAGCTGCTGGTCGGCTCCAGCGCCCGGGGCAGGGTCGCCACGGACGCCGAGAACATCATCCGGTCGGTGAAGCGGTTCATCGGGCGCAAGTTCAAGGACCCGCAGGTCCAGGCGGTGCTCAAGGACCTGGCCTACCGGGTCACGCCGGGCCAGGACGGTGACGTCAACGTCTGGTTCAACGGCCGCGCGTACACGCCGATCGAGCTGTCGGCGATCATCCTGCGCCGGCTCAAGGAGGACGCCGAGCTGCGCTCCGGCGAGGTGTTCCACCGGGCCGTGATCACCGTCCCGGCGTACTTCGGCGAGCGGCAGGTGGCCGCCACGCAGGAGGCCGGGCGGCTGGCGGGCTTCCAGGTGCTGCGGATCATCAACGAGCCGACGGCCGCCGCCCTGGCGTACGGGATGACCGGCGATCTCGGCGACGAGGGCCGCACCGTCCTGGTGTACGACCTGGGCGGCGGCACCTTCGACATCTCGATCCTGCTGCTGATGCCGGGATCGGTCTCCGTCCTCGGCATCGAGGGCGACAACCTGCTCGGCGGGGACGACTTCGACCGGCTGCTCACCGAGGAGCTGCTGCGGGAGATCCGCGGCGAGCACGGCGCCGACTACCGGCCCGACCAGCGCGACCGGCCGCGGATCGACGGCGCGGCCGAGAGCGCGAAGATCGAGCTGTCCAGCCAGCTGGTGGCCGACGTCAACCTGACCGGGCTGGGCGGCGGCCGGCTGATCCTGGAGACCGAGCTGGCGCGCGAGCGCTTCGAGCAGCTGCTGGCGGCCCGGATCGGCCGCACGCTGGAGCTGACCCGCAAGGCCGTCCGGGAGGCCAACCTGACGGTCGAGGACATCGACGAGGTCCTGCTGGTCGGCGGTTCGACCGCGATCCCGCTGGTGGAGCGCGAACTCGCCGGGCTGTTCGGGCCGGAGCGGATCCGCCGCGGCGTGAACCCGATGCAGTGCGTGGCGCTCGGCGCGGCCGTGCAGGCGGCGCTGATCGCCGAACTGGACTGCCCGTCCTGCCGTACGGACAACCCGGTCGCCGCCGCGGACTGCGCCGGCTGCGGGAACTCGCTGCTCGGCGAGCCCCGGACCACCTGCGAGACCTGCTTCCTGCCCGTCGACCCGGCGGCCGGCGCCTGCCCCAAGTGCGACACCGCACCGGCCGGCGCCGAGGACCCGGCCGCCCTGCTGCTGAAGCCCCCGGCCGGAGCGGCCGGTGTGCGGAGCTGCCCCCGCTGCGGCACGGCCGCCGCCCCGGGCGCCGCCGCCTGCGGCCTGTGCGGCGAGGTGCTCGCGCCCGCGGCCGCCGCCGACGGCGACACCGGCGGGCTGCGCTGCGCGGCCTGCGGGGTGCTCAACGCGCCGGGGGTGGAGGCCTGCACCGGCTGCGGCGAGTGGATGCAGGTCGCCAACCCCTTCGACATCACCCCGAAGCACCTGGGGATCGAGCTCAACGACGGCCGGATGGCGGTCATCATCCCCAAGAACACCAACTACCCGACCGTGGAGCCCGTCCACAAGGACTTCTACGCCACCGGCGGCGGCCGCCGGCGCCTGGAGGTCGCGGTCTACGAGGGCGACCACGAGGTGGCGCAGCAGAACGAGCTGATCGGCGCCCTCACCCTGCGGCTGCCCGAGGACGGCGCCGGCCGCACCCCGATCACCGTCTCGTTCGGCCTGTCCGCCGACCGCACCATCACCCTGGAGGTCCGGATCCGGGGCGGCGAGGCGAAGAGCGTCACGCTGGAGCGGACCGTCCTCGACCCGGAGTGGCGGGCGAAGGTCGACGACCGTCGCCGGGCCGTCGCCGAGTTCACCGAGCGCTGGGAGCAGGAGCTCACCCCCGAGGAGCGCCGGGCCGCCGAGAGCCTGCTCGGCGAGCTGGACGACATGGCCGCCGGGCAGGTCAGGGGCCGCTCGGCGGAGCAGGTGCTCGCCGAGTCGCTCCAGCGCCAGGAGGCCCAGGCGATGGTCCGGGGCGTCAGCGCGTACCTGAATGCCGTCATCCAGAGCTGCGACCGCCTGCTGCGCCCGGAGGACCTGGACGAGCTGAAGCGGCTGCGGACCCGGCTGGACGAGGCCCGCGACGCCGGCGACCAGGCGGCCGCGCTGGCCGTCGCCGAGCAGGCGGACGCGGCGATCGCGGCCCTCGGCCACACCGTGCGGGTGCTGACGTACTGCCGGGTGTTCGTCGCCCAGGGGATGGTCAGCCCGGCGCTCGCCCAGCAGGTCAGGGCGGGCCTGCAACGCGTCGACGACGGTCTGGACACCGGCAACTACGAGCTGGTGAACGCGGGGATGACCGAGCTCGTCGAGTGCTACGCGCTGGCCGGCCAGGACATCGACGCGCACCACGACGCCGTCCCGAGCGGCCCGGTCCGGCCGGAGGAGGCGGGGCCGCGATGACGGTGCCGCAGCAGACCGGCCCACACGACGGCACCGGCGAGGACGACGGGTACGGGGTGGAGTGCCCGCTCTGCCGGCTCGCCCCGGCGGCTGACACGCTGCGCTGCCCGGGCTGCCAGGAGGACCTGTCCCCGCTGGTGCATCTGCGGCTGCGCGGGCGGATCGCCTACAACGAGGGCCTGCGCCTGGCCCGCGCCGGGGCGTACCGGGAGGCGGTCGCGGAGCTGGCGCGCGCGGTGCGGCTGGAGCCGGAGCTGCTGGCCGCCCGGCTGGTGCTCGGCAAGGCCGAGGCGGCCCTCGGCGAGCCCGGCCGGGCCGCCGCCGCGTTCGAAGGGGTGCTGCGGCTGGCGCCGGGCCACCCCGGCGCCGGCGCCGCGCTCGCCGCGCTGACCGCCGCCGGGTAGCCCGGTCGCCAGGTGACCGCTACGCCACGGGGTAGCGGTCACCGAGCGCCGGGTGGTCCGGCTGCCGGGTGCCGAACAGCGCCACCAGGTCGTCCGCGACCCTGAGCAGCACGTCCCGGCCCTCCACCGCCTCCACCCACTCGGGCGGCAGCAGCGAGGCGCCGTGCACCGCGCCGACCAGGTTGCCGCAGACGGCGCCGGTGGAGTCGCTGTCGCCGGAGTGGTTCACCGACAGCAGCAGCGCCCGCCTGGCGCCCTCGGCGCCGTCGCCGCCTGCCAGTGCGCAGTACACGGCGATGGCCAGGCACTCCTCGGCGATCCAGCCGAGGCCGACCCGCTCGACCCAGTCGGCGCTCGGGTCGCCCTGGTCGGCGAGCAGGACGGCGCGCCGCAGCGCCTTCACGGTCTCCTCGCCGGCGGGCCAGGCGGCGGTCTGTTCGATGGTCTGCTCGACGGCCGCCCGCAGCTCCATCCCGGCGGTGACCCGCTCGACCAGCGCCGCGAACGCGCCCGCCGCCAGGTAGCCGGTCGGGTGGCCGTGGGTGAGCTGCCCGCACTGCGCGGCCAGCGCGAACGCCTGCTCCACGCCGAGCCGGGCCAGCCCGAACGGCGCCGACCGCATCACCGTCCCGCACCCCTTGGAGTGCGCGTTGACCGGCCCGGGCTGCCCGAACACGGCCGGCGCCTCGAACTCGCGGTGGTTCGCGACCCCGCTCATGCACGCGTTGCCGGGCGCCCGCCGCGCGTACAGGAACTGCTGCCGCAGCAGCCAGCCGTCGTACGGGTGCACCGGCTGAGGGTCCGGCCCGTCCTGCTCCTGCGTCAGCAGCCAGCGCTGGTAGGAGCCGTGGACGGCCTCCGGCACCGAGCCGCCGCCGCCGGACCAGCCCCGGGCGAAGCCACGGATCATGCCCTCGGCGGTGAACAGCGTCATCTGGGTGTCGTCCGTGACCTGCCAGCCCCGCCGGCTCGCCCGGCCGGTCACGCCCGCCGGGCCGTACTGCTCCCGGATGTCGTCCAGCTGCAGGAACTCCACCGGCCAGCCGAGCGCGTCACCCAGCGCGCCGCCCAGCAGCGATCCCCGTACCCGGTCCGCGTACTCCGTCACCAATGCCATCCCCTGGGGTAGGTGCCGCTCCGTCAGCGGCGGATGGCCCCGGCCCGTCCGTGCAGTGCGGCGCGGTCGGCGGCGGCCCGGCCGGCGGCCCAGCCCTCGCCGTCGCTCACCCGCACCCGCTGCGACGTCAGCTTCGGGAACATCCGTCCGATCGTCGCATCCACCTCCTGCTCACGGGCGGCCAGGGCGGGCAGCAGCCGCTCGTCGGGGACGAGTTGCTCCGCCGTGCCGTCCTCGCGCAGGTGCTTGCCGGCGGCGGCGTCCTTGGTGGCCTGCTCGGTCGCGGTGGTCAGCCGCTCCCGGATCCGCGACGCGTACGCGACCAGGAAGGACTGCCGGAACGCCTTGGTGCGCGAGGCGCCGTCCAGGTGCTGGCGGCTGCCTGCCTTGTGCATCGCCGCCGTCGCCTGGACCAGCAGCGAGGTGTACAACAGCTCCACGCCGTCGAGGTCCGCGTCGAAGCCGACGATCGTGCAGAAGCCGAACTCCTTCGCCCACACCACCCGGCACCGGTTCGCCGCGGCCACCGCGTCCAGCAGCATCGTCTTGGGGATCTCGTACGGGCTGTCGACGCCGATCCGCACCGCCGCCGGGGTGTCCTTGGCGTCGGCGGTGACGGCGAGCAGGGCCTCGTCGATGCTGTGCTGCGCCATCAGCTGCTGGGCCTTGGCGGTCAGCGCCTCGGCCTCCTCGGGGTACTCGGTCGACTCGGCCTTCGCGAGCAGCGCCCGGATCCGCGACAGCATCCGGGGCTCACCGGTGACCGGCCCGCTCGGCCGCTCGACCCTGGGGCCCTGCCCGGGGATCGCGCCGACCGGCTGGACGGGGGGCAGGTGCCCCCAGGTGCGCAGCAGCTCCAGGGCGGCGGTGGCCAGCGCGAAGCGGTCCAGCCGGTGCCGGTCGGCGAAGCCTGTGAGATAGCTCTCGTCGCCGTCCCACCACACCTCGACGGCCAGCTCGCGCAGCTGCTCGTGCCAGCGCCGGTCCAGGGTGGCCGCCGGGTGGCGGCGCCCCTCGGCCGCGATGAGGTCGACGGCGAGCGCCAGGTGCACGGGCTTCAGCTCCCGCCGCACCACCCGCACCAGGTCGGCCGGCCGCCACCCGGCCGACCAGCACCGTCCGACGGCGGTGTCGGCGTAGGCCAGCAGCGCCCGGCTGACGGCCGTCCACTGCCCGGGGGCGGCGGCGAGTATCGACGCCCCGGTGTCCAGTGCGAGGTCCAGCTGCTCCGCAGGCGCGGCCACCACCCGGTGCACCGCCTGCTCCAGCAGCCCGCCGACGGCCTGGTCCGGCCCGGAGTCCTGCTGCTGCCTGCGCTTGCCCACGGTGAATCTGCTTTCGCTGCGTCCGGTGTCCGGGGCGGTCGGCCCTCCCTGCCATGATGCCGGAGTGCGCGGGGCGTCCCGCCCGCTCCGGCTCAGCGCTCGATGGCCTTGGCCAGGATCTCGGGCAGCCGGCCGGGCAGCCGGGCGGCGGCCAGCCGTACGCCGAGGGCGGCCGCGCCGGCGCCCCAGAGCGGGCCGAGCAGCAGGGCGGGCCAGGCCGGGCCGTCGGTGACCCGGGCCCACAGGACGAAGCCGCCGACCGGCAGGCTGAGCAGCAGGACGCCGATCATCGAGCCGAAGGTGTTGAGCAGGGTCAGCCCGCTCTGGCCGGGGGCGGCGTTGCGCATCGGGTTGCTGTCGGCGGGCATGGTGTACGGCGCGACGACGCTGAACAGGGCGCCCAGGCCGACCCCGCACCCCAGTACGGACAGCGCCAGGCCGAGCGCCGGCGCGAGCCCCGTCCAGTCCCCGGTGACGCCGGCCAGCACGAGCGCTAGCAGCAGCATGACCGGCAGCGCGTAGGAGAGGACGGCGTACGCGCGCCCGCGCAGCTCCTCGCGGGCGTCGGTGGTGGTGGTGATGGTGCCGGCGACCATCCAGAACGCGGAGCCGTCCATCCCGAACAGGTTGATCATCTGCAGCCCGAGGAACACCCCGGCCAGCACCAGCAGGTAGACGCTGGACCAGCCCTGCACCACCGACAGGACGCAGAGCACCAGCGTCATCCCGATGCTGGTGAAGACGGCGGCCTTGGCGCGCGGCTCCCGCCAGGCGTACCGCAGGTGGCGCTGCATCACCGCGCCCGTGCGGCCCTCGGGCAGGAAGCCCCAGCGCCCGGACGCCCCGACGCCGCGCGAGACCTCCAGGGTGGAGGCGTCGGCGGTGACCATCAGCTGCTGGAGGCTGCCCAGCCACCAGCGCAGCAGCAGCACCAGCAGGGCCGCGGCGGCGGCGAGCTGGAGCGCGGCGAGACCGTACTGTCCCTGCCCGGCGGTGCGGGCGGCGTCCAGGGCGCTGATCGGCGGCACCCAGCGCAGCACCGCCGCGAACGGCGCGAAGGGGGTGAGGTCCAGCGAGCCGCCGCGCTGGTTCAGGGTGCTCTGGACGGTGAGGTTGCCGATCTGGGTGAGCAGCGCGAAGAGCAGCCCGCCGAAGATGGCGAAGTCCTTGCCGCGCCGGCTGGAGAGCAGCCGGGCGTTCCCGGCGGCGATCGCCCGGGAGAGTGTGACGAGGCTCAGCACGGCGAGCGGGACGCCGACGACGGCGACCACGGCCGAGGCGGCGCCGTGCGCACCGGCCAGCGCGGCGCCGGCCAGCAGCACCAGTGAGATGACCGGGCCGGGGCCGATCAGGGCGGCGAGCGCCGAGCCCCGGAGCATCGGCCAGGGGCGCAGCGGCAGCATGGTGAGCCGGGTGGGGTCGGCGCTCTCGTCGCTGGCGAACAGGAACAGCGGCAGCGAGGCCCAGCCGATGGTGAGCGCGCCGGCCACCATGACGGCGGCGTCGCCGGCTCCGGCCCGGCCGTTCAGCAGGGCGAGTCCGAGAGCGATGCCGGCGGCGAACAGCAGGCCGAGGACGCCGCCGACGACGTAGACGGCGGCCCGGCCGGGGCTGCGGCGCAGGCCGTTGCGCAGCAGTCGCAGCTTGAGCGAGACGAGCGCGCGGACGACCTGCCGGCCCTCCGGGACGGCGGCGCTCACCGGTCGCCGCCGAGCCAGCCGAGCGCCTGGCCGTCGTCCTCGCGGACGCCGATCAGGTCGAGGAAGGCCGCGTGCAGCGAGCGCCCGCCGCGGACCTCGTCCAGCGGGCCGTGGGCGATCACCTGACCGGCGTTCACCACCGCGACCCAGTCGCAGAGCTGTTCGACGAGTTCCATGACGTGGCTGGAGAACACCACGGTGCTGCCCGCGGCGGCGTACCGCTTGAGCACCCCGCGGATGGTCTGCGCGGAGACCGGGTCGACACCCTCGAAGGGCTCGTCCAGGAACAGCACGTCGGGGTTGTGCAGCAGCGCGGCGGCGAGGCCGATCTTCTTGCGCATACCGGTGGAGTAGTCGGCGACCAGCTTGTCCGCGTCGCCGGCCAGGTCGAGGACGCTGAGCAGCTCCTCGGCCCGGCGGTCCACCTCGGCGCCGGGCAGCCCGCGCAGCCGGCCGTTGTACTGCAGCAGTTCGCGTCCGCTGAGCCGCTCGAACATCCGCAGGCCCTCGGGCAGGATGCCGATCCTGGCCTTGACGGCGACCGGGTCGGCCCAGACGTCGGCGCCGTGCACCAGCACGGTGCCCTCGTCCGGTCGCAGCAGGCCGGTGGCCATCGAGAGGGTGGTGGTCTTGCCCGCGCCGTTGGGGCCGACCAGGCCGATGAACGACCCGGCCGGGAGCTCCAGGCTGAGCCCGGCCACGGCGGCCTGCCGGCCGAAGCGCTTCCACAGGTTGCGGATGCTGACGGCGGCGGTGCTGGACGGCGGCGGGGTGGACGCCTGCATGGGGGCCTTCTCCGGAACGAGTGCGCGGACGGGTGGGTGTCCCAGCCTCCCACCGGCCGTCCGGCCCGCCGCCGACGTGCTCGATCACGGCGTGTCTGGGCCAAACGGGTGACTGCGGGCGAATCGGCCGCGGGCCCGCCGAAATCGGCGGCCACTTCGGCAACTACTCAGAGCCGTCCTTCGTCCTGCACTATGTGAACAGCGAGCGCGCGCAGCGTGCCGGGGTGTCGGGAGGTGGCCGGATGGCCGTACAGCCGTGGGGTCCGCAGGGCTCCGGGTACGGGAAGACCCCGTCGCACCTGCCCCAGCAGCAGTACTCGCAGCCCTGGCAGCCGGCCCAGATCCCGCAGGCGGCGATGCGCGCCGCCCACACCGACCGGGACCGCACGGTGGACGTCCTGAAGGCCGCGTACGCGGAGGGGCGGCTCTCCGCCGACGAGTACTCGCAGCGCTTCGACGCGGCCAACCGCGCGCAGACGTACGGTCAGCTGTCGCAGATCGTCGCCGACCTGCCGTCCGGGCCGATGGTGCTGCCGATGGGCGGCGCGGTCCCGGTCGTCCCGCCGACCTTCCTGGCGGCGCCGCCGATGATGATGCCGGTGGCGCGGCCGACGAACGGGCTGGCGGTCGCCTCGCTGGTGCTGGGCCTGCTGTGCCTGCCGACCGGCGGGGCGCTGGCGGTGCCCGCCGTGGTGTGCGGCCACCTCGCGAAGTCGCAGATCCGCAGGACGGGCGAGGACGGCGACGGCCTGGCGACGGCCGGCCTGGTGGTCGGCTGGCTCGCGATCGCCGGCTGGGCGATGTTCCTCCTGCTGATCACGGTGACCCTGGTCGGGTCCGGTTCCTGACCGGCGCACCGCTCCGGCCGCTCCGCCGAGTGGCCGGCGCCGCTCTTCTGTGATAGGGCGGAACGCAGTGGCCCGCAGCGCGGTGGCCACCGCCCCGTCTCCTGCGCGCCATCCGGGGGATACCAAGGGGTGTGCCGCGACCTGCGGCGTTGCATTTGTTTTGACCGAGCCCGATGCGCTAGGTACGCTCTGACCTTGTGCCTGGGGTGTCCCCGGGTCCTTGTGCGTGCAAGCACACCGGCCGCCGCGCCACGGCGAAGCGCTCTCCAGCGCCTCGCGCGCGCGAAGCGCCGCCGCTGCACATCAGCTCATGGGATTCCGCGATTCCTCCAGCGCTCGCGTCGGCCGCAAAGCCGGAGCGGGCCGGAAGAAGCCCAACACACCCGACCGCGTGGGTCGACCACGGGGCCGTGTGGGCTGGGAACACCGCAGGTTAGATCTACCAAGCGATGGCACACAGAAAACGGAGAAACGGTGCCTACGATCCAGCAGCTGGTCCGAAAGGGCCGGCAGGACAAGGTCGAGAAGAACAAGACTCCCGCGCTCAAGGGTTCGCCCCAGCGTCGTGGTGTTTGCACGCGTGTGTACACGACCACCCCGAAGAAGCCGAACTCGGCTCTCCGTAAGGTCGCCCGTGTGCGCCTCACCAGCGGGATCGAGGTCACCGCTTACATTCCGGGCGAGGGCCACAACCTGCAGGAGCACTCCATCGTGCTCGTGCGTGGCGGTCGTGTGAAGGACCTGCCGGGTGTGCGTTACAAGATCATCCGCGGCTCCCTTGACACCCAGGGTGTCAAGAACCGCAAGCAGGCCCGCAGCCGCTACGGCGCCAAGAAGGAGAAGTAACTAATGCCTCGTAAGGGCCCCGCCCCGAAGCGCCCGGTCATCATCGACCCGGTTTACGGCTCCCCTGTGGTGACGTCGCTGGTCAACAAGATCCTCCTGCACGGCAAGCGCTCCACCGCCGAGCGGATCGTGTACGGCGCCCTCGAGGGCGTCCGCGAGAAGACCGGTGCCGACCCCGTCGTCACGCTCAAGCGCGCGCTGGAGAACGTCAAGCCGGCTCTTGAGGTCAAGTCCCGCCGCGTCGGTGGCGCCACGTACCAGGTTCCGGTCGAGGTCCGTCCGGGCCGCGCCGCCACCCTGGCGCTGCGCTGGATGGTCGGTTACTCCCGCGCCCGTCGCGAGAAGACCATGACCGAGCGCCTGATGAACGAGATCCTCGACGCCAGCAACGGCCTGGGCGCTTCCGTGAAGCGTCGCGAGGACACCCACAAGATGGCCGAGTCCAACAAGGCCTTCGCGCACTACCGCTGGTAGTCCTAACCCCGTCACTAGACAGAGAGAGAACGAGCCACCATGGCTGCAACCTCCCTTGACCTTGCCAGGGTCCGCAACATCGGGATCATGGCGCACATCGACGCGGGCAAGACCACCACCACCGAGCGGATCCTGTTCTACACCGGTGTCTCGTACAAGATCGGTGAGGTCCACGATGGCGCTGCCACCATGGACTGGATGGAGCAGGAGCAGGAGCGCGGCATCACGATCACGTCGGCCGCGACGACCTGTCACTGGACGGTCGACGATGTCGACAACACCATCAACATCATCGACACCCCGGGTCACGTCGACTTCACCGTAGAGGTGGAGCGTTCGCTTCGCGTCCTCGACGGTGCCGTCACGGTGTTCGACGGTGTTGCCGGTGTCGAGCCCCAGTCCGAGACCGTGTGGCGGCAGGCTGACCGCTACGGCGTCCCGCGCATCTGCTTCATCAACAAGCTGGACCGCACGGGCGCCAACTTCTTCTTCTGCGTCGACACCATCGTGGAGCGCCTCAGCGCCACCCCGCTGGTGATGCAGCTCCCGATCGGTGCCGAGGCGGACTTCAAGGGCGTTGTCGACCTTGTCCGCATGAAGGCGCTGGTCTGGTCCGCCGAGGCCGCCAAGGGCGAGATGTACGACATCGTCGACATCCCGGCCGACCTGCAGGAGCAGGCCGCGGAGTACCGCGAGGCGCTCCTGGACACCGTGTCGAACGTCAGCGACGAGGTGATGGAACTCGCCATGGAGGGCGAGGACGTCCCCGAGGAGCTGCTCATCGCCGCGATCCGCAAGGGCACCCTGGCGTCGGCGTTCACGCCGATCTTCTGTGGCACCGCGTTCAAGAACAAGGGCGTCCAGCCCCTGCTCGACGCGGTCGTCAAGTACCTGCCGTCGCCGCTGGACATCGAGTCCATCGAGGGCACCAAGCCCGGCGACGACACGGTCAAGATCTCCCGCAAGGCCTCGGACGACGAGCCGCTCGCCGCGCTTGCGTTCAAGATCATGTCCGACCCGCACCTGGGCAAGCTCACCTTCGTCCGGATCTACTCCGGGCGCCTTGAGGCCGGCACCGCCGTCCTCAACGCGGTGAAGGGCCGCAAGGAGCGCATCGGCAAGATCTACCGCATGCACGCGAACAAGCGTGAAGAGATCGACTCGGTGGGCGCCGGCGACATCGTCGCCGTCATGGGTCTCAAGCAGACCACCACCGGTGAGACGCTGAGCGACGAGAAGCACCCGGTCATCCTGGAGTCCATGGACTTCCCGGCCCCGGTCATCCGCGTCGCGATCGAGCCGAAGTCGAAGGGTGACCAGGAGCGTCTGGGCACCGCGATTCAGCGGCTGGCCGAGGAGGACCCGTCCTTCCAGGTCAACACCGACGAAGAGACCGGCCAGACCATCATCGCGGGTATGGGCGAGCTGCACCTCGAGGTGCTGGTCGACCGTATGAAGCGTGAGTTCAAGGTCGAGGCCAACGTCGGCAAGCCGCAGGTCGCGTACCGCGAGACGATCCGCAAGGCCGTCGAGCGCATCGACTACACGCACAAGAAGCAGACCGGTGGCTCCGGCCAGTTCGCGAAGATCCAGATCGCGATCGAGCCGATCGAGTCCGGCGAGGGCTACGAGTTCGTGAACAAGGTCACCGGTGGCCGCGTTCCGAAGGAGTACATCCCCTCGGTCGACGCCGGTTGCCAGGAGGCCATGGAGTTCGGTGTCCTCGCCGGCTACCCGCTCCAGGGTGTCCGCGTGACGCTGCTCGACGGTGCCTCGCACGACGTCGACTCGTCCGAGCTGGCGTTCAAGATCGCCGGTTCGATGGCCTTCAAGGAAGGCGCCCGCAAGGCCGGTCCGGCCCTGCTGGAGCCCGTGATGGCCGTCGAGGTCACCACGCCCGAGGACTACATGGGCGATGTGATCGGCGACATCAACTCTCGCCGTGGCCAGATCCGGTCCATGGACGAGCGTCACGGTGCCCGCGTCGTTTCCGCGCTGGTGCCGCTCTCCGAGATGTTCGGCTACGTCGGTGACCTGCGCAGCAAGACCTCTGGTCGCGCGAGCTACTCGATGCAGTTCGACTCGTACGCCGAGGTTCCGCGGAACGTGGCGGACGACATCATCGCCAAGGCCAAGGGCGAGTAACGTCCCGAATATCGGGATGTTCGCGAACCCTTAGGCTATTAGGAGGCAAACCCGGCGGGATCGGACACGATCCCGCCGGTGTCTCCGCCCCAACCCGCGGGACGGCATGGAGCGCAACCAGCGCTCCGTTCCTAACCCGATCAAAGACCAACTGACGTCGTACGGCGTACAGAACTGTCCTCAGGAGGACTGCAGTGGCGAAGGCGAAGTTCGAGCGGACGAAGCCCCACGTCAACATCGGCACCATCGGTCACATCGACCACGGTAAGACGACCCTTACCGCGGCGATCACCAAGGTGCTGCACGACGCGTACCCCGACATCAACCCCTTCACGCCGTTCGACCAGATCGACAAGGCGCCGGAGGAGCGGCAGCGCGGTATCACCATCTCGATCGCGCACGTCGAGTACCAGACCGAGGCGCGTCACTACGCCCACGTCGACTGCCCGGGTCACGCGGACTACATCAAGAACATGATCACCGGTGCGGCCCAGATGGACGGTGCGATTCTCGTCGTCGCCGCCACCGACGGCCCGATGCCGCAGACCAAGGAGCACGTGCTCCTGGCCCGCCAGGTCGGCGTGCCGTCGATCGTCGTCGCCCTGAACAAGGCCGACATGGTCGACGACGAGGAGATCCTGGAGCTCGTCGAGCTCGAGGTCCGCGAGCTGCTCTCCGAGTACGACTTCCCGGGCGACGACCTGCCGGTCGTGCGCGTCTCGGCGCTCAAGGCGCTCGAGGGTGACAAGGAGTGGGGCGAGAAGCTTCTCGGCCTCATGTCCGCGGTCGACGAGTTCATCCCGACCCCGGCCCGCGCCACCGAGCTCCCGTTCCTGATGCCGATCGAGGACGTCTTCACGATCACCGGTCGTGGCACCGTCGTCACCGGTCGTATCGAGCGTGGCATCCTCAAGGTCAACGAGACTGTCGACATCATCGGCATCAAGGAGACCAAGACCACCACCACGGTCACCGGCATCGAGATGTTCCGCAAGCTGCTCGACGAGGGCCAGGCGGGCGAGAACGTCGGCCTGCTCCTCCGTGGCATCAAGCGCGAGGACGTCGAGCGCGGCCAGGTCATCATCAAGCCGGGTTCGGTCACGCCGCACACCGACTTCGAGGCCCAGTCCTACATCCTGTCGAAGGACGAGGGTGGCCGTCACACCCCCTTCTTCAACAACTACCGCCCGCAGTTCTACTTCCGTACCACGGACGTGACCGGCGTCGTTACCCTCCCCGAGGGCACCGAGATGGTCATGCCGGGCGACAACACCGCCATGACGGTCGTGCTGATCCAGCCGATCGCCATGGAGGAGGGCCTGAAGTTCGCCATCCGTGAGGGTGGCCGCACCGTCGGCGCCGGCCAGGTCACCAAGATCCTCAAGTAATCGAGGAGCTTGACCTGCCTGCACCACAGGCAAAGCGAGGGGCCCCGCACTCCGTCCGCAAGGACGGGGTGCGGGGCTCCTCGCCGTTTCTCCTCGCCGTTTCTCCGGGCCCGCTGCCGGGCTGGCCGGCGGGCACCCGCTGCCCGCTCGTGAGCCGTGCCTCGTGACGTCGTACAGGGGGCCGCCGCTCCCTGTGCCGGGTGGCGGCGTGGGGCGGCACGCAGAAACGCGCCTGCCGCCGGTCTCGGGACCGGCGGCAGGCGCGCTGTGGGGTGTGCTTGCTACTACTGGGTCGATCAGGCGGAGACGGTCGGAGGCCGGACGGCCTGCGGCTCCTCGGTACCTGCCGTGGGCGCCGTGGGCGCGGCCGCGGTGGGCGGCGGCGCCGCGGCGGCACCGGCCGCGAGGGTCCGCTGCCGGCGCTCCAGCAGCTTCCTCACCGGCCAGGGCGTCCAGTTCTTGAGGCGCATCATCGGCGACTCGATGAGGTACCAGGAGAGCGTGGCGAGGATCACCGTGCCGGCCATGGCGAGCGCGAGGAACTCCACCTTGCCGTACTTGGCGTAGCCCAGCAGGGCGAGCGACTGCTCGACGGTGAAGCCGTAGATGTAGATGCCGTACGAGAGGTCGCGCTTGCGGCCGACCTTCTGGAACGGGCGCGGCAGCCGCACGGCGAGCCAGAGCAGCAGGTACGCGAAGGCGGGGTAGCCGAAGAAGAACAGGCCGCCGCCCCACAGCGTGCCGCCGAGGACCAGCGCGCAGACCAGCGCCAGGCCGTCGTGGATCGGGAGTCGCTCGCGGTACAGCTGGAACGTCGCGCCGATCATGAACACGAACACCAGGTGGATGATGAAGTGCACCGACATCGCCCCGAGGAACGGGACCATCACGGCGGAGCCCGTGTCACCGGGGATCCCGCGCAGGCTCGGGGCGTTCACCCAGTCGCGCAGGATCAGGCCGCCGAGGGCGAGCGCGAGCAGCGGTACGAACTTGCGCGCGCGCTGGAGCACGCCGCCGGCGGCCAGCAGGCCCACCACGACGTAGCAGAGGATCTCGTACTTCAGCGACCACAGGGCGCCGTTCACGCCCGGGTCGAAGTTGGTACCGCGCTTGCGGCCCTCGCCCATCACGCCGGAGATGTCCCAGCCGGTGCTGATCGAGGTGTTCCAGGTGCCCTTGAGGTAGTACCAGGGTCCCTGCGGGTGGCTCCAGAAACCGGAGTAGTTGCCGGTCAGCCAGTGGTACAGGAACGGCAGGATGATCAGTGCCGAGACCAGCAGCGAGCCCCAGAGGCCGGGCAGGATCCGCAGTGCGCGGTGCCAGGCGTAGCGGCCGGACGTCGTGCGGGCCCCGCTACCAGTGATCATGAAGCCGGAGAGTACGAAGAAGCCGACGACGGCCATCTTCCCGACGTCGGTCTGCAGGCCGCTGTGCAGCCACAGCGGGTCCAGCCGGCCCCAGGCGATCGGGTACATGTGCGACAGCACGACCGAGGAGGCCAGCAGCAGCCGGAGCAGGCCGAAGCTGTTGGCGCGCGAGGAGTACAGCTCGGCGAGCGTCCCGCGATAGCCGGGCAGCACGCGCATGAGCCTGCCGGGCCGGGCCGTATCGGCGCTGGGCCGCTTGCCGCGGGAACGTGACCCGTCGGGCGGGGAAAGCCTGCGAGACATGGGGAGGATCATGCTTTCCTGGAAGGGGTGCACAGGAGTCCACCCCGGCGCACAGACCCGAACGGGCCCTTGTCGGATCCTACCGACGCGTGGCGGAATCCCTCACCGGGCTGATCGAATTGTTAGGGAGCGGTACTGCCGGCGGCGTCGGTGGCCGATGCCGCAGCCCACAGAGCCGTGACGGCCTCCTTCAGGCTGCGCTTCGGCTCCCAGCCGAGCGCCTTCGTGACGGCGGTGACGTCGAGCTGCTGCCACTCGGTCTCAGGGCCGCTGCCCTCGGGCGCGGGCACCTCGGTCACGGCGGTGGGTACGCCGCTGACCTCGATGAGCAGGTCGACCAGCTCGCGGGCCGAGCTGGCCCGGCCGAGGCCGACGTTCAGCACCGGCGGCGCCAGCGGTGCGGGCGCCGTCGCCGCGACGATCGCGTCGACGGTGTCCTGCAGGTCGACGAAGTCGCGCTGGGCGGTCAGCGGTGCCAGCGAGAGCTCGGCGGTCTCGCCGGCCGCCTTCGCGGTGGCGAGCTTGGCGGCCATCACGCCGAGCAGGCTGTGCGAGGGCTGGCCCGCGCCGACCACGTTGCCGAGTCGCAGCACCACCGCGTCCAGGCCCTCCTGGCGGATCGCGTCGGCGATCAGCTCGGTGGCCTGGAGCTTCAACTGCCCGTACACCATGGACGGGTGGGGCTCGGAGTCCTCGGCCAGGCTGACCCCGACCGGGCAGAGCCCGTACTCGTGCACCGTGCCGAGGTGGACCAGGCGCGGGGGAGTGGCCATGCTCCGCAGGGCCTCCAGCAGCTGGGCGACCATGCCGACGTTGGCGCCGACCATCTGCTCGTCGGTGAGGCCCCACATGCCGCCGGCCGCGTTGATCACGACGTCGATCCGGTGCTCGGCCAGCAGCTCGGCGAGGGCCGCCGGCGGGTCGAGCGTCAGGTCGAGCCGGGCGAAGTCGCCGGGCAGCGGGGTGGCCGGCTCCTTGCGCGCGATGCTGAGCAGGTGATGCCCCCTGCCGGCGAGGGTGTCGAGGACGGTGCGCCCGATGAAGCCGGTACCGCCGAGGACGGCCACGCGGGGCAGGGGCTGGCTGGTGACGGACATCAGGTGGCTCCAGGGGGTGGGTGGTCAGCGGTGGTCGGAGCCGGCCACGTGCCGGAGCAGCGTGCGGGCGCCTTCGCTCTGCCGGTTCTTCAGCGCGCCGGGCACCATGGTCAGCGCGTGCAGCCGCGAGGAGACGTGCCGCCGGGAGGCCTTCGCGGCCTGCGGCCAGCCGTGCGCGTCCAGGCGGTCGGCGACGTCCATGAAGAAGCGGTTGGCCTCGGCGAAGCGGGCGCCGGTGAAGGCCTGCTGGGAGGAGATGCTCACCGCGTGCCGCCGGTACTGGAAGCAGACCGCGTCCGCGACCAGCATCTGCTCGCCGGCCACCAGCAGGTCGATGACCAGCGCGAGGTCCTGGGTGATTTCCAGGTTGTCGCGGAACCCGGCGGTGCGGACGGCGTCGGTGCGCCAGCAGATCGACGGGAAGAAGAGCCAGTTGCCGCGCAGCAGGCTGGTCGCGAGCTCCTCGCCGCCCATCAGCAGGGTGCCCTGCACCTTCGGCGCGTACAGCCGCCGCTTGGCCTGGTCGACCAGGCCGTCGCTGGGCGTGCCGTCCCCGTCGATGACCTGCACGCCGGGCTGGATCATGCCGGTGCCCGGCCGCTCGGCGAGCGCCGCGCGGACGGTGGCGACGTACTCCGGCAGCATGATGTCGTCGGTGCCCATCATCACGAAGTGCTCTTCGCGGACGAGCCCCAGGCACTTGCGGTAGTTGCCCGTGACACCGAGGTTCTGGTCGTTGCGCTGGTAGGAGACGCGGTCGTCGCCCAGCCCGGCGAACCAGCCGGGGACGTCGGGCTCCTTGCCGTCGTCCACCACGGTCAGGCGCCAGTTGGGATCGCTCTGGGCGAGGATGCTGTTCACGGCCGCCTGCATCAGCGCGACGTTGCCGTAGTAGGGCAGCATGATGTCAAGAGTTGTCATGGTCGGCGCACCAGATCTTCGGGGGAGTTGGCGGGGGCGAGGACTACTGCTCGCGCAGCGACCGGCGGTAGCGCAGGCACTCGTCGTAGTCGGGCAGCAGGCCGGACTCGATGGCCTGGGCGAGCGAGGGCGCGGCGGCGTCGCGGGCGGACAGCTGCGGGGTGCCGGCCGGCCAGTCGATCGCGAGGTCGGGGTCGAGCGGGTGGACGGAGTGCTCGCCGGTGGGGTTGAAGGTCTCGGAGCAGACGTAGCTCAGCGTCGCGTCGTCGGAGAGCGCGCAGAAGCCGTGGCCGAGGCCCTCGGAGATGTAGACGGCGCGGCGGTCGACGTCGTCCAGCCGGACGAACTCCCAGCGGCCGAAGGTCGGCGAGCCGACCCGCAGGTCGACGATCACGTCGAGCACCGCACCGCGGACGCAGGTGACGTACTTGGCCTGGCCCGGCGGGACGTCGGCGAAGTGGATGCCGCGCACGACGTCCTTGGCGGACACCGAGAGGTTGGCCTGGGCCAGCCGCAGCGGGTGGCCGACGGCGGCCGCCAGGTGATCGAAGCGGTACCACTCCATGAACAGTCCGCGCGGGTCCCCGTGCTGCTGCGGGGTGATCTCCCAGGCGCCCTCGATCGACAGCTCGCGGAACTTCACCGGTTGGTCTCCTCGTCGAGCAGGTCGATCAGGTACTCGCCGTAGCCGCTCTTCAGCAGCGGGCCGGCCAGTTCGCGCAGCTTCGCGGAGTCGAGGAACCCGGCCCGCCAGGCGGCCTCCTCGACACAGCCGATCTTGAAGCCCTGGCGCTCCTCGATGACCCGGACGAACTCCGAGGCCTGGACCATGGAGACGAACGTGCCGGTGTCCAGCCAGGCGGTGCCGCGGTCCAGGACGGTGACCTGGAGCTCGCCGGCCTGCAGGTAGGCGTCGTTCACGGCGGTGATCTCAAGCTCGCCGCGGGCGCTGGGCGTGATCGTCCGGGCGATCTCGACGACGCGGTTGTCGTAGAAGTAGAGGCCGGGCACCGCGTAGCGGGACTTCGGCTTCTCCGGCTTCTCCTCGATGGAGATGACCTGGCCCTGCTCGTCGAACTCGACCACGCCGTACGCCGTCGGGTCCGCCACGGGGTAGGCGAAGACCATGCCGCCGCGCGGGTCGGTGCGCTGGGCGAGCCGGGTGCCGAGGCCGCTGCCGTGGAAGATGTTGTCGCCGAGGATCAGTGCCACCGGCTGGTCGCCGATGAAGTCCGCGCCGAGCACGAACGCCTGGGCGATGCCCTCGGGCCGCTCCTGGACCGCGTACTGCAGGTCCAGGCCGAGCTGGGAGCCGTCGCCGAGCAGCCGCTCGAACTGGTCCCGGTCCTGCGGCGTGGTGATGATCAGGATCTCCCGGATCCCCGCCATGATGAGCGTGGAGAGCGGGTAGTAGATCATCGGCTTGTCGAACACCGGGAGAAGTTGCTTCGAAACGGCCCGGGTGAGAGGCCAGAGGCGGGACCCAGTGCCGCCCGCAAGAAGAATGCCGCGCATGGGGGCCACCTTACGTGGCGCGCACGTCGCGAAGGCAACCTAGGCCCCTTGGCAGCAGCCGGGACCTGGGCGGAGGCCCTACTTCGCGGGCACTATACTCGGCCGCACTATGCGTATCCTCGTGACCGGCGGCGCCGGATTCATCGGTTCCCAGTTCGTACGTTCGCTGCTGGAACAGGACCCGGCGGCCCAGCTGACCGTGTTCGACAAGTTGACCTACTCGGGCGTCGAGGAGAACCTCGCCCCGGTCGCGGGTCACCCCGGCTACACCTTCGTGCGCGGTGACATCTGCGACGTCGACGCCGTCGACCAGGTGATGCCCGGTCACGACGCCGTCGTGCACTTCGCCGCGGAGTCGCACGTCGACCGCTCGATCCTCGGCGCCGGCCCGTTCGTCATGACGAACGTCGTCGGTACGCAGGTGCTGCTCGACGCGGCCCGCAAGCACGGGGTCGGCCGCTTCGTCCACGTGTCGACCGACGAGGTCTACGGCTCCATCACCGAGGGCTCCTGGACGGAGGAGTGGCCGCTCGCGCCGAACTCCCCGTACTCGGCCTCCAAGGCCGGTTCGGACCTGCTCGCGCTGGCCTACCACCGGACCCACGGCATGGACGTGGTGGTCACCCGCTGCTCCAACAACTACGGGCCGTACCAGTTCCCCGAGAAGGTCATCCCGCTCTTCACCACCAACCTGATCGACGGCAAGCGCGTCCCGCTGTACGGCGACGGCGGCAACATCCGCGACTGGCTGCACGTGGCCGACCACTGCCGCGGCATCGACCTGGCGCTCCGCAAGGGCCGCGCCGGCCAGGTGTACAACATCGGCGGCGGCGTCGAGCTGACGAACAAGGAGCTCACCGGCCTGCTGCTGGACGCCGCGGGCGCCGGCTGGGACATGGTCGACCGGGTCGCGGACCGCAAGGGCCACGACCTCCGCTACTCCCTCGACATCAGCAAGATCCGCGAGGAGCTCGGCTACGAGCCGCAGGTCACCTTCGAGGAGGGGCTCGCGTCGACCATCGACTGGTACCGCGAGAACCGCGCCTGGTGGGAGCCGCTCAAGGTGAAGGCCGCGCAGCAGTCGTGAGCGGCCAGGGCAGTACGGCGGCCGGCCGCCGCTCGCCGCTGGCCAAGGTGCTCGGCGCGCTTCCCCCGGGCACCCAGCTGGTGATCGGCGGCACGGTCCTGCTCGGGGCCGCGTCGTACGCCCACCTGATGGCCGCCGGCTACAGCCTGAGCAAGCCCGACATGGCGTCGGTCTCGCTGCTCTGGACGATCCTGATGTCCGTCGGCCTCGGGCTGTTCTTCCCGGTCGAGCAGGAGCTCACCCGGATCGTCGCCGCCCGGGTGGTCGGGGAGCAGGGCGTGGCACCGGTGGTGCGGCGCGTCCTCGTCATCACCGCGCTGATGCTCGGTGTGCTGGCGGCCGGCATGGCCGTCGCGGCCAGACCGCTCGCCGACACCTTCTTCGACGGCCGGATCGACATGGTCGCGGCGCTCGCCGCGGCCTTCGTCGCGATGGCGGCCGGGAACGTCACCCGCGGCGTGCTCGCGGGCCTGGGCCGGTTCGGCGCGTACGGCACCCAGCTCGCGGTGGACGGCGCGCTGCGGATCCTGCTCGCCGCCGGCTGTGCGCTGGCCGGCGTCCGCTCGCCGCTGGCCTTCGCCCTGATCCTGACCGTCGCCCCGGTCATCGCGGTGGCTGTCACGCTCCGCCCGCTGCTGGCCGGTGTCCGCTCGGGCCCGTCGGTCGGCTGGACGGCACTGGCCTCCGGCCTCGCGCCGCTGGTCTGCTCGACCCTGCTGTCGCAGGTCGTGGTGAACGCGGCGGTGGTCAGCACCCAACTGCTGGCCCCGGACGACGCGGCGCTGGTGGCGGGCCTGCTGAACGCGGTGGTGCTCGCCCGGGTCCCGCTGTTCGTCTTCGGCTCGCTCCAGGCCTCGCTACTGGCCGGCCTGTCGGCCGCGGCGGCCGCCGGTGACCGCGCCGGGTTCTCCAAGCTGCTCGGCCGCACCTGCGGGGTCGTCGCCGTGCTGGGCGTGGCGGGCGGTATCCCGGCCACCATCCTCGGCCCGTGGCTGATCCAGGTGCTGTTCAAGGCGGACGACGTCCTCGGCTCGCTCGACTTCTTCTGGATGTCCGCCGGCACCCTCTGCTACATGCTGGCGATGGTTCTCGGTCAGGCACTCCTGGTGCTCCACCGGCACCGGCTCCAGCTGTTGGGCTGGGCGGTGGGCACTGTTGCGCTGATCGTGATCACCCTGGTACCTGGGCCGATCGCGACGCGCGTCTGTCTGGCCTACACTCTTGGTTCGCTGGCCGCTGTCGTATGCATGTTCGTCGCGGTGTGGTTCAGCTTCCTCCGGGTACCACCGGCCGGGAGTGCAGAGGCGGACACGTCCGCCCCGCGCTCGCTGGTGGACTCGGTATGACGACACCTCAAGGGCACCGTGGCCCGTCCTCCCACCTGCACACCCTGAATCTTGCGGCCGGCGGCTGCGGCATGGAGCCTTGATGTCCGACTATGACGACGTGTGGCTGGTCATCCCCGCCTACAACGAGGGAACCGTCATCGCCGACGTTATCGAGGGTGCCCGCAAGGTCTTCCCGAACATCGTCGTGGTGGACGACGGCAGCACGGACAACTCGGCCGAGCACATCATGACCACCGGTGCCCACCTCGTCCAGCACCCGGTGAACCTCGGCCAGGGCGCCGCACTGCAGACCGGCCTCGCGTACGCGCTGAAGCAGCCGGGCGCGCAGTACTTCGCCACCTTCGACGCCGACGGCCAGCACCAGACGCCGGACGTCGAGAAGATGGTGGCGCTGCTCCGGGCCGACGCGGCCGACGTGGTGCTCGGCTCGCGGTTCATCGAGCAGACCGGCGAGGTCCCGTGGATCAAGCGGGTCGTCCTGCGGACCGCGGCGACCGTCAGCCCCACCGCTCGCAAGCTCAACCTGACCGACTCGCACAACGGTCTGCGCGTACTGAACCGGCACGCGGCGGCGAAGGTGCGCATCACGATGAACGGCATGGCACACGCCTCCGAGCTCGTGGCCTTCCTGGCCGCCTCGGGCCTGCGCGTCATCGAGGTCCCGGTGGACATCCTCTACACCGAGTACTCCCGCTCCAAGGGCCAGTCCCTGATCAACGGCGTCAACATCCTCTTCGACATTTCGCTCCGGGAGCGTGGCCGCAAATGAAGTACCTCTGGATCCAGTTGCTGCTCCTGGTCGGTACCGGCGCGCTGGTGCTGATGTTCGTGCGCCGCTGGGACGCCGCGCACACCCGGGCGTGGAAGCGGATGGCCTTCGCGGCCTTCGTGATCGCCAACATCTACGCGGTGTTCCGTCCGCAGGACGTCACCTGGGTGGCCAACCAGCTCGGCGTCGGGCGCGGCACCGACCTGGTGCTCTACCTGCTCGTCGTGGCCATGGCCTTCATGACGCTCAACACGTTCATGCGCTTCCGCTCGCTGGAGAAGAAGCTCACCGACCTCGCGCGCGCGATCGCCGTCAACGACGGCCAGCGGGTCAACGAGGGCCGGTTCACCGACGAGCCCGAGGCCGCTGCGGTCGAGGTCGGCCAGGGTTCCGCGCGGTAGGCAGGACGCCGGGGGGCCGCTTCGGCGGGTCGTTACTTATCGTGTTCGGAGAGCAGCTTTCATGACGGTCACAGCCACGATGGTCCGAATACCTGCGCAGGTGGAAGTTCCGCCGCAGCGTCCGCACCGGCTCCGATGGCTGGGCCTGGGCGCTCTGGAGGCCGCCGCCGGCGCATCCGTGGCGATCGGCTTCACGTGGCTGTGCATGTTCATCCGGGTCAACCCGATGACGCGAATAGGCCAGGTGAGCGGCCTGGCAGCGCTCCAGCTGCGCTTCCTGCTGGCCTTCGTCGTGATCGCCCTGGTCTGGGTGGGGCTGAGCCGCTGGGTCTCGCGGTCGGTCGCCCTGCGACTGGCCTGCGGCTCGCTCGCCGGCCTGGCCACCGGCCTCTACGCGGGGGGCATCGCGGTCATCCTGACCGGCACCCCGTGGCCGCTGAACGGCACCCGCGGTGACTCCGGCCAGCTCCAGCGCTGGGTCGACGACATCCTGAACGGTCGTCCGATCTCCGGGGTCTACCCGCCGCTCTTCCCGCACCTGCTGGCGTACTGGACCGAGATCTTCAACCCCGGCCGCCCCGGCGCCGCGCTGAAGATCCTCGGCCTGGTGCTGATCGCGCTCACGGGCCCCGCGGTGTACCTGGCCTGGCGTCTGATCCTGCCCCCGCTGTGGGCCCTCGGGATCGGCGTGATCTCGGTCTTCCCGACCGTCCACGCGGCCAAGCCGTACGTCGACGTCGCCCTGCTGATCCTCATCCCGGTGCTCGCCAAGTTCGTCGCGAGCCTGCTCGCCTCGCCCGGCCGCTCGCGCCGGGCCGCGCTGCTGACCGGGGTCGGCTACGGCGCGGCGATCTCCGTGCTGTTCCTCTGGTACTCGGGGTGGTTCGTCTGGTCGGCGCCCGGGGTGCTCGCCTGCCTGGTGCTGACACTGGTCAAGGTCGGCCGCCAGGGGCGGGCGGCCCTGCTGCGGGTCGCGATCGTGCTGGGCGCGACTGCCGCGACCTTCCTGCTGATGAGCGGCTCGTACCTCGGGCGCCTGCTCTCGGGGTCGGACACGCCGGACACGTACATGTACTTCGACACCGCGACGGACCCCGCGTACTTCGCGATGTGGCAGGGCGACCAGCCCGGTGCCTTCGCCAACGCGGCCTGGCCGCTGCCGGGCGAGCTCGGCGGGGTCGGGGTGTTCATGCTGCTGCTGATCGCCGGCCTGGGCGTCGCGCTCTGGCTGGGGTCGAGCGTTCCGGTGGTGCAACTCGCCGCCTTCTGCATGCTCGGCGCCCTCGGGCTGCGGTACTGGTTCGCCTCGCACATGGAACGGGACCAGCTCGTCCAGCTCTACCCGCGGACGTCGGCGGAGCTGCTCTACTGCGGGATCATCCTGTTCGGCATGGCCACCTACCTGCTGAGCCAGAAGGTCCTGGCCCAGCGCGCGGCCGCTGACGGCGCGACAAGGCCGGGAGCCGGTCCGGCGTTGCGGACCAGCGGCGCGGTCCTGTGCGCCCTGGCGTTCTTCTTCGCCTCGGCGGGCTCCTCCACGGTCGACCGCTTCATGCCCGCGAACCAGCATTCCTGGGGTCTGTTCGGCTGGACTGCGCAGACTACGCCGCTTCCGGACGGTAAGTGCCCGAAGTTCGCCCCTGACGGTAAGTGCTAGTAATAGCAATGTATATGCACGTTTCACGCCCGATGTGAGTTTGGTGTGAACGTTGTTGTGCATGCGAGAATCCCAAGGCGGGTCCACCGTGCGTCGACCGGGGCAGCGCGGTCGCGACAGGTGATCCTCAGGTCGTTCGCCGGACATCACCACGAAGTACACCGGCGGACGTCCGTCCCGTCATGGCAGCCGGGGAGACTGCCAGCCCCTCTCAGCGGCGGCGCCGCACAACGGAAGTGGACCGACATGACTGATCTGGCCCCTGATGTGGTCAGCAGTGTTCCAGCCAAGAGCCAGGGAGGCGGGTCGGGCTCCAGCGCGACCGCGGCGACCGGACCGGGGGAGCGGGGCCTGCTGTCCAGGCCGGGGATGCTCATCACCGCCGAGGTTCTGGTCAGCCTGGTCGCAGCCCTCGGCTTCACCCTGCTCTGCACGCGTGTCAACGTGAACCCGCTGATCCGCCTCGCCCAGGTGAGCGGACTGGCCAAGATCCAGGAGTATGCGGCGCTGGTCGGGATCCCGGTCCTCGCGCTGCTCGTCTACACCGCCTACCGGGGCTCGCTCCGCCGCCACCAGGTGGCCCAGCGGCTCGCCTGCGCCGCGATCGCGGGGCTGTCCACCGGTGTCATCGCCGGTGGCGTCGTCGTCGCGCTGCACGGGACCCCGTGGCCGCTCGGCGGCCAGGAGGGCGACCCGAGCGTGCTGATCCACATGGCGACCTACATGCTGGACGGAAGGGGCCTGCCGGGCGTCTACCCGCCGGGCTTCCCCGCCGCGGTGGCGGCCTGGTCGGACATCCGCTACGGCGGGGTCGGCGGCGAGGGCTTCGCCCTGCACGACCTGCAGATCTTCTTCAGCGCCCTGGTCGGGCCGATGAGCTACCTCGCCTGGCGCCTGGTGCTGCGTCCGTTCTGGGCCCTGCTCATCGCGGTGCCGTCCGCCGTGGTGTTCCTGGACCCGATCAGGCCGTACAGCCACGTGGTGATGATCGTGCTCATCCCGCTGCTGGTCGGCACCTTCCGGGAGCTGCGCAGGGCGGGCGACCTGCCGCTGCGGTCCGCGCTGCTGCGCGGTCTCGGCTTCGGCGTGACCTTCGGCCTGCTGTTCCTCTGGTACTCCGGCTGGTACCTCTGGTCGGCGCCGGGCGTCTTCGTGCTGCTCCTGTTCGCCTTCCCGTGGCGCAAGGGCCGCCAGGCCGTCCGCCGCGCGGGCGCCTTCGTCGGGGTCGTCCTTGCCAGCGCCGGGCTGGTGGGCGCCCCGCTGCTCTACCAGCTGGTGACACTGGGCGCGGACAGCCCCGACCGGTACGCGTACATCACGGTCTACATCGACCCGGCCTACGTGCTGGGCTGGATGTCCGACCGCTCGGGCCAGGCCGACTTCCACAACTGGCCGGTGGCCGGCGAGCTGGCCGGGCAGACCGGCTTCGCGCTGCTGCTGCTGGCCGGTGTGGGCCTCGGCATCGGCCTCGGGCTGCGGCACCTCGCCGTGCGGGTCACCGCGGCCACCCTGGCGGGCGCCTGGCTGCTGCGGTTCTACTTCGCCTCGCAGATGGCCGGCAAGCAGTCCATCCAGCTCTACCCCCGCACCACCTGGATCATCATGTACTGCCTGATGATCCTCGCCGTGGTCGGCCTGATGATGGCCGTCCAGCGGAGCACGGGCTTCGCCGACCGGACCCTGTCGGCGGTCTCCGCTCCGGGCGCCGCCCGGAAGGTCCCGCGCCAGGCGATGCGCCAGCTGGCCGTCGGCATGGTCTGCGCGCTCGCCCTGTTCGCCACCATGGGAGCGTCCTGGTCGGTGAACCGGTACATGCCGGACTCCGACAAGACGACCATGGGCGTCGACGCCTGGCGCGCGCACACGATCAAGGAGGCGGACGGTACCTGCTCCAGGTACTCGCCGGTCCCCGACTGCGCCGACATCATCACGAAGGA
>FTKL01001019.1_pt2 | contig 30662 bp, 24 predicted proteins | sample 2434061 | NCBI WGS metagenome assembly FTKL01 (sample SAMEA3914816, study PRJEB12502) | metagenome | biome: forest; material: soil | place: USA | collected 2011-09-16 | depth 0.3 m
TCCGGCACCCGCAGCACCCTGGTCGAGCTGGAGATCACCCCGGGCAAGGCCAACCGGGCCCGGATCAACCGCTCCGACAACGTCCGCCCGCGTGACGTGCTGGGCCTGCTGCGCACCGTCCTGTTCGCGCCGGAGGACCTGTCGCTGGTGAAGGGCGATCCGGGTGAACGGCGCCGCTTCCTGGACGAGTTGCTCACCGCCCGGGCACCACGGCTGGCCGGGGTGCGGCAGGACTACGAGCGGGTGCTGAAGCAGCGCAACGCCCTGCTGAAGACGGCCGCGATGGCCCGCCGGGGCGGTGGCGGCAAGGGGGCGGACCTCTCGACCCTGGAGATCTGGGACGGCCACTTGGCCCGGGCCGGCGCGGAGTTGACCGCTTTCAGGATCCAACTCGTCGCGGCCCTGCAGCCGTTGGTGCACCAGGCGTACGAACAGCTGGCACCGGGGGCCGGCGAGACGGTCCTCGAGTACCGCAGCTCCTTCGAGGGCGAGCTGCCGGCCAGCCGCGAGCAGGCCGAGGAGCAGTTGCTGGGCGCGCTGCTGGCGGCCCGCAAGCAGGAGATCGACCGAGGCCTGACCCTGGTCGGCCCGCACCGCGACGAGCTGGTGCTGCGGCTGGGGCCGCTGCCGGCCAAGGGCTACGCGAGCCACGGCGAGTCCTGGTCGTACGCGTTGGCGCTGCGGCTGGCCTCGTACGAGCTGCTGCGCGCGGACGGCGGGGAGCCGGTGCTGATCCTGGACGACGTGTTCGCGGAGCTGGACGCCCGCCGCCGGGACCGGCTGGCGGAGCTGGTCGCCGGCGGTGAACAGGTGCTGGTGACGGCGGCGGTGGCGGAGGACGTGCCGAAGGCGCTGTCGGGCGCGCGCTTCGCGGTGGCGGACGGGCAGGTCCGGCGGATCGAACCGTGACCGGGCGGCGGGTTCGCCCGCCCGGGGTTACCCGCCCGTAGAACTCCCGTATGTCGTGCGCCCGGAACCCCGTGGAGCTCGTAAGCTGGACGGCCTGTCCACAGCCTGGGGAAAAGGAGATCGTCGTGAGCGATCCGGTGCAGCAGTCCCCTGAACCCTCGGGCGTGGACCTGGCGCGGGTGGCGCTGCGGGCCGCGAAGGAGCAGGCGCGCAAGCGCGGCGAGCAGGTCCGCGAGAAGCGCGAGGCGAAGCGGCACGGCCTGCGCAGCGGGGCCCGGGCGGACGGCCGCGACCCGGTGCCGCTGGGGGCGGCGCTCAACCGGCTGATCACCGAGCGCGGCTGGGAGGCACCGGCCGCGGTGGGCGGGGTGATGGGGCGCTGGCCGCAGATCGTCGGGCCGAACATCTCGGCGCACTGTGAGCCGAAGCACTACGAGGAGGCGACGGCCGTCCTGACGGTGCAGTGCGACTCGACCGCGTGGGCCACCCAACTCCGTCTGCTGGCGCGCCAGCTGGTGGCGCGGCTGAACCACGAGCTGGGCCACGGCACGGTGAAGACGATCAAGGTCCTGGGCCCGGCGGCGCCGGTCAGGGGGTACGGGCGGCTGCGCGCGCCCGGGAGCAAGGGGCCCGGGGACACCTGGGGCTGAGCCCGGCGGCGCGGGCGGCCGTGGAGGGGGATCCTCCGGAACCGCTTGCGGCCCTTTGGACGGCTCTGGGCCCCCCGGGCGAGTATCGGGACATGTCCAGAGGGTGTTTCGGGCTGCATATCTGCCCTCAGGGGCTGCCAAACGCCCATCTCTGTCAGTCGTACCGGTAGACTGAAAGCCAAACACTGTTGCTTGTAGCAACCGAGTCGAACCGCCGTGGTCGCACGCCCTCCCGTCCGAGGGAGGGGATGCGGCCCGTGCTGTGCCAGAGAGGGCGCTTCGTGGCCGATTCCGGCAACCCCAGCCAGACCCCCAACCCCGAGGACCGCGCGATCCCCACCGGCCAGTCCGGCGAGAAGTCGTACGACGCCAGCAACATCACCGTGCTGGAGGGCCTGGAGGCCGTCCGCAAGCGCCCGGGCATGTACATCGGCTCGACCGGTGAGCGCGGCCTGCACCACCTGGTGTACGAGGTCGTGGACAACTCCGTCGACGAGGCGCTGGCGGGGTACGCCGACAGGATCGACGTGACCATCCTGGCCGACGGCGCGGTCCGGGTGGTCGACAACGGCCGCGGCATCCCGGTCGGCATCGTCCCCAGCCAGGGCAAGCCGGCCGTCGAGGTCGTGCTGACCGTGCTGCACGCCGGTGGCAAGTTCGGCGACGGCGGGTACGCCGTCTCCGGCGGTCTGCACGGCGTCGGCGTCTCGGTGGTGAACGCGCTCTCCACGCGCCTCGCGGTGGAGATCGACACCGAGGGCTACCGCTGGACCCAGGAGTACAAGCAGGGCGCCCCGACGGCCCCGCTGGCCAAGCACGAGGCGACCGACCGTACCGGCACCAGCGTCACCTTCTGGGCCGACCCGGACATCTTCGAGACCACCGTCTACTCCTTCGAGACGCTCTCCCGGCGCTTCCAGGAGATGGCCTTCCTCAACAAGGGCCTGACGATCGCGCTGACGGACGAGCGCCCGGAGCACGCGGACGAGGACGGCACGCCGCTCTCGGTCACGTACAAGTACGACGGCGGCATCGCCGACTTCGTCACGCACCTCAACTCCCGCAAGGGCGACGCGATCCACCCCTCCGTGATCGACTTCGAGTCGGAGGACAAGGACCGCGCGATCTCGGTGGAGATCGCGATGCAGTGGAACTCCTCCTACACCGAGGGTGTCTACAGCTTCGCGAACACCATCCACACGCACGGCGGCGGTACCCACGAGGAGGGTTTCCGCGCGGCGTTGACCGGCCTGGTGAACCGCTACGCGCGGGACAAGAAGCTGCTCCGGGAGAAGGACGACAACCTCTCCGGCGAGGACATCCGCGAGGGTCTGACCGCGATCATCTCGGTCAAGCTCGGCGAGCCGCAGTTCGAGGGCCAGACCAAGGACAAGCTGGGCAACACCGAGGCGAAGACCTTCGTCCAGAAGGTGGTGCACGAGCAGCTGAACGACTGGCTGGACCGCCACCCGACCGAGGCCTCGGACATCATCCGCAAGTCGATCCAGGCGGCCACCGCCCGGGTCGCGGCCCGCAAGGCGCGTGACCTCACCCGCCGCAAGGGCCTGCTGGAGAGCGCCTCGCTGCCGGGCAAGCTGAGCGACTGCCAGTCCAAGGACCCGGCCGAGTGCGAGATCTTCATCGTCGAGGGTGACTCCGCCGGCGGCTCCGCCAAGCAGGGCCGCGACCCGCGCACCCAGGCGATCCTCCCGATCCGCGGCAAGATCCTGAACGTCGAGAAGGCCCGGATCGACAAGGTGCTGCAGAACACCGAGGTCCAGGCGCTGATCTCGGCCTTCGGCTGCGGCATCCAGGAGGACTACGACGAGTCCAAGCTCCGCTATCACAAGATCGTCCTGATGGCGGACGCCGACGTCGACGGGCAGCACATCCGCACGCTGCTGCTGACCCTGCTGTTCCGCTTCATGCGCCCGCTGGTCGAGTCCGGCTACGTGTACCTCGCGATGCCGCCGCTGTACAAGATCAAGTGGGGCCGGGACGACTTCGACTACGTCTACTCGGACCGCGAGAAGGACTCCGTGATCGCCGCCGGTCTCGCGGCCGGCCGCCGCCTGCCCAAGGACGACGCGATCCAGCGCTTCAAGGGTCTCGGCGAGATGAACGCCGAGGAGCTGCGGATCACCACGATGGACCAGGCGCACCGGCTGCTGCAGCAGATCACCCTGGAGGACGCGGCCCGTGCCGACGACCTCTTCTCCGTCCTGATGGGCGAGGACGTCGAGGCCCGCCGGTCCTTCATCCAGCGCAACGCCAAGGACGTCCGCTTCCTGGACGTGTGACGGGGCCCGCCCCCGCAGCCACGTACCAGTCACGCGTGAAAGGAAACTGACCACCAGTGGTCGACGAGAACCGTCCCGACGGCGAGCAGCCGGACAGTACCGCCACCGATGTCTTCGTCTCCCGGGTCGAGCCGATCGAGCTCGAGACCGAGATGCAGCGCTCCTACCTCGACTACGCGATGAGCGTGATCGTGAGCCGCGCGCTGCCCGAGGTCCGCGACGGCCTCAAGCCGGTGCACCGGCGCGTCCTGTACGCGATGTACGACGGCGGGTACCGCCCCGAGAAGGGCTACTACAAGTGCGCCCGCGTCGTCGGCGACGTGATGGGCAACTACCACCCGCACGGTGACACCTCGATCTACGACACCGTGGTGCGCCTGGCCCAGCCGTGGTCGCTGCGGATGCCGCTGGTGGACGGCAACGGCAACTTCGGCTCCCCGGGCAACGACCCGGCGGCGGCCATGCGCTACACCGAGTGCAAGATGATGCCGCTCGCCATGGAGATGATGCGCGACATCGACGAGGAGACCGTCGACTTCGCCGCCAACTACGACGGCCGCTCGCAGGAGCCGACCGTCCTGCCGGCCCGCATCCCCAACCTGCTGATCAACGGTGCCACCGGCATCGCGGTCGGCATGGCGACCAACATCCCGCCGCACAACCTGCGCGAGGTCGCCTCCGGCGCGCTCTGGGCGCTGGAGCACCCCGAGGCCTCCAACGAGGAGCTGCTCGAAGCCCTGATCGAGCGGATCAAGGCCCCGGACTTCCCGACCGGCGCGCTGATCGTCGGCCGCCGCGGGATCGAGGACGCGTACCGCACCGGCCGCGGCTCGATCACCATGCGCGCGGTGGTGGAGGTCGAGGAGATCCAGGGCCGCCAGTGCCTGGTGATCACCGAGCTCCCGTACCAGGTGAACCCGGACAACCTGGCGCTGAAGATCGCCGACCTGGTGAAGGACGGCAAGGTCGCCGGCATCGCCGACGTCCGCGACGAGTCCTCCTCGCGGACCGGCCAGCGCCTGGTCGTGGTGCTCAAGCGCGACGCCGTGGCCAAGGTGGTGCTGAACAACCTCTACAAGCACACCGACCTGCAGACCAACTTCGGCGCCAACATGCTGGCCCTGGTCGACGGCGTGCCGCGCACGCTGTCGCTCGACGCCTTCATCCGGCACTGGGTCACCCACCAGGTCGAGGTCATCGTCCGCCGCACCACCTTCCGGCTGCGCAAGGCCGAGGAGCGGGCGCACATCCTGCGCGCGCTGCTCAAGGCGCTCGACCTGATCGACGAGGTCATCGCGCTGATCCGGGCCTCGGACAGCGCGGACGCGGCCCGCAGCGGCCTGATGGGCCTGCTGTCGATCGACGAGCTCCAGGCCAACGCGATCCTGGAGATGCAGCTGCGCCGGCTGGCCGCCCTGGAGCGCCGCCGGATCATGGACGAGCACGACGAGCTGCAGCGCAAGATCGACGAGTACAACGCGATCCTCGCCTCGCCGCCGCGCCAGCGCGAGATCATCTCGGAGGAACTGACCGCGATCGTCGAGAAGTACGGCGACGAGCGGCGCTCCACGCTGATCCCGTTCGACGGTGACATGTCCGTCGAGGACCTCATCGCCGAGGAGGACATCGTCGTCACGATCACTCGTGGCGGCTACGTCAAGCGCACCCGCAGCGACCTCTACCGCTCGCAGAAGCGCGGCGGCAAGGGCGTGCGCGGCGCGCAGCTCAAGCAGGACGACCTGGTCGACCACTTCTTCGTGACGACCACGCACAACTGGATCCTCTTCTTCACCAACAAGGGCCGGGTCTACCGCGCCAAGGGCTACGAGCTGCCGGACGCCGGCCGGGACGCCCGCGGCCAGCACGTGGCCAACCTGCTCGCCTTCCAGCCGGACGAGCACATCACCCAGGTGATGGCCGTCCGCACCTACCTGGACAAGCCGTACCTGGTGCTCGCCACCCGGGCCGGCCTGGTCAAGAAGACCCCGCTCAAGGACTACGACTCCCCGCGTTCCGGCGGTCTGATCGCGATCAACCTGCGGACCGACGAGCAGGGCCGGGACGACGAGCTGATCGGCGCCGAGCTGGTCTCCGCCGACGACGACCTGCTGCTGGTGTCGCGCAAGGCGCAGTCCATCCGCTTCACCGCCACCGACGAGTCCCTGCGCCCGATGAGCCGGGCCACCTCCGGGGTGAAGGGGATGTCGTTCCGCGAGGACGACGAGCTGCTGTCGATGAACGTCGTCCGGGAGGGCACCTTCGTCTTCACCGCGACCGACGGCGGCTATGCCAAGCGGACCGGCGTGGACGAGTACCGTGTCCAGGGGCGTGGCGGGTACGGCACCAAGGCGGCGAAGATCGTCGAGGGCCGGGGCTCGCTGGTGGGTGCGCTGGTGGTCGACTCCACGGACGAGATCATGGCGATCACCCTCTCGGGTGGTGTAATCCGCACGAGAGTTTCGGGCGTTCGTGAAACCGGACGTGACACCATGGGCGTCCAACTGATCAACCTCGGAAAGCGCGACGCGGTGGTGGGCATGGCCCGCAACGCGGAGGCGGAGGACGAGGAGACGGCGGAGGACGAGGCCATCACGGCCGAGTCCGGCGACGTCACCGAGACTGTAGAGACTGCAGAAGGCACGGCGACGGCGGGCAGCGAGGACGCCCAGGCCTGATCCCGGGCCCCCGGCAGCCGGCACCGCCACGCTCCCCGCGTGGCGGTGCCGGCTGCCGACCAGTACCGGGCAATCCCGCCGGGCGCTGGCGAAACGAGTGATGCACCGGACCGGCGGACGCCGGACTGGTGGGGAGTGCGGGAGGACCAGGGTGAGTGGACCCACGGGTGCTGCGGGAGGCGCCGCAGGCGGCCGTCCGGGCGCAGCACAGGGCGGTATGCCGTACGGCGGCATGCCGCAGACTCCGGCCGCGCCCCCGGCAGCGTCCACCTCGCTGATGCCGCCGGTCGGATCGGCCGGGCAGCCGGGCGCGGCGGGCGGCTACGGCACGCCGCCACCGCCGCCGGTACCGCCGGTGGCGCCCCCGGCGGCCGGCAACGGGTTCTCGACGCCGACCACCTACACCAAGGGGCAGCCGACGCCGCCCCGGGGCACCAGGGTGAACGCGGGAGCCCCCGTCGCCGGCACCGCCGGTCCGGCGGCGCCCGCAGGCGGCGCGGCCCGGCGTCCGGCCCCGGCGCCCGCCGCCGCGGCCGGCCGTACCCGCAAGGCCAGGCTGCGGGTCACCAAGGCCGACCCGTGGTCGGTCATGAAGGTCAGCTTCCTGCTGGCGCTCGCGGTCGGCGTGATCCTGATCGTCGCGGCCGCGGTGCTCTGGATGACGCTGGACTCGCTGGGCGTCTTCGACTCGCTGACCAAGACCCTCAAGGACGTCACCGGTTCGGACACCACCGGCGGCCTCAACCTGATGGACTACGTCGGCTTCGGCAAGGTGATGAGCTTCACCGTGCTGATCGCCGTCGTCGACGTGGTGCTGCTGACGGCTCTCGCCACGCTGTCCGCGTTCATCTACAACGCCGCCGCCGGCTTCACCGGCGGCATCGAGCTGACCCTGGCGGAAGAGGACTGACACCCAGTCACTCCCGGCGGAATGAGCGGGCCCCGAAGGCTGTTTCAGCCTTCGGGGCCCGTCGTCGTCCGGCACCGGGCGGGGGCCCCGCAGGTACGTGCGTCCGGGTGACGGGCGCGGCGCCCCGGCGCGGCGCCGGAGCCCCCGCAGGCCGCCGTGGGCTTAGCTGGGCACGGCGTTCGAGCGGACGAGGGGCGCAGGCAGGTACGGCTGTACGGCGGTGGACGGAGGCGCGCGGTGGCTGAGCTCGCAAGGCAGATGGTCGGGTCCCTGGAGGCCCTGCTCGGGGCGCGGATCCCGCTGCGGGTCCAGGCCTGGGACGGCAGCCTGGCCGGGCCGCCCGGCGCCCCCACCCTGGTGCTGCGCAACCGGCGGGCCGCCCGTCGGCTGGTCTGGCAGCCGGGCGAGCTCGGCCTCGCCCGGGCCTACGTCGCCGGCGACCTCGAAATCGCCTCCGACACCGACCTCTACGAGGTGCTCACGGCCGTCGCGCACTTCTCCGAGCGCCCCGAGATCCGCCGGCTGCACCTCGGCGTCGCCGACGCGGTCGGCCCCCGGGGCCGGCGGCTGCTGCGCACCGCGATGCAGGCCGGCGTCCTGGGGCTGCAGCCCACGCCGCCCGCCGAGGAGGCGCGCGCCGTCCGGGGCAGGCTGCACAGCCGCAGCCGCGACCGCGCGGCGATCAGCCACCACTACGACGTCGGCAACGACTTCTACGGCCTCGTGCTCGGCTCCTCGATGGTGTACTCCTGCGCGTACTGGACGCCGGAGAGCCGGAGCCTGGAGGACGCCCAGGCGGCCAAGCTCGACCTGATCTGCCGCAAGCTGGGCCTGCGGCCCGGCATGCGGCTGCTGGACGTCGGCTGCGGCTGGGGCTCGCTGCTGCTGCACGCCGCCGAGCACTACGGCGTGGACGCGGTCGGCGTCTCCATCTCGGCGGAGCAGGTCGCCCTGGCCCGCCGCCGGATCGCCGACGCCGGTCTCGCCGACCGGGTCGAGGTCCGCCTGCAGGACTACCGCGAGATCCCGGACGGCCCCTTCGACGCCATCTCCAGCATCGGCATGGCCGAGCACGTCGGCTCCGCCCAGTACCTGGCGTACGCCACCGGCCTGTACCGGCTGCTGGCCCCCGGCGGCCGGCTGCTCAACCACCAGATCTCCCGCCGCCCCAGCCCGGCCGGCGAGCCGTACGAGCTGAGCCCCTTCATCAGGAAGTACGTGTTCCCCGACGGCGAGCTCGCGCCGGTCGGCGCCACCGTCTCGCTGCTGGAGGAGGCGGGTTTCGAGGTCCGGGACGTCGAGTCGCTGCGGGAGCACTACGCACTGACCCTGCGCGAGTGGGTCGCCAACCTGGAGGCGCACTGGGGCCGGGCCGTCCGGCTGGCCGGCCACGGCCGGGCCCGGGTCTGGCGGCTGTACATGGCGGCGTCCGCCCTCGCCTTCGAGGAGAACCGCCTGGGCGTCAACCAGGTCCTCGCCGTCCGCACCCCGGTCACCGGCGCGGCAGGCCTCCCGCCCACCCGGGAGCAGTGGCTGGCCCGCCCGCAACGCCCTGAGCTGCACCTCGCCGACACCGCCTCCGGCGGCCGGTCCGACAGGGCCGGGGATACGGATTTGGGAGATCGGCCGTCGGTCCGCTAATCTTTCAGTGCGGCAAGGGCCTATAGCTCAGACGGTTAGAGCGCTTCCCTGATAAGGAAGAGGCCACAGGTTCAAGTCCTGTTAGGCCCACCGACGAAGGCCCGGAGTGATTCTCACTCCGGGCCTTCTGCCATGTCCGGCGCCCGACCGGTGCGAGGGGCGGTTCTGCCGGTCGCAGGCCCGCCCGCACTGGCCCGTCCGGGCGACACGTCGCGCGGATCCGGACCGGACGACTCTGGACGTGCCCGGAACTGTCCGGGTCTACTGGGGGTTGAGCTGGTGTGGGGCAGGCGGAGAGGCGGACGAGATGGCGCTGTTCTGGGCGATGAGCATTCCGGGGCTGGTCTGCGCGCTGGTCGGGCTGGCCTTCGTCGACCAGCTGGCGCTGCGGGCGAAGCGCTCGCGGTGGATTCCGTGGCGCGGTACGGGCCGGGAGGGCCAGATATCGGCCACCGGCTTCGAGCAGCTGCACGCGCAGTTCGCGGCGGGCAAGCAGCACGAGCTGGAGCAGCGCAAGACCACCCTGATGCTGCGCGACGAGGAGGGCGAGGGCGCGCCGCCGCGGACGAAGGTCGACCTGTCCGCGGGCACGGCCGTGGTCCGGATCCCGCAGCCCCACTGAGCGCGGGCGCCGGGCCCCGCCACCGAATCCCCGCGCCAGCGGCGACGGGGCCCGCAGGGGTGCCCCGGGCCGACCGTACGACAGGAGGCACGGCGTCAATCCCGCACCCGGACCGGCCGGTTGGCCCGGTGGCGGCTGGTCACGATTGGGACACCGGTGTGTATCATCGGCCGCAAGGCAGTCCGGCACCCCGACAGCCTGTTCGTGCTCGAAACCATGGACTCGCCGTCCGGCCAATCCGGCCGGAACGACGTTGCTGAGTCCGCTACGCAAGAAGGACGAGGTCCCGCGGTGAAGAAGCTTCTCCTGGTCGCCCTGGTCGCCCTCGGCGGCTTCTTTGTCTACCGTCAGGTCCAGGCCGACCGTGCCGAGCAGGACCTGTGGACCGAGGCCACCGACCCGGTCCCGGCCGGCGCGCGCTGAGCGACGACGATCTTCGGGGGCGCCCTCGGGCGCTCCCCCGGGCCGGCCGGTCGCAGCCTTCGGGGCTGGGGCCGGCCGGGCCCGTGCCCGGCACCGGGGGATACCCGCACAGGATTCCCGCCGGGACCCGGTACGCTAGTGCCTGACGGCGCGACGGTGCCGTTCCGGGGCTTTAGCTCAGTTGGTAGAGCGCTGCCTTTGCAAGGCAGATGTCAGGAGTTCGAGTCTCCTAAGCTCCACAGTGTTCGATCATCGAATCGGCCGCTGACCTGTGATCAGGTCAGCGGCCGATGTCGTTGTGCGGGGCCCTCCCGGCGGAGGGGCCGGATCAGTGCGGCTTGCGCGGGTCGTGCGGCTTCGGGTGGTCGTCGCCCGGGGCGGGCTTCTCGGGGGTGGGGTCCGGCGACGGGTCCGGGGAGGGCGTCGGGCCGGGCGTCGGCGTGATGGGGTCGGCGGCCGCCGTGCCGGGGTTCCCCGGGTTCGTGGTGGGGCCGGAGCCGTTGAGCTGGCCGGGCGCGGCTCCGCTCGCGGCGCTTCCGTTGGCCGCCGCCCCGCCGCTCGTGCCGGCGCCGCTGCCCGTCCCGTTGCCCGTGCCGACGGCGTGGGAGCCGCTGCGCGAGGTGTTCGGCGGGGTCTGCACGGTCGGGGGCTCGACCAGCCATTCCGGGTTGCTCTGGCGCCGCCACCACTGCCAGGCGATGACGCCGCTGCCCACCGCGATGGTGCCCGCCACGGCGAGGCCGGTGGCCCAGCCGTTGCGCTGCTCCTTCTTGATGTTCTTGGCGGCCAGCTCGCCGATCTCGGCGGAGGTGACGTGCCCCTGCAGGGCGGTGATCGCGGCGGCGCCCCGGGTCTGCGCCTCCAGGGCGACCGGGACGACCGCGGCGCGGGCCTCCCCGACCGCCTGGGCGACCTTGGGCGCGATCGTGGCCTTGGTCTGCCCGGCGACCTTGGCGGCCGAGTGCTTGGCCGCCAGCGCGGCCTCCTGGGCCCGGTGGATGGCCTTCAGGGTGTTCTGCTGTGCCTCGGGCGGGAGGTTGGAGAACGCCTGGTGCAGCTGGGGCACGACGAGCCTGTCGTACTGGAGCTGGGCGTTGTGCGCGGTCTGGGCGGCGCCGGTCCGTGCCCGTTCGGCGGCTGTGCCGAGCTTCGGGCCGAGGGCCTCCAGGGCGGGCCCGACGCGCTGCTTGGCCTCGTCCGCGTAGTGCAGGGCGGTCTCCCTTGCGGTGGCGGCGTAGGGCGCGAGCGTCTCCTTGGTCTTGCCGGCCGTCTCACGAGCTGAGTCCAAACGGGTCACGGGTCTCTCCTCCTCGGTGGCGTCCTGTTATGCACTTATCCACCTGATAGCTGATCATGCATCCTGTTTTGTCCACCGGCACGCCGGAATGGGCCGTCGGCGCATCGGCCCCGGTCACCGGCGGGGGCCGGGGGCAGGGTCCCCGCCGGGCGGGTCGTGGGATGATTCAGGGTGTTAGTCATGTGTAGACAGGAAGGCAGCTCGTGGCCGAGGAACTGTTCGCCACCCTCAAGACCAACCGCGGCGACATCGTGATCAAGCTCTTCCCGAACCACGCCCCGAAGACGGTGGCGAACTTCGTGGGGCTGGCCGACGGCACCAAGGAGTGGACGCACCCGGCCACCGGTGTGAAGTCCAAGGGCCCGCTGTACGACGGCACGGTCTTCCACCGCGTGATCGAGAACTTCATGATCCAGGGCGGGGACCCGCTCGGCCGCGGCACCGGCGGCCCGGGGTACCGGTTCGCCGACGAGTTCCACCCGGACCTGGCCTTCACCAAGCCGTACCTGCTGGCGATGGCGAACTCCGGCCCGGGCACCAACGGCTCGCAGTTCTTCGTGACCGTCGCGCCGACCACCTGGCTGACCCGCAAGCACACCATCTTCGGTGAGGTCGCGGACGAGGCGAGCCGGAAGGTCGTCGACGAGATCGCGAACACCGAGACCAAGGCGCAGGACCGCCCGGTCGACGATGTCGTGATCGAGTCCGTGGAGATCACCCGCCGCTGACGCGGCTCCGCAGTAGCCTGGCGATCCCGGTGGTGCCCCGTACGGCGGAGGTACCGCCGGGATCCGTCGTGAGAAGGGAAACCCCCGGATGCTCCCGGACGAGCCCCAGCAGCCGGCGGACCGGCCCCAGGCGCGGGGCGGGGAGCCGCCGCAGCCCACGGGCGGGCCGGCCCTGCCCGGCTGCTACCGGCACCCCGAGCGCGAGACGGGCATCGGCTGCGCCCGCTGCGGCCGGCCGATCTGCCCGCAGTGCATGGTCAGCGCCTCGGTGGGCTTCCAGTGCCCGGACTGCGTGGCGGGCGGCAACGACGGCGTCCGCAGGGCCACCACCCGCTTCGGCGGGCAGCCGGTACGGGACGGCGCGCTGGTCACCAAGATCCTGATCGGGATCAACCTGGCGGTCTTCGTGCTCGCCGCCTACGTCTACCGCGAGTGGCTCTGGCGCGACCTGTCGCTGTTCAGCGTGGGGCCGCAGATCAACGGGCACTCGTACGGTGTCGCGGCGGGGCCCGGCCAGTGGTACCGGCTGCTCACGGCGACCTTCCTGCACATCCAGGTCTGGCACATCGCGACCAACATGCTGGCGCTGTGGTGGATGGGGCCGACGCTGGAGCAGGCCCTCGGGCGGATCCGCTACCTGGCGGTCTACCTGGTGTCGGGGCTGGCCGGCAGCGCGTTCGCGTACCTGATCGCCGGGGACTTCATGAACTCGCTGGGGGCCTCCGGCGCGATCTTCGGGATGTTCGGCGCCACGGCGGTGCTGTTCCGGCGGAACAGGCAGCCGCTCGGGCCGGTGATCGCGCTGCTGGTGTTCAACCTGGTGATCACGTTCTCGGTGTCCGGCATCGACTGGCGGGCCCACCTCGGCGGTCTGGTGGCCGGCGCGGTCACGGGGTACGGGATGATGTACGCCCCGCGCGAGCGCCGCAATCTCGTCCAGGCGGCGACGGTGGTGCTGATGCTGGGCGTGGCCCTGGCGATGGTGCTGCTCCAGACGGCACGCCTCAACGGGTGAGCGCCGGGACGCGATGGCGTCCGGCCGTGACCTGAGCGGTGGTCAGGCGTTGTCCACAGCGGATGCGGGTCTGTGCACAGTTGCTCCGCCCGGCGGGCTGTGCGTGCTGGGTCTACGCGCGTCCTGCTGTGTCCATCGGTCACCGGCCGGGCCTCGGCGGGCCCTGTGGGCGGTGTCCGGGGGACGGGTTATCCACAGGGAGGCGGGACTTTTCCCCAGTGTGGATAACCATGTGGATAAGCGGACGGTGTGACCGCGAATCCGGCGGCGTGCCCGGCTGCACAACGCGCGGCAGGACGGGGCACGCGGCAGTGCGGGGGCCGGCCCGGGCCGCCGGGGAATCCGGGCAGCCCTCGACGCCGCCCCGCGCTTGGCGCGACGGGGCGGTCGAGGGCGGTCACAGGACGTGTGAGGTGGCGCCGGCGGTCATGGCGCGGCGCGGCAGGCCAGGGCACGGCAGACAGCGAACGCCGGGCCGGCCGGGCTCAGTGGGGCGCGAGCCCTACTTCCACTGGGTGGAGACGCCGAACCCCGCCGCGATGAAGCCGAAGCCCACCAGGATGTTCCAGTTGCGCCAGCTCTCCACCGGGTAGCTGCCGCTCGTCACGTAGTAGGTGACGATCCACACCAGGCCGACGAGGAACAGCGCCAGCATCAGCGGGGCGACCCAGCTGCGGCCGGAGCTGATCTTCACCGCGGTCGACGTGGTCGACGACGGCGGCGGGGTGTAGTCGGACTTCTTGCGGAGTCGAGACTTCGGCACGAGGAGCTCTCCTGTCGATGCGCTGTGAGACCGCGCAGGGTGCAGCGGGGCGGGTCGGCTGTGGGGCGGGACCGGGTGGTGCGGGCGTCGGACGACAGGGACGCTCCGGGTCGGCCCGGGACGCATACCTGCCAGGGCGCTCCGCACATGCCACCGGCGTCCGTTAGCGTAGTGGTTCGGCGGGTCCGAAGGAGATAAGGGTACGGTGCCGAATTTGTCGATTCACTCCGAAACGGCCCCCACCCGCGCCGCCGGTACCCGAATTGTCGGGCGTGCCCTGACCTGCGCCGTCTTCGCGCTCGCCGGTCTGCTCTTCTACGTGAGCGCGCACGCGGCCCGCGGGACGGATCTGCGGACGGACAACTCGCTGCTGCGGCTCAGCGACGTCATACGCCAGCGCAGTACGCAGAACCAGCAGGCCCAGGCGCAGCTCGCGGATCTCCAGGACCGCGCGCAGGACCTCACCAAGCAGCAGGGCCAGAGCCCCGCGGACACCGCCCGGCTGGGCGCGCTGGAGCAGGGCTCCGCGCTGGAGCCCCTGCAGGGGCCGGGGCTGACCGTCACGCTCAACGACGCGCCGCCGAACGCGACCGCCCGGATCCCCGGGGTGCCCGAGCCGGGCGTCAACGACCTGGTGATCCACCAGCAGGACATCCAGGCCGTGGTCAACGCGCTGTGGCGGGGCGGGGCCGAGGGGATCCAGGTGATGGACCAGCGGCTGATCTCCACCAGCGCGGTGCGCTGCGTGGGCAACACCCTGCTGCTCCAGGGCCGGGTGTACTCGCCGCCGTACGTGATCAAGGCGGTGGGCCGGACGGACGCCCTGCGGTCGGCGGTGGACGCGGACCCGACGATCCGCAACTACCTCCAGTACGTGCAGGCGTACGGCCTGGGCTGGAAGGTCCAGGAGGGCGGGGACCTCTCGGTGCCGGGTTACTCGGGCACGGTGGACCTGCGCTCGGCCACCGGCCAGTAGCGGGGCGCGGCGGTCGTACAGGGCCGTCCGGGAGCCCGGGAGCGGTCGGTCCGGGCCGGTGCGGGGAGCGAAGCGGGCGATAGCCGCAGTCCGCGCCCGGCACGAGGTCTAGTCTTGAGCCCAACCTTTACGTCGAGGGAGCACCATGTACGGCTGGATCTGGCGCCATCTGCCGGGGAACACCCTGGTCCGGGCCGTGCTCGCGCTGGCCCTCGTGCTGGGGCTGGTCTACGTCCTGTTCCAGTACGTCTTCCCGTGGGCGGAGCCGCTGCTGCCCTTCGGGGACGTCACGGTGGACGGCGGGGGCACCGGCGCCGGCTGACCGGCGGCCCGCCCCTCCACCTCCCTCCGTCCCCCGCATCGCACCCCGGAGTAGCGCGCGCATGACCACCTCGCCCAGCACGCCCCGCATCCTCGTCGTGGACAACTACGACAGCTTCGTCTTCAACCTGGTCCAGTACCTCTACCAGCTCGGCGCCACCTGCGAGGTGGTGCGCAACGACGAGGTGACCGTCGAGCACGCGGCGCGCCGCGACGGTGACGCCGGGTTCGACGGGGTGCTGCTCTCGCCGGGCCCCGGTGCGCCCGAGGAGGCCGGGGTCTGCATCGAGATGGTGCACCACTGCGCGCGGATCGGGCTGCCGGTGTTCGGGGTCTGCCTGGGCCTGCAGTCGATCGCGGTCGCGTACGGCGCGGTGGTGGGCCGGGCGCCCGAGCTGCTGCACGGGAAGACCTCGCTGGTCACCCACGAGGACGGCGGGGTCTTCGAGGGCCTGCCGTCGCCGCTGACCGCGACCCGCTACCACTCGCTGGCGGTCGAGCCGGCCACCGTGCCGGACGAGCTGGTGGTGACCTCGCGGACGGAGAGCGGCGTGATCATGGGGCTGCGGCACCGCGAGCTGCTGGTGGAGGGCGTGCAGTTCCACCCGGAGTCGGTGCTCACCGAGGGCGGCCACCGGATGCTCGCCAACTGGCTGGCGGAGTGCGGCGCCCCGGAGGCGGTCGGGCGCTCGGCCGGGCTCGCCCCGGTGATCGGCCGGGGCTGAGCGAGGTGACAGCGGTCCGCCCGGAGGGGCGCCCCCAGGCCGGGACCGGCCGTCACGGCAGCGAGCCGTACACGAACGAACCTTATGGCGGGTACGGCTCGGCCCAGGAGCCGGACCCGGGCGACTGGGGGGTCTACGAGCCGTACCGGGCGGAGGAGACCCCGGGCCCGCCCGAGTACCCGTGGCTCGCCGACCAGACGCTCCAGCTCCGGACGATCCCGGAGGCGGCCCTGGGCACCGGGACGGCCGCGCCCACCGGCGGCCGGGCGGAGCGCCGCCGGGCGGCGCATGGGCGCCTCGCGGTGCGCTCCGGCAGCGGGCGGCGGCGGGCCGGCGGCCGGGGCTCCGCCGGCCGGGTCCGGCCCAAGGAGCCGGCCGGCGTGGTGGCCGCGCGCCTGCTCGGCGAGATGTGCATAACGCTCGGCCTGGTGATGCTGCTGTTCGTCTCGTACCAGCTCTGGTGGACGAACGTGCAGGCGGACGTGGCCGCCAGCGGCGCGCGCAACCAGCTGGAGCAGCAGTTCGACGCGCAGGCGGCCCAGCCGGCCCCGGCGGGGCAGCAGCCGGACGCGAGCAAGGCGCCCGAGGTGTTCGCCCCGGGCAAGGGCTTCGCGATCATCCACCTGCCGAAGCTGGGCCTGGACGTGCCGATCGCCGAGGGCACCGGCAAGCCGCAGGTGCTCGACAAGGGCCTGGTGGGCCACTACACGGGCACCGCGATGCCGGCCGACAAGGCGGGCAACTTCGCGCTGGCCGCGCACCGCAACACCCACGGCGAGCCGTTCCGGTACATCAACAAGCTCTCCAAGGGCGACAAGATCGTCGTGGAGACGGCGACCGCGTACTACACGTACGAGGTGACCGGCGGGATCCCGGAGACGCCGCCGTCGAACGTCAGTGTGATCCAGCCCGTCCCGAAGGGGTCCGGCTACGCGCAGGCCGGGCGGTACATCACCCTGACCACGTGCACACCGGAGTTCACCTCCAAGTACCGGCTGATCGTCTTTGGCAAGATGGTCGACGAACGGCCGCGCAGCCAGGGAAAGCCCGCCGCACTGACGGGCGGTTAGCAGCGGGCGGCAGGCCCGTCCGAGGGCCCAGAGCACAGCGAGGCGGAACAGCGTGAGCCAGCAGTCGACCGGCCCGGCGTACGGGCCCGGTGCCGGGGACGGATTCGAGGACGTACTCGGGGACGCGCCGGCGCCCCGCCCCACGGTCCGTGGCCGCGCGCTGGCGGCACTGGGGGTCTTCGGCGAGCTGCTGATCACCCTCGGGGTGCTGCTGGCGCTGTTCGCCGCGTACTCCCTGTGGTGGACGAACGTGCAGGCGGACCGCACCGCGGACCGGGCGGCCGACAAGCTGCGCAGCGCCTGGTCGGCGCCGCAGGCCGGCGGCTCGGCGGACGGCGGGGCCACGGCGGCGCCCGGCGCGGCAGCGGCGCCGGAACAGCAGCGGACGTACGCGGCGGGGGACGGCGTCGGGTTCCTGCACGTGCCGGCGATGGGCCGGGACTTCCAGGTGCTGATCCGGATGGGGACGGACGCGGAGACCCTGGCCGACGGCGTGGCCGGGGTGTACGAGACGCCGTACCGGTCGGCGATGCCGTGGGACGCCGAGGGCAACTTCGCGCTGGCCGCGCACCGGGACGGGCACGGCGCGAAGTTCCACGACCTGGACGCGGTGAAGCCGGGCGACGCGGTGGTGGTCGAGACCAAGGACAGCTGGTACGTCTACCGGATCGACGCCACCCTGCCGGAGACCTCGAAGTACGACACCGGCGTCGTCGCGCCTGTCCCGAAGGGCTCCTCGTATCACTCCCCCGGGCGCTACATCACGTTGACGACCTGTACGCCGGTCTACACCTCGCGCTACCGGATGGCGGTCTGGGGCAGCCTCGTCCGGGTCGATCCGGTGGACGCCGGGCGCACCCCGCCGGCCGAGCTGCGCTGACCGCTCACGCCGCGCCGGGCGCGTACTGGAAGGTCCGCCGGTAGGCGGCGGGGGAGACGCCGACGGCGGCGTTGAGGTGCTGGCGCAGTGAGGACGCGCTGCCGAAGCCGGCCCGCTCGGCGACCTGGTCGACCGGGAGGTCGCTGGACTCCAGCAGGTGGCGGGCGAGCGACAGCCGCTGGGCGGTGAGCCACTGGCCGGGGGTGAGGCCGGTCTCGGCGAGGAAGCGGCGGCTGAAGGTGCGCACGCTCATGCCGGCCACCGCGGCCAGCTCGGCGAGCTGGAGCGGGCGCCGGAGCTGCTGGAGGGCCCAGGCCCGGGCGGCGGCGGTGTCGGAGCCGCTGGGCGCGGGCACGGGGTGCTGGACGTACTGCGCCTGGCCGCCGTCGCGCCACGGCGGGACGACGCAGCGGCGGGCGGTGCGGTTGGCGATCTCGCTGCCGTGGTCGCGGCGCACCAGGTGCAGGCAGAGGTCGACGCCGGCGGCGGCCCCGGCCGAGGTGAGGATGTCGCCGTCGTCGACGAAGAGCACGTCGGGGTCGAGCCGCACCTCGGGGAAGAGCCGGCCGAACCGCTCCGCGTAGTACCAGTGGGTGGTGGAGGGGCGGCCGTCGAGCAGCCCGGCGGAGGCGAGGACGAAGGACGCCGTGCAGATCGAGACGATCCGGGTGCCGGGCCGCAGGGTGGTCAGCAGTTCGGTCAGCGACGCGTCCTGGGTGGCGCCCTCGAAGGCGGGGCCGTCGTAGGAGCCGGGCGGCAGGATCACGGTGTCGGCGGTGCGGACGACGGCCGCGTCGTGCTCGACGGCGATGCTGAAGTCGGCGGCGGTGCGCACCGGGAGGCCGTCGAGGCTGCACGTGATGACCTCGTAGAGCGGGTCGCCCAGGAGGCTGTAGGTGGAGCCGAAGATCCGGGCGGGGATGCCGAGTTCGAAGGGCAGGACGCCGGGCAGGGCGAGGACGACGATGCGGTGCGGGGCCGGAGGCATGGCCAGATCCTCTCACTGATTGACCATCCGGCCACTCGTTCGGGCCGCTCCGCGCGACCAGGCTGGTGCCATGCCCCGGCGCGCCGCCGGGGCACGGCACCACACACCACGGAGGACGGACATGAGCGGCCGGGCAGCGGAGCAGCACCAGGAGACCATCCAGGAGACCATGCGGGCGGTCAGCCAGACGGAGCTCGGCGGGCCGGAGGTGCTGCGGCTCGTCGAGGTGCCCAGGCCGGTGGCGGGGCCGGGCGACGTCCTGGTCCGGGTGTACGCGAGCGGGCTGAACCCGGTGGACTACAAGACCCGGGCCTTCGGCGGGCTGCTGGCCAGCGAGCCGCCGTTCGTCCTCGGCTTCGACGTGTCGGGGGTGGTCGAGGCGGTCGGCTGGGGCGTGACGCTGTTCGAGCCCGGCGACGAGGTCTACGGCATGCCCGGCTTCCCCCGGCTGCTGGGCGGCTACGCCGAGTACATCGCGGCCCCCGCCCGGCACTTCGTGCGCAAGCCGGCCGGGCTCGACCACGTCGCAGCGGCCGCCCTGCCGCTGGCCGCGCTGACGGCCTGGCAGGCCTTCACCGACCGGGCGCAGGCCCGGCCCGGCCAGCGGGTGCTGATCCACGCGGCGGCCGGCGGGGTGGGACACCTGGCGGTGCAGATCGCCAAGTCGCTGGGCCTGTACGTGATCGGCACGGCGAGCGCGGCGAAGCACGACTTCGTCCGGGAGCTGGGCGCGGACGAGGTGATCGACTACACCGCGGGCGACTTCGCGCAGGCCGTCCGGGAGTCGGTGGGCGAGGTCGACATCGTGCTGGACTGCGTCGGCGGCGACTACGGCGCCCGTTCGCTGCCGCTGATCCGTACCGGCGGCACGCTGGTGTCGCTGACGGGCCCGCAGGAGGACGCGCTGCGCCCGCGGGCGGCGGAGCTGGGCGTCCGGGCCGGCTTCCTGCTCGTGGAGCCGGACACGGCCGCGCTGCGGGCGCTGGCCGAGCTGGTGGCGGACGGCCGGCTGCGGGCCCACGTCGAGGCCGTCCTGCCGCTGGCCGACGCGGCCAAGGCGCACGAACTGGGCGAGACCGGCCGGGTACGGGGAAAGCTGGTCCTGCGGGTCGCCGAGTGACCCGAACGCGCCCCGCGCCGTGACAGGCACGGCGAAGGGGCCGCCGGCGCCGGTGCGGCGTCGACGGCCCCTACGGGCGGGCCCGGGGCCCGGGAGTCACCGGCTAGGGCTTGGTGCCCGGGGATGTCGCACCGGGCTGGGCGGGCTGGGTGGGGTCGTTCCCTTTGGGCTGGCCGGGCATCGTCATCAGCTGGATGCTGGTGCCGCCGTCGACGAGCTCGTTGGGCCCGGGGGTGTAGTTCACGACGACGTTGTTGCTGTCGCCGCCGGCGCCGGTGAAGTTCCAGACGAGGCCGAGGCCCTTCAGCTGGGCCACCGCGTCCTTCACGGTCTTGCCCCTGAGGTCGCCGGGCACGGTCACCTTGTCCGGGGCCTTGTAGACCGTCAGGACGACCTTGGTGTTCGGGGCGGCCTTGCTGTTCGCGGCGGGGGTCTGGCTGGCGACGGTGCCGACCTTGGCCGGGTCGGTCGCCGGGACGGTCTTGCTGGAGTCGACCTGGAAGCCGGCGTCCGTCAGGGCCTGGGTGGCGGCCGCGACCTGCTGGTTGACCACGCCCGGGACGGCGACCTTGGCCTTGCCCTGGGAGATGGTCAGCTTGATCGGTGCCTGCGGGTCGGCGGCGCTGTTGGCCGGCGGGTCCTGGGCGGTCACCTGGTCGAGCGGGGCGGTGTCGTCGTCCTTGTACTCGGTCGAGACGTTGGCGAAGCCGGCGTCCGTCAGGGCCTTGGTGGCGAGGTCCTTGGTCTTGCCGACGACGCCGGGCACGGTGGACTTGGCCGGGCCGGAGGAGAGCTGCACCTTGATGGTGCCGGTCTCGGCGATCTGGGTGCCGGCGACCGGGTCCTGGGTGCAGACCTGGTCCTTCTGGATCTTGGTGTCGGGGCAGACGGTCTTCTCGCCCTCGGTGACCACCAGCTTGCTGCCGGTGGCCAGCGCGGTCGTCCTGGCGTCGGCGAGGCTCTTGCCGATCAGGCTGGGGGCGTTCAGCTTCGGCGTGTCCTTCTTGCCGCCGCCGAACATCGCCTGGGCGACGAAGAACGTGCCGACCAGGACGAGCACGGCCGCGACGGCCAGCACGATCCAGGACGTGTTGCTCTTCTTCGGCGGCTGCCCGCCGCGCCGGCCGCCGCGGCCGTAGCCGTCGTCGTAGCCGTCGTACCCGTCGTTGCCGCCGCCCTGCCGGCCGCCGCTCTGGTAGCCGTCGTCCTGGTAGCCGTCCTGCTGGCCGTAGCCCTGCTGGGCGGAGCCGACCTGGGGCAGCAGCGTGGTGGGCCCGCCGCCGGGCTGCTGCTGGGGCAGCATGTTGGTCTGGCCGTACGGGTCGTGCTGGGCGTACTGCTGCCCGTTCTGGTCGTAGCCGTACGCGCCGGCCGTGCCCATGCCGTACGCGGCCTGCTGGGCCGCCGCCACCGGCAGGCCGTCGAGGAAGCGCTCGATGTCGTCGCGCATCTCGTCGGCGCTCTGGTAGCGGTAGTCGCGGTCCTTGGTGAGCGCCTTCAGGACGATCGCGTCGATCTCGGGGCGCAGCTCGGGGTCGTAGACCGACGGTGGCTGGGCCTCCTCGCGGACGTGCTGGTAGGCGACCGCGACCGGCGAGTCGCCGACGAACGGCGGGCGCACGGCGAGCAGCTCGTACAGCAGGCAGCCGGTGGAGTAGATGTCGGAGCGCGCGTCGACCTGCTCGCCCTTGGCCTGCTCGGGGGAGAGGTACTGGGCGGTGCCGATGACGGCCGAGGTCTGGGTCATCGTCATGCCGGCGTCGCCCATCGCGCGGGCGATGCCGAAGTCCATGACCTTGACGTTGCCCTGCCGGGTGAGCATCACGTTCGCGGGCTTGATGTCGCGGTGCACGATGCCGGCCCGGTGCGAGTACTCCAGGGCCTGCAGGATGCCGATGGTCATCTCCAGCGCGCGCTCGGGCAGCAGCCGGCGGCCGGAGTGCAGCAGCTCGCGCAGGGTGGAGCCCTCGACGTACTCCATCACGATGTACGGGATGGAGATGTTGTCGATGTAGTCCTCGCCGGTGTCGTACACGGCGACGATCGCGGGGTGGTTCAGTGACGCCGCAGACTGTGCCTCGCGGCGGAACCGGGCCTGGAACGACGGATCCCGGGCCATGTCGGCCCGGAGCGTCTTCACTGCGACGGAACGGCCGAGCCGGGTGTCATGGCCGAGGTACACCTCGGCCATGCCGCCACGTCCGAGGACGCCGCCGAGCTCGTACCTGCCGCCGAGGCGACGAGGCTCTTCCATAGTTCCGACCCTCTCCCTCACCGGCCGGTGAGGATGTGACGTAGGTGTCCCCGCACGCTCTGTGTGACGCCGCCCGCGCCGCCGTGGTTCTGTGACGCAGATCCCACGACGCCCCGAAGGCGGGCAACGGGCACACCCGCTGCTTGCGGATACGCTACCGGTCGCGCCCGGCTCAGCCGGAGTCGGCCTTCGGCCGATATCAGACCGGTATCCGGATCAGGGCGCCGATCACGACAATCCGCCCAAGCGCGGCACGGGGACTACTTGCCGAGGGTGGCTTGCATCACAGCCTTGGCGATCGGGGCCGCGAGGCGCCCGCCGCTGATGCCGTCACGGTTGTTGGCGCCGTCCTCGACGACGACCGCGACCGCGACCGAGCGGTTGTCGGCGCCCTTGGCGTACGAGACGAACCAGGCGAACGGCAGCCCGTTGTTGTCCTCGCCGTGCTGGGCGGTGCCGGTCTTGCCGCCGACGGTCAGGCCGGGGATCTGGGCGTTCTTGCCGGTGCCGTTCTGCACGACGCTGACCATCATGTCCTGCAGCTTCTGCGCGGTGGCGGGGCTGATGGCCTGGCTGAACTGCTTGTCGGAGTGCTTGGAGATGGTGGTCAGGGTGGCCGAGCGCTCCTGGTCGACCAGGTACGGCTGCATCAGCGAGCCGTTGTTGCAGATCGCGGAGGCGACCATCGCCATCTGCAGCGGGGTGGCCCGGGTGTCGTGCTGGCCGATGGAGTCCAGCGCGGTGCCGTCGTCGGTGGAGTTCTTCGGGTAGTAGCTCTGCACGGCGCGGATGGGGGTGTCGACGGTCTTGTTGAAGCCGAACTTCTCGGCCTGCTCCCGCATCTTGTCCTTGCCGAGGTCGGCGCCGATCTTGCCGTAGACGGTGTTGCAGGAGTAGTCCATGCCGGTCTTGAGGGTGGCGCCCTCGCAGGGCTCGTTGTCGCTCTCGTTCTGCAGCTCGGTCTTCGTCCCGGGCAGGATGTAGGGCTTCGGCGTGTCGGTCTTGTCGTCGATGTTCTGGAAGACGTTGTTCTCGAACGCGGCCGAGGCCGTGACCAGCTTGAACGTGGAGCCGGGCGGGTAGGTCTCGCGCAGCGCCCGGTTGAGCATCGGCTGGTTGGTGTCGGCCTTGAGCTTCTCCCACGCGGCCGTGTCGGCGTCGCCGCCGCCCGCGAAGGTGCCCGGGTCGTACGAGGGCGTGGAGACCAGCGCGAGGATGGCGCCGGTACGCGGGTCGAGGGCGACGACCGCGCCCTTCTTGTTGCCGAGGCCGTCGAAGGCGGCCTTCTGCGCCTTGGCGTTGATCGTGGTGACGACGTCGCCGCCCTGCTTCTGCTTGCCCGTGAGCATGTCGAGGGTGTTGCGGAAGAACAGCCGGTCGTCGGTGCCGGCCAGGATGCCGTCCTCCAGCGACTCCAGCTGGGTGCTGCCGAAGGCCTGCGAGGAGTACCCGGTGACGGGGGCGTAGAGGGGGCCGTCGGCCCAGGAGCGCTTGTACTTGTAGCGCAGGCCGTTGACGAAGTCGGAGCTGGTGACGGGCTCGCCGCCGACCATGATGTTGCCGCGCGGGTAGGCGTAGCGGTCGTACTTGTTGCGGTCGTTGTGCGAGTTGCCGGCCAGGCTGTCGGCCTGGACGCCCTGGACCCAGTTGGTGCGCACCATCAGGGCGAGGATCAGTACGAGGCAGAAGATCGAGACCCGGCGAATGGGCTTGTTCATGAAACGGGTCCGCTCCTCGTACCGGTCAGTGCGTCGGAATGCTGGTCAGTCAGTCGCAGCTGGTCAGTCAATCGCACTGGTCATCACGTTTCCGAGGCCGGGGCCGGTTCCACCCCGGGCCGCCGGGCGCTGTCGCTGATCTTCAGCAGGAGGGCGATCAGGGCCCAGTTCGCGACCACGGACGAGCCGCCCTGCGCCATGAACGGCATGGTCATACCGGTCAGCGGGATCAGGCCGGTGACGCCGCCGGCCACCACGAAGACCTGCAGGGCGAGCGCCGAGGAGAGGCCGACCGCGAACAGCTTGCCGAACGGGTCGCGGGCGGCGACCGCGGTGCGCAGGCCGCGCTGCACGATCAGGCCGTAGACCATGAAGATCGCCATCAGGCCGGTGAGCCCGAGCTCCTCGCCGAACGATCCGATGATGAAGTCGCTCTTCGCGGCGAAGCCGATCAGGTAGGACCGGCCCTGGCCGAGGCCGGAGCCGGTGACCCCGCCGGAGCCCATCGCGAACAGGGCCTGGCCGATCTGGTCGCTGGAGCCCTTGGGCGCGTTGGGGGCGAAGGCGGCCATCGGGTCGAGCCAGGCGTCGATCCGGACCTTGACGTGGCTCGCGGTGGAGGCCACCGCGACGGCCCCGCCGATGGACATCAGCAGGCCGAAGACGATCCAGCTGGTGCGCTCGGTGGCGACGTACAGCATCACCACGAAGAGGCCGAAGAACAGGAAGGACGAGCCGAGGTCGTTCTCGAAGATCAGGATCAGCAGGCTGACCAGCCAGATCGCGATGATCGGCCCGAGGTCGCGGCCGCGCGGCAGGTACAGGCCCATGAAGCGGCGGCTGGCCAGCGCCAGGGCGTCCCGCTTGACCATCAGGTAGCCGGCGAAGAACACGGTCAGGATGATCTTCGCGAACTCGCCCGGCTGGATCGAGAAACTGCCCAGGTGGATCCAGATCTTCGCGCCGAAGTCGCCCTTGCGGGCGGGGAAGAACGCCGGGGCGGCGAGCAGCACCAGGGCCACCGCCATCGAGATGTACGTGTACCGCTGAAGGACCCGGTGGTCCTTCAGGAACACCATCACCACGATGAAGAAGGCGATGCCCAGGCCCGACCACAGCAGCTGGTTGGCCGCCGCCGGGTAGTTGTTCGCGAGCAGCTTCCCGGCCTTGTCGAGCCGCCAGATCATCACCACGCCGAGCCCGTTGAGCAGCGCCGCCAGCGGCAGCAGCAGCGGGTCCGCGTACGGCGCCCAGCGGCGCATCGCCAGGTGCGCGACCATCGCGAGCGCGGCCATGCCCAGGCCGTAGCCGAGCATCCCGGCCGGCAGCGTGCCGTCCATCGCGAGGCCCACGTTGGCGTACGCGAGCACGGGCAGCAGCACCGCGAAGGCGAGCAGCGCCAGCTCGGTGTTGCGCCGGTTCGGCGTGCCCTGCGGGGTGATGGTGGTGTTGCCGCGCCGCCGGGAGTCCGCCCGGCCGGCGGGTGCCGGGCCGGGCGCGGTGGCCGGTGTGCCGCCGCCGGGCGGGCGGCCGCCGGACGGGCTGTCCGGGCCGCTGCTCAGGTCATAGGTGCTCACGTGGTGGCCGCTCCCCGACGGCTGGCAGACCCGCGCCGGTAGGCGCCGGTACTGCCCGGTTGGTGCTGTCCAGGGCGGACGGCCGTACGGTGGCCGCCCGCCGTCACGGTGTCGGGCAGGAGGCCGCCTTCTTCCGCTCCTCCTCGGTCAGGGCCGGTGCGTCGCCCAGCGGGTTGACCGGTACGACGGGTGCGGCGGTGGCCGAGGCCGGGGCACCCGGCGTGGCCGGTGCGCTCGGCGAGGCCGTCGCGACCCCGGCGTGGCTCTCGGTGGCCCCCGGCGAGGCGGTCGCCGTCGGTGCGGCGGAGGGGGTGCCCGGCGTGGTCGTGGCCCCGGCCGCGACCTTGCGGCAGACCGCGGCCTGCTCGCCGAGCTGCTTCGCCGTGTCGGTGGCGTCGCTCAGGCTGCCGGCCGAGATGGTGCTGGTGACGTGGGCGGCCTGGTCCTTGGGCAGGAACTTCAGCTCGATGTCCTGGTACGAGTCGTGCACCGAGGACAGGCTCAGCCCCGCCAGGCTCTGGTTGATGCCCTGGAAGACGGCGACGTGGCCGCCGTCCACGCCGACGTAGTACTGGTCCTGCGTCCAGCGCCAGCCGAAGTAGCCGGCGCCGGCGAGCAGGCCGACGGTGACGGCGGCGATGACCGAGCGCTTCGCCCACTTGCCCTTGCGGGCGGGCTCGTCCTCGTCCTGGGCGTAACCGGGGGCCTCGGCGCCGTACGCCCCGTAGCCGTCCTGGTAGCCCTCGGCGGGTCCGAAACCGCCCGGGGCGGCGCCGTAGCCGCCCTCGTAGCCCTCGGCGGGCCCGAACGCGCCCTGCGGGGCGCGGCCGAGACCGGCGGCGCGGCCGGCCGGGGTGTTCAGGATCGACTGGTCCGCGGCGGCGGAGGACGGCGGCGTCTCGGCGACCGCGCCGACCACCACGGGGACGTCGCCGCGCTGCCCGCTGAGGGTGTCGGTCGCGCCGACGTCGATGACGTCCGCGACGATGCAGGTGATGTTGTCGGGGCCGCCGCCGCGCAGGGCGAGCTGGATCAGCTCCTGGACGGTCTGCTCGGGGGAGTAGAAGCTCCCGAGGGTCTCCTCCAGCGTCTGGTGGCTGACCGGGCCCGACAGGCCGTCGGAGCAGATCAGGTAGCGGTCGCCGGCCCGGACCTCGCGGATCGACAGGTCGGGCTCGACCTGGCCCCGGCCGTCCAGCGCGCGCATCAGCAGGGAGCGCTGCGGGTGGGTCTCGGCCTCCTCCGGGGTGATCCGGCCCTCGTCGACGAGGCGCTGCACCCAGGTGTGGTCCTGGGTGATCTGGGTCAGCGAGCCGTCCCGCAGCAGGTACGCGCGGGAGTCGCCGACGTGGACCATGCCCATCCGCTGGCCGGTCCAGAGCATCGCGGTGAGGGTGCAGCCCATGCCTTCGAGCTGCGGGTCCTCGTCGACCATCTGGCGCAGGCGGTCGTTGGCACCCTGGACGGCGTCGGCGAGCAGGGTCAGCAGGTCGGCGCCGGGCACGTCCTCGTCCAGGCGGACGATCGAGCCGAGCACCTCGGAGGAGGCGACCTCGCCGGCCGCCGCCCCGCCCATGCCGTCGGCCACGGCCAGCAGCCGCGGCCCGGCGTAGCCGGAGTCCTCGTTCCCCTCCCGGATCAAGCCCTTGTGGGAGCCGGCGGCGAAGCGCAGTACGAGGCTCATTCCCCCGCCTCGTCCCGTGCCGTCGCGGAGCCGGGCGCACCGCCGGTCGCGGAGCCCACTCGTGCCCGCGGGCCCTCGGCCCGCAGGGCCCTCCCGGCCGTCCGGCCGGGAGCGGGTGCCCCGATGCTGCGCTCGCTCATGCGGTCCGTGTCCCCCTCTGGGCATCGTCGGAACTGCGGCCGCAGCCCTGGGCAGGGACGCGGCCACGGAAAAGGTCGCGCACGGCCGCGACAGCGTCGCCGCTGCCGTCCCGGCTGGTCACGGACGGGATGCTGTCCCACATGCGCTACTACTTCCGCAGTTCGATGACGGTCCTGCCGATACGGATCGGCATACCCGGCTGGAGCGGGGTGGGCGCGGTGAGGCGCTGCCGGTCCAGATAGGTGCCGTTGGTGGAGCCTAGATCCTCGACCGTCCACTGCCCAGTCTGATCCGGGTAGATCCTGGCATGACGGGAGGACGCGTAGTCGTCGTCCAGCACGATGGTGGAGTCGTGGGCCCGGCCGAGCGTGATCGTCTGCCCCTGCAGGGCGACGGTGGTGCCCGCCAGCGAGCCCTGGACGACCACCAGCTGGGTGGGCGCGCCCCGGCGCCGCGCGGGCTGCGCGGGAGGGGCGGGCTGGCCGTGCCCGGGGCCGGGGCCCTGGGCGGCCCGGCCGGGCGGCTGGCCGCCGGCACCGGCCGTCGCGGTGGCGCCCCGGCGGGACGAGCGCGGGTTGATCTTGGTGCCGAACAGGTCGCTGCGGATCACCTGGACCGCGACGATGACGAACAGCCACAGCACGGCGAGGAAGCCCAGCCGCATGACCGTCAGGGTCAGTTCTGACATAAGTGGCCCGCTTCTACCCTTCGACCTGTCGGTAGACGATGGTGGTGGAGCCCACGACGATTCGCGAGCCGTCGCGGAGCGTAGCGCGCTGGGTGTGCTGTCCGTCCACCACGATGCCGTTCGTCGACCCGAGGTCGAGCACCATCGAGGGAGTACCGGGGCGGATCTCGGCGTGCTTGCGGGACACCCCGGGGTCGTCGATGCGCACGTCGGCCTCGGTGGAGCGGCCGAGCACGCAGGCGTTCCCGGTGATCTGGTGCCGGGATCCGTTGACCTCGATCCAGCGTCGTACCGCCGCACCGCCGTGCCCCGCGCCCGGGAACGGGCGGACGTTGGCACCGCCGGGCTGCTGCGCGGGCGGGGCCGGGGGCATCGCGGGCGGCATCGCCGGGGGCATCGTCGGAGCCTGCGGCGGCGCACCGTACGGCGGCTGGCCGGGCTGCTGCCACGGTGCGCCGGGGGCGGCCGGGGCGGGCGGTCGGCCGTAGCCGGGCGCACCGGCCGGGGGCTGCTGCTGGAGTTGCTGCGGCTCCTCGGCGGCCAGCGTGCGGCTGCGCACCCGGTACAGGCCGGTGTCGAGGTCGTCGGCCTTCTCCAGGTTGACCTGGAGCGGCCCCATGAAGCTGTAGCGCTGCGCCTCGGCGTACTCGCGGACCATGCCGGCCAGCTCCTGGCCGAGCTGGCCGGAGTAGGGGCTGAGCCGCTCGTGGTCGTGCGGGCTGAGCTCGACGATGAAATCGTTGGGGACGACGGTGCGGTCGCGGTTCCAGATGGTGGCGTTGTTGTCGCACTCACGCTGGAGCGCACCGGCGATCTCCACCGGCTGGACCTCGGACTTGAACACCTTGGCGAAGGTGCCGTTCACGAGACCCTCGAGCCGCTGTTCGAACTTTTTCAGGACTCCCACGGGGCACCCCCTTCCAGGGTTCGGTCGCGCCTACTTGCGGTACTTCCGTACTGATCGTATCCACGCCCGGGCCATCCGTACGGTTCCCGGACCGCGTCGTACCCGGGGGTGGGGTTGCGCACACCGCCTCCACCACCGCGTTCACCACCGCGCCCGGAGTCGCGCCCGTGCCCGCCCGGGCGGCTTCGCGCGGCCCGGCGCGGCAAGGCAGGGCTACCCGGCCGAAGGCCCGCTCACCCCTCGCTCGCCTGTTCGCGGGGCAGCCGTTCGGATGCGGCCGGCTCCGGCGCTCCGGGGCCGGCCCGCCGTCGGCCGGGGGTGGATCCGGTGGGCAGCGGTTCGGATGATCTTGGAGGGGTGGTGCCCGGACGGGCCGGAGAAAGGGATTCGGAGGTACCCCTTGGGGCGTGCTAATGTTTTCCATGTCGGAAGGGGCGCCCGCAAGGGAGCCGGACCGAAGGCCAGCAAAGCACCGGAGACGGTACGGAGCAGGTCCGAGGATCAGCTAGCATCTACGACAACACCCTTTGCGCGGGTGGCGGAATAGGCAGACGCGCTGGATTCAGGTTCCAGTGCCCGAAAGGGCGTGGGGGTTCAACTCCCCCCTCGCGCACAACGGTCGAAAGACCGAACGAAGCCGGTCAGGACGACGAAAGTCGGACTGACCGGCTTCGTCGTTCTCCGGGTGCTTTCTCCCCGGTGATTTGTCCACCGGCACCCCCGGTGACCACTCCGGTGATGTCTTCAGCTCCCGGCGGCCGGGAGATCGGCGCGGACCTCGAAGCCGCCGTCGGCGGTCGGGCCGGCCGTCAGGGTGCCGCCGAGCAGCTGGGCGCGCTCGCGCAGGCCGACCAGGCCGTGGCCGCCGCCGGGCAGGACCGCGGCCGGCCGCAGCGGCGGCGGGCCGTTGCGCACCTCGACCCGCAGCAGGCTCCCCCGGGCCCGGACCCGCACCCGGACCTCGGCGTCCGGCGCGTACTTGCCGATGTTGGTGAGCGCCTCCTGGACGGTGCGGTACGCGGCCCGCTCGACGGCCTCCGGCCAGGGCCGCCCGCCGGCGCTGACCTCGGTGGCGGCGGCCAGGCCGCTCTCCTCGATCAGCCGGCCCAGGTCGGCCAGCCGGGGCTGCGGCGCCGGCGGTACGTCGGTGCGGACCCGGGACGTCCGCAGCACGCCGACCATCTGGCGCAGCTCCTCCAGGGTGCGTACGGACAGCTCGCGGATGGTGCGGGCGGTCGCCACCGCGGCCGGGTCGCTGCTGCTCACCTGGAGCGCACCGGCCTGGATGCTGATCAGGCTGACCTGGTGGGAGACCACGTCGTGCATCTCCCGGGCCAGCCGGCCGCGCTCGGTGATCAGGACCCGCTCCGCGAGCAGCCGGCTCTCCCGCTCCTGGCCCCGGGTCAGTTCGTCCAGCCGGGCCGCCAGCTCGCGCCTGGTCCGGGAGAGCAGGCCGAGGGCGGCCGGCCCGGCGGCGAGCATCACGCACTGGATGGCGTACAGCGCGTTGTCCCGGTCCAGCGCGAGAGGGTGGTCGCTGAGCGGCCAGTGGAAGAACTCGACCAGGGCGAAGACGGTCGCGCAGAGCACGCTCACCCACGTCCGGGACCAGCGGGCGGCGGCCGAGTACACCGCGGTCACCGGGGCGATCCAGATGTAGTTGAGGTAGCTGCCCGGCAG
>FTKL01000379.1_pt3 | contig 30371 bp, 25 predicted proteins | sample 2434061 | NCBI WGS metagenome assembly FTKL01 (sample SAMEA3914816, study PRJEB12502) | metagenome | biome: forest; material: soil | place: USA | collected 2011-09-16 | depth 0.3 m
CGGCACCCCGGCGGCCCGGGCCGAGCCGGTGTCCGGTCCGGGCTTCGACCGGCTCTTCGGAGCGGTGGCCGTGCGCCCCGAGGACGCCCGGTACGAAGAGCTGGTGGTCGGCGTGAACAAGCGCTGGGTCGCGAGCCCGGAGTCCGTCCGGCTGGTCGGCAGCACCGAGCAGGTGCTGCAGGTCGTCCAGGAGGCGGTGAGCACGGGCAAACGGCTCTCGGTGCGCAGTGGCGGGCACTGCTACGCGGACTTCGTCTGCCATCCGGACACCGACCTCATCCTCGACGTCTCCGGCATGAACCGGATCTCGTACGATCCGCTGCGCCGGGCCTTCGAGGTGCAGTCCGGCGCCCAGCTGGGCCGGATCTACGAGACGCTGTACAAGGGCTGGGGTGTCACCATCCCCGGCGGCGCCTGCCTGACGGTGGGTATCGGCGGCCATGCCAGCGGTGGTGGCTTCGGGCTGCTGACCAGGAAGTTCGGGCTGGTGGCCGACCATCTGGAGGCCGTCGAGGCGGTCGTGGTGGACCGGGCCGGACGCGCCCGGGTGGTGACGGCCTCGCGCAGCGCGGCCGACCCGAACAACGACCTCTGGTGGGCCGCCACCGGCGGTGGCGGCGGCAGCTTCGGCGTGGTCACCCGGTTCTGGTTCCGCAGCGCCGACGCGACCGGCGACGATCCGGGGCGTCAGCTCCCGGCCCCGCCGAGGGAGGTGCTGATCAGCTCGGTCGGTGTGCCGTGGAGCCGGCTGGACGTGGGCACCTTCAGCACGCTGGTGCGGAACTTCACCGAGTGGCACGAGGTGAACGGCGGCGTCGACTCGCCGTTCATCAATGTGGCCGGCTTCCTGCTGATCCGTCAGGGCGCCGCAGGCGGGGTGGGCCTCTTCACCCAGGTCGACGGCACCGACCCGGCGGCCGACCGGCTGCTCGCCGACTACCTGGCGGCGATCACCCGGGGCACCGCCCTCGGCGGTCCCTTCCCCAGCCGGCGGGTGCCCTGGCTGGCGTCCACCAAGCTGGTCGCGACCAGCAATCCGACCCTGCTGTACGACCACACGCTGCGCAGCGCCGTGAAGACCGCGTACCTGCGCCGCAGCTTCACCGACGGCCAGCTCGCGACCATCCACCGGCACATGACCCGCGCCGACTACAGCAGCCCGGGCGCGGCGATCTCGCTCAACGGCGGCGCGGGCCGGCTGAACACCGTCCCGCCGGCGGCGACCGCCTCGGCGCACCGGGACGCCACCTTCATCGCGCTGTACGAGAACTTCTGGATCGACCGGGCCGAGGACGCCGTCCACCTGGGCTGGCTCCGCGACATCTACCACGAGACCTTCGCGGCCACCGGCGGCTATCCGGTGCCGAACGAGCAGTCCGACGGCTGCTACATCAACGACCCCGACCCGGACATCACCGACCCGGCGTTCAACCGCTCCGGGGTGCCCTGGCAGACCCTCTACTGGAAGGGCAACTACCCGAGGCTCCAGCAGGCCAAGGCCCGCTGGGACCCGACCGACTTCTTCCGCCACTCGCAGTCCGTCCGGCTGCCGTAGCCGCCCGGCCCCGCAGACGCGTCGGGCCCCCCGTAGACCGGGGGGCCCGACGCGTTCAGCTGGTTGCCGCGTACCGCTTACTTCAGGCGGGTGCCGGCCGAGCGCAGGCTCTGGGTGGCCTCGACGATGCGGGCGGCCATGCCGGCCTCGGCGAGCTTGCCCCAGGTGCGCGGGTCGTAGGTGTTCTTGGTGCCGACCTCGCCGTCGACCTTCAGCACGCCGTTGTAGTTGCGGAACACGTGGTCCACGATCGGGCGGGTGAAGGCGTACTGGGTGTCGGTGTCGAGGTTCATCTTCACGACGCCGTTCTCCAGCGCGGTGGCGATCTCCTCGGCGGTGGAGCCCGAGCCGCCGTGGAAGACGAAGTCGAACGGGTCGGTCTTGCCGTACTGCTTGCCCAGCGCGTCCTGCAGCTCGCGCAGCAGCTCCGGCTTCAGGACGACGTTGCCCGGCTTGTAGACGCCGTGCACGTTGCCGAAGGACGCGGCCAGCAGGTAGCGGCCCTTCTCGCCCAGGCCGAGGGCCTCGGCGGTGCGGACGGCGTCGTTGACCGTGGTGTACAGCTCGTCGTTGATCTCGTGCGAGACACCGTCCTCCTCGCCGCCGGTCGGGGTGATCTCGACCTCAAGGATGATCTTGGCGGCGGCGGCCTGGGCCAGCAGCTCCTGCGCGATCGACAGGTTGTCGGAGAGGGTCTCGGCCGAGCCGTCCCACATGTGCGACTGGAACAGCGGGTTCTGGCCCTTGGCGACGCGCTCGGCGGAGATCGCGAGCAGCGGGCGGACGTAGCCGTCCAGCTTGTCCTTGGGGCAGTGGTCGGTGTGCAGCGCGACGGTGATGTCGTACTTGGCGGCCACGATGTGCGCGAACTCGGCGAGCGCGACGGCGCCCGTCACCATGTCCTTGTTGTGCTGGCCACCCAGGAACTCCGCACCACCGGTGGAGATCTGGATGATGCCGTCGCTCTCCGCCTCGGCGAAGCCGCGCAGGGCCGCGTGCAGGGTCTGCGTCGAGGTGACGTTGATGGCCGGGTAGGCGAACTTGCCCGCCTTGGCCCGGTCCAGCATCTCGTTGTAGACCTCGGGAGTTGCGATGGGCATGCGAATCCGCTCCTGTCGGGTTGCGGCGTACGGACGGTGATGTCCGACGCTGTGTACGCCTTCGGTACGACCTGAGGTACCGGGGGCCGACGCGGCTCTGCGGTGCGGCTTTCGGGTACCGGGCTTCGGGGCGCCGCCCGCGGTGTCACAAAGAGGGTGTTCGCGACCACGGACCGGACGCCGGTGCCATCTTCCCAGACTCGCGCCCCACGTCCACCAAGGGCCCGCCAGTCGGGACAGCGGCCCCCGCATGCTACGGAGGGACGACCTGTCCGCGCGCGGTATGCCCCCGGAGGCTGAGGACTCCCGTAAGACGGGACCGCTATCCTGCGGCCGTGGACTACAACCAGCTCGCCGTCAACCTGCTCGATGCCAAATCGCTGATCTCCTCACTCGGCGCCATCGGGCTGATGGCGATCATCTTCGCGGAGACCGGCCTCCTGGTCGGCTTCTTCTTCCCGGGTGACTCCCTGCTGATCCTCGCCGGTGTGGCCGCGTCCAGCGCCGCCTCCTCGGTGCTCGGCGAGGGGGCCAAGCTGCCGATCGCCGTCCTGCTGATCGGCACCCCGATCGCCGCGATCGCCGGCGCCCAGCTCGGGCACCTGATCGGGGCGAAGGCCGGGCCCCGCCTCTTCGACAAGCCGGAGTCGAAGATCTTCCGCCGCGAGTACGTGCTCAAGGCCGAGGAGTACTTCGACAAGTTCGGCCCGGGCAAGGCCGTGGTGCTCGCCCGCTTCATGCCGATCGTCCGGACGTTCCTCAACCCGGTCGCGGGCACCCTGAAGATGCCGGCCCGGACGTTCTTCGTCTGGAACGTCATCGGCGGTGTGGTGTGGACCGAGTCGATGCTGCTCGTCGGCTACTTCTTCGGTGACGCGCTGGCGCCCGTGATCGACAAGTACCTGATCCCGGCGATGCTGCTGATCATCCTGATCTCGGTCTCGCCGATCCTCATCGAGGTGGTGCGCGAGCGCCGCAAGAAGCGGTCCGGCGGTGTGGAGCCCGCCGAGGACCCCGAGGCCGAGGCGGCCCTGCAGGCCGGCGGCCGGCACCGCCGCGGCTGACCGTACGCAAGCGAGAAGCCCCGCACTGTTTCACGTGAAACAGTGCGGGGCTTCTGCGTGGCCTGACCGGCAGCCTGCTCAGCCGAGGTCGAGGTCGGCCAGGTCGTAGGCGGTGTAGTAGGGCAGGCCGGTCGCCTTCACGGCCTCCTCGCCGCCGCGCTCCACGATCACCGCGACGCCGACCACCTCGGCGCCCGCCTCGCGCAGCGCCTCGACGGCCGTCAGCACCGAACCGCCGGTGGTGGAGGTGTCCTCCACGGCCAGCACCCGGCGGCCCTTCACGTCCGGGCCCTCGATCCGGCGCTGGAGGCCGTGCGCCTTGCCCGCCTTGCGGACCACGAACGCGTCCAGCTCGCGGCCGCGCGCGGCGGCGGCGTGCAGCATCGAGGTGGCCACCGGGTCGGCGCCCAGGGTCAGACCGCCCACGGCGTCGTACTCCAGGTCGGCGGTGAGGTCCAGCATCACCCGGCCGACCAGCGGGGCGGCCTGGGCGTCCAGCGTGATGCGCCGCAGGTCCACGTAGTAGTCGGCCTCCAGCCCGGAGGAAAGGGTGACCTTGCCGTGCACGACGGCCTTGTCCTTGATCTGTGCCAGCAGGGCGTCGCGGTCGTTGCTCAGGTCGGTGCTCATGGACAGCCAGTCTAGAGCCCGCGCCACAGCCGGGCCGCCGCCGCGCTGCCCGGCCGGAGGCCGTTCAGCGGCGGCGCAGGACGCGGACCAGCACCACCGCGCCGCCCAGCAGGGCCACGCCGCCGCCGATCATCCACGGCACCGCGGCCCGGCCGTGCGCGACCGCGCCGAGCGCCGACGCCCCGCCCTCGCCGCCCCAGCGGGTGGCCGCCCGGGCCCGCGCACTCCGGGCCGGCAGGGCCGGGGCGTACCGGCCGCGCGGCGGCGCGTGGTCGACCTCCTCGGCCGAGCGGCCGACGATGCTGCGGCGGACGGGGCCGGAGAGCACCGGGTCCTGGTCGTAGTCGTACGGCAGGTCGGAGGAGGCGTTGGCCGGGGCCTGCTCGGCGGCGGCCTCCGCGCCGGTCGGCAGGCCGAACCGCTCGGCGTCGGCGTCGGAGAAGGCGATCAGGTCGGACAGGTCGTCGTCGAGCGAGCCCTCGCCGAACTCCTCGTCGAACGCCCCGCTGCCGTCGGCGTCGTCCGCGCCCGGCGTGCGGTCCTCCAGGAACAGCACGGTGGCGTCGGGGCCGGCCGCCGGGTCGTCCTCGGCCTCGCTCCCGTCCTCGTCGGCGGTGTCCGCGCCCTCGGAGGCGAGCGCGGCGGCGAAGCGGTCCAGCAGGCGGCGCCCGGCGGCGGCCAGCGTCTCGTCGTCGAACTCGGTGAGCCGGCCGGTCGCGCTCAGGTCGGCGGTGAAGCGGATCACCGCGGCGTCCTCGGCACCGGCACCGGGCCCGGCGGCCTCGCTCACGTCGCTCACGTCGCTCACGTCGGCCGCCTCGGCGGCCTCGGCGGCCTCGGCGACCGAGATGCGGACGGTGGCGGTGGCCTCGCCGCTGCCCCGGGCCTCCTGGCCCTCGGCGAACGCGGTCAGCACGCCCTCACGGCCCTCGATCAGCGACAGCACGCCGCGATAGGTGATCGTCGAGGTGCCGATCCGCAGCCGGAGCCGCCCGCTGATCTCCTCGGCCTGCCCGCTGCCGGCCGCGGCCGGCTCGGTGCTCAGCCCGGGGACGCAGCGGGCCAGCAGGGCCGGATCCTGCAGGGCCTGCCTGACGAGTTCGGCCGGCATCGGGACGACTACCTCATGCTCCATGCCTGCGAGCGTACCGACCGGGTCGGGCTATCGGCGGTGTTCGGGGTGCCTGTCGGTCCGGTGGCTGCGCCCGGCCGCCCGCCGGGGCCGCCGCCGGGCCCGTGGTCGAAGGCGTCGGCGGGGCCGTCAGCGGGGCCCCAGCAGGGTCAGCGCGGCCGGGTAGCGGACCGGGCGGCCGGCGGCCAGCCGGTCGGCGGAGGCCTGCAGGGCGGCGGCGCTGAGGGAGCGGGGGAGCGGGGCGTCCTCGGCCAGCGCCGCCCGGGGCGGCCCGGCGGCGGCGAGCACGAAGGTCTGCGGGCGGGCCGGGCCGCAGGCGGTGGCCGGGCCGGCCGGGATCCCGTACGGCAGCGTCTGCAGCCCGGCCGCGCGAAGGCCCGCCTCGACCGGCCAGAGGCCGGACTCCGCGGCGCCGGCCCGCACCGCGATCCGGCCGCCGGGGGCGAGCACCCGGGTGGCCAGGCCGTAGAACTCCTCGGACTGGTACTTGACGGTGCCGGCCTCGGGCGGCGCGGGCAGCCCGGAGATGACGACGTCGAACGGTCCGTCGGCCGGGTCGCCGGCCCCGCCGACGGCGCGGTCGCGCAGCCACTCCAGGGCGTCGGCGTGCGTGACGGCGACCCGGGGGTCGTCGAGCGAGTGCCCGCCGAGGGCGGCGAGCGCCGGGTCGTTGCGCGCCAGCGCGGTCAGCGCCGGGTCCAGCTCGACCAGCCGGACACTGCGGACGCCCGAGTGGCGCAGCACCTCGCGCAGGGCGAGCCCGTCGCCGCCGCCGAGCAGCAGCACCCGGGCGTCCGGTCCGGCGGCCATCGCGGGGTGGACGAGCGCCTCGCTGCCCCGGTACTCGTCGGGGCCGCAGACGGCGCGGCGGCCGTCCAGGTACAGCCGCAGCGGTGCGTCCGGGGCCCGGCCGTCGGCCGGGCCGGTGAGCACGATCTCCTGGTACCGGGTCTGCGCGGCGAAGCGGATCTGCGCGCCGTACAGGGCGTGCCTGGCGGCCCGCTCGATCGCGCCGGAGAAGGCCGCCGCGGCCGTGAGGACGACCAGGACGAGGCCGCAGCCCGTCCAGAGCAGGGCGCGCAGCCGGGGGGCGGGCTCGTCGCGGAACAGCCAGAGCACCACGGCGGCGCCGGCGACGGCGTTGACCGCCCCGGTGACCAGCGCGCCGGTGGCCTGGCCGAAGGCGGGCAGGATCAGGAACGGGAAGGCGAGGCCGCCGACCAGCGCGCCGACGTAGTCGGCGGCGAACAGGTCGGCGACGGCCCGCCCGGCGTCCTCCCGGCGGATGCGCTGGATCAGCGTCATCAGGAGCGGGATCTCGGCGCCGATCAGCACCCCGATGACGCCGGTCAGGCCGACGATGGCGGCCTGGTAGCCGCCCAGCCAGGCCCAGCAGGCGTACAGCGTGAGCACCGACAGCCCGCCGACCAGCGCGAGTGCGCACTCGACCAGGGCGAAGGCGGTCGCCGGGCGGCGCGCGAAGCGCTTGGCGAGCAGCGATCCGAGGCCCATCGCGAAGACCATGACGGAGAGCACGACGGAGGTCTGGGTGACCGAGTCCCCGATCAGGTAGCTGCCGAGCGCGACGAGCTCCAGCTCGTAGACGAGGCCGCAGGCCGCGCAGACGAAGGCGGCGAGCAGGACGGCCGGCCGGGCGACTCCCGGCCGGGCCCGGGGCCGGGAGCGCCGGCGGGCGGCCAGCCTGGTCTGCGGCCGGCCGGCCCGCCGAGCGGCGGCGGCGCCGCCGTCCGTGTCCTGGTCGCCGACGCGGTCGAGTACCGGCTGAGCGGGTGGACCCGCCGGATGGTTGATCACGAACAAACGCTAGGCGACAGGTGCTGCGGATGGCTGCGTCCATTCGATGGACAGGGCGATATGCCGGGTTGACGGATCGTTCCTGCGTACGAATCACCGGTACCGGCCGTCATCGGGTACGGACCACCAGGGAGGACCTGGTGCACACCAGCCGCCCCTCCTGCGGGTACGCGTGCCAGGTGCGCCACAGCAGCCGGTCCGCGTCGCCCTGGGTCATCAGGGCGGTGAAGGCGCTCGGGTCGCCGGGGAAGACCCCTGCGAGCCCGCGTGGATGCCCCTCGACCAGCGCCAGCAGCTCCTGGGCGCGGGCCGCGAAGTCGTGCGGTGGCATCGCCTCGATCCGGGCCGCGAACTCGTACTCCCAGCCCGCCACCTGCTTGGCGACCCGGGCGGGCAGGGGCGTGCGCCGGCCCGGCAGGCAGGCGACGGTCTCCAGGCATTCGCCCGGCCCGGCCGCGATGAGCACCTGGTGGGAGGCACCGAGCAGGCGCAGCTGGAGCGTCCCGGTCGGCCCCGGCCGGCCGAGGCCGCCGAGTCTCAGGTCACGGACGGCGAGCGCGGGCAGCGGTTCGCCGCCCAGGCACCAGGCCAGGTCACCGGCTCGGGTGTCGGTGTAGGAGGTCTGCAGTGTGGTGAGCATGCTCGGCTCCGCGTTTCAGCTCCGTGCGCGCCTGCCGTGCAGCGTCCGACTCGGCCGATGACGAGGCTGTTCGAGGCTGTGCGGTCCAGGACGCGGCCGACCGTGGAAGGAAGGATTCCGGCTGGAGATTCAGCAGCAGAGAAGCATGAATACGCCGGGTCCGTCGGTGATTTACCCAACTTTGTCAAGCATTCACCGTTTCGGGCACGGGCGCTTCCCGAGTCCGATCACTCCGGTGTGCGACTCTGTCCAGCGCGCGCCCCCTTCACCGGAGCGTGCGCCGTGCATGCCGGTAGTGCGCCCCCAGGCTCGGACGAGCCCCCGGGGCGCTCAGGGTGCCGGTGGCTCCTTGGCATGCTCACGGGTCGTCTGGAACCATGCGGAGGCACACCTGCGTCCACTCGTACGGCATCGAGTGGGGTGGTGGCTCAAGGGGGAGGCTGGCGTTGTCGATCGACCTGCCGTCGGAAGTCGTCTGGATCATGGATCTGATGGGCCTCAACTGGCCCGACATCGACGAGGACGAGCTGCGCGAATGGGCCGTACACGTACGAGAGTTCGGCAAGGGGATGGCAGAGTCCCATGACGACACCGACGTCCTGCTGAAGGGCCTCGGCGGAGCGTACGAGGGTGCCGGGTACGAGGCGCTGCTCGAGCGCTGGGCCCAGGCGTCCGGCGGTCACATGACCGTACTCATCGACTGCTGCGGCGTGTTGGGGACGGCGCTGGAGATCGCGGCGGACGCGGTGGTGGTGGCCAAGGGTGCGGTCATCGCACAGCTGATCGCCATGGCGGCCGAGATGGCGGCGGCGGCAGCCGCCGCGGTGGTCACCTTCGGTGCGGCGGCCGCGGCCGAGGCGGCGATCATCGAGATCGGCAAACGGATCGTCAGCGCGATCATCCAGGAGATCGAGGACATGATCATCGGTCAACTGGTGTCGATGGCCGTCGAGCCCTTCCAGGCGGCCATCCAGGAGGCGGTCTCCGGGCTGGTCTTCCACGGGGTAGAAGCGGCACTGGGCGCGGGGAGCAGCAGGTGAGCGACGGATTCAAGGCGGACCCGGAGGCGCTGAAGCAGGCGGCCAAGCGGGCGCACGAGCACGCCGAGCGGATCGAGCGGCACTCCCGCGACCTGGACTCGCGCACCCGCGGCAAGGTGCTGGGCAAGGGCAAGTTCGGCCAGGTGATCCAGAACGCGGTGCGTCCGGTGATCGACTCGATGATCGGCGACATGTCCAAGGCGATGGCCGGCGGCCACCGCTCGATCGGACGAGGCCTGGAGATCACCACCAAGAACCTCGACGACGCCGAGCGGGCGGTGCAGAAGGGCCTGCAGAACAACGCCACCTCGCTCGGCAAACAGGGCGTCAAGCTCGGCCAGGGCCAGTCGGTCCCCGGCCGCAAGCCGCTGCGCGAGCTGTACAACCGCCGGATCGACGAGCGGGTCGGCGAGCTGGACAAGCAGGGCCACGGCGTCGGGCGCCACCTGAACGTGACGGACCAGCAGCTCAAGGACCGGCTCGGGCGCCCCGTCATGGAGGGGCCGGCCCACAACCGGACGGTGGCCAAGGACAAGAACACCGGCTATGTGAAGTCGACCGACAAGATCGACCCGCTGCACGGGCCGGACGCCCGCAACAGGCTCAGCCCGCCCGACCTCTACTACGACGGGGACCGCGGCGCCCCGCACAAGCACAAGTGCGACAGCTACTCCACCGCGTTCAAGGACAACGAGTCCTTCGTGTACGCCGACCACCACGCGCGCGGCAAGCTCGACCCGTCCAACCCGGACCGGCAGGTGGTGGAGTTCTCGCCGAGCGACGCCTGGGGGCCGGGCGGGCACACCGGGCGGTTCCGCGGGGTCTACATCGACCCCGACAATCCGCTCAACCACGACGGCTCGGTGAACTACAAGGACGTCAATTTCAAGAATGCGACCATCAAGGCCGTCTATGAGCCGGACGGAAATGGCGGGCACAAACTCCATACGATGTTCCCGGAGCCGGTTTTCAAGCACAACAGAAGCCGGCACCAGGGGCTGTGATATTCTTTCGGGTTGTATCTGCGGACCTTGATTGCGGGGATCTCTGATGGGCTGGACGGCGTGGGACATTCCCGGCTGGCACGACGATCCCAAGCTCCAGGCGTTCTACAAGAACGCCTTCCACCCGGAGCTGATCGACGACATCGCCACGTACAGGGCGCAGGCCACCAGGGGTGACGAGCACGCCGGGCGGCTGCGGGCCAGTCTGGATTACCTGCTGGAGCAGCGCCCGGCATCGACCAAGGAATGGTGGAGTCTCACCCGGTACTCCTTCGATTCCGAGGACGAACTCTACGAATACCTCCGGGAAGTCCACGAGTTCTTCTACGGCGGCCGTACCGAAGCGCCGATCGCACCCGCCCCCTGACCGCTGTTCCTGACGCCGGGAGTCCTGCACACATGCCCACCAGAGACGAACTGCCGCCGCGCACCGGCCCCTGGGCCAGCCGCTTCGACACCGAGGACGCCCTGGTCCGCGCCGAGGACGCGCTGCGCGCCGCCGCGCTCAAGGAGCACGACCTGGCGCCGATCCTGCCGTTCGAGGCCGTCTACGGCCCCTGGCTGAACTGCGCGGGCCGGGCCACCGCGATCGCGATCGACCCGGAGGAGCCGTACGGGCCCGACGGCGAGCCCAACTACGTCTACGGGGACTTCCTCACCCTCGGCCTGCTCTACGGCGTGTACCGCCCGGCCGAGGGCGTCGGCCCCGGCGGCCCGGCCGACGAGGACCAGCTCCGGAACACCACGCTGTACCCGTACCCGGGCGGGCTGGTGGACCCGACGGCCGTACCGCTGGCCACCCTCGGGTTCGACGTGCCCGGGGTGGACCGGCGGTTCGTGCACTTCTGCGCCGCGATGCTGGGGGTGGAGGCCGTCGACGACCTCGGCATGCTCCGGGAGACCTTCGACGACGCCTGGCCCGACTACCGCGAGACCGTCCGGGCCGGCCTGCTGCACCTGGTGGTGAACCGGCCGCTGAACGTCGACCAGTGGTACGCGCTCACCTACGTGCGCTTCCCCGACCAGCAGGAGCTGACGGCCTTCCTGGCCCAGGTGTACGCCTACCTCTTCGACGGCTTCGAGGCGATGCCGCTCGCGCCGTCCTGACCTCAGAGCCGCTGGAGCCGCTGGACGGCCTCCCGCAGGACGTCGTCCTGCTTGCAGAAGGTGAAGCGGACCAGGCTGCGGCCGGCGTCGGCGTTGTCGTAGAAGACGACGTTGGGGATGGCGACGACGCCGCAGCGGGCGGGGAGGGAGCGGCAGAATTCCAGGCCGTCCTTTTCGCCCAGTGGGGTGATGTCGGTGGTGATGAAGTACGTGCCCTCGGGGCGGAAGACACCGAAACCGGCGGCGCTGAGGCCGTCGGCGAGCAGGTCGCGCTTGCGCAGCAGGTCGGTGCGCAGGCCGGCGAAGTACTCGTCGGGCAGCCTCAGGGCGTCGGCGACGGCGTACTGGAACGGGCCGGCGCTGACGTACGTCAGGTACTGCTTGGCGGTGCGGACGGCGGCGACCAGCGGAGCCGAGGCCGTCACCCAGCCGACCTTCCAGCCGGTGAAGGAGAAGGTCTTGCCCGCCGAGGAGATCGAGACGGTGCGCTCGCGCATACCGGGCAGGGCGGCGATCGGGTGGTGGGTGCCGGAGAACACCAGGTGCTCGTAGACCTCGTCCGTGATCACCAGCAGATCGTGCTCGACCGCGAGGGCGGCGACGCCGGCGAGCTCGTCGGGGGTGAGGACGGTGCCGGTGGGGTTGTGCGGGGTGTTCAGCAGGATCAGGCGGGTGCGCGGGGTGATCAGGGCGCGCAGCTCGTCCAGGTCGGGGCGGAACGCCGGGGCGCGCAGGGTGAGCGGGACGCGGACGGCGCCGGCCATCGCGATGCAGGCGGCGTACGAGTCGTAGAACGGCTCGAAGGCGATCACCTCGTCGCCGGGCTCCAGCAGGGCCAGCAGCGAGGCGGCGATGGCCTCGGTGGCGCCGGCGGTGACCAGCACCTCGCTGTCGGGGTCGAAGGTGAGGCCGTAGAAGCGCTGCTGGTGCTCGGCGATCGCGGCCCGCAGCTCGGGGATGCCGGGGCCTGGCGGGTACTGGTTGCCCTTGCCGGTCAGCACGGCGTCGGCGGCCGCCCGGGCGATCTCGGCCGGGCCGTCGGTGTCGGGGAAGCCCTGGCCGAGGTTGATCGAGCCGGTGGCGGTGGCGAGGGCGGACATCTCGGCGAAGATCGTCGTGCCCAGGCCCGCCAGCCCGCGGTTCAGCAGCGGCCTCGTACCCATTGCGGCTCCTCCGGTTCGTCGTCCGGGCCATCCTCCGGGCAGCGGGCCGCCGAGGACAAGTCCGGGCACGGCGACGGCCCGCTCCCGGACGGGGGAGCGGGCCGTGCGTGTGGGCCGTACGTGGGATGACCGGGCCGGTCGCGGGTCAGGACTCCTCGGGGGCGTCCGAGCCGTCCTCGTCGTCGCCGTCGGCCTTCTCCTGGCCCTCGATGTCCTTCTGCAGGCCGAGCCGCTCGACGATCCACTGCTCGAAGCCGACGGCGGCCTGGGTCCAGTTCGCCGTGGTGGTGACGAAGTACTCCAGGTTGACGCCGGTGCCGACGATCATCTGGGACTCGCCGATCAGGCGGACCACGCCGTCCTCGTGCGTGTGGGTGTAGACCTTGGGCCAGAGGGTCTCGCGGTTCCACTCGTCGATGAGGTCGAGGATCTCGCCCTTGTCCTCCAGCGGGTACGAGCGGTCGTAGAAGGCGCGGACGGCGAAGAGCTCCTTCTGGTCACCGCGGAACATGTAGTAGACCCGGAAGCCGTCCCACGGTGCCGTGAGGTCGCCCTCCTCGTCCACCACGTGCTTCAGCTGCATCTGGTCGAGCAGCTGGGTGACGAGCGCCTGGTCCGGCACCACGACCGGCGGCGGCCCGGCCGGCTGGCCCTGGCCGGGCTGGCCGCCCTGCGGGCCCTGCGGCAGGCCGAACGACGGGATGGACGACGGGTCGATGCTCATGGGAGGTCCTCTTCTCAGTGCACAAGGGTGGTCGGCAATGAGAGGCCGCCCTTCCACGTCCCATCCTGCCTCATCCGGGGCGCCAGACACAGGGCTGCCCGGCGCCGGGGAGGGGGGTGTGCCGTGGGCGGAACAGGGCGAAAGGTGCCTGATCCGGACCGATCCGCGTCAGAAGGACTGGAGCCACCGCACGGTGCCACGGTTTCCGGCGTCGTAGTAGTTGTCGCTCTGCCAGCTCCACGGCAGGAGGTGCCGGGTCCCGCTGCCCGAGGGGGAGGAGACGCCGTTGTAGTAGTAGAGGTCGTTGTTGCCGGAGTAGACGTCGCCGACGTTGTAGATGGTCACGTCGGTGTAGCCGTGGCCGGCGAAGCAGAGCGTGCCGCTGGAGGTGAGGATGTTGACGAAATCCCACCGGCCGGCGCAGCTGACCCTGCCGATGGCACTGGCGTCCGTCGCGGGCATGGCGAGGGCGATGGTGGCGGCGGCCACCGAGGTGAGGGCGGCCTTCTTCCAGCGGGAGTTCATGGTTCTCCTTGGTTCCCTGGGTTCCCCGGCCGGCTCCGGGGCGTCCCGGTGGCCGGTGGCGGTTGGCGTGGAGCGCTCGGATCCTCGCAAGGGCCTGAAGGGGTGACCAGGAGGTTCGCCGGAGGTTCGGCGGCGGAACTGCCGGGTGCTGTAATCAAACGTTTACGGCAAGTGACCTATGTCACGCGTGGGGTGTCCGGATTTCGTTGCCGCTCGCGCCGGTAGCCGTTAGCGTGCGTTGAAACCCTCCCGGCAGGACAATTTCCGCTGTCGGACGTCCAGTTGAGTTTCGTTGGTTCGGGGGAGTCAGTTGTGGGGGGTCCTGTCGTGGGGGCGGGAAACAACCTGGGGGCATTGCTCCGGAGTATCCGGCTCGACCGGGGAATGACCCAGGAGGAACTGGGCGAGGCGTCCGGCATGAGCGTGCGGTCGATCCGGGATCTGGAGCGGGGGGTCTCCTGCCCGCGGGTCTCCACGCTCCGGCTGCTCGTCCAGACCTGGAGTCTGTCCGAGGCCCAGGGGGCCGAACTGCACCGGCTGGCCCGCGCCGCGCGGGACCGCACGGGCAGGAATCTGAGAACCGGAGCGTTTCTGTGAAGTGCAAGGTGCGGGCCGCGGCGTTGTCGCTGGCCGGTGTCGGGGTGGCGCTCGCGCTGTCGGGCTGCTCGTCCGGCAAGGGGGCCGGGGGGCCTTCGGCCGAGCTGACCCCGCCGCCGCTCGGGGCGGCCGTCGCGCCGCCGTCCGGGCGCGACGGGATGCTGCAACTGCCGCTCTCCGCCTACGGATCCGGTGATGACGCGCAGGCGAGCAGGCTGCTGGCCGTCCGCGCGCTGATCGCCAGGTGCATGCACGACGCCGGGTACTCCGCGTTCACCCGGGAGGACGCGGTCGACGAGGGGGCGGCCGGCGGCCGGCCGGACAACACCTCGGCGCTGCCGGCCGGGGCCTTCGGGTACCTGCCGGCGAGTGTGGCCGCCATCCAGGGGTTCCACGGCGCCCGGGCGGTGGCCGCGGCCAAGCCCCGCCGGGCACTCGGGGAGGCCGAGCAGAATGCCTCGCTGGGGTGCGGCAAGAAGGCGTTCCCGCAGATCGAGGACCCGGACCGGGCCGGTTCGGAGCTGGTCAGCCGGCTCTTCGGCGAGTCGACGGCGGCGGTGGACAAGGACGCCCGGGTGGCCGCCGCCACCAAGGCGTGGGGCGACTGCATGACCACGGCCGGCTTCGCCGGGGTGACCCCGGCCGGGCTGGTGGACACCTACCGCCGGACGGCCGCCGCCACCCCCGCTCCGGCGCCGGAGGAGCTGGCCGCGGCCGGGGCGGACGCGGCCTGCACCGGCAGCACCAACCTGGCGGGCATCTGGTTCGACGTGCTGGCCGGCTACCAGAAGCAGCAGATCGCCGCGAACCAGGAGAAGTTGACCGAGTACCAGGCCACGCTCAAGGACTTCTCGGCGAAGATCTCGAAGATCGTCGCCGAGTCCTGACGCGGCGGCGCGGGCGAGCGGGGCACGGGTGACGCCGGAGGGCGGGCCGCCCCGGGGGGAGCGGCCCGCCCTCCGGCGTCACGGTGTCACTTCTCCAGCGGCCCCCGGGCGCGGACGGTCAGCCGGTCGGCGTCCTCGTCGCGCTCGACCACCACGGTGTCCCCGTCGTGCACCTGGCCGGACAGGATCGCCCTGGCCAGCTGGTCGCCGATCGCGGACTGCACCAGGCGCCGCAGCGGCCGGGCGCCGTAGGCGGGGTCGTAGCCGGTGATCGCCAGCCAGTCCCGGGCGGCGGCGGTGACCTCCAGCGTGAGCCGGCGGTCGCGCAGCCGCTCGCCGAGCTTGCTGACCTGGAGGTCGACGATCCGGCTGAGCTCCGCGGTGCCCAGCGGCTCGAAGACCACGATGTCGTCCAGCCGGTTGAGGAACTCCGGCTTGAAGGTGGACCGCACGGTCTCCAGGACGAGCGCCTTCTTGCTCGCCTCCGGGGTGTTCGGGTCGACCAGGTACTGCGAGCCCAGGTTGGAGGTCAGGATCAGGATGGCGTTGCGGAAGTCCACCGTCCGGCCCTGGCCGTCGGTGAGCCGCCCGTCGTCCAGCACCTGGAGCAGCACGTCGAACACCTCGGGGTGGGCCTTCTCCACCTCGTCCAGCAGCACGACGCTGTACGGCCGGCGGCGGACCGCCTCGGTGAGCTGGCCGCCCTCCTCGTAGCCGACGTAGCCGGGCGGGGCGCCGACCAGCCGCGAGACGGAGTGCTTCTCGCCGTACTCGCTCATGTCGATCCGGACCATCGCCCGCTCGTCGTCGAAGAGGAAGTCGGCCAGGGCCTTGGCGAGTTCCGTCTTGCCGACACCGGTCGGGCCGAGGAAGAGGAACGAACCGGTCGGGCGGTCCGGGTCGGCGATGCCCGAGCGGGTGCGGCGCACCGCGTCCGAGACGGCCTGGACGGCCTCGCGCTGGCCGATCAGCCGGCGGCCGAGCTCGTCCTCCATCCGGAGCAGCTTGGCGCTCTCGCCCTCCAGCAGCCGGCCGGCCGGGATGCCCGTCCAGGAGGAGACCACGTCGGCGACGTCGTCCGGGCCGACCTCCTCCTTGACCATCGACTGGCTGGCGTCTTCGTCGGCGGCGCGCTCCTGGGCCTCGATGAGCTCGTGCTCGGCGGCCGGGATCTCTGCGTACATCAGCTTGGACGCACGCTCGAAGTCACCGTCGCGCTGGGCGCGTTCGAGCAGGCCGTGCAGGTCGTCCAGCCGCTCCTTGAGCTCGCCGACCCGGTTGAGGCTCTTCTTCTCCTGCTCCCAGCGCGCGGTCAGCACGCTCAACTGCTCGTTCTTGTCGGCGAGATCGCGGCGCAGCCGGGCCAGGCGGTCGACCGAGGCCGGGTCGGACTCCTTGTCCAGGGCGAGCTCCTCCATCCGCAACCGGTCGACGGAGCGCTGGAGTTCGTCGATCTCCACGGGGGAGGAGTCGATCTCCATCCGGAGCCGGGAGGCGGCCTCGTCGACCAGGTCGATGGCCTTGTCGGGGAGGAACCGCGAGGTGATGTACCGGTTGGAGAGGGTCGCGGCGGCGACCAGGGCGGCGTCCGAGATCTGCACCTTGTGGTGCGCCTCGTACCGGCCCTTGAGGCCGCGCAGGATCGCGATGGAGTCCTCCACCGAGGGCTCGCCGACCAGCACCTGCTGGAAGCGGCGCTCCAGTGCCGGGTCCTTCTCGATCCGCTCGCGGTACTCGTCCAGGGTGGTGGCGCCGACCATCCGCAGCTCGCCGCGGGCCAGCATCGGCTTGAGCATGTTGCCCGCGTCCATCGCGGAGTCGCCGCCGGCGCCCGCGCCGACCATGGTGTGCAGCTCGTCGATGAAGGTGACGACCTGGCCGTCGCTCTGCTTGATGTCGTTCAGGACGGCCTTCAGCCGCTCCTCGAACTCGCCCCGGTACTTGGCGCCGGCGACCATCGCGCTCAGGTCGAGCGAGACCAGCCGCTTGCCGCGCAGCGACACGGGCACGTCGCCCGCGACGATGCGCTGGGCGAGGCCCTCGACGACGGCGGTCTTGCCGACGCCGGGCTCGCCGATCAGCACCGGGTTGTTCTTCGTCCGGCGGGAGAGCACCTGGATGACGCGGCGGATCTCCTGGTCGCGGCCGATCACCGGGTCGAGCTTGCCGTCCCGGGCGGCCTGGGTCAGGTCGCTGCCGTACTTCTCCAGGGCCTTGTAGGTGGCCTCCGGGTCCTGCGAGGTGACCCGGCCGCTGCCGCGGACGTCCTTGAAGGCGGCCAGCAGCGCCTTGGCGGTGGCGCCGTGCCCGGCGAGCAGGTCGGCGACGGAGCCGCCCTCGGCGGCCAGGCCGACGAGCAGGTGCTCGGTGGAGAGGTACTGGTCGTCCAGGTCGTCGGCGCGCTTGCCGGCCTCGGTCAGCACGGCGAGGGTGTCGCGGGCCAGCTGCGGCGCGGCGACGGTCGAACCGCTGGCGGTGGGCAGCGCCGCCAGCTGGCGGCGGGCCTCTGCGGTGACCTGGCCGGCGTCCGCGCCGACGGCCTCCAGCAGGGGCTTCGCGATCCCCTCGGGCTGTTCCAGCAGGGCGAGCAGGATGTGCACCGGCTTGACGTCCGGGTTCCCCGCTGCGCCCGCCTGCCGGATAGCGGCGGACAGGGCGTCCTGCGTCTTGGTGGTGAACTTGCTGGCATCCACTGCTGGGTCGTCCTCCTGCGTCTCGGCGGTATCTACGTGCTTGATACAGCATGCACTAAGTTGAGTCTATTCCACTCAACTTTCGAGACTTCCGGATGAACGGCGGAAGGCGGGTCGTGGCGGGCCGCCCCAGGCGGGTCCGGTGCACCGGTTCAGCCCGTCCGCCGGGTCAGCCCGAGCAGCTCCCGGGCCGGGCCGGACGGCCGCTGCCCGGCCGGCCAGACCGCGCGCAGCGGGCGCCGCAGGTCCAGTCCCTCGGCCAGCGGTACCGCGACCAGCCGCCGGGTCGCCAGCTCCTCGACCACGGCCAGCTCGCTGAGGCAGACCGGGCCGGCGCCGGTCATCGCCGCCGCCTTCAGCGCCGTCGAGGAGGCCAGCTCCATCAGCGGGCGGGCCGCGCCGCCGTACGGCTCCAGCGCCATCTCCAGCACCTCACGGGTGCCCGAGCCCGGCTCGCGGAGCACCAGCGCCGCCCTGGCCAGCTCCGGGCCGGTCAGCGGGGTCCGGCGGCGGGCCCACGGGTGGTCGGGGGCGACCACGACGACCAGCCGGTCGGCGGCCACCACCGTGCTGGACAGCCCGGCGGCGGTGGTCGGGCCCTCGATGAAGCCGAGGTCCGCGTCGCCCGCCAGCACGTGCCCGGCGACGTCCGCCGAGTTCGCCGTCCGCAGCGTCACCGAGGTCCGGGGGCTGGCCTCGTGCAGGGCCAGCAGCCAGCCCGGCATCAGGTACTCGGCGACGGTCAGGCTCGCCACCACCCGCAGCCGGGCGTCCCGGTGCTCGCGCAGGGCGTCGATCCCGGCGTCCAGCGCCTGGGCCGCCTCGACCACGTTCCTGGCCCACTCGACGACCAGCCGGCCCGCCTCGGTCGGCTTGGAGCCGCGCGGCGAGCGGTCCAGCAGGGCCACCCCGATCTGCCGCTCCATGCCCTTGATCCGGGCGCTCGCGGTGGGCTGGCTGACGCCCAGTTCGGCCGCCGCCCGCCCGACGCTGCCGAGCCGCGCGACCGCGAGCAGCAGCTCAAGCGCGCCGAGCTCGGGGACGTGCGGGGAGAGAGGCATAGGGCCAGGCTATGCGCTCATAGAGCCGCGGGTGCTACCGGCTCCGCCGCGCCCCCGGCACGGTGGACCCATGGCCACCCTCACCGTCGCCCGCCCGTCGGCCGGCCACCGCCCGTCATCCCGTCGCCGGCTCGACCTCGCGGGGCTCGGCCCCAACTGGTACGCCGCCGTGATGGGCACCGCCATCGTGGCCAACGGCGCCGCCGCGCTGCCCGTCCGGCTGCCCGGGCTGATCGCGTTCGGTGAGCTGGTCTGGGCGCTGTCGGCCGCCGTCCTGGCTGTGCTCATCTGCGCGCGGGCCGTCCACCTCGTCCGCCACCGGGCCGCCGCCCGCGCGCAACTGCTCGACGACCCCGCCACCGCGGTCTTCTACGGCTGCCCGCCGATGGCCCTGATCGCGGTCGGCCAGGCCACCCTGGTGGCCGGCTCACGGCTGACCGGCACCGGGCCCGCCGTCGCCGTCGACGCCGTGCTGTGGTCGGCGGGCACGCTCTACGGGCTGGCCGTCGCGGCCGGCATCCCGTACCTGCTGGCCACCCGGCACCGCGCCGCCGCCCGGCGGGCCAACCCGACCTGGCTGCTGCCGATGGTGGTGCCGGTGGTCGCCTCCGCCGCCGGCCCGTCCCTCCTCCCGCACCTGCCGGAGGGCGGTTGGCGGACGGCGATGCTGCACGCCTGCTGCGCCCTGCTCGGGGCCGGCCTGCTGGGCACCCTCGCGATGCTGCCGGTCGTGCTGGCCGGGCTGCTGCACGGCGGCCTGCCGGTGCCGGCGCTGACCCCGTCGCTGTTCCTGGTGCTGGGCCCGCTCGGCCAGTCCGTCACCGCGACCGGCCAGCTCGCCGACGCCGCCCGCCCGGTCGCCCCCGGGCTCGCGCCGACGGCGCTGGCGCTGTCCGAGCTGTACGGCGTGATGGTGATGGGCACGGCGGTGCTGTGGCTGCTGGTGGCCGCGGCGGCGAACCTGCGCGCCTGGCGGGCCGGGATGCCGTTCGCGATGACCTGGTGGGCCTTCACCTTCCCGGTCGGGACGTGCGTCACCGGCGCCGCCGGCCTCGCCCGGCACACCGGCTCGGCGGGCTTCACCGCGCTGGCGGCGGCGCTGTTCACGCTGCTGCTCGCGGCCTGGGCGGTCGCCGCCGTCCGTACGGTGAGCGGGCTGGCCGGCGGGCGGTTGCTGCGGGCCTGAAGGGTCGGCCGGGCCCGGGGGTGGCCGGGCCCGGGGCTCAGTTGTCGAAGTCGGTGCTCCGGCTGACGGACTCCCAGGCCAGCGCCTCGCCGCGGGCGGTCTCCAGGTTGCCGAGGATCGCGTCGGTGGCGTCGTTGCCCAGTGCCAGCCGCAGTGGTGTCCGCTCGTCGTCCAGGGCGGCCAGGATCGCGGCAGCGGCCTTCACCGGGTCGCCGGGCTGCTTGCCGTCGCTGCTCGACAGGATCTCGCGGACGGGGCCGGCCGTCGCCGCGTACGCGTCGATCGCGGCGGACTGCTGGAGCGCGCCGCCGCCCGCGAAGCCCGTCCGGAACGAGCCCGGCTCGACGATCAGCACCTTCACCCCGAACGGGGCGACCTCCAGCGCCAGCGCCTCGGACAGGCCCTCCAGGGCGAACTTGGTGGCCGAGTACGCGCCCACACCGGCGAACGAGAAACGGCCGCCCATGCTGCTCAGCTGCACGACGGCGCCGGAGCCCCGCTCGCGCATCTGCGGCAGGACGGCCCGGGTGAGGGCGGCGGGGCCGAAGAAGTGCAGGTCCATCAGGTCGCGCAGCTCGCCGTCGGTGGTCTCCTCGACGGCGCCGACCAGGCCGCGCCCGGCGTTGTTGACCAGCACGTCGATCCGCCCGTGCTGCGCCAGCACCTCGCCGACCACGGCGGCGGCCCGCGCGGAGTCCGTGACGTCCAGCGCCACCGGGACGACCCGGCCGGGGTGGGCGGTGGCCAGGTCCTTGAGCACCTCGGGCCGGCGGACGGCCGCGACCACGGTGTCGCCGGCGGCGACGGCGGCCTCGGTTATCGCCAGGCCGAAGCCGGAGGAGGCGCCGGTGATCAGCCAGACCCGGCCGCCCGATGTGTCGCCATTGATGTGAGATGTCGTCATGTCAAGCTCCAAGGACAATAGTTGGAGCATTCATTGAGCCAGCTGCGGTGGGTTTCCGTCCAGCTCCGACGACGTGTGCGGGTGCGAGCGCGGGTGCGGGCGGGCTCCGGGCCCACGGCCCCCGGGCGGGGGCCGCAGTACCCGGAGCGCCCGGTGCGGGCCGTCAGGCCTTGACGGCGATCGCCGCGTAGCCGGCGGCGTCCTCGCGGCTGGTCTCACGGTCGGCGGCGACCGCCTCCTCGCCGTCCAGGTACCACTCGTTCACCGAGACCACGCCGGGGCCGACCGGCGTCCAGCCCTGGCCGGTGACGAAGCGCTCGATCTCGTCGTGGGTGCGCGAGGCGAGGTCCACCCGCAGGTCGTTGTAGAGGCGGTCGACGGCCGCGCGGACCTCCGGCGAGACGAAGTCGGGGCTGGAGTGGGTGAGGATCAGCACGCTGCCGGCCGGCAGGGCCTGCTTGTAGCGGTCGAGCAGCGCGTACGGGTCGGCGCTGTCCAGGATGAAGTGCAGCAGTGCGCCGGCGATCAGCGCGACCGGCTGGGAGAGGTCGAGCAGCTCCTTGGTCTCCGGCGCGTCGAGAACGGCCTCCGGCTCGCGGAAGTCGGCCTGCAGGAAGGCCGTCCGGCCGTCCTGGTCGGCGCCCAGCAGGCGGCGGGCGTGCGCGAACACGATCGGGTCGTTGTCGGTGTAGACCACGCGGGCGTCCGGCGAGATCTGCTGAGCGACCTGGTGGGTGGCGTTCGCAGAGGGGAGGCCGGCGCCGAGGTCGAGGAACTGGCGGATGCCGAGGCCGGCGGCGTGCTGCACGGCGCGCACGAGGAAGCGGCGGTTGGCACGGGCGCCGATGGGGCCGCCCGGCAGCATCGTGACGATCTGGTCGGCGACGGCGCGGTCGGCGGGGAAGTTGTCCTCGCCGCCCAGGAAGTAGTCGTAGATCCGGGCCGAGTGCGGTATCTCGGTGCGGAGTTCGTCGGCCTCGGCGGGGGCGATGACAGAGTTGGACATGGCTGCTGATTCCTAACATTTCGTAGGTCGCAGGCTCCGTCGACGAAGGCCTGCGTTGCGCGGTGGAAGGGTGGAAGGGTGGAGGGGACGGCGCGGCGGAGCGCCACGGAGGGGGCGGCGGGGGCGGCCCGCTCCGCGGCGCTCGGACTCTGCTGCGCGCGGACACGAGAAAGCCGCCCTCCGACAGGAGGACGGCGCAGGATTCCGGCGGACCGGAGGAGGGGTGACGGGCGCCCCGGGTGCCTGGGTGGCGACACCACGGCCGGGGCACACGGCGGCCCGGAAGAAGTGTGACACGAGGGAAGGGGCGCGTCAACGGGCCCTTGAGACAGGAGAGTTGACGTTGTGTCAGTTCTTCGGGAGGCCGGTGCCGGCAGAGGTCAGCTGCTGCTCCCTGGCGGCGTCGGCAGGAGTCGCCGACGGCGCTGCGGCCGGCTCCGGGGACGGGACCGGCGACGGTGTCGCGGTGCCGCGCGGCTTGCTCCACCGCTTCATGGCCGGGGCCTCGACGCAGACGTGCAGCACCTGGGCGAGCGTCAGGATGACGGCGAAGGCGAGCAGGCACAGCGCGAGGCCCGTGGCGGTGGAGTAGGGCTGGTGGGCGCCCAGGAGCCGGGTGCCGCCGACGAGCACGACGGCCTGCATCAGGTAGAAGGCGAAGGACAGTTCGCCCAGCCGGACCATCACACGCCCCCGCAGCGGTGAGGGACGGCCCTGGAGGTCGGCGACCGCGACGGCCGGGACCACCAGGGCGAGCGGGACGACGCAGGCGGCGGTGAGCCCGTAGAGGTACGGGACGTTGAGTGCGACCACGTAGCCGGCCGCGAAGAGCCCGAGGGCGTGGTGCATCCGAAGGCCGATCCACCGGTCGTTGAGCACGATGAGCGCCAGCAGCATCCCGATCGCGAACTCCAGCAGGCGCACCGGCGGCAGCTGGTAGACGAACCAGTTCTGCACCGGGCTGGCCGGCCAGCCCGGGATCCGCGGGCTGTCCGTCAGCACGGCGTACGCGAACGCCGGAACGGCCACGACCAGGGCGACCAGGGCGGCCACCCAGCCCCAGAGGTGCGCCGGGTTGATCTTCCTGGTCCAGCGGTGCAGCAGCGGGAAGGACAGGTAGAAGACGAGTTCGCAGGCCAGCGACCAGCTCGGCGCGTTGACGCTGAAGGAGACGGACGGGTCCGAGAACCAGGCCTGCACCAGGAAGAGGTTGGGGAGCCACTGCCGCGAGGTGGCGGTCGCGCCCGCGAAGAGCGCCATCGACAGGGCGAAGGTGACCAGGTGGTTGGGGTACAGCTTCACCAGGCGCCGCCGCATGAAGCGCCGGGGCGTGTCGCCGGGGCGGGCGGACCAGGTCAGGATGAAGCCGCTCAGGATGAAGAAGAACGAGACCCCGACCCCGCCCGCGCTGCCGAACAGCCACCCCGCGCGCTTCGCGCCGCTGCCGGTGAACGGCGACAGCTGCGGGCTGGTGACGTGGTACAGGAACACTGCCATGGCGGCGAAAAAGCGTAGTCCGGTGAGGGACGGGAGGCCCGTCAGCCGGGCGCGGCGGGCCTCTCTGTCCAGATCGGGCGTGGTGGGAGTCATCAGCGGTCTCCTTGCTTCTCTGCGCGCGCACCTGAAGCGGGCGCTCTGGGTGTGTGGGGCGGTACGACCTCGTGGTCGGCGAAGGGGAGGGTCGTCGCCCGGGGGCGACTGATGCGGCGGAGCGGTGGCGCGGCCGTGGCCTCGGGGCAGTGGGGTGCCACGAGGCGGTGGGGGGCTGCCGTGCCGGGGCGGTCGGAGGCCGGCTGTACGGCCGGGGACCTGCCCGGGGGGGTCGCGGGCCGCCACCGCCGCCCGGCCGGCGAAGGACGGGGGCGCGCGAAGGCGGGGGTTGCGCGAAGTGGGCTGTGCACGTTGCGCGTTGGCGCAGGGCGGGCCGGGATCCGGCTCCGCGGCGGGGGCATGGAACGGCCGCCACGGAGAGCGTGACAGGGTCCGATCCCGGCCGTCAACAGGTTCCGCGGTGTTCCTGTGGCGGAAGTCACCTCCCGGGCTCCGGCCGGGCCGTGCGGGCCACCCGTCCCGGATTGGCCCTGGACCGGCCCGTCCGCCGTTCCGAGACTGGGCGGCATGACCTCATCCCCCCGGGCGTGGCACGCCGAGAGCAAGGCCGTCCACCCGCCCGTCGCCGACGTCACCGGCAGTCGCCCGCTCGGCGTGCCGATCCACCAGGGCCACGTGTTCTCCTTCGACGACCCGGACGACCTGGCCGCGGCCTTCGCCGGGCCCGGCGCCGCGTTCGCGTACGGCCGGCTGGGCAACCCCACCGTCCGGACCCTGGAGCACGCGATCGCCGAACTGGAGGGCGGAGCAGGCGCGTTGGCCACCGCCTCGGGCATGGGCGCGATCAACACCGTGCTGTTCGCGCTGCTGCGCTCCGGCGACCACGTGATCGCGCAACGCAGCCTGTACGGCGGCACCATGACGGTGCTGGGCGATCTCGCCGAGCGCTGGGGCGTCGAGGTGACGTACGTCGGCGGCGACAGCGCGGACGAGGTCCGGGCGGCGCTGCGGCCGAACACCCGGCTGCTCTACCTGGAGACGATCTCCAACCCGACCACCCGGGTGGCCGACCTGCCCGCGCTGCTGGCCGCCGTCCGGTACGCCGGGGTGGTCAGCGTCGTCGACAACACCTTCGCCACCCCGTTGCTCTGCCGGCCGCTCGACCACGGCGCCGACATCGTCGTCCACTCGGCCACCAAGTACCTCGGCGGGCACGGCGACGTGCTGGCCGGCGTGGTGGTCTTCGCCTCCGCCGAGCTCCAGCACACCGTCTGGGAGCACGCGTCCGAGCTCGGTGCCAACGTCGACCCCTTCACCGCCTGGCTCACCCTGCGCGGCCTGCAGACCCTCGCCCTGCGGGTCCGCCGGCACTGTGACAACGCGCTCGTCCTGGCCACCCGGCTGGCCGGGCACCCGGCGGTCGCGGCCGTGCACTACCCGGGCCTGCCGGAGCACCCCGACCACGAGCTCGCCGGCCGGCTGCTGACCGGGGGGCACGGCGGCGTCCTCGCCTTCGACCTGGCCGGCGGCCGGGAGGCCGGGCACGCCTTCGCCGGCGCCGTCCGGCTGGCCGCCCTCGCCCCCTCGCTCGGCGGCGTGCACACGCTGGTGCTGCACCCGGCGAGCACCTCCCACCGCCGGCTCACGGACGAGCAGCTGCACGCGGCGGGCATCGGCGCCGGGACGATCCGCGTCTCGGCCGGCATCGAGCACCCCGACGACCTGTGGGCCGACCTCGAACAGGCCCTCGGCAGGGCCGGCTGACCTGGCCGCTCCCGCCGCCCGCCGGGGGCCACGGCCTCCGGCAAGCGGCGGGCCCGCCCCGCAAATAGGATGGGCGTGGAAATTTCGCCCACCATCTCCAGCCCCAAGGATTTCCTCCAGCCCCAAGGACTTCGACCGGGCCCGGCCCCTCGGTCCGGGGCGGCCGCGGCACCCGGCTGTCCGGCCGGACCGGCGCACCTGCGGGGTGCGGGCCGGCTGCGCACCGTCGGGCAGCGGCCCGTACCTCGCCGTACCTCGGAGGGTCGATGACCCGACGCCGCCCCATCCGGCCCGCGAGCGCCGACGACCTGCTCACCGAGCTCGGGCGGCTCACCGCCCAGGCCCTGGAGCGGGCCGAGCTGCAGCAGGCCCGGGTGGAGCTGGCCGAGGCGCTGCAACGGGAGCTCCTCCCCGCCGCGCTGCCCGAGCTGCCCGGGCTGCGGACCGCGGCCCGGTACGCGCCCGCCAGGCACGGCCTGGCCATCGGTGGCGACTGGTACGACGGGTTCCGGCTGCCGGACGGCGCTCTCGGGTTCTCGATCGGCGACGTCCAGGGGCACGACGTGGAGGCGGCCGCCTTCATGGGCCAGGTGCGGGTCGGGCTGCGGGCCGTCGCCGCGGCCGCCGCCGACCCGGGCGAGGTGCTGAGCCGGGCGAACGACCTCCTGCTGTCGATGGACTGCACGCTGTTCGCGACCTGCACGTTCCTCCGGTTCGACCCGGTCACCCGGGAGCTCGCCGCCGCCCGGGCCGGTCACGTCCCGGCCGTCTGGGCCACCGCCGACGGCCGCGCGGGGACGGCCGAGCATGCGGGCGGCCTGCCGCTGGGCATCCTCCCCGGCGAGGTGTACCCGGTGTCGCGTCGCCCGCTGCCGGTGGCGGGCGCGTTCGTGCTGCTGACGGACGGCGTGGTCGAGGGGCCGTCCTTCCCGATCGAGGCCGGGCTGGAGCGGGTGACCGAGGTGGTCCGTGCCGGTGTGCTCGCCGGGGCGTGCGCCGACCCCGGCGCGCTGGCCACCGAGGTGATCAAGGTCGCCGACCTCACCGGGCACACCGACGACGCCGCCGTCCTGGTGCTCTGCCACGACGCCGCACCGGCCGACGGCCCGGCGCGGCCCGGCGCGGGAGGCGCGGGAGGTACGGGAGGGGTGGGCGACGGGTGACACGGGATCCCCGCCGAGCGTGTCACGACGGGCACCGGGGGAGAGGGATGTCTGATGGCTGTTGTGGTGCGAGACGAGAACATCCGGCGTTTCACTGCGGCAGGCCTTCGGATCCTCGGCGTCGCAGTCGCCTATTTCGCGGCCGGCCGGATCGGACTGCTGCAACAGGTGGCGGTCGGGGGAGTGAAGGTCACCCCCCTCTGGCCGGCCACCGGCATCGCCCTGACCTGCCTGGTGCTGCTGGGGCTGCGGGTCTGGCCGGGTATCGCGCTCGGCACCTTCCTCGTCATCGCGACGATCGGCCCGCTCACCGTCGCCTCCGTCGCCATCGCCGCCGGGAACACGCTGGCGCCGGTGTGCGCCGCCGTGCTGCTCGCGCGGGCCGGTTTCCGGCCCGCGGTGGACCGGCTGCGGGACGGTGTCGCGCTGGTGTTCCTCGGAGCCCTGGCCGGGATGCTGATCAGCGCGACCGTGGGCGCCACCGCGCTCGTGCTGGGCGGCTCGCTCCCGGCGGATCACTTCTGGGGCACCTGGGCGGTCTGGTGGACGGGTGACGCGATGGGCGTACTCGTGATCACGCCCCTGCTGCTGGCCGCCCGCACCCTGCGCCGGCCCCGCGACGTGCCGCCCTACCGGTGGGCGGAGCCGGTCGTCCTGCTGGCCGCCGTCGCCGGGGTGACCCTCCTCGGCACCAGGAGCACGCTGCACCTGCTGTTCCTGGTGTTCCCGCTGCTCATGTGGGCCGCCATGCGCTTCCAACTGCCCGGCGCGGCGCCGTGCGTGCTGGTGGTGTCGGTGCTCTCGGTCGCGGCCGCGCGTGAGCAGGTCGGGCCGTTCGCCGACCACGGACTCTTCGCGATCATGGTCACCCTGCAGGCCCTCAACGGGGCGGCGGCGCTCACCGCACTGCTGCTGTCGGCGGTCATCGCCGAGCGCGAGAGCACCTACCTGAAGATCGAACAGGCCTGCATCGCGCTGGCCGAGGTGGTCGCCCGCCTCGCCCCGGGCACCCCCGCTCCCGGCCGGCCGCCGGCCGACGAGGACCGGCCCCGCTCCGGCCCCGGCCGACCGGAATGACGGTGGCCCGCGCCCCGGGCCGCCCGGCCGCTCCGGCCGGCGGCCGGATAGCCTGACGCGTCACACGGCACGTCAGCGGTCCGATCGGGGGAAGTACGGGGATGGCCACGGCCTGGTCGGAGCTGCTGGGCGAGGTCGCCCGTACGGGGCGCAGGCTGCGCCGTGAGGAACTGGACGCGCTCCGGGCCCGTGGCGAGGAGGCCGCCGCCGACGGCGTCCCGCTGGCGGCGCTGATCGACACGCACCTGGCGGCGACCGCCACCGCCTGGGAGGGCCGCACGCTCGACGCCCCCTCGCTGCTCGCCCTGCGGGTCGCGGTGGCCGCCCTCGGCGAGGGCCACGGCCGGGCGGGCCTCCAGCGACTGCAACGCGAGGAGACCGGCCGCCGGGAGTTCCTCGCGGACCTGCTGAGCAACCGCAGCGACCTCGGGCGGCTCGCCGAACACGCCGCCCGGTTCGGGCTGAACCTGGCCCGCTCGCACGTCGTCGCGGTCGCCGAGGGCGACGGGTACGACGCCGAGGACCCGGTGGTGCGCCGGGTGGAGCGCCAGCTCGTCGGCCGCTTCGGCGAGTACGACGTCCTGCTGGCGGTGAAGCACGGCCGGCTGGTCTGCATCGCCCCGGACGGCGACCCGCGCCCCGACGCCCCGCCGGCCGAGGCCGTGATCGCCTGGTTCGCCGCCGTGACGACCGGGCGCCGGGTGGCCGTCGGCCGCGCGCACAGCGGCCCCGGCGGGGTGGTGCGCTCGTACGAGGAGGCCAGGACCGCACTGGAGCAGGCCGCCCGGCTGCGCCTGCCCGGCGCCCTGCTGCGGGCCGCCGACCTGCTGGTGCTGCCGGTCCTGCTGCGCGACCGGGCCGCGATGGCGGACCTGGTCACCAGCGTGCTCGGCCCGCTGGCGGCGGCGCGCGGGGGAGCCCGTCCGCTGCTCGACACGCTGGCCGCGTACGCCGAGGCCCGGTACGTGGCGGCGGAGGCCGCCCGGCGGCTCGACCTGAGCGTCCGGGCGCTGTCCTACCGCCTGGAGCGGATCGCCCAGCTGACCGGCTTCGACCCGGACGAGGCGCTCCAGCGCTACACCCTGGAGACGGCCGCCCTCGGCGCCCGGCTGCTGGACTGGCCCGACCAGCCGCTCTAGGACTCCTTCTCAGGCCTCCTTCTCAGGCCTCCTTCTCAGGTTCGGTACCCGGCGGTCAGCACCGCCCAGCGTTCGGCCTGCTCGGGGGTGGTCCGGCCGCGCAGGGCGGCGAGCTTCAGCAGGTTGGCCTCGGCGGCGCCGCCGAGGGTCTGCGCCTCGGCACGGTAGTGGTCGTCGACCACCGCCTCCAGCTCCTCGTCGTCCAGTACGGGCAGCACCCGCTGGGCGATCTTCGCCATGTTCCGGTACGAGCCCTGGAGCAGGAACGGCGGCTCCGTCCTGGTCGCCCCGTCCTGTGCGGCGGAGGCGATGTACGCGCGGTTGACGGCCAGTACGGTCTCCCGGACGCGCAGCAGCCGGGCCAGTACGGCGAGGATCCGGCCGAGGTCCTGGTAGGCGTGCTCCAGCTGGTCGGCGCTCGCGGCCGGATCGCCGGCCGCCAGCCGGACGAGACGGCGCAGCTCGGCCGGTTCGGCGCCGGCGAGCGGGGCGAGCACCGGGTTCGCGGTGAGCGCGTTCTCCAGGAAGCTGAGTGCGAAGACGTCCTCGCGGCCGGTCAGCACCTCGCCGAGGTTCCACACGTCGGCCCGGTTGGCGAGCATGTCGGGCAGCCGGAACCGCTGCCCGGACTCGGTGTACGGGTTGGCCGCCATGCAGACCGCGAAGCGGCGTCCGCGCAGGTCGAAGCTGCGGGCCCGGCCGTCGGAGACCGCCTCGATCCGGCGCTGGGCGTCGCAGAGCGGGATGAACTTCTGCAGCAGCTCCGGCGAGGTGTGCTGGATGTCGTCCAGGTACAGCAGGACGTTGCTGCCCGCCTCCAGTGCGAAGACGATCTTCTCGACCTCGCGGCGGGCGGCGGCGTCCGGTGCCCGGTCCGGGTCCAGCGAGGTGGTGCCGTGCCCGAGCGCCGGGCCGTCGACCCGCACCATCACCAGGCCGAGCCGGTCGGCGACGTACTCCATCAGCGTCGTCTTGCCGTAGCCGGGCGGGGAGATCAGCAGCAGCAGCCCGCTGCGGTCGGGCGTGGCCTGCTCGGCCGAGCCGAGCTGCTTGGCCAGGTTGTCGCCGATCAGCGGCAGGTACACCTGGTCGATCAGCTGGTTGCGGACGAAGCCCGTCAGCGGCCTGGCCCGGTAGTCGTCCAGCCGCAGCCGGGTGCGCTCGGCGCTCAGCAGCTCGGCCCGCTGCCGCTGGTACGCCCGGTGGGCCGGTGCCCGCTCGTCCCTGAACCAGGCGGCCAGTGCAGGAAGTTCGTCGATCCGTACGGTGAGGCGGCGGTCGGCGATCCGGGGGTGGGTGCCGTACAGCCCGTCCACGGTGGTGGCGAGCGGGGCCGCGCAGTCGTAGCGGGGCAGCGTGTCGGCGCACAGCAGGGCGACCGCCTCGGCCAGCTCGGGGGCGCCGTCGGCCGCCGCCTCGGGGCCCGCGGTGGCGGCGAAGGCGCCCAGCCAGGCGGTGGCGAGCTGGTGCCGGGCCGCGAGGTCGCCGTCGAGCGCGCGCAGATCGTCGGTCAACTGCGGGCCGCCCACCGCGCGGTGGAACTTCTCCACGAGGGTGCGGGCGCCGGAGCCGGTGACGAACCCGCCGGGCCCGGCCAGCTCCTCGACCAGGTACCCGCCGGCTGCCCGCGCCGCCGGAACGCCCGTGCGGTTGGCGAACTTCTCGATCCGGGCCGAGAGTTCGGCGGCCAGCTCACCGACGGCCGGAGTACCGCCGAAGGTGCTGCGGGCGAGCACCAGCGACCTGGCCCGGCGCTGCCAGCCGGCCCGGGCCGCCTCATCGGTGCCGTACGCCCAGAACAGCTGCGCCGCCGCCCGCGCCCCGGCCGGGAAGCGCAACAGTCC
>FTKL01546132.1_pt1 | contig 29575 bp, 31 predicted proteins | sample 2434061 | NCBI WGS metagenome assembly FTKL01 (sample SAMEA3914816, study PRJEB12502) | metagenome | biome: forest; material: soil | place: USA | collected 2011-09-16 | depth 0.3 m
GAGGAATTTCGTGATGGATATTAAGACTAGAGATAATATCGAGAATTTGGCGTTTACTATAGAGGTCGTAGAACTCAGGCTTTGGAGTAACTATCTTGTGGTAGAGTGTGTTGCGATACTTCTTACCCTTGCTGACTAAGTTCTCAAGCACAATAAGATTGTTTGACGTATTCGCCACATACGTCCTGCCATTCTGCTCATGCAGCTGCAGCTCAAGTTTGCCCTGTTTAGCGGCGTCTATCCAGTTATGGACCGTCTTTAACGAGACATGGTAGTCGTTGGTGAGTTGGGAATGTTTGAAATAAATCATGCTACGATCCAATATTCTGAAAATTATATTTGTATGTTACATCATTTTTGTGTAACATGAAAGTAGAGTAAGCGCTTACTCTCCTGCATATAACTATTCACAAGTAACCAGAGTACCATTGTGATGGTCAAAATTCAAGCCAATACTTAAGAAGCTTAGATGATAAGTAACTATTGGTCTACGCTTCAAAATATGAAGAAAGGGTAACCGCGCTATGTCCAAAAGACAAAACCTTAAAGACCAGAATTCAAATCTAGGCTCGATGATTGCTGAGGCAAAGATAAAGCCTCGGATGCATCCGTCATTTCTGCTGGGAACATTTAGTAACGAAAATCCGCCAACTGGCTTCTCTATTGCTATCCACCCAGACCCAAAGCCAGCCGACTCAGTAATTACTCGTGTAGCACGAACTGGCTCGGATGATCAGTATAAACTTATCCTTCATGTCACCAACAATGGTGAAAAGACTGTCGGCGTAGAAGTTCACCACCTTCGTCACCGCCAAGTCTAGGCAATGTGTCGTTTCAGCGTGTTGCCGAGCTTCATAAGAAGTAGGCTTGTGGCAAGCAGCGCCGCCAAGATGCCGACACTATAGACTGCCACTCCCCCGTACCCGCCTGCATGCGCGGGGTCCAGGAATGGGTATGGGTACCAGTTCACAATAGGCCCACGTATCAGTGCGTAGGCAAGATACAGTGCTGGGAAGAAGAGCCAGGGCAGGATTCGCTTAACAGTAAGTATCGAGCGCTGTGGCTGGTAGAGCCAGTCCAGCACGACGACGATCGGCATAATGTAGTGCAGCTGCGCATTGACCCATGACAGCGACAGGTCGACTTCTATACCGGACAGGAGCGTTGCATACACGATGCCAGTGACAGCCATATAGAGGACTGACGCGCCACGCAGGACATCCTCGGCCGGGCTGGGCTTGCGGCCCACCGCCAAATAGAATGCACTTATCACAAATACAGCGGCCACGAACACGTTGCTCAGAATCGTGAAGTAGCTAAAGAAATTGATAATACTAAAGCTGAGCGCGTACTGACTGCTATACAGCAGCTGGGTCACAATGGCCGCAATGGTCAGTGCGGCGAAGAAGAGTCGCGCCCCTATGAGGAACAGGCGTTTATTCATAAGCATATTCTAGCTTAGTTGGCGCGTTGGCGCCATGACAACTAGGCTTCTTTCCAGGCGATCTTCTCGGTGGACAGCAGGGTTCGCTTGCTGTCGAGGCCGCCAGCATATCCGCCGAGCTTTTGGTCGGATGTGAGTACTCGGTGGCACGGCACAGCTATACACAGCGGATTGCTGCCCACGGCTGTTCCGACGGCGCGTACTGCCTTCGGCCTGTCGATGGTCGCAGCGATGGCCTGGTAGCTGGTGTGCGCACCGTATGGGATCTTCTGCAGCTCATTCCAGACACTTTGTTGGAACGGTGTGCCCTCAAACTTAATGGCGAAGTCAAACTTCTGGCGCTTGCCGGCAAAGTACTCGTCCAGTTGAGCGATCACGCCGCTAAAGAAGGCTTTGCTCTCTATCCAACCCAGGCTTACCTTGGGCGCACGAGGGAAAACCGTCCAGTGCATGCCGGTGATTGCTTCACCATCACTCGTGAGAAGCATCTCACCGGCAGGGGTATTCAAAATCGTGTAGTAGATCATCCCCTCCAGGATAGCACGGGCTGGCTAGGCTACTCGACTGTTACGCTCGCGAGGTTAGCTTTTGCGCCCTTGAGGATGGCGTACGTGACTTTATCCATCTTGGCACCCTCAAAGTTCGCGCCCTTTACGGCTGAGTAGTGGAAGTTGATGTCGCGGAGGGTTACGCCCTTGAATGATGTACCCTTCAGCGATGTGCCGTCAAAGACAACGCCTTGAAGCGTCAACCCATCAAACGATACACCACCAAGGTCGCAACGGCTGAAGTTGGTTCGCACTAATGTCGCGTCCGCAAAACTTGCGTCGTGAAGCGAGCAGGACTTGAGGTTTGCGTCGGTGAGGTCTGCACCATCGAACCGAACGTGCTGCAAATCACAGCTGCTCAGGGTAGCTTTGACCAAGGTAGCGTCCACGAATGAAGCATCCTTAAGCGCAGCAGATTTGAAGTTTGCGCCAGTAAGGTTGGCTTTGTCGAAGTTTGTGCCCATAAGCGCGCTGCTTGTGAAGTCTTCACCCGTCAGGTCGGTGCCAGCCAGGTCGACGCCGACGAGCGACGCATAGCGAAGTCGCGACTTCTTGCTAGAGCTGCCAATACCCATGTCGCTCAGGACGGTCTTAACAATGCTTTCTTTCTCGGGCTTAGCCGACTGCTCAGTTGCGTGCGGGACTTGCTCCATGATTTCGGCAACATCGCCAAATGAGTCGATAGTCGTCTGGTAAGCTTCCTCGTCGCTCTTGCCTTGGGCCTTCAGGTCGGCGTACTTTTCCTGCAGGTTTGCCAGGAGTTCTTGCTTTACTTCGTCTCGAGCCGGAAAGCTACCGTATGGTGCAAATGCCTTATCGAGAAATTCTTGTAGTTTCTTTTCCATAATATTCCTTTTCTTATACGAGTTGATCCAGGATGCGCTTGGCGTGATCCCAGCTTTGCTTATTTGCTTCATACAGTTCACGGCCAGTGCCAGTGATACGGTAATACTTACGGCGACCGCCCTGCGACTCATCACCCCAATACGAGACGATATGGCCGTCGTTCTCCAGGCGCTTGACGCTCGAGTACATCGTGGCTTCCTTCAGTTCGTACTGATGGCCCGAGTTCTCATAGACAAGCTTGGTGATCTCATATCCGTACTTGTCCCCATCGCTCAGAAGCTTGAGGATCATCGTATCGGTATGACCACGCAGGAGGTCTGATGACATTTTCTTTTCGTTCATGATTACATCATATGGCACATTACTATGTCTGTCAAGGTAATATGTTAAGTATAGCTTAGCAATGAGATGCTCAACTCTGTTACTATGGTCGTAGAACTTCATGAAGACGAACAAAAAACCATTGCCGCATAAGAAAAAAGCGATCGTCATTGCCCTCGTTATACTGGTCACATTAGTGGTGATATGGATATTCGGGTGGGCATCGTCCTGGCGCCGCATGACTGTGGCCAGAGAAAATGTCTACTATTGCGGCACCGACAATCCGCAGCAGACCCTCGACCTCTACCGGCCACACGGCCACGACCAAGAGGCGCTCCCGCTCCTCGTCTATATTCATGGTGGCGGCTGGCGTGGCGGCACAAAGCAAAATGGCATGATCGACAGCTATGGACCGCTCTTCCTGAAACACACAATGGCCGTGGCTTCGCTAAGTTATCGTCTCAACCCCGCGCACCCCTACTCGGGTCAAAACGACGACATCGCCTGCGCGCTCAACTACCTGGACAGGAACGCAAACAAGCTTCACATCGACCCTTCCAAGATGATCTTCTTTGGCGAGAGCGCCGGTGGCCAGCTCGCGTCGTTTGCCGCGCTGAACGTGCCGTATAAAGATTATGACTATGATGCGCCTATCGGTGTTATCGATTTCTACGGAGTGACCGATTTCTCGACCATCCTGACCGGCAAGCACCCCGACTACAACGCCAGGCGCTACCTTGGCCGCGACTACCTGCAGGTCGCCCCCGTAGCCAGTCCGATCAGCTACGTCAGCACGCATGCACCACGCTTCCTTATCGTCCACGGCAAGATCGACAGGATCGTGCCCGTCGCCCAGTCCAAACTTCTCTACTCGCAGCTCATCAAAGCCGGCAACAAAGCAACCTACGTCGAACTACCCTACGCACCCCACGGGTTCATCGGTCCTGAGATTTCGCCCGCCGAGTACAAGACAGTGCTCGACAACCTCAACTTGTTCCTCGCCGAAGTTGTGGGTCGCTAGGCGACCGAGTTTGACTTACCGCCAACCGCCAGCATATCTGTAAAGTTTTCGTCCATGGCTAGAGTTTGAGTTAGCTAGGACTTACCGTTCAAATATTTAGCGGCAACACTGAGCGCAAATGAAGGAAGGATGATAAAGACAGTTACCATCAAAAGTTTCATTAGTACTTTGTTTAGGTCAGACCTGTCATTATCATTATCTGAAGCTGTCAGAATTACTAAAATACCTAGAATACCAAAGGCGATCGAAGAGTAGGTAAACAATCTTGTGGCTATCTTTTGCATAGTTTCAGTATATCAACATGCGTGTGTATAGCACTAATTCTTGGTACACCCACAACAGGAATACAACAATGAGCTTTAGGCCATCTTAGCAACATTGAGCCTCATGACAAGCTCGGTCACCTCGTCAATGTCAGGCATATTCCAGCCCTTCTGCTCGGCAATCGTGCGCAAACCGTCAGTCGGATTTAGGCAGATGGGATACTCCGCTGCGCCAAGCATTTCTATGTCACCTTCGGAATCTCCAAAGGCAAAGGAGTTCTTTGCACCATGACCCTGCATGAGATTCTTGATAGCATCATGCTTTTCGTGGCGCGAGGCAAGGTACGATTTAACACCTCCTGTGAACGCTCCGTCAATAACTCCATATTCAGTAGAATAAGACGAGTTCGTACCAAAGAGCTCACTTATCGCTTCTGCAACAAATTGCGGCTCTCCCGTTACAAGAGCAATGTCATGCGAACCTCTTAGCTCTTCGATAGTTGGGTGAACGTAGGCGAAGAACTTATCTGATTTGTCGTAAAATTGTTTCGTTGATTCCAGGATGGCGGTATAGTGCGCACCTTTTAGGCCGGCTGCGTAAATATCGAGCAGCTCCACGATTGTCGTTTCGTAGTCGTGAAGCTTGGATTTGTATTTTTGCATACTGGCCGTTGCATCAATGAGCACTTGCAGTTCTATTAAACCCTCGTTGACTTGTTTTTCCAAAAGCTCGAAATAGGAAAAGCCATCATACATGGTGTTGTCGATATCAAAAAACGCGATAGATCTAGACATGCATGTAAGTATAGCAATCAATAAAGATTACTGCCAAAGAGGGTCCTAACCAGTGCAACAGATTAGAAATGTAGACCAAAACAAAAAGGTGCCCAAATTGGAACACCTTCTTGTCTGTAATAATCACATGGTGCGGGTCGGGGGACTCTAACCCCCGGCCTCATCCTTGGCAAGGATGCGCTCTAAACAACTGAGCTAGACCCGCATGTCATCAAGTAACAGGAGCGATTATACCGATTTATTGCCTCGTTGACAAGAGGTGGACAAGAAAAATACCCTAGCGAAATGCTAAGGTACTTTTCTTGGTGGCGCCTCCCAGACTCGAACTGGGGACACGCGGCTCTTCAGGCCGCTGCTCTACCAACTGAGCTAAAGCGCCATGTTACGTGCAGCCGCACGTAACAGAGTAGATTATATGGTATTTACAGAGAAGATTCAAGATTTCGCCTATTTGACCATCCTCTTAAAGGCGTCGGAGAGATCAGCCGGCAGCACAAAGACCGTCTTCTGCGAAGGCTCCACCGCGATCTTCTCCAGAGTCTGCAGTGTACGAATACCCATACCCCCCGGTACCATGCCAAGGATGCTCGCGGCTTCGGCAACTTCCCTGGCAGCAGCCTTCTCGGCCGCGGCGTTAATGATAACTGCACGGCGTTCGCGCTCGGCCTCGGCTTGCTTGGCCATGGCGCGTTTCATGTCCTGTGGCAGTTCGATATTCTGAATCTTCACGTTCTCGACATCGATACCCCAGCGGTCGGTTTCACCGTCGACGATGCGCTTTATCTCGAGGCTAATTTGCTCACGCTGGCTCAGGAGACTGTCGAGCTCGACGTTACCAACTACGTCGCGCAGGGCGGCTTGGGCAAACTGAGCGGTTGCGTACAAATAATTATTGGTTTCGAGCACGGCCTTCTCGGCACTGATGACGCGGAAGTACACGACAGCGTCGACGTTGATCGTCACGTTGTCCTTGGTGATCACTTCCTGGCGCGGCACATCCACAGGAGTCGAGCGAATGTCCACCTTTATCATCTGCTGAAGGACAGGCACAATCACACGCAGACCCGGCAGCTTGTTGCCCGAGTAACGCCCAAGCGTCAGGATAACGCCACGCTCGTATTGGTTAATGATACGCACGCCGCTCAGCACCAACGCCAGCAGCGCAATCAGGAGTAACAATCCAAAACTTCCAGCTACATCCATGTCGAGACTCCCTTATCTTGTGACCTCAGTATACTACTGCTGTGCGAGCTCGACCAGGCGGTCCAAAAGGGCGCTATAACTCAGACCACTCGCCTCCCACAATTGCGGGTACATACTGATACTCGTGAAGCCAGGAAGTGTGTTGATCTCGTTGATGTAAATCTGTCCGTCCTCGGCCAGGAAGAAGTCGACGCGAGATAGACCGCGACATTCCAGCGCCTTGTAGGCTTGGACTGCGGTCAGGCGAATCTTGTCAGACGCACCGGCTGGTAGGTCGATATGCGCAGATGTCTTGGTCTTGCTGTCGTCGGCGTACTTTTCCTCGTAGCTATAGAACTCATCGCCCGGCAAAATTTCACCCACGACGCTTGCTTCAGGATGGTCGTTGCCGAGGACGGCGCATTCGAGTTCCCGGCCGACGATGGCGCGCTCGATCAAAATTTTGCGGTCGTGCTTGCCTGCTTCGGTCATTGCCTTCCCGAATGATTCGGCGTCAGTTGCGCGGTTCACACCCACGGACGAGCCCATGTTTGCGGGCTTTACGAACACAACCTCGCCAAGCTTGGCCGCGACTTCGTCGTAGGTTGGCACGTCTTCGCCGCGGCGATAGAGCATATAGTCCACGACTGGCACGCCAGCCTGAAGCAACAGTCGCTTCGCAACGTCCTTGTCCATACACACAGCCGAGCCAATAATGCCGCAACCGAGAATCGGAATGTGCAGCAGCTGCGCCAAGCCCTGTACTGAGCCGTCCTCGCCGTTTGGCCCGTGCAGGATCGGGACGAGTACATCTGGTCGGATCTCGCCGGAAGCGCGCTGCAACATGCCTTCGCCAAGGATCGGCTCAAGGCGTTCGTCGGTTCTACCCTCTTCTGAAACATCAGTGGCGTGCCACCATTTGCCTTCACGGTCGATGTAACATAGCGCGACATCATATTTTTCTTTATCAAGTGCATCAAAAACATTGCGTGCAGAACGGATAGAGACTTCGTGTTCGGCAGATTCGCCACCAAAAACTATAAGGAGGTTGGTTTTACTCATGGTCTGAGTATACAAGACTTATGCGCGGACATCGAAAACCAGATAGTACATCTTATTGTGGCGGAGTTTTTGGGGCTCCGCCACTTGAGTTCAGCTCCCTAAACAAACGGGGCGCCAAACCGGACCAGGGCGTGTAGGCGTTTAAGCCTACTTGAACCCGAGCTTGACCAGGACCGTTGCGGGCGTGTCGTTACGTGTGACGGTGATCCGCTGGGTGTTGTGGCACAGGATGATGCCCCCGCGCTCACGCGCCACCCGGCAAATGTCCGGCAGCAAGCCCGTGACGCTCTCGCCCATGTCAGGCCAGTACTCGTTCCCTCGCATGTACGCCAAGGGGGCCAGCTCCTTCTGGTATGAATGCACTATCTGGCTTATACGAGGGGCAAGGCGCCCGCGCGTATGTGTCTTTGAGTATACCTAAAAAAGAAAAATAGACCACGCGGGGTGATCTATTTTTCTTGGTGGGCGATGAGGGATTCGAACCCCCGACTCCCTCGGTGTAAACGAGGTGCTCTAGCCAGCTGAGCTAATCGCCCATATTTCTTTCGGAAATCCTAGGTAGTATAACATCTACTCTGTTGACGGACAAGACTGGGCTACGTTTTGATAAACAAAATAGCCCGGGCGGGCCATTCATGGGTGGTCGTCCGACCCGGGAGTAAAACCCGGGTCGGACGTCCGCACTTGCTGGTGGATCTTCGGCGCTGCTAGAGCGCGGCGACCGCCGACCGGAGGGCTCGCAGAGCGGGCGGACCGGTCTTGGTGGTGTTGGCCGCGACGTAGGCGTCCAGAGCGGTGAGCGCCGCAGTGGCGTTCCGGCTCCGGAGGTCCTGGCGCAGCGCGGTCAGCGCGGCGTTCATGTTGTTGGCGGGGCCAGCAACATCGACGCTGGCCTCGTTGTGCGAGTCCACGTCGGCGCCGTAACCCATCGCTCCGGAACGACGATCCTGCTGGTCATTCTGTGACAGCAAGGCGTCGGTGTAGAGCGAGCGGGCTCCGAGGTACGCGTCGAGGAGCTGCTGCGTGGTCATGTGAATCCCCCTGAGGGTGCGGGGAGCGAATCGTTCGCTCCGTAAGGCCAGAAGAATCTGACAATGAAGCATTATAGCATAATCTCTATATTTGTCAATACCCTCGAAGCTACCCCTTATTTCCAGGTGCGCTGCTTGTTCTGTTCTTCTTTGTCCCGAAAAGCTTTTTCGATATCAATATCAAGTCGATTTGCCACGGCAGTCAGCATAATAAGCACGTCAGCAATCTCCCCCGCTGCGTCAAAGTCGTATTGCTTGTTCACATCCACGCCCATGGCGGTGTGGTGTTTGCGGATAACTTTGCAGAGCTCACCAATCTCTTCGACGAGGAGTAAAGACTGTTCGACGATGCCTACGTGCGAGAAGCCACGTTCTTTCTCCATGTCGATAACGTACTGTTGGATATCTGCGAGTGTGGGATTTTCTTTCAGAAGAAGTTTGCTCATGGGAGCATTGTAGCACTAGCTACGCCGGCGCAGGAACTTTGGCGCCCACCAGTTGGCATGGTTCAAGATGCGCATAAGCGCAGGCGCTAAAATCATGCGAATGACGAATGCATCGATGAGCACCGTCAGCGCCAACCCGGTGCCAACCTGCTGCATGATCGGGATACGTCCCGTCGCAAAGGCCGCCACGACGACGAAGAGCAACACTGCTGCCGAAGTAATAATCGTGCCGGTCTTTTGCAGTCCAGTCAGGACGGCCGCCTGGTTGTCGCCACCATTCCGGTCGTACTCCTCGCGAATACGGCTATACAGGAAGACCGAATAGTCTACCGACAGGCCAAACGCCACAGCAAAAATCAATACCGGCATCGTCGCGTCGATACTACCCGTCGGCGTCAGGTTGAACGCGCTCGCCCAATGTCCGTCCTGGAAAACCCACACCAGCGCGCCAAATGCCGCACCAAGCGACAAAGCGCTCAGCGCGATTGCCTGTAGCGGAATAACGAAACTGCGACTCAACAGGAAAAGCAACACAAACAGCGTCACGCCCAGGGCCAAAAGTCCGTACGGAATATAATGGCCGAGCGTCTGAAGCAAATCGTGCAGTACAGCCGGTCCACCACCAACCTGAGTCGTGACACCTTGGGGTTTGCCCAATTCGCGTACTTGCTCGACAAGCTTCTGCGTGGCTGCTGCGTCGAGTTCGCCTCGATAGTTCACATCGATGAGCGTCGTCGTTCCCTTCACGCGCTGGTCAAACTGCGTCTTCACCATGCCCGTGAGCTCGTGATTATAGAGCGCATCGTACTGCTCTACTGATGTTACTTTCGGCAGGTCGACAATGCTCGCCGTGCTCGAAACCTCTGGCAGATTACGAACGTCCTGGATGTAGCTATATAGCTTGTCGATTTCGCTGCTCTTGGTCAAATCGGCCGAGGCGGTGTACAGAATGCGCAGTGGTACGGCGAGATCACCAAAATCACTAGCCAATCTCTCGGACACAAGCCGCGATTCGCTGCCTGCAGGAACGCTCCGGTAATCTGGTGTCGAGAAGTGTGCGCGCAGGAATGGAAGGCCAGCCGCCACCAGCACAAATGTCGTGACAAGCAGCGCCGCCCAACGGAATCGCATGAAGATTTTGCCAGATTTGTACCAGATGCTTTCACGCTCCTCCAAGCTGACACCGTCTCGATAGGCGCGGGCGCTGCGCTTGGTACCCCCAAACGACAGCGCATCGATGCGAATACCAAGAAGCCGCAAGATCGACGGCAATACCAACATTGCCGCGACTAACGCCACGAAGACCGCTGCGGCACCACCTAGGCTCATGCTTCGCAGGAAATCAACCGGGAAGACCTGCATGCACAGCAGGCTGGCGATGACCGTCAAACCACTGAAGAAAACCGTGTGGCCGGATGTTTCCATGGTGCGTTTGAGAGCCTTGTCGACATCGCGGCTAGCGTGCAATTCTTCACGAAAACGGCTCACCATGAACAGCGAGTAGTCGATAGCCAGGCCAAGACCAAGCAGCGTAATGATGTTGATCGCATACTGCGAAATAGCCGTAAACTCAGTGAGCAGTCGCGTCACAAAGAACGCGCCGAGTATCGCAAAGGCGCCAAGCAGCAGTGGCAATGCGGCCGCGATCACGCTTCTGAAGACCAGCACGAGTAGGACCGCGAGCAGGCCAAACGAAACAACTTCGGCCGTCGCCAAATCTTCGTTAATCTGGTGCGTCACGTCAGCGTTTATCGCCGCCTGACCGCCCACGAGCACACTCAGCTTGTCGCTGTGGAGCTTGCCGCGGATCGCTTCGACTCGATCGGACTGCTGGCTATCATTGCCCGGTAGCACAAGTGCAGCGTACATGCTTTTGCGATCGCTCGAGATAAACTGCGCAGCGCCGGTCGAATAGTAGCTGGCGATGCTGGTCGTCTCGCCCTTCACGTTCGCAAGCAGGCGTTCAACCTCTTGCTTGAACGCAGGATTGTTCACTGTCTGGCCGCCATGTGCCTGGAACAGCACGATGACCTGCGCCACGCCATCGCTAAAGTTCGACTTCATCTGCGAGACGACCTGCGTCGACTCTGAGCTGCGATCAGACAGATCACCCTTATCCAACTTCGGGAAGACGCCCAGGCCGTACCAACCAGCAAACACAATGAACAGAGTTGCAGCTATCAGGACCTTCAGGCTGTGCTTGTTGAGAAAACCGGCGAGGGCGCTAAACATTAGAGTCCGCCGTAGCCGTACCCATACCCGTAGAAGCTAGCCTGCGGCTTGTGGTAGTCAGTGACTTTCAGCGGAGTGCCAGGGTTGGTGCGAGAGATAATGTATAGCTCGCTGCCGCCCTTACTGACGAGCAAGTAGTCGTCAGTGTACCAACCATATGGGGTGTACTCGCTGAGTGCGGCTACTTCTTTGCCATTCTTTCCGCCAGCATCGCCCACAAAGAGTGTGTTCTTGCCGTCGCGAGGTTCGTACCAGAAGGTGCTCTTGCTCGATGGTGATAGCAGATAAGTTGGATAGAATTTGGTGTAGAAATTGTCGCCGCCAATGTCTTTATTCTCGGTAAACTTAGCGTTCTCATATTGCCAGAACGAACGCTGATACTTCTGATAGGCCTCGAGGTAGACTTCTTGTGGCTCGTACAGACGAGCGCTGCCAAAGTATGTACCAATTTCGGCCGCGAAGCTCTTAATGATCTTCTTGTTGCCGCCGTCAGGCTGAACGCTATTGACGGTATTATTCTTGCCGCCCAGCATGTCCAGCTGACCAGTCGTCCAACTCTTCGTGTAGAAAACTTCGTTATTCAAGAGATAGACATTGCGAAGATCTTCGTATGCATACTTGTACTGGTCAGAGCCTTCGCCACCTGTTTCATCGAGAACTTTGAGCGATGCGTTCGAGGCGTTGAAGCTTTTCAGCGCGTAGTGCTTTGGCTCCCACTGCTTTAGCTTGTCGCGGTTGAGCGTGTACATGAAGGACTCGTTGTACCAACCCACGGCGGTAAACTCGACATCGCCCTCGTCCATGACGCTGAGCTTGCCGCTGCTCGTCTCGATGAGATACAGCTTCGGACGATCGCTATCGCGCTTCGCCTTGAGCGCCAGATACTTCCAATCGCGAGACGCGAGCAGAATTGTGCCGTCCTCTTCTTCCTTGCCAGTTCCCTTCACTACCGTCTCGACATTCGCGCCGTCAAGATCAGACTTCATCACGTCGACGGTACCGCTGCGCTTGCTCAGGAAGTAGAGCTTTCCGCTCGGAACAACAGCGAAGGTGTTCTTGTCGTCCTTCTGCTCGGTGATAGTCACCTTGATCGATGCTTTGTTATAGCCGCCCAGCGTAATTGTGGCGTCCATGTCAGCTTTGTCGGCTGGCAATACAATGACCGCCTCGCCATTCTTGTCGGTCTTGCTCGACGTCCCATCTGCGGTGATATCGGCGCCTTCGACAGGCTGTTGACTCACTTTGTTGATAACTTTAACTGGAACTTGGCGGCCAGTTGCCTCAATAGCAAGATCAAACGTGGGATTGTTGCCGGTCAGGGGAACTGTCTGATCGACCGTTAGATCCTTGTAGTACTTCTTGTGGACCGTGATCTTCTTGCTGCCAACGGGAACTGACTTGAACGTCGCAACACCCTTCGAATCAGTCGCTACTGATTTGCCAGCCATGTCCACGGCAACGCTCGTGATGGGTTTGTTCGTCTTGCTGTCGTGGAGTGTGATAGTGACGTCGCGCTTAAAGACGACACCTAAAATACCGTAACGCGTGACCGGGATGGCCATAAGAATGGCAATCAAGAGTACGACTGCTGCGCTCGATACAAGCACGATCTTCTTACGTGACCACGTGAACTTACGCTTCTTTGACTGGCGTGGCTCAGCTGGCTGAGATGCCTCCTGCTCAGCTTCGACCATTGCCTGGTCGAGGTCTTTGCCGGTCGGCTCGTCGGCTTTCACCTCTTCTTTGGTTGAATCTTTGATGACCAAGTCGTCACCTTTGCGCTCCTCAGCGTCTTCGTCATGTTGCTGAGGCTTCTCTGTTTTGTCTTCGGCCATGGAACAATCCTTATTTTCAGTTACCTTAAGCTTAATGTAAGGTGACTCCTCAATACAAGAGGCAAGCAAAAACCCGGTCAAAAGACCGGGTCATTGCATGGTACGCGAGAGAGGACTTGAACCTCCACGTCCCGAGGGACACTAGCACCTGAAGCTAGCGCGTCTACCATTCCGCCACTCGCGCATATTTTGTGTGATGTAGACGAAACCTAGCATACCTGTTTAACAGAGAAAAATCAAGCTATTTCAGCTTCTTGTGCCGCCGCCTGTGCTCGCTCAAAAAGACAATGCCCACGAGCGCTACACCAGCCCAAACGCAGTTGATGGCAATGTTCACATAGGCCATCTTGGTCAGATTGTACGCGACCAACAGCACGGCAGCCGCCAAGTTACTCAGCTGATAGCGCAGGCTGTGTGTCTGCCATCGCTTCGTGGTCGCCATGAAATACGCCACAAGCAGAAGCGTGGCGCCGGCCACACCTACCACATCGACAAATAGTTCGCCGCTCATGTCCGTGGCAAGTGGTCAGCCAAGTGATCCATAGAATATTCGTGACGGAGATACTTAGTCTGATCCTCGCGGCTCACGTCGATTTTGACGCCAGGGTTGAACATATTGTACGGATCAAAGATCTTTTTGACATCCTGGAACAGCTGATACATTTCTTGGCCGTAGACTTTTGGCAGGTACGGACCGCGCAGACGGCCGTCGTTGTGCTCGCCCGCCGTGCTACCGCCGAGCTTCAGGACTAGCTCGTAGTAATCATCCATGATCTTGAAAACCTTCTGGCGATCGCCCAATTTGCTCAGGTCGAGGAATGGCTGCATGTGGAGGTTGGCATCACCGGCGTGACCCCATAGAGCGACCTCGAGGTGATACTTCTCGAACAATGCGTAGATTCCTGTGATAAACTCTTGCAAACGGTCGCGCGGAACAATGCCATCTTCGATAATCGGCAGCGCCTTCAGCTCGTCGTCGGCGTATGCGATCAGTGCGGCGGCACTGTGACGGATAGACCACAGCTTCTGCTGCTCTTCGTAGTCGTCGCTGACTTTGTAGCTGGTTTTGTAATTCTTGAGGAACTTCTCGGCCTTCTTAGACTTGGCGCTCTGCTTGTGTTCGTCGTCGAATTCGCAAAGCAACACAATCTCAGGGTACGGTGATTCGATAAGGCCCTTCAGACGGTTCGGGCTAATGCGACCAATCGTCTCCAGTAAGTGCTTGTCCACCATCTCGAGCGCGCTTGGCTCAAGCTTGAGCAGCTCGGTCACGGCGCTATTGGCTTCGCCCAAATCTTCGAAGCACACAACCATCAGAGTCGTCTTAGGCTGATATGTCTCGAGACGAATGATCGCCTCGGTCACAACCCCGAGCGTACCCTGGGAGCCGACAAAGAGCGGTGTAAGGTCAAAGCTGCCGTCCTTGCGCTTGATCTGACTAATCGCATAACCAGTCGAATTCTTGCTCACGCCAGGAAGCTCAGCGTGCTGCTGGATAAGATCCCAGTTGTCACTAATCAGGCCGTCGAGCTGACGGTAAATTTCGCCCTCAAAATTGGTCAGGCCTTTCTTGCGGTTCAGATCACGCTTGTTCAGACGAGTTGTCTGGATGAGTTCGCCGTCGGCCAACACAACTTCCAGGCCCTCGATGTATTTGCGGGTGTCACCATATTTGACGGTCTTTTCACCTGCGGCGTTATTAGCGATAGAACCACCAAGCGTCGCGTAATCGATTGACGAAGGATATGGCGGCAGGAATAGACCGTGAGTTTTAACGGCCTCCTGAAACGCCAAGTAATTCATACCAGGCTGGACACGAGCAAGACGCTGCTTGGTATCGAGCTCGAGCAGACGGTTCATATGCGCGGGGAAGACCATCACGATGCCCTTACCGATCGCTGCACCGCCTTGGTCGCTTCCCCGACCCCTGGCTGTTAGGGGGAGAACGTGGCCCTTCTCGGACAATTGCCAGCTAAAGCGCGTCACCTTGCGTACGTCGCTGACATTCTTGGGATATACCACCATGCTTGGCATTACTTCAAAAACGCTGCCGTCCGTGGAGAAATACTTTCGGACACCGGCAGAACTCAGCACTTCGCCAACAATGTGCTCTTGCAGATAATTAGCAACTTTGTTCACTTATAGCTACCCTCTTCATCAAACAGCTTATGTTAGCCCTATAATAGCACAACCACCATCGCAAAATAAGTTCAGGGTCTACGGCCCGCCGACCGGACAAGGGTCAGCGGGCCATGCGCTAGTCACGGCGCATCGTCGAGGCTCAGTTATAGGCGGAGCTGGCCTGTGGTGCTAGGGGCGCGAACGCCGCCGGGGAACGGGAGTACCTCTCGGTGGCGGGTCGCCACCCTGGCCCTGGCAACCCCACGGTTCCGGCTTGTTGCCGTCGTGGACCGGAGACCAGATGACGCCGCAGCTAGTGCGGCGGCAGTAGAAGTACGTGTCTTTGTCGACGCCGATCTGGGACTTCCAGTAGTGACGTCGCCCGACGCGCATCGGGTTGGGACGAGTTACGTCCATCCCTCTGCAGCCGACAGGCTCCGGGTTGTTCTGGTCGTGCATGTGCGACCAGATGACACCACAGTTCCTGCGAGTGCAATACCTGTAGCTGTCGCCATCGGCGTCAGCCGCTACCTCTTGCCAGAGGTGCTTTCGTACCGGATCCGCCATAGCGGACCTCCTTGTCTCTATCAGTAGCGCAAGGACGTAGTAATTATAGAATAAATTCATAAAAACACAAGAGTTTTTACTCAAACCCTCCTCTCGGCTATAGTGTGGATGGTCATTCGCGCTTCCCCACTGCGGCTGGAGCTCTGCATGAGAATCAGTAATGCGAGAAAACGTACCCGCTGGTATCGACGAATCGAAAGGTCATCTGATCCCATACTCGCTCTCTCCGTTCTGGCCATCGCCGAAAACTGGGCAGAACGCATGGAACGACAAATCGACCAGGGAAGCCGTATCGGCACTATAGCCGAAGCGACTCATCGCGCGGCCAGTAGCGGTGTCGAATCTCTGCGGCTCCACTCTCCGTGGGCCGACGTCATGGTCGACTTCCTGGAAGACTGCTGGGCGTACGGCTCATCCCTGCGAGATTGGTACGGCAAAGCGAAATCGTGAATGGTCGAAGCTGCTTGGGCGCCCCACCGGGGCGCCCGCAGCCGACACATTGCTACATATTCTTCAGAACTTCATCAAGCTGGTTGTAGGTATTCTGCATACCTTCTTCCATACCGCTCTGGATCATGCCGTCGCGATCTTCGACACTCATAAAGGTGCTCACGACATGCATGTGCGTTTTGCCATCAGCCTCAGTTAGCGTCGTCTTTTCCAAAGCCACGTGACCTGGCTCTGGGAGACCTTCAAACTCAAATGTCTGGATGACCATCTCGGGCGAAACTTTGTGAAAGCTACCGTGGAACGCAAACTTAGCGCCTTCTGGGTCGGTCTGGATATAGCGCCACGAACCACCATCGCGTGGATCGAATGAGTCCACTTCAGTTGTGTAGCCGACAGGGCCAACCCACCACTTCGCGATCTTTTCTTTGTCCGTCAACGCCGCGAACACCTTGTCACGCGAGGCGTCAAAGTCGCGATCGATGATGATATTTTGTTCGTTCGGCTTGACTGTAAGTGTTGCTTTGCCCATAAGCCCTACTTACCTGCGTCCTGCAGCGCCTTAATGTCGATCTTCTTCATGTTCATCATAGCTTCCATGGCAGCTGGCGTCTTGACGAGCTCACTCATGTTTTCAGGCACAACCTGCCAGCTCAGACCGAACTTGTCCTTGAGCCACCCACACTGTTCAGATTCAGGAACGGCAGAGAGCTTCTCCCAGTAATAGTCGATCTCAGCCTGGTCTGCGCAGTTAATGATAAACGACACTGCTTCGGTAAATTTGAACGCTGGGCCACCATTGAGGGCTAGAAAGTCCTGGCCGTTTAGCTGGAACTCTACCATAAGAACCGTGTCAGCAGGCATGCCAGAGGCCTTTGAGCTCGCCTCGTCGTACCGCTGCGTTGCACCGCGCTTGGCGTCTTTAAAAGTTTCTACGTAGAAATTTACTGCCTCGTCGGCCTCTTTGTCGAACCATAGGCATGGTGTAATCTTTTGCATGTTTTAATTCTCCTTAAGTAGTTTGTCTAATGCGTCAAAGCGTCGATTCCATAGCGCCTCGTATTGCGCTATGTATTTGCTGGCGTCTTCCAGCGCGTTCGGTGATATACTCACAACCTGTTCTTTCCCCCTTCGCTGCTTCACGATTAGTTTTGCTTTCTCAAGCACGTTAATATGCTTCGCAACTGCGGCAAACGAAATGTCATATTCATCGGCTATTTGCCCAATCGAATACTGCGCGTTGATCAGACGTCGCAAGATATCCCGGCGAATAGGATCCGCCAGTGAGCTGAAAAGGCCGTCGAGATAAATATTTTGTTCAACCATATGGTTGAATGTAACGCATCCAGCACTGCGAGTCAATCAACATTCCAAAAAGATTAAGAAACTAAGGGACCGGCTTGTACTGGTACTCGCGGCGCAGGTATTCGCCGTACACAGAATGGTTGCTGCAGCTTACAAATGTAGTGCACGCGCCAGAATCATACTTGGCATACGTGAAGAAGATTTCACCTTTGGTTTGGTAGTCCTGCCCAAACACATTTGGAGCACTGCCATGAATCGGATATCCGATGTAGTACTTGATAGTACTGCTCGGGCTGTCTGATTGGTATTGCTCAAAGGCAGTCTTCGCAAATTGCGCCGTAAGGATATGGTCGCTATGGTCGGCGTAACGTCTGCCGAGGTTAAGGGGCGCCTGGGTATCGACTTCCTCAGGACCATAGAGCTGCATAAGTCGTTTGAGAGTCCCCACGAGTTCGTCCTTGGTGTAGGTCGACTGCTTGTTGACTGTTCGGATGCGGGAAATTCTACCCGCTTGGAGCTTGTTGAGACTTTGAAAATCGGTCGCCTTAAATCCACTCCCATCAGTATTGCCGTCGGGCAGTCGCATAAAGATAAGTGAAACACGCGGCATATTATCCGGCGTGGCAATGATAATGTATGAGCCGTTCGACAAACGGACAACCTGGTCGTCCCAGACGTGCTTCTTGCCGCCAAGCATAACGTCATATGCAGCCTCTGAGCCTTTTTCGCGACCGATCCAATAGAGCTCGTCGGAGCCCGCATCACCGGCCGTCAGATAGATACTGCGTATGCAATCACCCGCTTGGAGCGCGTGCATGTGGTCTGGATTCATAAAGAGCAAATCATCGTCCTGATGCGCAACAGCGCTCACGATAGTACGTCCGCTCGGACACGGCGGCGCAACGAGCTGATCGATGTCGACAGGCGAAACCGTGGCAGGGGCCACCTTCCCGGCCGTAACCGCCTGGATACCGCCGTCGTAAAAGAGTAACAACTCCTGAGGGTTATCTCGGGTGCCCGCAATGACGACACTTTTGTTCGGCTGGCCGAACGCTGCCACCACTTCGTCGAGTGTACAGTTAGGAAAATCGGGAGAATGGTTATTGAAGGACAGCAAATAGGCAAAAGGCTGCTTGCTAAAGTTCGCAGACAACTTGGAATTGCTCAGAATCCCACGTGGATGCGTGCAGTTGTCGAGCGGCAGAGCTGTAAATGTATTTTTTCCCTGTAGCTGGATCGGCAAAACGCGCCAGTAGTCACCCACGAGCACAGGAGAATAGTGCTGTTGCAGCGCGGCGGCTGTAAGCTTGTCACGCTTCACTGTCGGTGCGAGCTCTGTGGCTTCCGCTTGGTATATCTGTACCGCCAAGATACACGCCGATACAAGTCCAGCAAGCAAAACAGACAAGACAATTCCCCGCTTTGCCACAAGCCACTTCCATTCCTTCACCGCAAGCGCCAGTCCAACGGCCGCAGCAAAGAAACCAATGCCCAGATACCGAGCATCCACCGGATAGTAGTGGTTGGTTGCGATAAACGCCAGAACCGCGACCAATGTAGCACTAAGAAGCGCCAGGAAAAGCAGGTGCGGCCACTCTATATCGCGGTCTTTCATCTGTCTACTGCGCCACAGGAAGCGACCCGTGAAGACAGCTACCCCGCCAACCGTCGCGGCATTCAGCGCCAAGGCAAGACCGCCCCAACCCACAAACTGCGCCATTGTCTGGCTGAATAGAGCGCCGATTCCGAGCGGTCCTGTGGATGGATTAAGGCCAAGATTCGTGAGAAGCCCCACGACCGCGTATCCAGTGCCAGACAGCAAGGCATGCCCATGCAGCGCTAACGCATACGGCGTTACGTCTGTACCCACTACCTGAAGCATAAAGGTACCAATGATTGCGGTACCCATCACCGAGAATACCGCGCCGATGACACCGCAAAGCAACCACTGCGCAGCAAACGTCATGATAGCGCGGCGTCTATACAGAGCATACGTTGCCAGCAGCACAGCGCCGCCACCAATATAGAAAGGTAGAAATATCTTATCGCTCGCAATAAGGAGCGTCGCTATGGCAGTGGCCGCCCAGAACTGCCAAGCCCTCAAGCTGAAGGTGTACTTTCGAGCCAGAAGCACGATGCTTCCGATGAAGAGCAGGTACTCTATGTTGCGCGTGGTTAGCATCGCCATGTTTACCGGCAACAAAGCACCAGGAGTTGGCTGAGCCGGCACGAGCAGCAGCATGCTCGCGAGAAGCATACAGACCATGCCAAACAGAAGAGGTCGACGGACAATCTTATACACGACAACCATCAATCCGCCGATAGTCGCCAGAACAGTCAGCACCGTGACAAACGTGAACGCAGCGCTCGTCGAGCCCAGTACGTGTACCAGCCACAGGATAGGAATCTTCAGCAGGAATGTGTGCTGCGAAGGCAGCTGGGCGGTCTGCATCCCCGACGGGTCATTGAGCAAGAATACATTCACCAATTGATCGGCATTACTGAGATGGATCTGCGACCCTAGGTACGCCCAGACCATCGTAGTCGCGAGAAGCAAGGCACCACCAACCCATGCCCACAAGACGCCCCAAAAGTCCCCCCTCACTGCCTGAGCTGCAGATCGTTTTGCTTTTGTGCGCACAGAGACAACAAGCTGAGCGGCTCTTACGTTACGTTTCGCCATAGAATCCTCTCAGTATACCGGACTCTCAGGCATTTTTAAAAATCTTGGTCTTGTAGAGTGCGAAGTTCCAAAGTGTCGTGACGCCCAAAGCAACCGTTCGTACGACTGCGGCTGGCAGCGGCGGCGCCAGAAGAGCCGTCAGCGCCACGGTAAAGCTAAAATTCGTCGCGACCAGCGCGGCGTAGGCCAGTACCTGCATCAGCACGACCTTATGGTGCATGCGATGATCGCCAAACGTAATAAACTTCTGCAGCACAAACGACACGGCCAGCCCAATCCAAAAGCTTATAGCCACCGCAACGGTCGAGCTGGCCCCGAAGTGTAGCGCGAGACCGATAATAAGCAGTTCGAGAGCGTACACGCTCAGCCCAATGATAATGTAGCGCTTTGTCTCAGGACTCAGCGTGCGCATTTTACGGTCTTACCGATGCTTCTTCATTAACGATATAGAGCGGACGGTTCTGAGTCTCGGCATGGATATGCGACAGATACAGACCAGTTATCCCCTGCGACACCAAGAGGATGCCCACCAGGAACAACACCGCAACCAAACCATAGGCCGTACCAGTCGCCCGAAGGCCAAGCGGGTCATGGAACACAAGGTTAATGCCCATACCGAGCCCGAGAAGTACAGACCCCATGAGCACCGCGACGCCCACATAGGCCATGCCATACAGCGGCGACACACTGTGTGATATAAAGCTGTCGATAGCCAATCGTATAAGTTTGCGAAGCGAATATTGGGCCTCGCCAAACTCACGGGCGTTGGCCTTAAAGTAAATGTAATCCTGCTCGTAGCCCAGCCAGTCAACGATACCTCGAGTGATTCGATTTCTCTCGGTCATCTTCAGAAATGTTCGCTGCACGTCACGGTCGATCATCCGGTAGTCTGACGCGCCTGGCACGATAGTGAGGCCTGTCATGCGGCGCATGAGCTTATAAAAGAGCTTCGAGCCCCAACGTTTCACAAGCCCTTCCTTGGAATTCTGGGTTCGGACGCCCACAATCACCTTCGATCCCGCACGCCAGCGCTCCAAGAATGATGGGATGAGCTCCACAGGGTGCTGCCCGTCCCCGTCAATCATCAATAGAACGTCTCCGCGAGCCGCGTGGATGCCTGCCGTCAGGGCGATCTCTTTGCCAAAGTTTCGTGAAAGCGCGAGCACTCGAACGTGGTCGTCCCGGGCGATGTCGTGCAGAATTTTGTTGGTGCCATCCGAGCTACCGTCGTCGCTGTACAGAATCTCATAGCTTACGCCCAGCTTTACGATTTCACCCAAAAGAGACTGGTGAAATGTTTCAATGCCCTGCCGTTCGTTATAAACAGGGACAATAACCGACAGTGTGGGCTGAGAAGTATGACTCATTTACAGATTAGTATAGCGTATATGGGGTGAAAGTTGCAGAGCTTACAATTGTTGCAGGCCATAGCGGCGATGCAAAACCCCATAGAGGACCCCAGCAACAACGATGACGAACGCCATGACCTGAAAGGCCGCCGCGTAACTGTGCGCTCCGGCAACGAGCGCAAACACCCCAAAGCTCATCAACGCGCCGACCTCCGAAAGTAGACCACCAACAGAGGTCGCCGTCGCCCTAGTCTTGTCTGTTAGCTCCTGCTGCAGGTACGAGTTGAAGAGCACCTTCACGACATAGAATAAACTCACGTAGAGGCCAATGGCTATCGGGCTAAATGGTACTGGCAGCACCGCAGCAAGCAAAAGCAGTCCCGCCCACACAATAAGCCCCGTGGTCAGCGGAAGACGCTTGCCCTCCAAACGGTGTGCGAGCAAACTACCAACCGCCCCAAATCCAAATACTACTCCCATCCAAAGCGCGATCAGGCTATTACTCATGCCCTGCTCGTTAAACAGCAAATCGTAGTACTCGTCGACAGCGCCCAAACCGATAACAATACTCATGAACACCAGTAGAAAGAGCACCTTGCGCTTATGGAGCACCAGGCGCACGCCCTCGGACAAGTAATTCCAGTACTTCGTTTCGCCCGTTGTTTCGATCGCCTGAGCCCTCGGCAGAAAAGCCAAAGCCGTCGTCGAAATCAATACGCCCAAAACGCTCAGCATCAAAAGAGGCTCGTAGCCAAAGCCTGCAAGCGCGGCAGCCCCAAACCCAGCGCCAATCGTCCCGAACAAATCCAACGTCTCTGTACGGCCGGTTACTTTGGCGTACTGCTTTTCAGCGCCGACACGCTTTAGCTCATCGTATATGAGCGCTTCGTAGGTGCCTGATGATAGCGCGCTATTAATTCCCCAGAGCAAAAATCCAGCCAAGAAACCCCAAAAGTCCGGCCTCACCCACCAGCATGCAAATGCCGCCGCCTGAAACAACGTGGCAATCATCAGCACATATTTACGAGGGAATTTATCGGCTATCGCGCCAGAAGGCACCTCGAGCAAAAACGCCGTCGCCGACCACACGATAAAGAGCAGCGAGATTTGCGAAGCATCCAAACCTTTATCGACGAACATAACCGCATACAACGGATAAATCAGAATGAAGGCATTAAAGAATGCGTAGGTGTAGAAAAGCGCCTTTACTTTCGTGATGGACATTTCAGGTTTAGTGTATCACGCGCTCAAGATCGGGAGTTTACGCCCCAACAGTACCTGTCTTAACTTCCCCATCTCGCTTGTAATAGGCAAAGATCACGCCATTTGACGTAATCAGGCTGTCTGTCATTGTAAAGGCCGCAGCGATAGTGCCCTCTTCGAACAAACGCTTACCCGTACCGAGCGTGATTGGGAATGTCATGAGACACAGCTCATCGACCAGATCATGTTTGAATAATGTCTGGGCTAGTTTACCGCTGCCATGAACTTTAATGGCAGGTCCTTCCGAGTTCTTGAGCTTCTTGATGTCATCGACGTTTTTAAGCAATACTGAGTTGCTCCAACCAGACCCGTTCACGTCAGATTCACTCATAGTATCGCTCACGACATATTTGGTGACATCCATGATGCCTGGCCACATCTCGGCGTGCTTAGGCCAGTACTCGGCAAAAAGCTCGAATGTTTTTTGGCCTAAAAGAATATCTGTTGACTCCATCCATCTTTTCATAAAGTCACCAGCTGCTTCGTCGGCTTCGGCAAAATACGGCGCAGTCCAGCCACCATACTTAAAGTCGCTCGATGTATCTTCCTCTGGCCCGCCAGGTGCCTGCATGACTCCATCGAGTGTAATAAATTCTTGGACAATTATTTTTCTCATTATGACCCGTCCCTTTCTGGTTTGATAACGCTAGTGTAGCAGATTTAACAGTATCGCGGCCCTCAGGACAAACCAAAGATGCAAAGTAAAAGACCCGAATAAATCCGGGTCTTTTACTTTGGTGCGCGAGAGAGGACTTGAACCTCCACGCCCTAAAACGGGCACTAGCCCCTCAAGCTAGCGCGTCTACCAATTCCGCCACTCGCGCATGAGGGTGAACTTGGTCAATAATACCCTGTTAACAGAGAAAATTCAAGCCTAAAGCGTTGGGCGCATCTGCGCTTTGCTGGCAGACCAGTAACGGACGTTACCGTACCGCTCGATAGGGTCGCCGAGATTGCGAGCTTGGAAGCTGGTTATGCCCTTTGTCTGAATGTACGTAAGGTTCGGTCGATAGAGACCAACGGCTGGCACGTCCGCCAACCAGCGCTGGGTGAATGTACGGTACTTTGCGATGCGGAGCGCCGCGTCACTTCGTGATCGAGCGCTGTCCAGTGCATCATCTGCCTGGGCTGATTTGTACTCTGAAAGGTTAAATCCACGATCGGTCGCCTGCGACGAGTGCCAGTAGGCGTACACATCTGGATCGCTGCCGATTGCCAGTTCGTAGATCAATACGTCGTAGGCGCGCGGGATGATGACGTTCTGCTGGATATCGTCAGGCTTCACGAGCTGCGAGTCAAAGCTCACGCCGATCTTCGCCCACTGATTCATGAGCGTCTGGGCAACCGCCGGGAAGTCACCACTGCTGAGCGTGACGAGTTGCAGGCGGAGCGGCTGGCCGTCCTTGTTGACGCGTTTACCATTCTGATCAAGCTTCCAACCTGCGTCATCGAGTAACTTCTTGGCCGATTCGATATCGGTTGGCGACTGCTGGAGCGCCGGGTCGTAACCGAGCTGACCACTCAGGAGCGGGCCCGTAACTGGCTGCTCGCGGTTATGGAATTGCTTGAGCAATGCCGGCTGATCAGTAGCTAGTTCAAGTGCATTTCGCACCTTCGGGTCCTTCAGGAGCGGACTGTCCATCTGAAGGAAAGCGTAGACAGCGTTGAAAAGCGGCGAATCGGTGCGCACTGCGTTCTTCTGGGTGTTGAGTTCCTCGAGCTGCTCGTTGCTCTCGTCGCTAATAGCGGCGACCTCTTGGGTACGGAATGCATTCACGAGATCGTCGCGGTTGTTGTAGGCGTGGAGCTGGAAGTGACTAAGCTTTGGCGCGCCCAAAACAAAGTCTGCGTTCGCATCCATGCGTACGATAGATTGCGGATTTTTTGCGCCGCCCATCGTGCGGACATCGCGGAAGATAAATGGGCCGCTCCCTACCGTCGGACTACGGCTGAAGCTGTGGCTGCGAAGCTCAGATGGACGGACCTTGTTGAGCATGTGCTCGGGCAGAATACCGACCGTCAAAGCGTTGAGGAACGGCGTATACGGAGCTGGCAACGTAAAGCGTACGGTGTAGTCATCGACTTGCTCGACGGTAATATTGCGCCAGCTACTATACAGCTGCGAGTGCGCGTCTGCATCCTTGATGACAGAAAACGTATAGGCGACGTCTTTAGCTGTCAGCGGCACACCGTCCTGCCAGCGGATATCGTGTCGAAGCGCCATGGTGTAAACCTTGCCTGTCCCGTCTAGCGTAAAGTGATCAACAAGCTCCGGCTGTGGCGTGCTGCGCTGATCCTGATAGAAGAGACTTGAGAATACCAACCGAGCTACAGACTTCTCAGCCGGCGTACTCGCGAATATCGGGTTGAGGTTGTCGACGACACCGACGACGCCTTCTGTGTAGGTCGTGCCTTCGGCAGGAACATCAGAAGTATAGAAGCTAGCAACCTGCGACGTTTGCCAGAAGGCGGCAACGATCAACGCCGCGATTGCGAGGAGCCACGCGCCCGCCATGCGACGCACCTCTTGGAGGTTTTTCCAGCGGCGAACGATAAATTTATGAGCATGCCCAAGTGTTGCTCCCTCAAGCCGCCTAAGGCGGCCACGAAGTTCGATGGACGTTTCGTCGTCGGTGTCTGGTTTACGCAAGCGTGCGTTCACTTTGGCTTATCCTATCAGGAGGCCTACGAGCAACGAGCCGACAAAGACGACTGCCAGCACGATGGTTGCTTCGAACAGGCTCTTATCTGTTCCACGTCGGGTCGTAAACAGTTCTCCGGAGCTACCGAAGCCAGCACCCAGGCTTGCGCCACGGGCCTGCAGCAGGACGGCAGCCACCATGAGGACGGCTGAGGTTATGGTCACGATGCTCAAAATTGTATGCGTATTCATGCGGTTTTTCCTGATTCGTTTAGGTCAAGCAGGTTGGTCAATACATAGTTTATCAAGCTAATGATCATCCCAGCAAGTACTGCGGCCCAGAAGGAGATCGTCAACCCCCCTACCAACAGACCAGCCAGCCACACCATAAAGCCATTTACGATCAGTGTGAACAGTCCGAGCGTCAACAAAATTGCCGGCAAAGACAGAATGACAATGACCGGCTTCAAAAGTACATTGACGAGTGAAAGCACCAGCCCAGCCCAGAAAAAGAGCATAAAACCCTGTGATTGATCATAATCAACACCATGTCCTGCAAGCAGGCGTACGGCAACCCAAAGGCCTAAACTATTCAAGACCCATCGAAGCAAAAAGCGAAAAAATTGTCGTTGCATGTGTTTCCTTAATCCTCAGTATACCATGTTGGATCATGGCAACCGCGTTTGGCGGCCACGGCCCTGCGCCTTACAATACTATGCATGACCCAAAGCACCACACCTTTTAATGACCGCCTAGACCAGGCGGTTCGTCCACAGGACGACTTCTTTGCCTACGTAAATAGCAAATGGCTGGCCGACAATCCCATCCCTGATAGCGAAACCCGCTGGGGCTCGTTCAGCATTCTGCACGACGAAGCGCAAAAGAACATGCGCGCCATCTACGAAGGCCTACAAGGACAAGACCTCAAAGAAAACAGCGTCGAACAGCAAGTTCGCGATTTCTATAAGAGCGGCATGGACTTCAACGAACAGAGCGATGACGCCCTGAGCGTCACCTCGGAATACTTTGCGCGCATCGACAAAGTCAGCTCGACGGTAGAGCTGATGCAACTTCTGGGGCAACTCCACCGTGTCGACGTCGAAAGCCCGTGGCGCACCATCGTCGACGCCGACGACCACGACAGTTCGGCCCACATTCTGCGCATCGTGCAACCTTCCCTCACCTTGCCGGATCGCGACTACTATCTGGAAGATAATGAAAAGATGCAGCACATCCGGGAAGCCTACCAGGCACATGCCCGCGCGATGTACGCCCACTTCCCCGACCTCGCAAGCAGCGAAGATGATTTCTGGAATACAATCTGGGCCTTCGAGCTCTCGTTTGCCACCGTCAATCGCAGCCGCACTGCTCTCCGCGATGTCCAGAACAACTACCACCGTGTGGAGTTCGACGAACTAGTCAGCACCTACAAAAACATCAACTGGGCAGAATACGCCACCACAGTTGGCTGGAACACCAGCAGTCGCATCAGCGTCGACCAGCCTGAGGTACTCGAGCACGCAAATAACCTCGTAGCCGAGAAACCACTGGCCGAATGGCAGACCTACCTGAAATGGCTTTTCCTCGTGAAGCACGCTGGCCGATTGAGCGAAGAAATCTCGGAGCTCCGCTTTGAGTTCTTCGGCAAAGTACTGGGCGGTGCCAAAGAAATCCTGCCACTCTGGAAGCGCGTATCTGCAACCATCGACATGGTGATGGGCGAAGGCGCAGGCAAGCTATACGCCGCCAAGCACTTCCCCGAATCTTCCAAGAAGCAAGTGCTCGACATCGTCGAAGATATTCGCGCCGCGTACAAGGAACGCATTCAGGCGCTGGACTGGATGAGCGACCCAACCAAAGAAACTGCGCAGCGCAAGCTGGCTAACATCAAAGTCCTGATCGGCTATCCTGATGAGTGGCGCGACTTTACCAGCCTGACAATCAAGCCAGACGCCTACTTCCGTAACGTTCTCGCCGCCGAAGAGCTCGCAACCGACTACTGGCTGGGCAAGCTTCTCGAGCCGACTTCTCGCGATGATTGGTTTATGTATCCACAAACCGTCAATGCCTACCACGATCCGAACCGCCTGGTGATCTGTTTCCCTGGCGCAATCTTGCAGTCGCCGTTCTTTGACCCGACAGCTCCGTACGCCGCAAATGTCGGCGCAATCGGTGCGGTCATTGGCCACGAATTTACGCACGGCTTCGACGACCAAGGCTGTCAGTTCGACGAATCTGGAAACGTACGCACCTGGCAGACTGACGAGGAACGCAAAGCCTTCGCCGAACGCGCGCAAAAAATCATCGACCAAGCCGACAACTTCGAAACGCTCCCTGGCGTCCACCTAAAAGGCAACCTCGTAATCGGCGAAAGCATCGCCGATCTCGGTGGCCTCGAGCTAGCGCACCACGCATTCCTCGCAAAGGTGGCAAACCCTGCCGAGAAACTCGAAGGCGATCTCAGTGCCGAAAAATTGTTCTTTGTCAGCTTCGCCAGCACCGAGTGCGGTGAATCACGCGACGAACGCAAACGTGAGCTCGCGCTCAGCGACCCACACCCGACCGAGCGTTTCCGAGTCAACGCAATCCTCAGCAACTGTGATAGCTTCTGCCTGGCATTTGACGTGCATGAGGGCGACGCGCTCTACTTGCCACCAGCTGCTCGCGCCAAAATTTGGTAATAAGTTCAAAGTAATTCCGTGCGGAGTACGGGCCAATTTGCATGGCCCGCACCCCGCCGGAACGCCCTCAGTGGCTGGGTTCGAAAAGCAGAACGTAACCTTCGGTGGCGTCAATCTCTGCCACCTGTTCTCCGTTCAGCCACACGCTGAACAAGAGCGAAGCGAGCGTCACGTTCGAGACACCGGGGATCGGCGCCTTGTGCTGCGAGTACCAGGCGTGCGCCTGTCGTGCCAGAGTGTCGACGCCGGTCGGCGTCACTTCCCCGCGACGAACGAGTGCGGCGAATGGTCGGAGCGCCAACGTCTTTCGGTCGTCCGAAATCCGATAGTGCGGGCCGTTCCATGTTGCATTAAACCTAAGGCGATAACGCTGGTGCATCTCCCTTCTCCCTCCTAGAGGACGTGGCGCATACTATACCAGATGTACGGCTTCGCTGCTACTCTCCGGCTTGAGCCACTTCCAAATAATGCTCGCTTTCTTTTCGCCCAATGTCGAGACGAGCTGAGGGCGCGTCGCGTTCTTGACGGCACGAAGGCTACCAAAGCTTTGAACCAACTTCTTGCGCGTGACCGGGCCAATACCAGGAATTTCTTCGAGCTCGCTGGCGGTTTGCTTCTGACGCTTCAGGACCGTATGATAGCTGACCGCAAACCGGTGTGACTCATCGCGGATACGCTGAAGTAATTTCACGATATGCGAATCACGAGGTAGAAGCACCAGATAGAAATCATCGCTTTCGGTAATCAAAGCCTCAGGATAGGCGTCGGGGTTCAACGTCACGCCCGACTTGTCTTTGTGGATCACAATCTCTTCTAAGCGTTTCGCCAAGCCAATGGCCGGGATATGGGCACCGCGCTCCTCGAGACCGGCAAGCGCTGCACCGAGCTGGCCCTTACCGCCGTCAATCAGCAGTAGATCGGGCTTCGGCCAATCAAGATGCTTGCCGCTAAAGCGCCGCAGCATTGTTTCGTTCATATGCGCAAAGTCGTTGTTGCCCGGAATCTGCATTTTGAACTTGCGGTATTCGGCTTTATCGGCGACACCATTCGTCGCCACCACGAGGCTGGCGACGTTATTTGTGCCGCTCATGTGACTTATGTCGTAGCCTTCGATACGACGCGGTGCGCCCGGTAAGGTCAATAGTTGTTGCAGTCCAGCCAATGCCTGGTCCTTGCTGATATCCATAAATTCACGATCGCTAAATACAATCTGCTTCTGCAGCTCGCGCAGGTTGTAGATCTGGTTGCGCAGTTTTGCGGCTTGCTCGAATTCTTTGTGCGCGGCCGCGATCTTCATTTCGTTCTCTAACTGACGGACAAGCATATGTCGCTCACCCTTGAGGTACATAATGAGCTTGCGGAGCACTACCTTGTAGTCGCTACTGCTAATCTTATGCTCCTCAACGCCCGGACAGAGGCCCAGATGATACTGCAGGCACACACGCGTCGGCAATGTGACATGTGTCGAGTACGGAAACGCCCGGCGCAGATA
>FTKL01001014.1_pt2 | contig 29471 bp, 25 predicted proteins | sample 2434061 | NCBI WGS metagenome assembly FTKL01 (sample SAMEA3914816, study PRJEB12502) | metagenome | biome: forest; material: soil | place: USA | collected 2011-09-16 | depth 0.3 m
TACGACGTCCCGGGGGCCGGCGAGGAGCAGCGCATCATGATCCGCCGGCTGTACGAGGACGCCGCGCTGGCCCGCCGGGCCGTCCGGGCCGCCGTGGGCACCCGCTGACCGGCCCGCGCACCACCCCGGGAACGTCAGCGCGGTGCGCGGTTGCCCCGCACCGCGGCGCGGTCCAGGGCGGCTCTCCCGGCCGCGTCGAGGACGGCCTCGTCCGCCGCGAAGTGCACTCTGCCGCTGAGCACGTCGCGCAGGTAGCGCTCCAGCGGGTGACGCCGGCTCAGACCCGGGTTGCCGGTCAGGGCCACCGCCTGCTGCACGGCCGATATGGCTGCGCGGGAGGCGAGCAGCTGGGCCGGGCCGGTCCGGGCCACGGCGTCCGGCTCGGCCAGGTCGACGCGCGGCGCGAGGCCGTGGACGAGCTCCTCCGCGCCGATCAGTACGGTCTCGATCTCCCCCAGGGCGCTGCGGTAGCGCGGCAGGGCGGCGAGCGGCTCGGTGAGATTCGCGGGCGTGCGCTGCCCCAGGAAGCGCACCAGCCAGTCCTGGGCGGCGCGCGCCACCCCGAGGTGGACGGCGGCGAGCGCCAGGTCGTGCCAGGCCCTGGTCACGCCGGCCTCGACGGCGGCGCTCTCCCTGGCGGCCTCCCGGGCCGCCTCCCGGCCGCCGGCCAGCCCGAGCGCGAGTTCGACCGGCACCCTGACCCTGTCCAGCAGCACGTCGTGGCTGGCGCTGGCCCGTAGGCCGAGCTGGTCCCAGGTCGGGTCCACCTCGACGCCCTCGCTGTCGCCGCGGATCAGGAAGGTGCCGACCCGCGGCGCCGGCCCCTCGGTCCGGGCGGTGACCGCCATCCAGGCGAGCGCCTCGGCGCCGGTGCAGTACGTCTTCCGGCCACTGATCAGCCAGCCCTCGTCGTCCCGGCGCGCGACCGTCTCCGGCAGGCCCGCCGGGTGCCCCGGCTCCGCCCGCAGGGTGTTGACCAGCGCGGGGCCGCGCCGGGACTCGGTGAGCAGCCGCCGGTAACCGGCCGCGGGCCAGCAGGACGTCCGGCCCTGCTCGGCGTGGTGGAGCAGGGTGAAGGCGGTCACCACCGCCACCGAGGCGTCGCCGCGCCCGAGTTGGCCGAGCACCCGGACGGTCTCGGCGAGCGTGGCGCCGGGGCCGCCGTACCGCTGCGCCACCGTGAGGGTGAGCAGGCCGGCCTCGTGGACGGCCTCGATGCCCTGGTACGGGAAGGTCGCGTCGCGGTCGTGCTCCTCGGCCCGGGCGGCGAGCAGGTCGACGACCCGGGGCAGCCGGGCGAACGCCTCCTCGACGGGCGAGGGCGCGGGCCGGCCGGCCGGGGCGGCGCCGGACAGGGCGGCGGACTCGGCGGGCGACTGGTCGGCGGTGACGGTCATGGTGCGGTGCCTCCGGGCGGGCAGCGTGGGCTCGGCAGAACGCGGGCGGCACGCTCTACGCGCGTGCGGGAACCGGATTCGGCGGCCCGGGGCGGTCTCTGCGCGAGAGCCCCGGAATCAGGACCGACCGGCCGGGAAGCCGACCGGTCGTGAGCCGCCGAAAGGGGACGAATCCCCCTATCTGCCCGGACACGCCGCGCTGGCGGTTCGCCCCAGGTCGAGATAGCTGCGTCTGGTCAGCAGCGGGAGACGGCACGACATGCTCGTGACTGTACGAAGCGTAGATCGCCACCGTCAAGCACGCCTCGGCCGCACAGCGGCGCCCGGCGCCGCCCGGCGGGCTCGGGCGGCGGTCAGCCCTGCTGGAACATGTCGGCGGGCAGCGGCTTGAGCAGCTGGTAGAGATCGTCCGAAATCGGCCGGTCCCAGGAGGCGATGGTGACCTGGACGCCGTCACTGCGGCCGAACTGGGAGCAGAACACCCGCTCCTCGCTGACCTTGACCTTCTTCACGATCAGGAGGTCGTCGCCGAGCAGGACGGGGAAGTCCTCGGCCGACACGAAGTCCACCGGCTCGTTGTTCTCCAGCGCCGCGAGCAGCTGGCGGACCTCGAAGGGCACCGCGTCCCCGGTGTCGCGGGCCGGCGAGTTCTCGGGCAAATTCCCGATGAACATTGCGGGGCCGCGGCCGCCGAACAGGTCGTAGCGCAGAAAGATGCCCTGGCAGGAGCCGTCGGGGCCGGCCATCATGGCGGCGCCGAAGTCGCCGGGCCAGTCGCCCGGATCCATCGCGAGCACGTCGAAGTCCGGGCCTGCGGGCTGACCGGAGCGACGGCGGAGAAAAGACATGGCAACATCGTACGTGTCCGGCACACCACGTTCGCGAGGTGGGTGGGACACCGTGCGGAGATCCACGCTCAGAGACCAATGTTGACTCTGAGCAACCGTCCGGGCTACGTTCGGTTCAGCACGACAGCCGTTCTGGATTCGATCCTCCGGGGGGCGGCCTGTCGCAACGCGGCCCCATACGCGTATCCCTCACTGTGCACACCGTCGTGCCGACCCAGCCGAGCATCCAGCTTCGCCGTTCGCCGCACACAGCACCGCTGCACACACACAAGCCGACAATTCACTGCCACAGATACCAGGTTCGCGGGGCCCAGGCCCGTCGCACTCGCGGATCTGCCCGGGAGACCGCCGCGTGGGGGCGTGCGGGTCCCGGGCAAAACCGGGGTCGTAGTACCGAGTAGCTCTCGGGGTACGGCGCCATCCTCCCTGCGACTGCCGGCCCTTAGCGGGGCCGGGACCGGCCGACGCACCCTGGTGCGCTGGGGATTCATCGGGAGGAGCCCGGCATCGCTGCCGGGGAGCACAGCAGGCGCCGTGTCTGGCCGCGTGGGGGCGGTGGGCACGGCGTCTGCCTGCTCATACTCTGAATCGCGTTTGTCGAACAGTCAACAGAAAAAGGCCGGCTTCCGACGGCCCGTCAAACACCCGCCGCCCACCGGCGGGCCGACAGGCCTCGCGTCAGGTGAGGTCGAACTCGCCGTCGCGGGCGCCGAGCACGAAGGCCCGCCACTCCCCCGGCGTGAAGATCAGCACCGGTCCGTCCTCCTGGCGCCCGTCCCGCATCGCGATGTAGCCCTCGACGAACGCGATCTGCACGTCCCCGACCCCCTGGCTGCTCGACTGCCAGACGGCTCCGGTCAGATCCGGCCGCGGCTTGCGCCCGTCCGCGAGGACCTCCGTCGTACCGGCCGTCCCCACGCTCGTCCCGCTGTTGGCTGACACAGTCGTTCTCCTCCCGACGTCGTACGAGAGGCCAGCGTAACCACGCCTGCCCGGGCGGACGCCCTACTTGGCGCGGACTCCTCCGCCCGGGGGCGAACATCCCCGACCCGGCCCGCGCGGGCCACCCGCTGTGCTATCCGCCGCCGCCCGCCCGGCGAGTGGCGGCGGCGCGGACACGGCCCGGGTTCAGCCGCCGGGGCCCGCCGGGCTGCCAGAGTGGGACTCTCGACGTACTCCCCACTGCCCCACCCGCCCTTCCGGCCACCGTGCCGGCCAACTATTCCGCCATTTCGCCGACCGATCGCCGAGGAGCAGCCGATGAGCCGCCGGGACGGCACCCGCGCCGATGTGATCCCCATCTCCGACGCCCCGTCGGCCCACCCCCCGGCTCCCCGCACCCCGCCCTCCCCCGCGAAGCTGCCGAGGCCGAAGAGCGGCCGGCCGCCGCTGCACGGGCGGGTCGGCATCGTCCTGGTGTCGCACAGCGAGGAGTTGGCCGCCGCGGCCGGTGCGCTGGCGCTGTCCCTCGCCGGGTCGGACAGCCCCGCGCCGGTCGCCACCACCGGCGGCGGCCTCGACCAGGACGGGCCGGGGATCAGCGCGGTGCTGGTCGCCGCCGCCACCCGCCGGGTCGACCAGGGCCACGGTGTGGTGCTGCTCGCCGACCTGGGCGGCGCGGTGGGCACCGTCCGGAGCCTGCTGGCCGAGGCGGACGAGCACGGGCTGCCGTTCCCCGTACGGTTCGCGGACGCGCCGTTCGTGGAGGGCGCGGTGGCCGCGGTGGCGACCGCGACGGCGGGGGGCGACCTGGCGGCGGTGCTGGACGCGGCCGAGGAGGCCTACCGCCAGCACAAGGACTGACCCGGGCCGGGACTGACCGGCGCACCGGCCGGCGCGGGCCCCGGGTGTCGGCGAACGACCCCACCCGGGGTGATCGCGCGGCTACGATCGGCAGTGGTCCGGCGCTGCCAGGCTCCGGCGGTAGAGGGGGGTCCTCAGCCATGCGCGTGGTCGTCACCGGCGGAGCCGGTTTCATCGGGGCCAACCTCGTCCGGGCGCTGCTGGCCCGCCCCGAGGTGGCACAGGTCCGGGTCGTGGACGACCTGAGCACCGGCAGCAAGGCCAATCTCGCGGGTGTCGGCGCGACCCTCTACGAGGGCAGCATCCTGGACCGCGGACTGCTCGACGAGGCCTTCGACGGCGCGGACGCGGTGGTGCACCTGGCCGCGCTGCCGTCCGTCCCCCGCTCGGTGGCCGACCCGCTGGCCAGTCACCACGCCAACGCCACCGGCACGCTGGAGGTGCTGGAGGCCGCCCGGCGGGCCGGCGGGCCGTACGTCGCCGCGGCCTCCTCCTCGTCCGTCTACGGCGCCAACCGCGAGCTGCCCAAGCGCGAGACGATGCGGACGGCGCCGATGAGCCCGTACGCCGTCAGCAAGCTGGCCACCGAGGCGTACCTCGGCGCGTACCACCACTGCTACGGGCTGGGGGTGCTGCCGCTGCGGTTCTTCAACGTGTTCGGGCCGTTGCAGCCGGCCGGGCACGCGTACGCGGCGGTCGTCCCGGCGTTCCTGGACGCGGCGCTGGCGGGCCGGCCGCTGACGGTGCACGGGGACGGCGGGCAGAGCCGGGACTTCACCTACGTCGGGACGGTCGCCCAGGTGATCACCGAGGCGGTGCTGGGGCGGGTGGTGCACGCCGACCCGGTGAACCTGGCGTTCGGCTCCCGCACGACGCTGCTGGAGCTGGTGGGCGAGCTGTCGGCCGTCCTGGGCCGCCCGCTGGACGTCGCCCACACCGAACCCCGGGCGGGCGACGTCCGCGACTCGCAGGCCGACAACTCCCGGCTGCGCGAGCTCTTCCCGGCCGTCACCCCGGTGCCGCTGCGCGAGGGGCTGGAGCGGACGGCCGAGTGGTTCGCCACGCTCTGAGGCCCGGCATCACCCGCCGGCCCGGTCTCACCCGGCAGGCAGGTCGGCCGGTCGGACGACGTGCCACAGCAGCGTGACGCCGGTGGTGTCGCCGGGCTGCCGGTCGCCGGTGAAGCGGTACAGCGGAGCCCCGTCGTAGGTGATCTGCTCGCCGCCGTCCGGCCCCGGCACCGCGGCGATCGTGCCCGCGATGCCCGGCGGCAGCCGGAGCGGACCGCCGGGCGGGTGCGGCAGCGCCACCCTGGTGGCGGCCGGACCGGAGCGCGGGCAGACGCGCGCGCCGGAGTCGTCGGGGCCGTAGCGGTAGAGCGTGTGCCCGGCCGGATCCGCCAGGACCCGGCCGAGCGTGGCACTGTCCTCGACCTGCACGGTCAGCGCCGGGGGTACGGGCGGCCCGGCGGGCCGGCCCGGTGCGGACCGCGCGACGCCCGCCCCGCCGCAGAGCGCGACGAGTGCCGCGACCAGCAGTGCGGTGGCCGTCCCGCGCATCACGGACGCCCGTGTCACGGACTCCCGCGTCACGATCTCCCGCGTCACGGCCTCGCGCATCGCGACCTCCTCGGAGCGCCCGGGCCCTCAGTAACCGATGCTAACGCCGCGGACCGTGTGGTTGTCGGTCAGCGATCCCGTCCCGGCGCCGAAGCCCACCAGCACGTTCTGCGGGAGGGTCACGGCGACGTCGATGACCTGCCTGCCGTCGACGGAGACCACCAGGTGCCCGGCCGCCGTCACGTTCGCGTCGACCACGTGGGTGCCGGAGCGAAGATTGGGGACGGCGGTCGAGGTGGCCGCGTACTGGAGCCGGCCTCCGGTGCCGCCGACGGCCACGCCGACGAAGTTCGCGGAGGGATCGCCGGCGTTCTGGTAGGTGTCCAGCGCGACCGCGACACCCGGCAGGCCGGAGAAGCCGAGACCGCCGCCCCCGGCGCCCAGCGCCGTGGGCGTCGCCCTGGACGCGTCGAGCAGCAGCAGGGCCAGCCCGTCGGCCCCGCTTCCGCCGCCGATCACCGAGGTGAAGTGCGCACGCAGGTGGGCCGAGGGGACGGCGGTGCCCTGGACCGCCGAGCCGACCGCGTTGCGGGTCGCCGGGGTGAGGACCAGGTCGGTGCCGGACAGCGCGGCCGCGCCGTTGTACGTCCAGCCGTTGGGCCCGGGCGGCGGCACCGCGTACGAGGTCGCCGTGATGGCGGCCGACCGTACGGTGTGGATGTCCGTCACGCTGCCGGTGGTGCCGCTGAAGGCCAGCAGGGCCGTGGGCGGCAGCGACGGCACGGTGGTCCGCAGGATCTGGGTGCCGTCCATCGACACGGTGACCGTCTGGCCCGAGACGGACACCGCGACCGCGTGCGGGCCGGAGCGCAGGTTCGGCACGGTGGTGGAGGTGGCCGCGTAGGTGAAGGTGTCACCGGTCGCCCTGGTGGCGATGCCGACGAAGTTCGCCGACGGATCGGTGCCGTTCTTGTACGTGTCGAGGGTGATGGCGACACCCGGCAGGCCGGAGTAGCCGAGCCCGCCGCCCGGTCCGCCGAGCGAGGCCGGGGTGGCTCCGGCCGGGTCCAGCAGGCTGAAGGCGAGGCCGTCGGCCCCGCTGCCGCCGCCGATCACCGAGGTGAATCCGGCCTTGAGCCCGTCGGTGAGCACCGGGACGGGGAAGACGGCGGATCCGGCCTGGTTCCGGCCGGCCTGGGTCAGTTGGAGATCGTCCCCGGACAGGTGGGCGGTGCCGTTGAGCCGCCAGCCGCCGGCGCCGGGCGCCGGGACGGTGACGCCGGTGGCCTGGACGCCGGTGCCGATGAGCGACTCGTTGTGCTGCCCGCTTCCGTCGTCCGAGGTGAGCTGGTAGGTGCCGCCGGCGGCGCCGACGGCGGTCGGGGAGAAGGTGACGGCCTGGTGCACCACGTCACCGGCACCGATGACCTGGCCCTCGCTCACCGGGTTGCTCACCACGAACGGTGCCGCGGGCGGCGCCGCCTTGGTGAGGGTGAGCGGGATGTTGCCGGTGTTGCGGATGTCGAAGGTCCTGGTCACCGACTGCCCCACCGCCACCTGCCCGAAGTCGGTCGTGGCCGGGGTGACCGTCAGCTGCGCCTGGCCGGTGATGGCCGTGCCGGTGAGGCCGACCGTCGCCGTTCCGCTCTGGCCGGTGACCGAGAGCGTGCCGGTGTTGCCGCCGGCCGTCGTCGGGGCGTACGCCACCTGCACGGTGACCGACTGCTGCGGCTGCACGGAGGTGCCGGCGGCGGGCAGGCCGGTCGCGGTGAACGGCGCGTCCGGCGCGCCGGTCGCGGAGACCGTCTCCGGCTGCGTACCGGTGTTGGTGAACGTCACGCCGAGAGTCCTGACCGTCCCCGTGGCGACGTCGCCGAAGGCCAGCGATGTCGGCAGGGGTACGAAGCCGGCCTTGGTGCCGTACCCCGTCAGGTCGAGGCCGATCGCGCCGAGGTCCGTCGTGAAGGTCAGCACGCTGCCGGCCGGGCCCGGCGTGGTCGGGGCGAACGCGACCTGGACGGCGTAGGTGTCGCCGGCGTGGAGCGTGACCGGGAGCCCGGCGGGAGCGGCGGAGAACGGGCTGCCCGAGGGCGTGCCGACCGCCGTGACGGTGACGTCCCGGGTCGCCGTGACCTTGACCGCGGCGTGGCCGGTGGCGCCCACCGGCACCTTGCCGAAGTCCACCGCGCTGCCGAGCAGGGCGGCGTTGGACGGCCGCCCGAAGGCGATCACATGACCGTCCCGGGTGCCGACGTAGACCCGGCCGCCGTCCGTGGCGGGCACCTCGAACTTGGACGCCGTGCCGATCGGCGCGGACCACCGCAGGTTCAGCGTGCCGTTCACCGGGACGGCGTCGTACGCGCGCAGTTGGGCGTTCGCGCCGTTGCCGCCGTCCGAGTAGACCGCCCACACCAGGGCCGAGCCGGCCGTCGTGCCGGTGGAGGTCACCACGGGCGAGCCCGAGGTGTAGCCGAAGTTGCCGGTACTCGTCCCGGTGCTGGTCAGCGTGGGCGCGCCGGTGCCGGTGGTGCCGTAGGCGAGCGCCCGCAGCGGACCGGTGCTGCCGGTCATGTAGACGTAGCCGCCCTCGCCGCCGTAGGCAGCAGGGTGGCCCCAGACGCCCTGGTACGGGCCGAAGGTGCCGAGCACCGCGTCCGAGCCGCCGGGCCCCTGGCTGCGGCCGCCGAGGTTGTCCCGGTCGAGCAGGAAGAGCCGGCCGTCCTTGCCGATCTGCACCATCAGGTTCGGGTGCTGGGCGGTGCCGAAGGTCGGCCCCGGCAGGGCCACCGGGCCGCCCGATCCCAGGTCGGTGTCGTTCTGGTCGAGCGTCGCCGCGTTGCTCGGGGCGAAGAAGTCCTGCGCGGACATGGTGCCGTCGCTGTTCACGCCGAGGCGGACGACCGCCTCCGCGAGCTGGCCGGGCGGCTGGGACCCGGGGCCGGGCGCCGGGGAGATGCCGTTGCCGGTGGAGAGCAGGATCCGCCCGGGGCCGTCCGAGGCCAGGCCGCCGCCGCCCTGCCAGATGCCGGCCATGCCGTTGGCGGCGGAGTCCTCGGTCGCCCACAGGGTGGTGGCGCGGGTGGTCGTGTTGACGCCCAGCACGTAGCCGACGTACGGGCCGATGTCGCAGTGCGAGGCGAAGCCGGCGTAGACCGAGCCGCCCATCAGCAGCAGGCCCGGCCGTTGCAGCGCGGTGAACGCGTTGAACGGACGGCTCGGGTCGTTGACCGGCGCGCCCTGCACCTTGACCGGCCAACCGGTGCGCTCCGCACCGGTGGTGGCGTCCAGCGCGTGGACGTACCAGTTGGGGTGCGAGGTGTCCGGGCCGTCGTTGATCTTGGAGGTGAGGTAGACCGTGCCGCTCGCCGGGTCGTAGACCGGTGTCGACGTCACGCCGAAGTTGGGCACCAGGTCGCCGCAGCCGATCGCCGAGGCGGGCCACGGCGCGCCCAGCGTCTTCGTCCAGTTCACCGCGCCGGTGGCCGCGTTCAGGCCGTAGACCTTGGCGTTCTCGGTGGCCGCGATCAGCGTCCTGCCGATCACCAGCGGCTGCGCGTACACCTGCCCGTCCACGGCCGTGGAGAACTGCTGGCCGAAGTCCGAGCTGGACACCTGGGCGGGTGCGAGGCCGGGCTCGTTGCGGTCCCAGCCGGTACGGAAGTTGTCCACCGACATCGTCGTCTCGTCCGCCCTCGCGGGCCCGCCGGCGAGCAGCGGCAGCACGCCGGAGCCGACCAGCAGGCAGCCGGTGAGCAGCGCCTCCAGGGCACGTGACCACGGGGATCCGGTCCGTCGCCCGCCGAGGACGGGTCTGCGCTTGCCGGCCATCTCTTCACCCTGCTCCGTGAGAACGCGGAGACGGGGAACGGAACGCCCCGCCGGCGCTCAGCGTCGGCGGGGCGGCCCGGATCCGCGGGTATTTCGGCCCGCGCGCCCTGCGGCATTCACACCGGTGGGCCAAGGGGCCCACCCCGTTCGGCCCTGCCCCGGCTTGACAGGCCGGCGCGGGCCGCCGTCACGGCCGGGTCAGCAGCTCGGTGGGCTGCCCGTCGAGCACGAAGGCCGTCTCGCCCTTGCACTCCAGGGCCTGGTTGAGCCGGAGCAGGGTGCGCGGTTCGAGCTCCGGCAGGGCGTCCGGCTCGAACCAGCGGATGTCGAGCGACTCGTCGTCGTTGACCCGGGCCTCGCCGCTCACCATCCGGCAGCGGAAGGTGAGTTCGAGGTACTCCGAGCGGTCCCCGTTCGGGTAGTGCACCATCGGCGAGACCGTCACCGAGGTCAGGAGCTCGGGCAGGACCACGATCCCGGCCTCCTCCTCGACCTCCCGCCGCAGGCCCTCGGCGGGCTGCTCGCCCGGGTCGAGGATGCCGCCGATCAGCGACCACCGGCCGTCGTCCACCCGCTGCCCGAGCAGGATCCGGCCGTCGTCGTCGACGATGACGGCCGCGACGCCGCTCAGCCAGAGCGGGTGGTTGCCGACCACCGCGCGGAGGTCCGCGAGAAACTGAGGAATAGCCATGGCCCGAGCCTATGCCAGCGGGCCCGGCCGGGGCGTCAGAACTTCGGCGGCAGGGGCCGTGCCGGGGAGCCGGCCACCACGGCGCCGGCCGGTACGTCCCTGGTGACGACGGCGCCCGCGCCGACGAACGCGCCGGCCCCGACCGCCAGGCCCTGGAGGACGACGGCGTTGCTGCCCACGGTCGCGCCCGCCGCGAGCCGGACCGAGCCCGAGACGTTGCCGCCCGGGTAGACGGTGACCCGCTCGGCGAACACCGTGTCGTGCCCGACCGTGGCGTTGTAGTGCACCTGACTGTGCGCCCCCAGCCGGACCCCGCCGGAGACGTACGCCCCGCCCATCACCAGGCAGCCGGGCCCGAGTTCGGTCTCCGGCGCGATGATCGCCCGGGGGTGCACGAGAGTCGCGGGCGCCGCCCCGAGCCCGTCCAGCAGCGCGGCGAGGCGCAACCGCACGGCCGGGTCGGCGATCGCCACCAGGTACCGGGCGCCCAGCGCGATGCCCGCGGGCGCGCGGACCGGCAGCCCCCGTACGGTGCTGCCCGCCGCGCGGTCGTCGAGGAAGCCGGCGACGGGGACGCCCGCCGCGAGGGCGGTGTCGAGGGCCTCCCGGCCGACACCTCCCGCGCCGGCGAGCCAGAGGCCCTGGGGGTCTTCGAGTGACATGCCGTCATTCTCCGCCCCAGGGCGCGTTTGCAAAGTCGCGTCGGAGCAGGCCGCGGCTCCCCCAGCCTTCGGCCGGGAGGGGCCCCCAATCCGCGCCCGGATCGTGCTCGTACTCGGTCGTACCTGGGCGATTCGGGCGTGCGTCCAGGTGGGGGTACCTCCCGGCCGAAGGCTGGGGGCGGATGCCCGGCGTCGCGGACCCGGCGGGACTTTGCAAACGCGCCCTACGGCTGGCCGGCGGGCGCGCGCGGGCCGGTGGCCTGCCGGGGCAGCACGACCGCCGGGGCGGGAGTCGGGGCGGCCGCCGGTGAAGCGGTCGGGGCGGCGCCGGTCCCGGGCACCGGGAAGCCCGGGTTGACCCCGCCCGCCGCGGTGATGCCGCTCGGGCGCAGCAGCACCTTCACGGTCAGGACGAGGATCCGGGCGTCGAGCAGCAGCGAATGGTGCTCGACGTACCAGAGGTCCAGTTCGATGCGCTGCGGCCAGGTGATCGAGTTGCGGCCCCTGACCTGGGCCCAGCCGGTGAGGCCGGGGCGGACGGCGAGCCGGCCGCGCTGGCGGGGCGAGTAGTGGACGACCTGCTCGGGCAGGGTGGGGCGGGGGCCGATGACGCCCATCTCGCCGCGCACGACGTTCCAGAGCTGCGGGAGTTCGTCCAGGCTGGTGCGGCGCAGCAGGGCACCGAGGCGGGTGATCCGGGGTGCGTCCGGCTCGTCGGGGTGCCGGGCGTCGCGCATGGTGCGGAATTTCAGGATCTCGAACTCACGTCCGTGGTGTCCGGTCCTGGTCTGGCGGAAGAGTACCGGGCCGCCCATGGTGCAGCGGATCAGCAGGGCGATCACCAGCCCCAGCGGGATCGCGATGATCCCGGCCAGTGCGGTGACCGCGAGGTCCCCCCCTCGCTTCATGGTGTCCTTCCCCTGTCGCGGTGTGTGTGGTGGCTCAGCCGACCTTCCAGGGCAGGCCCTTGGCCCGGGCGACGGCCGCGTAGGTCTCCAGCGAGACCCGGGCGACGGCGCGCTGGTCGAAGTGCTCCCCGGCGCGGCGCCGTGCTGCCGCGCCGAGGCGGGTCCGCAGGCCGGGCTCGGTGAGGAGCCGGTCGAGTGCGGCGGTGAGGGCCCGGGGGTCGCCGGGCGGGGTGAGGAGCAGGTGTTCGCCGTGGGTGCCGACCTCCCGGCAGCCGCGGATGTCGCTGAGCACCATCGGCAGGCCGCAGGCGGCGGCCTCCATGGCGGACCGGGAGAACCCCTCGCGGTACGAGGGGAGGACGAAGACGTCCAGGGCGGCGTACACGTCGGGCATGTCGTCGCGGCTGCCGAGGAACTCGATGCCGCTCTCGCCGGCGAGCGCGTCCGGCTTGTCCGGGTCGGCCGGCCCGACCCAGGCGAACCGGGCCTTCCCGGCCAGCGCGCGGGCGGCCTCGGCGTACTCGCGGATGCCCTTCTCGGCGACCTGCCGCCCGACACCGGCGACGAGCAGCTCGTCCTCGCCCACGCCGAGGTCGGCGCGGATCCGGGCCCTGGTCCTGGCCCGGTCGCCGGGGCCGGCGGCGAACCGGGTCAGGTCGACGCCGTTGCCGACCACCCGGGAGCGGCGGGCCGGCACGGCGCGGGCGAGCGCCCGCCGGTCCTCGCCGTTCTGGTAGAGCTCGGCGTGCGAGAAGCGCCCGGCGAGCGCCTCGGCGCCGAGGACGAGGGCGCGTTTGGCGAGCGGGTCGTGGGCCTGGGCCCAGAGCCCGTGGCAGGTGTTGACGACCACGGGCACCCGGGCGGCGCGGCCGAGAATCCGGCCGAGCACGCCGGTCTTGGGGTTGTGGGTGTGCAGGACGTCGGGCCGCAGCCGGTGCAGCACGGCGAGCAGTTCGCGGGCGGCGGCGGCGTCCGCCCGGGGGTGCCAGGCGCGGGTGAGGGCGGGCAGCGGCTCGTGCCGGACGCCGATCGCCTCCAGCCGCCCGACGTACGGGCCGGGCGCGCTGATGCCGTACGTCTCGAAGCCGGCCTCCAGGTCGACCCGCAGCTCGGTGGCGAGCAGCAGGTGCAGGCTCATGTCGACGGTGGTGAGGTGGGCGACCCGCAGCGGCCGGCCGCCCGGGCCGCGCAGCCGGGGGCCGGGCGAGGCGTCCTCAGGCACGGGCGCCCACCGCCTTCGCGGTGGCGACGATCCGGGCGTAGGCGCGCTCGGGGAGCAGCCGGCCGTACAGCTTGGCGCGGTAGAAGTCGATCGGGTCGGTGCGGCGGACGGGCACCCGGCGCAGCCGGACGAGGTCGGCGCCGGGCCCGTTGCGGCCGACCTCACCGGTGGCGGCCGTCCGGAAGCGGGCGCGCAGGGCCGGTTCCATGTGCGGGACGGGGACGCCCCAGGTGTAGGCGTAGTGCCGGGGGCGGGTGCCGAGGTGCTCCTCGACGTCGTCGTTGCAGGCGTCCAGCTCGGCGGTGCTGAGCAGCTCGGGGCGGGCGTGGCTGCGGGTGTGGTTGGCGACGGTGCACAGGCCGGAGGCGGTCATCTCGCGCAGTTGCTCCCAGCTCAGCGCGGGCGCCCCGGCCCCCTTCGCGGTGGAGCCCTCCCAGCGCATCTCGCCGCCGACGTGGCCGCTGGCCAGGTAGACGGTGAACGGCAGGCCGCGCTCCCTGAGCAGCGGCCAGGCGTTGCGGTGGACGTCGGCGAAGCCGTCGTCGAAGGTGAGCACGGTGCTGGGGGTGCGGTGGCCGGCCCCGATCCGGTCGACGGCCTCGTCCAGGGAGGTGACCCGCCCGGGCGGCAGCTCGGCGAGCAGGTCCGCCTGGGCGGTGAAGTCGGCGGTGGAGACGTCCAGCTCGTCGCTGCTGCCACCGCCGACGCGGTGGTAGATGAGGACGGTGGCGCCCTCGCCCGGGCGGTCGCCGGTGGCGCGGGCGAGCTGCTGTTTCAGTCGGGTACGGGGCCCGGCCGACGTGCCGGGCGCAACGGTCGTGCGCATCGCACTCCCCCTCTGCGGCGCCCTCCCCGGCACCGGCAAGTGGCCTTGCTCCGGACGGGACTTGGGCCCGCCGGACGCCATCACAGTAGGGGGAATCGTGGTGCCGCTGCCCAGGAAATGTGAAAGAAGGGCGAAGGTCGGCCGAAACCGGCCGATACCGCGGCGCCCGGGCGGTGCTCAGGCAGTGGTCAGAGCGTCACACCGCGCCCGTGGCGCAGCACCGTGAACAGGATCCGGCCGAGCAGCAGCACGCCGGCCGCCAGGCACCCGGCCACGGCCATCGCCCACGCCGGGCCGTCGTCCGGCACCACCACGGCCACCACGATCCCCACCGCCAGGCAGGCGAGGCCGACCACGGTCAGCGGGAGCTGGTGGCGGTGCAGGGCGCCGCCGCTCCACATCCGGGCCGCCCGGGAGGCCGTCCGGGCCAGCGAGTGATCATGCTCCGCGTCTGCCATGAGGCCACGGTACCCCCGCCGGGCGTACGAAGCAGCCCCGTGCGAGGGCCGTCTTCCGGCGGTTTCGCGGACGGGCGGGCACCCGGCGCCCCCGGCCGCGAGGGCCTCTTGCCGGGGTGTGGGCCGCACCGGAAAATCGGTGCTTCGGGCCGTACAACCATCCGCCGGGTGTATCGGTCTCCCCTACATCGAGCGATCCAGGAGCCGTCCGCGGTACGGGTTGGGAGTCCCCGCCGAGGACCGGAGAACCAGGGGGCGGAGCCGCCGCGCCCAGGTGTCGGGGGCCGGGCTCCGTCCCCCGACGGTACCGCCACGCCGGACCGGCGATCTAGGGGGAACCGTGCCGCATACCGAGACCACGACCGTCCGAAGCCTGCCGACGGCCGGCACCGCGGCCCGCCCGGCCGCACCCGCCCGGCCCGGCGTCCGGACCCTGCCGGAGCACTCCGTGGGCGACGGGGGCGCCGGGGCGCACCCCGCCGACGGCGGCGACTGGCTGCGCTTCGCACCCGTCCAGCCGCTGTTCCGGGCCATGGCGGCGCAGCGGCTGGCCGTCCTCGCCTACCACGGGGTGACGGACCCGCGCTCGTTCGGCGCCCAGCTGGACCGGCTTCGGCGCCTGGCCGTCCCGGTGTCGCTGGAGGCCGTGCAGCGTGCCGTGGCCGAGCGCCGGCCGCTGCCGCCGCGCAGCGTGCTGATCACCTTCGACGACGCCGACCGCAGCGTGCTCACGCACGCGCTGCCCGAGCTCACCCGGCGGGGCATCCCGGCCGCCGCGTTCGTGATCTCCGAGCTGATCGGGACGGACCGGCCGTTCTGGTGGCACGAGGCGGCGTTCCTGGCCCGGCACGGCGGCCGGGCCCGCTCGCTCTGCACCGACCAGCCGTCGCAGCTGCTGCCGCGCCTGAAGTCGCTGCCCGACCCGGACCGCCGCCGCAGCCTCCAGGAGCTCCGGGTCAGCGCGGACCGCCGGCCCCCGCGCCAGGAGCAGCTCGCGCCGGCGGACCTGCTGGCGCTGCGGGACGGCCGGGTCTCGATCGGCAACCACACCCAGGGGCACCCGTGCCTCGGCCGTTGCGACACGGCGACGGTGCGGGCCGAGATCACCGGCGCCCACCACGCGCTGACCCGCTGGCTGGGCGAGCCGCCGACCGCGTTCGCCTACCCCGACGGCGGTCACGACCCGCGTGCGGAGGCCGTGCTGGACGAGCTGGGCTACCGGCTGGGCTTCCTCTCCGACCACCGGCTCGGGCCGCGCCTGCCCGGCCACCCCCTGCAGATCAGCCGGCTCCAGGTGGACTCGGCGACCAGCGCCCGCCGCTTCGACACCATCCTGTCCGGCCTCGAACCGGCCTACCGCCGCTGGCGCGGCCAGTCCGTGGCCTGAGCGCTGCTGGCCCGGTAGCCGGTAGCGCGTTACGCGGTGAGGGTGGGCGCCGGGAGCCCGGCCGTGACCAGCGGACCCTGCGGGTAGCGGGCGACGGCCGCCGAGAGCGCGCCCGGCCGGCCGTTGTGCAGCACGGTCAGCCGGGCGCTGCCGGCGGCCGTGCCCCGGCCGGCCTCGGCGACCCGGCGCAGCGTCTGGGCGGCCACCGCGTCGGCGGAGGCGTACACGGCGAGGTCCGGGGCTGCGGACGGGGCGACGGCGGCCCGGATCAGGTCGGCGACGAGCTCGTAGTGGGTGCAGCCGAGGACGATCGCCGCCGTGCCCGCCGGGGTGCGGGCGGCCGCGTCCGCGACGGCGGCGCCGATGGCGGCGTCGTCACCGCGCTCCACGGCGTCCGCCAGCCTCGGGCAGGCCACCTCGGTGACGGCCGCCTGGCCGGCGAAGTCGCGGATCAGGGCGCGCTGGTAGGCGCTGCCGGTGGTGGCCGGGGTGGCCCAGATCGCCACCGGACGGCCGGCTGCGGCGGCGGGCTTGATCGCCGGGACGGTGCCGATCACCGGCAGCCCCGGTTCCAGCTCCGCGCGCAGCGCGTCCAGCGCGTGGACGGAGGCGGTGTTGCAGGCGACCACCAGCGCGTCCGGCTCGTACGCCGCGGCCGCCCGCGCGCAGGCGAGGGCGTGCGCCGTCACGTCTGCGGGCGTGCGCGGGCCCCAGGGCATGCCGTCCGGGTCCGAGGAGAGCACGAGGTCCACGTCGGGCCGCAGGTTCCGCAGTGCGGCGGCCGCCGCCAACAGGCCAATGCCGGAGTCCAACAGTGCGATCTTCACGGGGCACGACTCTAGTCGATCCACCCCCGGCGGCCCCCCGTGCGGCAGACTGCCGGAGTGACAGTCGTGCTGTGGGTCTCCGCGCTCTCCCTGCTGGTCTGGCTCTGGCTGACCTGCTGCCACGGCTTCTTCTGGCGCACCGACGTCACCCTGCCGGAGCGCCGGCCGCCCGCCCGCTGGCCGGGCGTGGCGATCGTCGTCCCGGCCCGGGACGAGGCCGGAGTGCTCCCCGTCAGCCTGCCGAGCCTGCTCGGGCAGAAGTACCCCGGGCGGGCCCGGGTGATCCTGGTGGACGACCACAGCAGCGACGGCACCGGCGCCCTGGCCGCCTCACTGGCCGGGCCGGACGGCCTGCCGCTCACCGTCACCACCCCGCCCCCGCTGCCGGCCGGCTGGACGGGCAAGCTCTGGGCGCTGCGACACGGCGTCGAACTGGCCACGGCCGCGCCGGACGACGACGCGGCCGAGTACCTGCTGCTCACCGACGCCGACATCGCCCACGGCCCGGACTCGCTCGCCGAGCTGGTCGCCGCCGCCGAGAGCGCCCGGCTGGACCTGGTCTCGCAGATGGCCCGGCTGCGGGTCACCACCGGGTGGGAGCGGCTGATCGTCCCCGCCTTCGTCTACTTCTTCGCCCAGCTCTACCCCTTCCGGCGCAGCAACCGGCCCGGCAGCCGGACGGCGGCCGCGGCCGGCGGCTGCTCGCTGGTGCGGCGGGACGCGCTGGAGCGGGCCGGCGGGGTGGCCGCGATCCGCGGCGCGGTGATCGACGACGTCTCGCTGGCCCGGGCCGTGAAGTCCTCCGGCGGCCGGATCTGGCTGGGCCTGGCCACCCAGGTGGACAGCGTCCGGCCGTACCCACGGCTCGCCGAACTGTGGCGGATGGTCTCGCGCAGCGCGTACGCGCAGTTGCGGCACTCACCGCTGCTGCTGCTCGGCACGGTGCTGGGCCTCGCCCTGGTGTACCTGGTGCCGCCGCTCGCCACGGTGACCGGCCTGGCGGCGGGGCAGCCCGCCGTTGCGCTGACGGGAGCGGCGGCCTGGCTGCTGATGGCCGGGACGTACCTGCCGATGCTGCGCTACTACGGACAGCCGGCCGCAGCGGCGCCGCTGCTCCCGTTCACGGCCCTCCTGTACCTGCTGATGACGGTCGACTCCGCCGTCCAGCACTGGCGCGGCCGGGGCGCGGCCTGGAAGGGCCGGACCTACTGATCCGAAAAATGGCCGGACCTACCGACCCGAGCTGAGTGACACTGTGCGGATGAATCGTCAGACAATCTCCCGCATCGCCCACACCCACCACCCGATCGCCGCGCCGATCACCGACGAGGCGGTGGCCCGGCTGATCGCCCGCGCCACACCGGAGGAGACCGGGCGGGCGCTCGACCTGGGCTGCGGGGAGGCCGGGTGGCTGCTGCGGACCCTGTCGGCCCGGCCGCAGTGGCAGGCCGTCGGTGTCGACCTGGACGAGGGCGCGCTGACCAAGGCGAGGCAGACCGCACAGGCACTGGGGCTGGAGCGGCGGATCGGCCTGCACCACCTGGACGCCTCGGAGTTCAGCTCCAAGGAGCCGTTCGACCTGGTGCTGAACATCGGCGCGACGCACGCGTTCGGCGGGCTGCTGCCCACCCTGGCGGCGGCCCGCGCCCAACTGGCCCCCGGCGGCCGGGTGCTGGTCGGCGACGCCTTCTGGGAGCGCGAACCCACCCAGGCCGCGCTGGACGGCCTGGGCGCGGGCCGCGAGGAGTACGCGGACCTGGCCACCACCGTCGACCGGGTGGCGGCCGACGGCTGGACGGCGGTGTACGCCCACGTCAGCAGCCCGCAGGAGTGGGAGGACTACGAGTTCAGCTGGACGGGCTCGCTCGCCGAGTGGGCGCTGGACAACCCCGGGCACCCCGACAGCGCGGCCGCCCGGGAGGCGGCCGACACCCACCGCGCCGAGTGGCTGCACGGCTACCGGGGGACACTCGGCTTCGTCACCCTGCTGCTGCGCCGGACGGCGGAGTAGGCGCGGGCGGCCGGGCGGGCAGGCAGGCAGCCGGGTAGCCGGGCGGGCAGTCGCAGGAACTCTCTGCGGCTGCCCGCCCGGCCGCTACCGCGACTGCTTCCGCCGCTACTTCCGCGCCGGGCGCTGCGGCTGCTACTTCTGCGTGCGGTCGAGGAAATCCGCGATCAGCGGCGCGATCTCGGGGAGCTTCTCCTCCAGGGCGAAGTGGCCGGTGTCGAAGAGGTGCAGTTCGGCGTCCGGGACGTCGCGCAGGAAGGCGCGGGCGCCGGGCTCGGTGAAGAAGGCGTCGCCGCGGCCCCAGACGATCAGCGTCGGCGGCTGGGCGGTGCGCAGCCACTCCTGCCAGGCGGGGTAGAGGTCGAGGTTGGAGTGGTAGTCCAGCGCCAGTTCGACCTGGATGTCCTTGCGGCCGGGCAGGTCGAGGAAATGCTGGTCGAGCGTCCAGCCGTCGGGGGCCACCGTCTCGGGGTCGGTGGTACCGCCCTCGTACTGGCCGCGCGTGACGTCCACGGTCAGCAGCCCGAGGACCCGCTCCTCCGCGCCCTCGACGCCCGGCCGGTTGGCGATGAACCCGCGGGCCAGGTCGGACAGCCCGTCCTCGTAGGCGTTGCCGTTCTGGACCACCAGCCCCGTGATCCACTCCGGGTGGCGGGTGGCCAGCCGCAGGCCGACGGGCGCGCCGAAGTCGAAGACGTACATCGCGAACCGGTCGAGCCCGAGGGCGAGGCAGAAGCCCTCGACGACGTCCGCGAGGGTGTCGAAGCTGTAGCGGAACTCGGCCGGCGCCGGGCTGTCGCTGTGGCCGAAGCCCGGGTAGTCCGGGGCGATCAGGCGGAAGCGGGTGCCCAGCGCGTCGAACAGCCGGCGGAACTGGTGCGAGGCGGACGGGAATCCGTGCAGCAGCAGCAGCGTCGGGGCGTCGGCGGGCCCGGTCTCGCGGTAGAACACGCGCACGTCGCCGACCTGCACGAAGCGGTGCCGGATGTGCGGAATTGCCAGTTCGGTCATGACGGATGCCCCCCTGAGCGGAACCGATGTGGATCACCCAGATACTGGCACCACCCGGCCGGTCGGCGCAGCAGGACGGACCGATCGTCTCGGCATCCGGCCGCGCCCACTGCCGCCGCCCCGAACCCGGCCTCAGCGTCGCAACAGGCGCAGGCCGGCGGGTTTGGCGAACTCGTACCGGGCCATCTGCTCCAGGTCACGCAACCAGCGGGCGGCGCCGGCCGGGCGGGCCAGGGCCGCCCGGTAGACGTCCTCGAAGGCGGTGGTGACGTGGTCGAGGGAGAAGCGGCCGACCACCCACTCGCGGCCCCAGCCGGCGAGTTCGGCGCGCCGGGCCGGGTCGTCGAGGAGGGTCCGGATCTGGCCGGCCAGGGCCTCGGGCGAGACGGGCCCCGGGGTGCCGTACCCGTACATGCAGCGGGAGGCGTGCGGTTCGACCAGCGGGCCGGGTTCGTGGATCGCGGTGTAGCCGGCGGCGCCGTGGACGATCACCGGCTTGCCGAACGCCAGGCCGCGCAGCGCGGAGCCGCCCATCCCGAGCACCACGTCGGCTGCCTGGTAGACGGGCCGGGGGTCGGCCAACTGCCCGGGGACGATGACGGCTTGACGGCCGAGTGCGGCATTGGCCTCGGCGGCGCGGGCGCGCAGCGGCTCCAGGCTCGGCCCGGCCCCGACGACGGCCAGCCGGATCCGCGGGTCGCCGAGCCGGCGGACGGCGTCGACGGTGAGTGCGGCGCCGGCGTCCTTCTCCAGGTCGGGCACCAGCCGGGTGACGACGGCGAGCAGCAACTCGTCGTCCGCGATGCCGTGTTCGCGGCGGAAGGCGGCGCCGTCGGCCTGCCCGGGCGCGTCGGCGACGGTGTCGACGGGCGGCTCGATCAGCCGGACGTCGCGGTGGCCGAAGTCCCGGCCGGCGTCCATCAGGGCGCCCAGGCCCAGCACCAGCGGCTGGTGGCGGGGCAGGCCGCGCAGCATCCGGATGCCGTAGAACGTGGTCACGACCGGAAGTCTGCCCCAACGGCCGGGCCCGAAGAAGGAGTTGCGTGCGGCCCGGACCTCCCAGGCGTGCAGCAGGTGACTGCCGTGCTCGGCGGCCACCCCGTCCAGCCGGCGGCGGACCTCCCGGCGCGGGGTTCCCGGATCGCCGGCCACCACCAGCTCCAGGCCGTGCCCGGCGGCCAGCTCGACCAGCGGCGCGGGCCCGTCGACACCCTGCGCGAACAGGACGGGATCGTGCCCCCGGTCGCGCAGTGTCCGCGCGATGTCCACCGCGTTGAGCTGCGCGCCGCCCAGGGCGAGGTTGTTGAGATGGACGAGCAGCCGGACAGGTGTCACCGTCACTCCTCCCAGCGGTGCTGGACGAACACCGGTGCGGCCAGCACCACGGCACGCGGCGGGGTGTCCAGCATCGGGCCGAAGACGTCGAACTGGCCGACGGAGTGCCAGCTCATCAGCGTGCCGCCGTCGGTGCGGCCGATGCTGTAGACGCCGGCCCACAGGGTGTAACGCCCGCGCGGCAGCGGCAGCCTGGGGATCACGCAGGCCACCTGGTGGTCCTCGCCGGTGAGATGGAGCTCGTGGCTGAGCTGGAAGATCGGGCTGGACGTGCCCTCGCTGACGCCGAGGTGGAGCGTGGCGGCGCCCCGGTAGTCGCCGCCGATGGTCAGTTCGACGCTCACCGGCTCGTCGGTGGTGAGGTTCTCCCGATCCTCGCCGCGGATCTCGTGCTTGAGCAGGCGCAGCGGCTCGCCGGTGCGGGCGCCGGCCTCGGACTGGGCCTCGATGCTGTCGCGGTACCCGGCCATCGCCTCCTTGATCCCGGCGTCGACCCGGATCGCCCCCTGCTCCAGCCAGATCCCCCGGCGGCAGATCGACTCGACGGCGGGCAGGTCGTGCGAGACGAAGACGATGGTGGTGCCCTGCTCGGCCACCTCGCGCATCCGGTCCAGGCAGCGCTGCTGGAAGACCGCGTCGCCGACCGCCAGCACCTCGTCCACCAGCAGGACGTGCGGCTCCAGGTAGGCGGCGACGGCGAAGCCGAGGCGCATCTGCATGCCGGAGGAGTAGAACTTCACCTGGCGGTCGATCGCCCCGCCCAGGCGCGCGAACTCGACGATGTCGTCGAAGCGCGAGGCCACTTCGCGGCGGCGCAGCCCGAGCAGCGCGCCGAACAGGTAGATGTTCTCCCGGCCCGTCAGGTCGGGGTGGATGCCCGCACGGATCTCGATCAGCGCGCCGATCCGGCCGCGTACGTCGATCACACCGCCGTACGGGTACATGACCCGGGTCAGCATCTTCAGCAGCGTCGACTTGCCGGAGCCGTTGGATCCGATCAGGCCGACGGCCTCGCCGGGCTCGATGTGCATGGTGATGTCGCGCAGCGCCCAGCGCCACTCCTCGCCGCGTCCGCCGCGCAGCCGGCGACCCAACGACTCGACCCTGTCCCGCAGAAGCATCCGCTGCTGGTCGGCCCTGAAGCGCTTCCAGACCTGCTCGGTGCGGATCGTCCCGAGAGCCAGGCTCCCGGCGGGGCCCGGCTCAGGCGACATCGGCGATCCCCGTTTCGAGCTTCTTGAAGAACAGGTAGCCGCCGACCAGGAAGACCACCGAGGACACCGCCGCGATGGCGGTCAGCGTCGGGTCGGGGGCGTCGCCGTGGAGCAGCGCCCGGCGGTACCCCTCGATGACGGCCCCGAGCGGGTTGACCGCGACGTACAACTCCTGGAGCCGCTGCGGGATCTGGGCCAGCGGGTAGGCGACCGGGGTGGCGAACACCCCCATCTGGGTGATGATCGGCAGCAGGTGCCGGACGTCCCGCAGGTAGACCACCGCGACCGAGAGGACGAGCGCGACACCGTAGGTGAACGCGAACTGGATGCCCAGCAGGGGCAGCACCCAGAGGAAGGTGGCCGCCGGAGCCGTCCAGAAGACCAGGAAGAGCAGCCCGAGGACGGCCGTCCCGATCAGCATGTCGACCGTCGCGACCAGCATGGTCGCCAGCGGGAAGACCTCGCGCGGGCAGTACACCTTGTTCAGCAGGCTGAGGTTGTTGGACAGGCTCAGCGCGCCCTGGTTCATCGTGTTGCTGAAGAACTGCCAGACGATCAGGCCGACATAGGCGAACAGCGTGTACGGCACGCCGCCGGTGTCGATCTTCACCGCGCGGTGGAAGACCAGGGTGAAGATCGCGCACAGCGCGAGCGGCGTCATCACCGCCCAGGCGAAGCCGAGGACCGCCTGCTTGTAGCGGGCCCGCAGGTCGCGCTCCGCCAGGGCACGCACCAACTCCCGGGCGCCCCACAGCTCTCGGGCCACCTGCGCGGGGCGCAGCCGGCGCTTGAAGACGAGTTCGGCCGGCGGCCCTTCGGAGGCGGGCTCCTGCCGGGTGCCCGGCCGGTCGGCGAGCTGTGTGCGTTGTCCCCCCACGGACCCCTGCCCTCTCCGGTGACTGCCCTGTCATGCCGAGAAGTGGGCCCGCCGCCAAGGAGGTTCGGACCGCCCTCCACTCTGGCACAGAGTGTGGCCGGCGCGGGTCGGTTCGGTGAAGGTGACAGCAGTGGCAACAGCGGCAGGAATCGGCAGGAGCGGGGCGGGGACGGCGGCGGAAGTCAGTCCTGCCCCACGAGCCGGTCCAGCACGGCGGGCAGCTCCTTGACCCCGCCGGCCGTGGTCGGCGACGTCCGGTAGCGGCCCTGGACGACCACGCTGGGCAGCTCGGTGATCTCGTACCGCTGGAACACCGCCGCGGCGCCCTCCGTCCGCTGCCCGACCTCCGCCGAGCGGTACGCCGTCCGGAACGCCTGCCCGTCGACGCCCTGGCGGACGGCCCAGGCGGTGGCGGCGTCCTCGGTCGTGACGTCCTCCTTGGCCTCGCGCACCGAGCGGTACACCGCGAGTTGCAGCCGGTCGACGAGCTGGAGCCGCTCCAGCGTGTAGAACAGCCGGGCGTGGCCGAGCTGGCGCTGCTCACCAGGGCTGCCCGGCCAGACGGCGGGCACCCGGGTCAGCGCGACGTCGGCGCGGTGCCGCCCGGCCCAGGACTGCAACGGCTGCTCCAACTGGTGGGAGTGGACGCAGTCGTACCAGAAGAACTCGACCGCCTCCGTCTTCTCCGACGCACGCACGGGCTGGGGGTGCTCCAGCGTCGTGTAGCGGCCGTTGTCGGCGGACGGCCGGTGGGTGGCGGCACCGGCCTGGACGGGGCAGGCCGCCAGGCCGGTGGCGACGGCGAGCAGGACGGTCGAGCGCAGCAGCGGCTTCACCCGGGCAGTCTTGCCGCCACCGACGGTTACCGGCGAGTCACTCCGCTCCCGGAGCGGGCCGGTTCGCCCGAACGGCGCAGAGCTCAGTCCGCCGCCGGGGCGTGCGCGGGGCGCGGCGGCAGCGCGGCCGGCTGCTCCGGTACCAGACTTGGCGTCAGAGCCGGTGCAACGTCCGGAGCGGGGTCCGGAACGAGGTCCGGTGCCACGTCCGGCAGGAGCTTCGCCGCCGCCTTCGCCGTGGCGCCGTCGAAGAAGCGCAGCAGCTCCACCGGGAACGGCAGCACCAGCGTGGAGTTCTTCTCCGCGGCGACCTCGACCACCGTCTGGAGCAGGCGCAGCTGCATCGCGGACGGCGTGGCGTCCATCATCGCCGCCGCCTGGGACAGCTTGGCCGCCGCCTGGAACTCGCCGTCGGCGGTGATGATCCGGGCCCGGCGCTCGCGGTCCGCCTCGGCCTGGCGGGCCATCGAGCGCTTCATCGAGTCGGGCAGGGCGACGTCCTTGATCTCCACCCGGTCGATGTGGATGCCCCAGCCGACGGTCGGGCTCTCCAGCATCAGCTCCAGGCCCCGGTGCAGGTTCTCCCGGCCGGAGAGCAGGTCGTCGAGCTCGCTCTTGCCGATGATCGACCGCAGGGAGGTCTGCGCGACCTGCGACATCGCGAAGCCGTAGTTCTGCACGTCCACGGTGGCGAGCACGGGGTCGACCACCCGGAAGTAGACGACGGCGTCGACCCGGACGGAGACGTTGTCGCGGGTGATGCCGTCCTGCGCGGGGACGGGCATGGTGACGACCTGCACGTTGACCTTGCGCATCCGGTCCACGATCGGGATCAGCAGGGCCGGCCCGGGCTGGCGGACCTTGCGGCGGACCCGCCCGAGCCGGAACACCACGCCGCGCTCGTACTGCTGCACTACCCGGACCCCGGTGGCGAACCACAGCACACCGAGGGCCGCGATGACGACGAGTACCGCCATGTCAGTCGACCTTCCCCGTCGGCGACGCACCCGGGCCGGGTCCTCGATGGCCCTGTCGCGCGGGTGCGGGCCGCGACGAAAGTATGCGCCGGTCGGCGGCCGCTGCCTACCGCCCCGACGCGACATGACGGAGCGTCAGATTCCCGGCCGGCCGACCTCCGCCAGCAGCGCCTGCCAGGCGTCCGCCACCACGCCCAGCTCGAACCTGGCGACGGTGTGCGCCCGGGCGGCGGCGCCGAGCGCCGGGCGGTCGCCGGCCAGCACCTTGGCGAGCGCCTCGGCCAGCGCGGCCGGGTCGCCGGGCGGGGCGAGAGCGCCGGTCACGCCGTCCTGGACGGCGGAGCGCACCCAGCCGACGTCGGTGGCGACGACCGGCAGAGCGGCCAGCCCGGCCTCGATCAGCACGCCGGGCACGCCCTCGCTGTCGCTGGTGAGCAGCAGCGCGTCGGCGGCCCGGTAGAGCGGCGCGGGGTCGGCGAGGTCGCCGAGGAAGTGTGCGCGGGCGGCGTCGTCGCGGCGCTCCAGCCCGGCCCGCAGCGGGCCGTCCCCGGCCACCGCCAGCCGGACGTCGGGGAGCCGGCCGATGGTGTCCAGGGCGAGGTCGAGGCGCTTCTCGGGGGTGACCGACCCGACCCAGGCGACCAGCAGGCCGTCGGCCGGCAGGCCGAGGGCGAGCCGGGCCGCACGCCGGTCGGCGGCGTCCCGGGCTGGCGGGTAGCGGTCGGCGGAGCGGCCGTTGGGGATGGTGCGCACCACGGCGCCGGAGAGCCGGAAGCGGTCGAGCAGCACGGCCCGGGCCTCGTCCGAGAGGGCGGTGACGGCTGCGGCGCGCCGCAGCAGCGCGCCGGTGCGCACGCGGCGGGCGGCGCTCGCGGTCCAGTGCCGGGAGTCGCCGATGCTGACGTAGACGAACGGCGTGCGGGTACCGGCCAGCGCGAGGGCGCACGCTGGCAGGGTGCTGGAGCCGTGCGCGACGACGACGTCGGCGGTGCGGGCGGCGGCGCGCAGCGCGCGCAGGGTCCGGAGGTGCAGCCGGGTGGGGCCGAGGACGGCGGTGCGGGCGGCGCCGGGCGGTGCGCCCTGGTGCGGGGCGTCCGGGTGCGGGGCGAGCGCGCGCAGGGCGGAGGCCTGGCCCCGGCGGCGCAGCTCCAGGTCGAGGTCGCGGGCGAGGTTCTGCGCGCCGCGGCGGCGCGGATCGGTGATGACGTGCAGGACCCTCGGGCGGGCTCCGGCGGGCAGGGTGGACGCTGCGTCGTGCATGGCACCGACCTTGGCACAGGGTGCCGGGGCCGTACAGCGGGTTCGCAGTAGATCGTCCGTGCTTTGCGCGCGCTCCCCAGGACGGCCCTTCCGAGCGCTCGCGAACGATCCGCGCGCCCCACCGTGCGCCCCTGGCCGCCTCCGCCGCCCCGCCCCGGCACCCCCACCGCCTGCCGGAATCCCTGGCGGGCGGCCCGCCCCGGCTGCGATGCTGATCCGCAGTCAGGGCGGCGACCGGCACGGGAGACCGGGCGCGCCCCGGGTCCCGGGGGTTGGCCAGTGCATGTGCTCTATGTGATCGACAGCCTGCACCGGGTCGGCGGTGCCGAGCAGGGCCTCGCGGCGATGGCGCCCCAACTGGTCCGCGCCGGGGTCCAGCTGGACGTCGCGTACCTCAAGGACTCACCGGGCGGCTTCCAGCCCGAGCTGACGGCGGCCGGCGCCGGCGTCTTCGGCGTGCACCACGCCACCCGCGCCCGCACCGCCGCCGCACTGCGCGGCCTCGTCCGCGAGCGCCGCCCGGACCTGGTGCACACCACCCTGTACGAGTCGGACATACTCGGCCGCGCCGCGGCCCTGGCCGCCGGTACGCCGGTGGTCTCCAGTCTCGTCAACTCCGCCTACGGGCCGGAGCACCTGCACGCGAGAGGGCTCAGCCCCTGGAAGGTCCGGGCTGCCCAGGCGGTGGACGCGGCGACCGCGCAGGGCACCCGCCGCTTCCACGCGCTGACCCGTCACGTGGCCGGGGCGATGGCCCGCCGGCTGCGGATCCGGGCGGACCGGATCGACGTCGTCCCGCGCGGCCGCGACCCCGAGCTGCTCGGCACCGTCACCCCGGCCCGGCGGGCCGAGGTGCGCGCCGCGCTCGGCCTCGCGGACGACGTGCCGGTGGTGCTGGCCGCCGCCCGCCAGCAGTACCAGAAGGGCCTGGACGTCCTGTTGGAGGCCTGGCCGCAGGTGCGCCGGGCGGCTCCCGGGGCGGTGCTGCTGCTGGCGGGCAGCGACGGCGCCGAGAGCGGGCGGCTGCGGGCCCTCGCGCAGAGTGCGGGGAACGTGCGCTTCCTCGGCCCGCGCGGGGACGTGTTCGACCTGATGGCGGCCTCCGACGTGCTGGCCGTGCCGTCCCGCTGGGAGGGCCTGGGCAGCGCCGCGATGGAGGCGATGGGCGTCGGCGTGCCGCTGGTCTGCGCGGACGTGCCGGCGCTGCGCGAGACGGTCGGCTCGGAGGACTACGCCCGCCTGGTCGCGCCCGAGCGGCCCGGCGCGCTGGCGGCGGCGCTGACCGACACGCTGGACGACCGGGCGGCGGCGCGGGTGCGGGCCAAGGCGGCGCGAGCGCGGTTCCTGACCAGTTTCACGCTCCATCAGGTCACCGGGCAGATGGTCGGGTTCTACGAGCGCTCGCTCCGGCTGCGGACCGTCTGACCGTCTGGCCGAGCGCCGGTGGACCGACGGGGCGGCGGACCGGTGCCCCGCCGGACCGGCCCAGAATCGCCAAAGCGGTTGCGCCGCACGTCGCGGGCGGCAAGCATCGCAGGGGGACCGGTGCGGCCGATGGGGGTGGACCGACCGGCGGGTGGGGGAACGGGCGCTCGCGTCCGGCGCCGAGGCGCGCCCCGCCCACGGGTCGGCCCCGAGCGGCTGTTCCGGGGTGCCCGGGCCGGCCGGGCCCGGGGCGAAGCCGTCAGGCAGGGGGCCGAGTTGCCGCATCAGCCGGGAGATCGCCCCTCGCCGTCCGCTCCCGCACCGCCGACTCCCGTTCCGTCGACTCCGGTTCCGTCGACTCCGGTTCCGCCGGGCCGTCGGCCTTCCGCTCCCGGGCCACCGGGCCCGCCACCGTCCCCGTCCCCGCAGCGGCTCAGCTCCGGGGCGCCCCGGAGCTGAGTCCCACAGCAGCACGGCACCACGAACGCGAGGGGATCCCACCCGTGGAACCGGCCAACCACTTCTCCGTCCTCCGACGCTACTGGCGGCTGCTCGTCGGCTGCACCCTCGCCGCGCTCGTCGTCGGCTGGCTGCTGACGCCGGCCGGCAACGCCGTCGACAACGGCAAGTGGCAGTGCAAGGTCGCGATCACGCCGGTCGCCGGCGCCGGTGACAGCGTCCGCGCCGACCAGGTGCTCTCGTACGCCTCCGGGTCCGACGTCACCACCGCCGCCGCCAAGCAGCTCGGCATCACGGACGTCGCCGCCGTACTGGCCCGCCGGACGGTGGCCGCCGCCAGCACCCAGCTGCTGGTGTTCACCACCACCGGACCGACCCAGCAGGCGTGCGCCGACCTCGCGGCCGCCTTCTCCACCGCGACCATCAACGGCTACAGCCAGGAGTCGGCGCGGAGCGCCGCCGAGTCGATCAAGCGGCTGCAGACCCAGGCCGACGCCCAGCAGAAGCAGGTCGACGACCTCCAGCACCAGTTCAGCACGTCCTCCGCCGCCGACCAGCCCAGGCTCCAGCCGAAGCTGACGGCCGCCCTCAACGCGCTCACCACCAGCCTCACCGACATCAGCAAACTGCAGAACTACGCCCAGACCGACGCCATCCAGCAGTGGGGCAGCATCGACGCCCGCGAAGGCGGCGGCAACCTGCTCACCTCGCCGACCCGCAGCATGCGGCTCGCGCTCGCCGTGCTGCTCGGGCTCGCCCTCGGCGTGGTCGCCGCGCTGATGCTCAGCCGGATGGACACCAGGCTGCGCACCCGCAACGGCGCCGAGGAGGCGTTCAACCTGCCGGTGATCGGCGAGATCCCGCAGCTCGGCCGCCGCCTGCTGCGACTGCGCGAACCGCTCGTGGTGGCCCGGCCCTCCGACCCGGCCGCCGAGGCGTACCGCTCGCTGCGCTCGATCCTGCTGCTCACCGGGCCCGCCACGCTCTCGCTGCCGGTGGTCGGCCCCGGACGGCGCGAGCCCGCCGAGATCGTCTCGCGGCGGCTCGCCAACCCCTCCCCCGTGGTACTGGTCGCCTCGGCCCGCAGCGGCGACGGCCGCACCACCACCGTCGCCAACCTGGCCGCCGCCCTCGCCGAGACCGGCCGCGAAGTGCTCGTACTGGACTGCGACTTCCGCCACCCGCAGGCGCACCTGCACCTCGGCGCCGGCTCCGGCCCCGGGATGGCCGAGCTGCTCAGCGGCGAACAGCTCACCGAGCTGGACGAGTTGATCCGCCCGACCAATGTCGAAGGCGTGCGCCTGATCACCGGCGGCAACACCACCGCCTACCCGGCCGCGCTCGTCCTGCGGGCCGGCGAGGTGCTGCGCCGGGCCCGGCGGCACGCCGACCTGATCCTGGTCGACACCTCGCCGCTGCTGCACGCCAACGACGCCTACGACCTGGTGCAGCACGCCGACGCCGTCCTGGTGACCGTCAAGGGAGGCAACGTGACCCCGGAACAGGCCGACCGGGTGGGCGAGTTGCTGTCCCGTACGGGCGTGCCGGTGGCCGGGGTCGCGCTGCTCGGCACGGTCGGCCCGTCGGGGCGCGGACGGCGTCGCGGCGGCGGCGCACGCGGCCCGGCCCGTACGGCGGCGACGACGACGACGC
>FTKL01000494.1_pt5 | contig 28956 bp, 22 predicted proteins | sample 2434061 | NCBI WGS metagenome assembly FTKL01 (sample SAMEA3914816, study PRJEB12502) | metagenome | biome: forest; material: soil | place: USA | collected 2011-09-16 | depth 0.3 m
CGCCGCCGCCACCACCGCCGAGGACGCCCGCCGCGCCCAGGCCTACCCCGAGCGCGCCGTCGCCCAACGCGCCCGCCTCCGCCTGCCGCTGCTGCCCACCACCACCATCGGCTCCTTCCCGCAGACCACGGAGCTGCGCACCGCCCGCGCCGACCTGCGGGCCGGCCGCCTCGACGAGGCCGGCTACCGGGGCCGGATGGAGGCCGAGGTCCGCGAGGTCATCGCCTACCAGGAGAAGGCCGGCCTCGACGTCCTGGTGCACGGCGAGCCCGAACGCAACGACATGGTCCAGTACTTCGCCGAGCAGCTCACCGGCTACCTCGCCACCCGGAACGGTTGGGTGCAGTCCTACGGCACCCGCTACGTCCGTCCGCCCGTGCTGGCCGGCGACCTCTCCCGCCCGCACCCGATGACCGTCGACTGGTACCGCTACGCACAGGATCTGACGGACCGTCCGGTCAAGGGCATGCTCACCGGCCCGGTCACCATGCTCGCCTGGTCCTTCGTCCGCGACGACCAGCCGATCGCCGCCACCGCCCGCCAGGTCGCCCTCGCCCTGCGCGACGAGGTCACCGACCTGGAGGCCGCCGGCGCCGCCGTCATCCAGGTCGACGAACCCGCGCTGCGCGAGACCCTGCCGCTGCGCGCCGCCGACCGCGCGGCCTACCTGGCGTGGGCCACCGAGGCGTTCCGGCTCAGCACCTCCGGGGTCCGGGCGGACACCCAGATCCACACCCACATGTGCTACGCCGAGTTCGGCGAGATCATGACCGCGATCGACGAGCTCGACGCCGACGTGATCTCCCTGGAGGCGGCCCGCTCGCACATGCAGGTCGCCCACGAGCTGGCCGGGGCCGGCTACCCGCGCGAGGTCGGGCCCGGCGTCTACGACATCCACTCGCCCCGGGTGCCGAGCGCCGAGGAGGCCGCCGCGCTGCTCCGGGCCGGACTGGCCGCCATCCCCGCCGAGCGGCTCTGGGTCAACCCCGACTGCGGCCTGAAGACCCGTGGTTGGCCCGAGACCCGCGCCTCGCTGGAGCACCTGGTCGCCGCGGCCCGCGAGGTCCGCGCGGAGCTGGCCGGCTGACGCCGCCGCGCCGGGGCGGGTGCGTCCTCGTGATCACCCGCCCCTGGCGCCGCCGGCGACCTGACGACCGGCCGGCCAACCCCTGGAACTGATCACCCGCGCGGCGACGGGAGGCGGCCATGCGGGTGAAGTGTGCGCCCTTGGACGGGCTTTGTCCGGTTCCGCCGCATGGTTGATGCTGGAATGGCCATGGCGAACGACCGTTGGAAGGCGGGTCCGACCATGCAGCCGAGCGAGATCTCCGAGGTTCTGAACCGTCCGATCAGCCGGGAGCTCCTGGCCCGCGATCTGACCCGCCTGGCCTATGTCGCCAAGGACGGCACGCCGCGGGTCGTCCCGATCGCGTTCGTCTGGAGCGGCTCGGAGATCATCATGTGCACGCCGAAGAACGCCCCGAAGCTACCGGCCCTGCGGCAGAGCCCGACGGTCGCCCTGACGATCGACACCGAGGTGCACCCGCCGAAGATCCTGCTCATCCGTGGCCGGGCCGAGTTCGAGGTCGTCGAGGGCATTCCGGACGAGTTCCTCCAGATGAACGGCACCTACACGATGACGCCCGAGCAGCGGGTCGAGTGGGAGGCCGGCGTCCGCTCGCTCTACGACGGCATGGTCCGGATCACCGTGACCCCGACGTGGGCGAAGCTGATCGACTTCGAGACGACCCTCCCGAGCGCCGTCGAGGAACTGATCCGGCAGCGGGACGAACGCGGGTGATGTGAGGTGATGTGAAGGGCGCGGTGAAGGCGTCGCCCTCCACATCGGCGGGACGTCCCGCTTCCCGGTCAGCGCGGCGTCTCGGAGCGGAAGCTGTGGCCGAGCTCCGGGCCGAGGCCGTAGTAGTGGCGGAAGTTGTAGATCAACGGGCTCCACACGGCCGGGTCGACGTGCTGGGTGCCGGGGACGACGATGCGCGGGTCGGCGTGGACCTTGAGCACATGGGCCTCGACGATGAGGAACCCGCCGGAGGCGTCGGGCTGGACCCGGACGGCACGGGCCTCCAACTGCAGGGGGCATTCGGCGGCCCGGGGCGGCCGGACCAGCTCCGAGGGCTCGGGTCGCAGGCCCGCAGCCGCGAACTTGTCCCGTTCGAAGCGGAAGCCGCCCTGCTTGGGTACGGGAACGGGGGTTCGCCCGGTGAGCGGGGCGAGCCGTTCCACCGCCGGCCACTGGGCCGGCGCGGGCAGGTTGATCACGAGTTCGGGCCGGCTGCGGAGATTGTGAGCGGTCTGCCCCTCGACTCCCACGCCCAGGACGATCACCTGGCCAAGGGCCCAGGCCGAGGACATCGGCGCAAGATTGAAGGAGCCGTCCTCGTTCTCGGTGGAGAGCAGCACGACCGGCGTCCCGAAGTACAGGATGCTCGGCGTGATGGCCACGCGCTCCGCCGAGGTGTCGGCGGGCGCGCTGCCGGGTGTCATGGTGTTCATGGGAGTCGACGGTAGGGCGGCGACTCTTCGGCGCGCGCCGAAGAGTCGCTGGTGGATGATGGACGGTGATGAACACCCGTGACGCGCATGCCGAGGGCCCGGACCTGGCCGCCCTGGCCGGTCTTCTGGCCGACAGCACCCGCGCGAGCTTCTGCCTCGCGCTGCTGGACGGCCGGGCCTGGACGGCGATCGAGTTGGCCCGCCACGCCGGGGTGGCCGCCTCGACCGCGACCGGGCACCTGAACCTCCTCGTCGCCGGAGGACTGCTGGCACAGGAGCGGCAGGGCCGTCATCGCTACGTTCGTCTGGCCGACCCCGCCACGGCGGAGCTGATCGAGAGCCTCGCCGCCAGGGCTCCCCGCCGCGCCGCGCCGCCCCACTCGCTGCCGGCGGTCAACCGCAGCCGGGCGCTGGCCCGCGCGCGCACGTGTTACGACCACCTCGCCGGCACCCTCGGGGTCGCGATCACCACCGCCATGACCGACCGGGGGCTACTGGACTGGGAGCAAGGGCTGACGCTCACCGGCGCCGGCACCGCCTGGCTGGACGAGGTCGGCATCACGCTTCCGCCCGACAGGCGGCGTCCGCCCGTCCGCTCCTGCCTGGACTGGACGGAACGCCGCCCCCACCTGGCCGGCACCGTCGGTGCCGCCGTGTGCCGCCACGCCTTCGACTCCGGTTGGATCACCCGGATCGGCACCAGCCGCGCCGTCGCTCTCACCGACACCGGCCAACGCGCACTCCGGGACCACCTCGGCCTGTCCGACGAGTGGTCCGAGACCGACCCACGCTCCTAGCCCGGAGCCGGCTCGGCGTCAGGCCGGTACGCGCTGCGGACCGCCCTGGTCGACCCGTACGTCCCTCCCGTCACGCGGGACACCGGATCGGCGCGGGCAGCAACCTCGACCGACGGTTCGGGCGTACTACAAGGGACGGGGTGCCTCGCCCCGAGGCTGGAGATGCGACATGGCTGTCGGCCTACGCGCCCGACTGTTGCTGACGGGCGCGGTATCCGCGCTCGTCCTCGGCGGGGGTCTGCCCGCAACCGCCGCGGCGGCCCCCGTGGTGGCCCCCGCGGCCGACGCGTCCGACGCGGCCGTGCCGCGCTGGACCGCCGCCAAGCTGCCGGGCGGTGACACCGTCCTGAGCGGTTCGGTCAGGCCCGACGCCGACACCACCTGGACGGCCGGGTTCCGGCTGGTCCAGGAGGGTGACGGCCTCTCGTTCCTGCCCGTCCTCTACACGCACGACGACCGGCGCGGCGGCCCGTGGACCGAGATGGCGACCGCGCCCGGGGCCGTCGGCCGGGTCAACGCACTGGCGGCCGCCTCGGCCCGGGACGCGTGGTTGGTCGGTGATGCCGGCGGCGAGGGCGAGCCGGTCATGACGCAGCACTGGGACGGGCGTTCGTGGCGGGTCAAGCCGGCCGCCATGCCGGCGGACTCGCTCGGCGGCGGCCTGCTGAGCGTTGCCGCGCTCGCGCCGGACAACGCGTGGGCGGCTGGCTGGACGCAGGTCCTGGACGAGCGGATCCCCGATCCGGACGGCGGTCCGGGCCAGATCGTCGACCACCAGGAGGGCCTCGTCCAGCACTGGAACGGACACGCCTGGAACCGCGTCGACCTGCCCCAGCCGTACGGGAGTTGGGCGCTCAACGGGATCTCGGCGTCCGGCCCGGAAGACGTCTGGGCGGTCGGCAGCGGCTACGGCGAGGACGACCGGCCGGTCGTCCTGCACTACGACGGGCGCTCCTGGACCGCACTGCCGACACCGCCGTACGGCGGCCTGTACGGCGAGTTCAACGACGTCGTCGCGAACGGGCCGCGCGACGTGTGGGTGGTGGGGCGCACGCTCCTGACCGAGAACGACCGAGGCCACGCGCTGATCATGCACTGGAACGGGCGGACGTGGACGCGCACGGACGGGCCCGCCGACGCCGGCCCGCTGACGGGCGTGGCCGCCACCCGGGACGGCATCGTCGCGGTCGGACAGACCGTCGACCGCCAGAGCGGCTGTGCGCTGCGGGTGTCCGACGCGCGCGTGACGTCGTTGGGGTTCCCTGCGCCGGTGGACGGCACGGCGTACTCACCGTGGAAGGTCTCCGCCGCCGGGCGTGAGGTGACTGTCAGCGGCACGATCAACTACGCGAAGCAGCAGCTTCCGCAGCCGATGCTGCTGACCACTCGCATCTGACACAGCCTGCCGTACCGGGAGCAGCCCGACCGGTGTAGGCCTGGTCGAGCGGGCCGACGTCGGTACCGGGCTGTTCCCGGCTCGCTGCTGGAAGCCGTCACGGCCGCCGGCGAGATCCGTGGCGACGTCAGCGCCACGGACGGCCCGTGCTCCGCGAGGAGGCGCCCGCACAGCCGCCCGCACAGCCGCCCGCACGGCCGGCCGGGCGACGTTCGTGACGTACCGCAACGGCGGTGTGAATTCGGCGTGTTGCGTGCCCCGGATGCATTGTGCGTACCTGCCAAGGAGCCCTAGCTTCGCTGCCATGGCAGCTGAAGTGATGCTCTTCGCCCGCCTGCACGTCGATCTCGGGCGACTGCAGAGCGCGCTGTGTACGGGCCCGTCCGGGGTGACTCCGCCCCGCTCGTAGTCCGTGCCCGCAGCCACGAAAGGCAGTACACGATGAGCCGCAACGATCAGCCCCAGGTCGGCCGCCGAGGATTCCTGGCCGGCGCCGCGGCGGTCGCCGCCTCGACCGCCGTCCCCACTCTCACCGCACTCGCCGGCGCCACTCCCGCCGCCGCGGCAGGTGCCGCGACCAGGCCCAACATCCTGGTCGTCCTCACCGACGACCAGCCCAAGCAGACCGAGTGGGCCACCCCCAAGACCGTCGACTGGCTCGTCGGCCATGGCGTGCGGTTCAGCAACGGGCACGTCGCCACGCCGCTCTGCGCCCCGTCCCGCTCCTCGATCTTCTCCGGACGGCAGGCGCACAACCACGGCGTGCTGGACAATTCGAGCCCGTACAACCTGGACCAGAACACCACCGTGCAGCGGTACCTCCAGCAGGCGGGCTACCGCACCGGCCTGTTCGGCAAGTACCTCAACGCCTGGCAAGCCGCCGACAATCCGCCGCACTTCGAGGAGTGGCTGCTGGAGGACCCGGTGGTCTACAACGACGGTGCCTACAACGACAACGGGACGGTGCACACCATCCCCGGCTACAGCACCACCGTCATCAAGGACCGCACGCTGGCGTTCCTCGACAAGGCCGCCACCGACCACCGACCGTGGTTCGCGTTCGTCGCCCCGAAGGCCTCGCACGAGCCCAACACCCCGGACGCCGTGTACGCCGACACCGTCGTCCCGGCCTGGAACGGGCGGCCGTCCGTCCCCGAGGCCGACCGGAGCGACAAGCCGCAGTACATCCAGAACGCCACCGCGACCCTCGCCGACGCGCAGGCGCTGCGCCGGCGCCAGTTGCGCACGCTCCTGTCGGTCGACGACGCGGTGCAGGAGTTCCACGACAAGCTGGTCTCACTCGGCCAGTTGGACAACACCCTGGTCGTCTACCTCGGGGACAACGGCTACACCTGGGCCGACCACGGCTGGCTGAAGAAGTCGGTGCCCTACCGCCCGTCCATCGAGGTGCCGTTCTACCTCTCCTGGCCGGCCGGCGGCCTCGGCGCAGGCACCACCGACAACCGGATCGTCGCCAACATCGACATCGCACCGACCATCCTGGACGCCGCCGGCATCACCCCGACCACCCCGCAGGACGGTCACTCGCTGCTCGGCGGCCACAGTCGCGACCACCTGCTGGTCGAGTGGTGGAAGCACGGCACCGCTGCGGGAGGCCCGCACACCTGGTCGTCGTACGTCAGCACGAGCGAGCAGTACACGGAGTACTACCAGATCCACACCGACGCCGCGGGCAAGCCCGTTGGCACCGGTTCGCTGGTCTTCCGCGAGTACTACGACCTGGCGAACGACCCGCACCAGCTCACGAACAAGCTCTACCAGGCCACCGCGCAGGACGAACAGGCTCTCGGCATCCCCGCGCTCGCGGCCACGCTGGCGGCCGACCGCGCGGCCTGACGCGGGTGCCTCGTCGGGCCCCGGCCGTTCCTCGCCGGGGCCCGACGCCGTCCATGCCGGGCCACTTGCACGCTTCGACGCCTCCACGCTTCCATGCCAGGCCACTTGCACGCCTCCACGCCTCCACGCCTACACGCCTCCACGCTCTCAGGCTTCCACCAGGGGACACCGATGCCCGACTGCTGCACGCCCGGCCACCAGAGCTCCGACCCGCAGGGGCCGACGCTGCTCCTCATCACCCCGGCCGGCGACCCCGCCGCCACCCGCAGGCCCGCGAGCGCCGCCGCACTGCGGGCCGGCCGGCAGCTGCTGGAGCTGCCCGGCGGCCGGTTCCTGATGGGTACCGACGACCCTGAGGGCTTCCCCGCCGACGGGGAGGGGCCGGTCCGCGAGGTCGGGGTCGGCGCCTTCCGGATCGCGGCGGCCACCGTGACCAACGCCGAGTTCGCCTCCTTCGTCAAGGAGACCGGGTACGTCACGGACGCCGAGCGGTACGGCTTCAGTTACGTCTTCGGCGGCTTCCTGCCGGCCGGGTTGCGCGCCGGCTCGCCCACCGTGGCGGGCACGCCGTGGTGGCACGCGGTCGGCGGCGCCGACTGGCGGCACCCCGAGGGCCCCGGCTCGGGCTTCGCGGCCCGGCAGCAGCACCCGGTCGTGCACGTGTCGTGGAACGACGCGCAGGCGTACTGCGGGTGGTCCGGCACCCGGCTGCCCACCGAGGCCGAGTGGGAGTACGCCGCGCGCGGCGGCCTGGCCGGGCGCCGCTACCCGTGGGGTGACGAACTCGCCCCGGGCGGGCGGGAGATGCTCAACATCTGGCAGGGCGTCTTCCCCACCGCCAACACCGGCCGGCACCGTGGCACGGCGCCGGCCCGCGCGTACCGGCCGAACGGCTTCGGCCTGTACAACGCGGTCGGCAACGTCTGGGAGTGGTGCTCGGACTGGTTCAGCGCCGACCACCACCGGACCGGCCCCCGCGCCGACCCGGCGGGGCCTGCCGACGGCACCGCCCGGGTGATGCGGGGTGGGTCGCACCTCTGCCACGACTCGTACTGCAACCGCTACCGGGTCGCCGCCCGCAGCTCGAACACCCCGGACAGCTCGACGGGCAACATCGGGTTCCGCGTCGCGGCGGCGGTCTGAGGACGGTGGCGGCCACGCGACGGCGGCCGGCCGCCCGCCCGCGAGGGGTGGACGGCCGACCGCCGGGGCCCGAGCGGGTCAGGAGTAGATCTGGAACTCCGAGAGCTGCCCGGCGGGCCAGCCGCTGTTGCCGGTGAAGCTCAGCCGCAGGTGGCGCACCGTGCTGGTCGGCACGGCGATGGTGACGGTGTTGCCGGTGGCGGGGTTGAAGACGTACCCGGCCGAGGCCTTGAGTGTCGTCCAGGTGCTGCCGTCCGTCGAGCCGAGCACCGAGAGGGTCTCGGTGCGGGTGGCCCAGTCGGCGGCCGGGGGCAGGGTGAGGGTGAGCGTGGTGACGCTCCTGGCGCTGCCCAGGTCGGCCTGCAGCCACTGCGGGAAGGCGTTGTTGTTGCTCTCCCAGTAGCTGCTCGCGTTGCCGTCGTTGGTGTTGCCCGGGCCGTAGTTCTGGGTGGAGCTGCTCGCCGTCATGACCGCGCCGAGCGCCAGGTTGCCGCCGCCCGCCGCGTTGCCGGTGCCGCTCAGCGCGACGGCGAGCGGGCTCGCCGCGTCGTTCGAGGCGATGCTCACGCCACCGGTGCGGGTGCCCGCGGCCGTCGGCCTGAAGGTGACGTCGACGGTGCAGGAGGCGCCCACGGCCAGGGTGGCGCCGCAGGTGCTGGTGGCGGTGAAGTCACCGGTGGCGGTGACGGCGCCCAGGTTGGCCGTCGCGGTGCCGGTGTTGGTGATGGTGCTGGTCTTCGCGGCGCTGCTGCTGCCGACGCTCTGGCCGGCGAAGGACAGGCTCGCGGGTGCGGCGGCCAGGACCGGCGCGGTGGTGCCGCCGCCGCCCCCGGTGCTGCCGCCGCCGGAGTAGACCAGCAGCTCGGAGAACTGGGCGGCGGGCCAGCTGGTGTTGCCGGTGACGTTGAGCCGCAGGTGGCGCACCGTGCTGGTCGGCACGGCGATGGTGACGGTGTTGCCGGTGGCGGGGTTGAAGACGTACCCGGCCGAGGCCTTGAGTGTCGTCCAGGTGCTGCCGTCCGTCGAGCCGAGCACCGAGAGGGTCTCGGTGCGGGTCTCCCAGGCGGTGGCGGGCGGCAGGTCCAGGGTCAGCGAGCCGACCTGCTGGGCCGAGCCGAGGTCGGCCTGGAGCCACTGCGGGAAGGCGTTGCCGGCGCTCTCCCAGTAGCTGGCGGTGTTGCCGTCGTTGGTGTTGGACGCCGGGAAGCCGCCGTTGGAGCTGCTCGCGGTGATGGTCGCGCCGGCTGCCAGGTTGGTGGTGGCGGATACGCCGGTGCCGGACAGCGTGGTGCCGACGGGGGTGGTGGTGGTCGAGTTGGCGATCGCCAGGGTGCCGCCCTGGACGCCGCCCGCGGTCGGGGTGAAGGTGACGTCGACGGTGCAGGAGGCGCCTGCGGCCAGGGTGGCGCCGCAGGTGTTGGTCTGGGCGTACGGGCCGCTGACGGTGATCGAGGTCAGCGTGGCGCTGCCCGGACCGGGGTTGCTGACGGTGACGGTCTTCGCGGCGGTGGTGCTGCCGACGGCGACGTTGCCGAACGCGAGCGAGCCGGGGCTCGCCGAGACGGGCGTGTGGACGACGGTGCCGCCGTCGGTGCCGACCAACTGGACGGTGACCGGGCCGCCCGACTGCCCGTTGGGGATGGTCAGCGTGCCGGTGGTGATGCCGGACGCGGGCGCGGTGTACGAGACGTCCACCTGGCACCACATGCCGGGGTCGGTGGGGTTGGCGCCGTTCAGGCTCGTACCGCAGGGCTTGGCCGGGTCCGGGGTGACGGTGAAGCCGCCGGTGGCGGAGATGCCGCCGAGGCCGGCCGCCGAGCGGCCGGTGTTGTAGACGGTCACCTTCTGGACCGGGGTGGCGGAGCCGACGGCGGCGTTCTGGAAGGTCACCGTGCTGGGGAAGGCGGTGACCGGCGCGGCGCCGGGGAAGCCGCAGGTGGCGGCGGAGGACCAGCCGGTGTTCCCGGTGCCGAGGGAGAGCGCGAAGCCGGAGCCGCAGTCCTCGACGCCGCCGATGCCGACGTTGGTGGCGCTCAGGCCGGAGACGCTCGCGGAGCCGGAGGTCTGGTTCTGGAACACGTAGGTGCCGACGCCGTTGACGGTGTCGTTGCTGATGCGCACGTTGCTGATGGACTTGCCGCCCTCCAGCGTGCCCTGGAACTGGTAGGCCTCGTAGGGGCTGGCGAGGATCTCGTTGCCGGAGACGTTGATCGTGCCGGTCATCGGCGCGTCGAGCGCGAAGAACCACATCGCGCCGACGCCGTAGTCCCAGCCGGGATCGAACTGGCCGGTGCGCACCAGCTTGTTGCCGCTGATCGTGGTCGTCCCGGCGACCGGTACGGAGCCGAAGCGGTTGCCGACGTGGATGCCGCCGCCACGGGTGACGGTGTCCTGCACCAGGTTGTTGGTCACGCTGTTGTCCGAACCGCCGTACAGCGCGATGTTGTTGGCGAGGCCGGGCGAGCTGACCGTGTTGTGGTCGAAGGTGTTGCCGCTGTTGTTGGTCGAGGACCACATGGCCAGGCCGTCGTCCTGGGTGTTGCGCAGGAAGCTGTTGCGGACAGCGGAGTTGGAGATGCCGCCGTCGAAGTTGATCCCGTCGGCGAGGGTGTCGAGGATGCGGACGTTCTGGATGGTCAGGTTCGTGGTCGGGCCGACGATCCAGGCCCCGACCTTGACGTTCTGCATCCAGACGTCGGAGATCACCGTGTTGTTGAAGCCGCCGTTGAAGCCGTTGACCGAACCGTCGCTGTCGTCACGTGAGTTGACGTTCCCGAAGATCGCGAGGTCGCGCACGGTGACGTTGGTGGTCTGGCCGACGTTCCCCTGGAACTCCACGTTGTGGCCGGTCAGTCTGGTGTACCACTGGCCCGCGCCCGCGACGCCGACCCGGTTGAGGCCGATCGGCGCGGTGATGTTGTAGAGGCCCTGCGGCAGGTAGACGCCGGTGCCGGCGGCGGAGGCGTCGTTGATCGCCTGCTGCAGTTTGGTGGTCGCGTCGGCGACGCCGGAGGAGTCGATGCCGTAGGGCGCCTGGGTGACGTCGAGGTACCCGGCGGGCTTGGGCAGCGGCGCGGGGACGTTCTCGAACTCGGCGGTGTTGATGGCGTACCAGGGCGCGGTGTCGTTCGGGTCGACCTGGAGCTTCACCACCGTGCCGGCGGGCAGCACGGACGGGAACATCATCCGGGCGTCGTCGTAGAAGTCGTGCGGCACCGCGCTCTGCGGGTTGCCGACGTCGGCGGGGTTGTTGGTGAAGGTGTACGCGCCGTACAGCCAGCTGTTCCTGGAGGTCAGCTGGAGATCCTGGGTCTTCGTCCCGTTGACGTACACGCTCAGCGGCGCGTCGAGGCCCTTGCCGTCCGGCGAGTCCGGGATCGAGTAGTGGAAGTTCACGGCGTTGGCCGGAGCGGTGAGCGTGAACGAGACGTACTTGCCCTGCCCCACCAGCTGCACGGCCTGACGGCCCGTCGCCTCCGAGGCGAGCGTGCCGTAGGTGTAGTTCGGTGCGAGGACGATGCCGTTGGTGGCCGCGTTCGCGGCCAGGTACTGGGTGAACGGGACGGCGGCCCCGGCCGGGGTGGCGGCGGCGGCCACGGTGGCCGGCAGGGCCACCAGTGGTGCGGCGGCCAGTAGGGCGGCGGAGGTGAGACCCGCCGCCCAGCGGCGTATGAGACGGGTCGGACGGTGGAACACGTAGGGCTCCTACGGCTCGGCTGATCTGGGTGGGGGGCGGCCGCGTCGCCCCCCTGAGGCGGCCCGGCCCGTCGGTGCCGGCCACACGGAGGCTGCGCCCGGACGCACCGCCCTACCCCGCAGGCAGCGATGCACCCACCCGGGGCAAGCCGCTTGTGGCGGGCATCACTTAACCATTTCCAACAGGAGGCCACAATATTTCGATCGAAGTTCGCAAAACTTTGACATGACTACGAGACTCGCCGACACCGAAGAGCGGGTGCCGAACCGGGGTAGGGCGGAGATCGCGAACACGCCTGCCTCGGGGTTGCCGAGCGTGGTGCCGGGCCCGGCGAGGTGGGCGGCGCGCCACCGCCCCGGCGACCCCTGCCTCCGACCTGCCCGGCGATCCTCGCCGGTCGCGAACCGCCCCATCGGCAAAGGGCGTCGGCCGGGGCGTCAGGACCGAACGGTCGCGGCCGGTTCGGACGAGCTGACGCCGGTCACTTCCTCCGAGACGGTCCACGGTCGGCGTGCGGCGGCCGGGTCGCTGGCCGCCGCTGAGCGGCCGACCAGCGTCGGGGTGCCACGCATCAGTCCATCCTGCGCGGCTGCGCGCCGGGGTAGAGCCGGCACGGCAGGTATTCCGGTGGCACCGGCACGCCACCTCGCGGTTCATAGGTATGAACTGCGATCAGATACAAGTCTATTGACGCGTCCACGGTAGGCCCCTAGGGTCCGACGAAAGCACTATTCCCACCCGGATGCGGCGTCCGGCTGCACGAACCGTTCAGGTACTTGAACCAGTCGCGTTCCCCACCCCGAATCGCGACAGCGGCGCCGACCCCATGCGCCGCTCCCGGCCCGCCCCGTGCGGCAGCGCCGCGCCGGCGGCCGGGAGGACGGATCGGACACCCCCCACCGTGCGGCTCCCCCCACCACTCGTTCGCCGGCCGCCCCGGTCGGACGAACCAACCCATCTGGAGACGAACGATGCAACTCAGAGCAGTCATCGCGTCCGCGGGCCTCCTGGCCGGTGCACTCGTCACGCTGTCCGGTACGGCGCAGGCCGCGTCCACCGCCCGCTACGAGGCCGAGAGCTCCCCGGCCACCTGTGCCGGCACCGTCGACTCGGACTGGGCCGGCTACTCCGGCAGCGGGTTCTGCAACGGCACCAACGCGGTCGGCGGCGTCGTGCAGTTCACCGTGAACGCCCCTGCCGCGGGTACCGCGACGCTGAAGGTCCGCTTCGGCAACGGCACCACCAGCGCACGGCCCGCAAGTCTCAGCGTGAACGGATCGGCGGCCTCGGCGGTGTCGTTCGAGAGCACCGGCGCCTGGGGCACGTGGGTGACGAAGACGATCACGGTGCCGGTCAACGCGGGCAGCAACACCGTCCGGTTCACCCCGACCACCTCCGCCGGCCTGCCCAACATCGACTACCTCGACGTCGAGGTGCAGGACACCACCACGCCGCCGCCGTCGGGCAGCGCGCTGTACGTCGCGCCCAACGGCAGCGACGGCGCGGCCGGAACGCAGTCCGCCCCGACCACACTCACCTCGGCGATCAGCCGGATCACCCCCGGCGGGACGATCTACCTGCGCGGCGGGACGTACTCCTACGCACAGACCGTCACCATCCCGGCGGGCAACAACGGCACGTCGAGCGCCCGCACCACGTTGTCCGCCTACCCCGGCGAGACGCCGGTGCTCAACTTCGCGGCACAGGCGGAGGACCCGGCGAACCGCGGACTCGCCCTGAACGGGTCGTTCTGGCACATCAACGGCATCGTCGTCGAACGCGCCGGCGACAACGGGATCTTCGTCAGCGGCAGCAACAACATCATCGAGCGCACGGTGACGCGCTTCAACCGTGACTCGGGGCTGCAGATCTCGCGGATCTCCTCCACCACCCCGCAGGCCCAGTGGCCGGCCAACAACCTCGTCCTGAGCTCGGAGTCGCACGACAACGCCGACGCCACCGGCGAGAACGCGGACGGCTTCGCCGCCAAGCTCACCGTCGGCACCGGGAACGTCTTCCGGTACGACGTCTCCCACAACAACATCGACGACGGCTGGGACCTCTACACCAAGACCGACACGGGGCCCATCGGCCCGGTGACCATCGAGGACTCCCTCTCCTACAGCAACGGCACCCTCAGCAACGGCACCGTGAACGCCAACGGCGACCGCAACGGCTACAAGCTGGGTGGCGACGACATCCCGGTCAACCACATCGTCCGGCGCAGCATCGCCTACAACAACGGCCACCACGGGTTCACCTACAACAGCAACCCCGGCACGATCGCGGTGTCGGACAACGTCGGCATCGACAACGTCGAGCGCAACTTCTCGTTCGACAAGGGCACTTCGGTCTACCGGAACAACACGTCGTGCCGCAGCGGCAGCGGGTCGAACGACAAGACCATCGGTGACGCCGACAGCTCGAACCAGTTCTGGACCGGCACGAACGGGTCCCGGTGCTCCTCGTACACCGGCGCCATGAAGTGGTCGTTCGCCACGGACGGCCACCTCGTGGTGAGCTTCGGCGGCACGCTGCTGTAGCCGGCCTTCGGCGGCCCCGGCGGCCGGCAGGTCCGGCGACGCGGACACTAGCAGGACGCGTTGCACGACCTCCGGACGCCGGACCGGGCGGCCGGCTCCGGCGATGACGATCGACCGCAGGACGTCCTCGGTGTTGCGTCGTCGATCTGCGATATGGTCGCTGCTGCTGCAGCCGTGGCACCGGAGAGGCAGGGGACGATGGCGCCCGTCGCAGAGGATTTCGACCAGCGGATCAACGAGTACCGGTCGGAGCTGCTGGCGCACTGCTATCGGATGCTGGGATCGGTCCACGATGCCGAGGACCTGGTCCAGGAGACCTACCTGAGGGCGTGGCGGGCCCGGGACCAGTACGACCGTGACCGGGCGTCGGTCCGCACCTGGCTGTACCGCATCGCGACGAACGCCTGCCTGACCGCGCTCGAGGGCCGGGGCCGGCGTCCCCTGCCGTCGGGCCTGGTGGCCCCGAGCGAGGACCCGTCCGCTCCGTTGGTGCGCGGTGAGGTGACCTGGCTGCAGCCCCTGCCGGACGCGCTGCTCCGGGCGGACCCGGGGAACGCCGCGGTGGACCGAGGCTCGCTCCGGCTGGCGTTCGTCGCGGCGGTCCAGCACCTTTCGGCCCGTCAGCGGGCCGCGCTGATCCTGCGCGATGTCCTGGGCTTCTCCGCGGCGGAGTCGGCCGAGATCCTCGGCATGTCGACGCCGGCGGTCAACAGCGCTCTGCAGCGCGCCCGGGGGCAGCTGCGCGAGGCCGGCGTCCCCGAGGACGAGGTCGCCGAACCGTCCGAGCAGGAGGTGCGCGCGCGGATCGACCGGTTCGTCGAGGCCTTCGAGCGCGCCGACGTGGCCGCGATCAAGCAACTGCTGACCCACGACGTGCTGCTGGAGATGCCGCCGATGGTCAACTGGTTCATCGGCCGCGAGCACTACGGCACGTTCATGGACTGGGTCTTCTCGATGTGCAAGGACTGGCGGATGGTGCGGACCACGGCCAACGGCCAGCCCGCGCTGGCGGCGTACTGGCGGGTCGAGGGCGGCGGCTACCACCTGCACACCCTGCAGGTGTTCAGCGTCACCGCGGCCGGGATCAGCCGCAACACGGTGTTCCAGGACGCCGAGGTGTTCGCCGCCTTCGGGCTGGCGGAGGAACTGACCGGGGAGCACTCGCAGTAGCCGCCCCTCCCACTTCGCACACGCTGGTTGCAGACCGCGCCCCGTCCGGCCGACCGGACGGGGCGCGGTCTGTTCAGCGCGTACCCGTGGGGGTCGTGCGTCAGTTCGGCACGACGGCCGGACTGTTGTGGTAGGCCACGACCAGCCAGGCGCCGTCACGCTTCTCCAGCACCCAGGTCGCGTACACGACGCGCTCGGCGGGGATCTCGGTCTCGCCCGGGAACCTGACACCGCTCTCGCTCACCACGACGGCAGCGGTCTCGCCCAGGAAACGGATGCTGTCCAGCTTGTCGACGGTCGTGCTGCCCTTGAGGTAGGACGCGAAGCCGGCGGCCATGTTCTCGCGGACCTCCTCCTTGGACCTGCGGTACGAGCCGGGCAGGATCGCGGTGGCGTCGGCCCTGTAGTCCGCGATGAACGCGTCGGCGTCGCCGGCGTCCCAGGCCTTGTACACGTCCTCCAGGACACCCTTGATTGCGGCCTCGTCGTGCGACCGGGTCACGGTCATGGTTCGCTCCTCGTTGCTCGGATTCCTCATGGCCTGCGACAGGCCCACCAGTACATACCGGCGAGGTCCCCGGAACTCATCGCACCCGGCTGAGCCTGTCGACCGGCACCGTCCACGTCTGGGCCGGCGACGCCAACTCCGGTGATCCGTCGCAGTACTTCCGGCACACCGCCTCGCGCAGATCATTTCCCTGGGCTAACGCGCCACGCGGTAGCGGAGGTAGACGACTCTCGAGCTGAAGGTGCGGGTCTCGACGAGTTCGAGATCCACCCGGCGCTCGCGTTGGGGGAAGAACGGAATGCCACCGCCAACCAGCACCGGGTGGACCATGGCCCGGTACTCGTCGATCAGACCCAACGCGGCCGCCTCGGCGGCGAGAGTCGCGCCGCCGATCGCGATGTCGCCCTCCCCCGGCTCGGCTCGCAACCGCTCGATCTCCTCCGTCAGGCCGCCGGAGGCCAGGCGGGCATGGCCCTGCACCGCCGACAGCGTGGTCGAGAACACCACCTTCGGGAGCGGATTCCAGAGCGTGGCCCACTCGAGCATTGAGTCGTCAAGCGATGGATCCTGGTCGGCGGTCTCCCAGTACAGCATCGTCTCGTACAGCCGTCGTCCCAACAGGTGGACGCCGACCTCTCGAATCTCGTCGATCCAGAAGCGAAAGACCTCCTCGTCCGGCGCCGTCCAGTCGAAGCCGCCGTCCGGCCCGACGATGTAGCCGTCAAGTGAGACGCCCATCGAATAGGTCACGCTGCGCATCAGAAGTCCTGCTCCTCGTAGCGGGTGTTCCACAGTACGACCGCCGGACGCCGCAGACTCATCGCGGCTCGCGGGACCCCCTGGGCCGAGTCACCTCACGAGATCATTTCGTGGAGACAACCTCACTGGGCGCGCCCGGTACTGGCGAGCGCCGGCATCCCCGTTGTCGAAGCGCAGCTCTCCGCCGCCCTGCACGCCGAACACCCGCACCGGCCCGAGGTCCGCGAGGCCTCGCGGCCTTCGCCGAGCCCCGGTTCCCGCACCGGACCCGTGAGCGCCGGGCCGGAGCGGGCGACATCGTCGGCGCGACGACCTGGACCTCGCCCTCCCAGGCCCCGATCCCCTCTCCGCCCTCGGCCCGTGGCGGGTCCACCGTCACGTCCCGCTTCACGAGCCACCAGATCCCCCGCTCACCTCCACCGTCCCGGAACTGAGGCGCACCCTCGCCCTGCTCGTCGGCGGTCCCGTCCCGCTCACGCGACACCTGGATGTCGAGACCTACGCCTGGCACGTTCTGCCGCCCGAGTGTCGCCCACGCACCCGGGCCGAGCCCGCCGACGGCATCGCCGCCGAACTCGCCTTCGTCCGTCACCTGCACCGTCCAGGCGACCTTCCTCACCGGCCAGCCGCCCGCCGAGCACGGCGTGGTCGGCAACGGCTGGTACCCAGGCGGGTATGGAGCACCTCGACCCCTGGGCCTCCCGGGCCTTCGCCGTCGCCGACCACCAGATCGCCCACGTCTACGTCCGCCACCCCGCGGACGAGAGCCGCACCGGGGAGGTCCTCGACAGGCGCCCGGGCATCGCCGAAGTCCTCACCGGCGAGGCGCGGCCCCGTCGCCGCCGCTGACGTCGAGGCCCTGCTCCTGCTCCTGCGCCTGGCGGGCGCGGAACAGGCGCCCGGCGGGCGAACGAGAGAAATCTGAGCCATAGGCCGATCCGGACCGGACGGTGCGTCGAATGCCTGGTAGAAGCGCGCGACGGCGAGCGGAGGCGCCCAGTCGTTGTCTGCCACGGGCTCCGCACAGCTCTTGCCGCGGCCCGGATCGTTGCCGCGTGCGCTCTCTCCGAAGGAGGAGTGTTCTGATGAGGAAGCTCCTGATTCCCGCCGCGATCGCCGCCCTGGTAATGCCGTTCGGTGTGGCCGTGGCGTCCGCCGACACCGGCCACCATCCCTCTCCGAAGCAGGATCAGCGCAACACGTTCACCTATGCGCTGCTGCTGCCGGTCGCCAACAACCGGGTGCAGGGCATCGGCACGGCGACCGTTGTCCTGCACGGCCACGACGCGAAGATCACCATCCATGTGCGGGGCCTGCTGAACCATGCGCCGCATGCCATGCACATCCACGTCAAGGGCTCGGGCGAGTGCCCCGACACCCACGACTCACGTCTGCACAACGGGCACCTGGCCACGTCCACCACCGACGGCCTGCGCGCCTACGGCGCCATCGGCACCTCGCTGACCACCACCGGTGACACCAGCCCCGCCAGCGCCCTGGCCGTCGACCGCTTCCCGGCCACCGGCACCTACACCTACTCCCGCACCATCCAGATCACCGACGACGTCGCCCAGCAGGTCCGCCACGACAATGCCGTCGTCGTCGTCCACGGCATCGACTACAACAAGAACGGCAAGTACGACTCCGTCCTGGGCGCCAGCGAGCTCAACCCGATGCTTCCCCAGGAAGCCACTGCCCCTGCTCTGTGCGGCCCTCTCCACTGACCGCGACCGCCGTAGCGCCCTGCCCGGCCGCCCACGGTGGCCGGGCACCACCACGCCCGATCCGTCGAGCAGGGCCGCCTCGACCAGGTCGTCCCTGGTAGCAGGCTGCTGGTCGGCCTCTTCTTCGCCGGCGCTGCCTACCCGTGGTGTTCGGGTGGTCCGGCTGTGTGACGTCTGTCTCTTGTCGGGACATGACTGTCATGCTTTGATCACGATGCTTCTGGCGGGTGGCCGCCGGCGGTGGGTGCCGGACCAAGGTGAGCCTGCGGTTTTGCGCGTGGCGGCGTTGTCGGGGGGTGTGAGGGGTTTGTTCACGGATGATGATTCCGGCGGTGGCGGTAGTGAGCCGACTCCGGCGGAGCTGCGGGAGCTTCAGGCGCGCGCGGACGCGCTGGCTCGGGACGTCGCCGTGATGCGGGAGCGGCTGAAGGAGCAGCCGGATCTGCCCCGCGGCGTGCGAGGAGCGTTGCCGGGCACGGTGGACGACGCCCTCACAACTGCGGCACAGCGGATCGGTGGCGCGGCCGAGAAGCTGGCGCGGGTGCGCGCCGCGCGGGGGCCGGGATCGTGTACGGCCTGGTGGGGGGTCTGTCCGTCCTGCGGGCCGACGCTGCGGACGGAGGACGGCCGCTCCTGGTGCCGGGAGTGCGGCGCCGGGTGGGGCTATGACCGCTCCCAGGGCCCCTGCGGTGAGCCGGCGACATTCATGGCGATGGACGCGCAGGGCGGAACGGCCATCGTTTGCACCGCGCATGGCCGGCACATGCAGGAGCGCCTCGACGGCGGGCTCCTTCTGGCGATTCCCACGTCGTAGAAGAGTGTGACAGGGCCCGCGTGTTCAGCAGTCGATGTTGCTGGACGGTGGCGGGAGCGTCGCGTCGATGTGTGTCCGGAGTTCCGTATCGCCGCCTGGGACGTCACTGGGTTCATGGACGCGTTTGATGACTACGTCGGTCGGGTCGAGTGGTGACCGGACCGGCCGACATCGGCCACGACCGCACAACCCTGTGAGCCCTCGGCGACTCCCGGCCCTACCGATCCGTAGGGGTCACCACTGCGGGATGGGAGCGGCCTGCGCCGGGCCGAGGTCGGGGGCGTCGCGCAGGTCGATCTCGGGTCCGGCACGGTGGAGCTCGAGCACGGTGAGCTCGTTGCGCCCCGCGCGCCACAGCGGCGCCGGGGCGTACAGGGTGCGCTGCGGGCCCCGGTCCCAGTACCGGCCGAGCGCGAAGTCGTTGAGCCAGACCACGCCACGGCCCCAGCCGGGCAGGGCGAGGAAGCCGTCCGCGGGGGCGTCGATCTCCAGGACGACCCGGTGGAACGCGGGGCCGACGCTCGGCTCCGGGTCCTCGGTGAAGTCCAGGGCGGACAGGTCGGCGAGCGGCAGCGGGCGGATCTCCCAGCCGAACTGGTACTGGTTGTCGAGCCTGACACCGCCGGTGATGCCCTTGCGGTCGGCGAGCAGCGGCCCGTAGTTGATCCGGCCCATGTTCTCCACGAGTATGTCGAGTTCGGCGCCGCCGGCCGGGACAGCGAGTACGAGGGCCTCGTCCGGCCGGTTGCGTTCCAGCACGCCCAGCTCCACGCCGTCGAGGAAGACCTGCGCTCGGTCGGCGAGCCCGTCGATCCGCAGCTCCGCCCGGCCGAGCGGCCCGCGCAGCCGGGTGCGGTAGTGGATCAGTCCGAGGGACTGGCCGAGGGACTCCATGGGCTCGGGCTCCAGCCGGCGCTCCGGCTCGGTGAGGCGGTCCAGGGAGGGGAGCAGGGCGGTGCGGCCGGTCGGCGTGGCCCGCTGCGGTGCCAGCCGGGGCAGTAGCGCCGGCGGCGCGTGTCCGGTGCGGCCGGTGTGACGCTCGATCACCTCGCGGAAGCGGTGGAACTTCTCGGTGAGCTCGCCGGCCTCGCCGACCGGCGCACCGTAGTCGTAGCTGGTGACGTTCGGCTGGTACTGCTCGCCGGTGTGGTTCGCGCCGTTGTACCAGCCGAAGTTGGTACCGCCGTGCCCCATGTAGATGTTGACCGACGCGCCGGCCGTGAGCAGCCGGTCCAGGACGTCCGCTGCCTCCTCTGCGCTGCGGGTGTGGTGGGGCTCTCCCCAGTGGTCGAACCACCCGTGCCAGAACTCCATGCAGACCAGGGGGCCGGTGGGCTGGTGTCGGCGCAGGCAGGCCAGGGCGCTCTCCGGCCGGGAGCCGAACGTGCCGGTCGCGAGCAGGCCGGGCAGCCCGCCGCCGAGCTGGAAGCCGTCTGCTGCGCCGTCGGCGGTGAAGAGCAGGCAGTCGACGCCGCGCCTGACCAGGCCATCGCGCAGGTGCTCCAGGTAGGCAGTGTCGTTCCCGTAGCTGCCGTACTCGTTCTCGACGCCCATCGCGACGACCGGGCCGCCCTGACCGGCGAGCAAGGGCACGAGTACGGGTACCAGAGCGTCGAACCACGCGTCGACTGCCGACAGGTACGGGCCGTCGGTGCGGCGCAGCCGGACGGCCGGGTCGGCCAGCAGCCAGCCGGGCAGTCCGCCGAACTCCCACTCGGCGCAGATGTACGGGCCCGGCCGGATGATCACGTCGAGGTCGAGCGAGCCCGCGGTCCGGACGAAGGCGGCGACGTCCTGCGCGCCGGTGAAGTCGAACCGGCCACGGACGGGCTCGTGGACGTTCCAGGCGACGTACGTCTCGATGGTGTTGACGCCCATCGCGTGCAGCCGGGTCAGCCGGTCCTGCCAGAGCTCGGGGCGGATCCGGAAGTAGTGGACGGCAGCCGAGACGATCCGGTGCGGCCGGCCGTCGCGCAGGAAGCCGGTGTCGGAGAGGGCGAGGCGGGGGGCTGGCTGGAGCATGGAAGTCCTGGGGACGCGAGGCGCACGGATTCGGGTAAGCGCTTTCCATCGGGACGGTACGAGCTTGCCGGGCCCGCGGTCAAGGCGCCCGGGCTGATCTGCCCCGATCGGCGCGGCCGCCGACCGCTCCGCTGACGCCGCCGGAGGGCGGTGCTTGTCATGGTCGGCTGTTGGGCGACCCGGGTAGCCATCGCGGGGGTCTCGCTCCGCCGCGGAGCGAGCGCCGGCGGCGCCGTAGGTCGGTAGGCTGATCGAGTCAATACACTGAGACCACTGGATCGCAAATTGATCGAGTGATACGAATGCGACCAGTTGGGCTCACCTCTGATCGAGCCCGGGATCGGGGAGAACACCATGACCCTCTCGTCCGAGGAGCGGCGCGCGCGCATCATCGAGGTGGTCCGTGACGCGGGGACCGTGCGGGTGGTGGACCTGGCCGCCCGGCTCGGCATCTCCGCAGTGACGGCGCGCCGTGACGTGGCCGCGCTGGCGGATGCCGGGCTGCTGCACCGGGTCCACGGCTCGGTGGCGCTGCCCGACACGGGAGCGTTCGGCAAGGCGGACGGCCGCGACCGCGTTGTCGGCATGCTGGTGCCGACGGTGGCCTCCTATTTCGACGAGGTGATCGGCGGGGCGCGTTCGTCCGCCGCCGCCGCCGGGGCCCAGCTCGTGCTGGCGATCTCGCCGTACGAGGCACGTGACGACCGGGCCCAGGTGGAGCGGCTGCTGGAGTCCGGCGTGGACGGTCTGCTGCTGACTCCCAACTGGCGCCCGGGCAGTTGGCCCGCCGACAGCGAGTGGCTTGCCGGCCTCCCGGTGCCGGCGGTGCTGGTGGAGCGCAAGGCCCCGCCCGGGACGGCAGGCGCCGAACTCGATGCGGTCTCCTCCGACCATCAGCACGGCGTGCTGCTGGCCCTGCACCATCTCGCCTCGCTCGGCCACCGCTCGGTGCTGCTGGCCGCCCGAGAGGACACCTGGACCGCGCAGCGGGTGCGGACGGGCTACGCCAAGGGGATGCGGTACCTCGGGATGGAGGCGTACCCGGTGACGGACATCCGTCTGGCGGGCCCCGGCGCGGCCGCCGCCGCGCCCGATCTGGAGTTCGTGGCCGACCAGATCGCCGGGGCGGTCGAGCAGGGAGTCCGGGCCGCGCTCGTGCACAACGACCAGGACGCGATCCAGCTTGCCCCGCTGATCCGGGCTCGCGGACTGCGGATCCCGGACGATCTGGCCCTGGTCTCCTACGACGACGTGTTCGCGGCCCTGGCGGCGCCGCCGCTGACGGCCGTCGCCCCGCCGAAGCGGGCCGTCGGCGCCGCCGCCCTGGACCTGCTGCTGCGCCGGCTCGACGTGGGCGCGTCGCTCCCGGCTCACCACATCGAGCTGCTGGCGAGCCTGAAGGTGCGCGGCTCGTGCGGGGCCTCGGGCGCCACGGCGAACGGCTAGAACTGACCGGCGCTGACCGGCCGGCCCCAACGGGAGAGCCCCGCCAACTTCCGCGTGCCGTCGCCCAGGAATGGGGCGCCCCCCGGGCCGCAGCCGGGTGCCACGGAGCCTCGTACTCCCCGGCTGCCCGGCGGCAGTGTCCGGACGGCCTCGGCGATCGGCAGGAGACCCGCGCCCATCGGCAGCGGGGTGAGGGAGCCAGGCCCGGCGATGTCCATGGCCGCAGACAGCCGAGGTGCCGGCCGGGCGCCACGTACGCGGCCGCCGGCGGCTGCCCGGCGAGCCGGGTGTGCATGAGGTCCCAGAGTGCATCGACCGCCAGGTGGCCGGCGGTCGATGCACTCGCTCTACGTCCTCGTCCCTGCGGGAGCGAGTCGTGGGTCGCGAGCAGGATGCGCACGCCGAGTACGGCCGCCTCGTCGCCCGCGACAGCCAGCCGCCGGACCGCGTGGCGGTCGGCGTGGTGGGCAGGGCCGTCCCCGCCCTGCGGGAAGACCCGGACGTGGCGGGGCCGGGGGCGGCCGCCGGGCGCAGCCGCTCGCGGAACTCGGCGAGGACGATCTGGTCCGGTCCGAGCGCGGCGATGCTGACGTCGGACGCGAGCGTGAGCGGCACGAGGCCGGCGGCTTCGAAGTCGCGCGGCCACGCGGCGTTCGGCTCGGCTCGTCCCAGGGTCTACGGGTTCCTCCGGCGCGCAGTTCGAGGCCGTGCCGGCCGTGCTGCGGCCGGCCGCAGCACGGCGATCAGGGGCATGCCGGGCAGGCCGAGGGTGCCGAGGGCGAGTGGCGCGGGACTCCAGGACGGGGTCAGGGCGACGGGCGGACGGTAGCGGGCGCGGTCGTGACGGTGACCGAGCCGGGGCCGAGCACGGCGATCCGGCGGGTGCCGTCCGGCCACCGCACCTCGACCCGGGCGCCGCCGGGAGTCAGTTCGATGCGGACCTCCGCGTCCGCCCCGGGTACGGCCTGAGGCGGCGTGGCGGGTGGCCGGGCGGTCAGCCGGGCGGCGCAGACGAAGAGGTCCCCTCCGGGCCGGCCGTCGGCGCTGCCCTCGAGCACCGGCACGGCGCCCGAAGGGCCGTACGCGGTGCCGCCGGTGAGTCCGGCCGTCCGGGCGGTGCTGAAGCCGTGGAGCCGGCGGAGCCCGCAGTGCAGTGCACTGCCCTCGCGCTCGGCACCGGCCCAGGCGTGTCCGGCGTCGTCGTCGGCGCCGTGCCGGACGGTGAGGCCGGCCACCGGCCAGCCGCTCTGCCGGACGCCGGTGCCCGGCTCGGCGCCGGTGACCAGGTGTGCGTGGATCTCGTCGGCACCGTGTGCCAGGACCAACGAGGTCACCCGGACCCCGGGCAACTCGGCCCGGCCGCTTCGGGGGCGGTGTGCGGAGGCGGCCCAGCCGTCGCCCGCACCGAGCGGCTCGATCCGGCCGCGCTCGCTGAGCTCGGCGCCGGCCAGCAGACCGAAGTGGTTGTCGGCCGGGTCGCCGTCACCGGTCGGGCCGGTCGCGGTCGAGTGGGCGAGCCGGGCGTACAGGGGGTCGTCCGGCAGGGTCCTGTCGGCGGGCTGGTCGTCGCTGCCATGGTTGTGCAACCGGACCAGGCCGTCGGTGGCGGTGGACTGGATCAGCCAGCCCGGCCGGGGGAGCGGGTGCACGGCGTCCGCGATCTCGGCGGGGCCGGGCTGCTCCCGCTCCGTCCAGGCCGGGTGGTCCGGCGGCAGCAGCAGCCCGACAAAGCCCTTGCTCGCCCAGTACGGGGAGGCCGGCCCCGAGTAGGGCTGGATCATCGGGGGGTACGGCCCGTACCAGCCGAGCGAGAGCAGCCCGCCCGGTGCGGCGGCGCCGCGGTCGAGGAAGTGGCGCAGGGCGCCGGACGCGAGCCGCCGGGTGGCGCCCGGCGACAGCGGGGTGTGGCCGGTGAGCGCGCCCGCCCAGAGCGGGGCGGCGGCGGCGAACCGGTAGCCGAGGGAACGGCCCTGGTGGACGGGTGCTCCGTCGGCGCCGAACGTCCTGGCGTAGCCGTCGAGGTAGGCCGACAGGCGAGGGCCGTAGGCGTCGAGCAGGGCGCGGTCGGCAGACAGCTGGGCGTGCAGCACTGGGTAGAGGTGCAGGGCCCAGCCGTTGTAGTGGTCGAAGGCGCGCGGGCGGCCGTCGGTGTACCAGCCGTCCCCCAGGTACCACTGCTCGATCTTTGCCAGGCCGAGTTCGACGGCGGCCCGGGAGGCTTCCGGCTCGATGCCGGCCTCGGCCAGGAAGGCTCCGACAGTGAGCGGGAAGAGCCACCAGTTGTTGTCGTTCGGTGCCCGGTGGACGGCCTGCGCGAGCCAGGTGCCCGCGCGTTCGCGGACGCCGTCGTCCAGGCGGTCCCAGAGCCAAGGGCGGGTGAGACGCAGAGCCAGGGCGATGGACGCGGCCTCCACCATGGCCTGCCCGCGGTCGGTGATGGCCGGCCAGGAGCAAGGGTCGTGGCCGGCCAGGTCGCGCTCGGCGGTGGGTGAGCGGGTGCCGGCGTCGAGTCCGGCGGCGTAGCGCTCCAGCAGGCCGCCCGGATCGGCGCCGCCGGCGCCGGCGATCCGGAAGGCGGCGAGCAGGAAGGTACGGGCGTAGCCCTCCAGGCCGTCCGAGCGGGGGCCGGACCAGCTGGGGCGGGTTCCGGGCAGGTTGATCAGGGCGTGCTCCGGGCCGGCATGCGGGCGGACGGCGGCGAGCAGACCGTCGGCCGCCGCCTCCCAGTGGGCCCGGGTCCAGCCGGTGACGGGGCTCAGCACGCGGTCTTCGGCGGGCATCGGGAACGGTCGGGGGTGCTCAGACATGTGGGGGCTCCTCGGTCCGGGCCGTCGTGGGAGTGCCGCGCGGGCCTGCCGAATCTAGGAAGGACGGGATCGTTCGTCAAGGACGGTGATCGAATGATCGGGAAGATCGGTCGCAACTGATCCCCGAGTGCGCCCGGCCGCGCCCTGACACGCCACCGGATGCACCTCGAAATGCAGACGTCGGGCGCCCGTTGTCGACGCTCGGCCGGTGGGAAACCGGGCCGTGAACTGCTGCAGGTCGCCGATTAATCGCCTGATCGAATGATCGACCAAGGATCAGTTGATCTGAATCCCTTGACTTCGATCAGGCGTCGTCCCAGGATGACGGACACCCACCACAGAGGAGTCGCGTCATGTCCCACATTTCCCGCCGTAGCGGCAGCAGCAGAACGCTGCGCCGTGCCACCGCGCTCGCCGCCGCCTCGCTCTCACTCGCAGTGCTCGCGGCCTGCGGGAGCTCGGGCTCCTCCAGCGAGGCGCAGAACGACGGCAAGCCGGTCACGCTCACCTTCTGGGGCTGGGCCAAGGGCACCAAGGACGTCGTCGCGGCCTTCAACGCCTCCCACCCGAACATTCAGGTCACCTACGAGGAGATCCCCTCAGGCAACGCCGGCGGCTACGCCAAGATCTCCAACGCGGCCAAGGCCGGCAACGCACCGGACGTCTTCAACGTCGAGTACCCCCAGCTGCCGGACTTCGTCAGCCAGGGCGCCGTCCAGGACATCAGCAAGTTCGTCACGGCCGGCCTGAAGACGCAGTACTTGCCGCAGGCCCTCGACCTGACCACCCTCGGCGGCGCCAGCTGGGCGCTCCCACTTGATGCCGCGCCGCAGGTGTTCTACTACCGCAAGGACCTGTTCGAGAAGGACCAGATCACCGTCCCCAAGACCTGGGACGAGTTCCGCACCGCCGCCGAGCGCCTCAAGCAGGCCGATCCGAACGCGCGCATCGCAACCTTCTTCCCGGACGACCCCGGCACCTTCGAGGCCAACGCCTGGCAGGCCGGCGCCCAGTGGTTCAAGACGGCCGTCGGCAGCTGGAACGTCCGCATCACCAGCCCGGAGACCCAGAAGGTCAGCGACTACTGGCAGCAGATGGTCGCCGACGACCTGGTCAACGTGATGCCCTCGTTCAGCCAGCAGTGGACCGCCTCGCTGCAGAAGGGCGAGACCGCCGGGTACCTGGGCGCCTCATGGGGTGGCGGCGTCCTGAAGAGCAACCTGCCGGACGCAGCCGGCAAGTGGGGCGTTGCCCCGATCCCCACCTGGAACGGCCAGCCCGCCAGCGGCATGCTGGGCGGCACCACCTTCGCCGTGTCCAAGGACAGCAAGAAGGCCAAGGCCGCCGTCGAGTTCGCCACCTGGGCCACCACCACCGAGGACGGCATCAAGGCCCGGATCGCCTCCGGCACGTCCTCGTCCTACCCCGCCGCGCCGGCGCTCGTACCGGTCGCCGCGAAGGCCTTCGACACCTCCTTCTACGGTGGCCAGGACATCTATGCCGTCTACACCGACGCGGCCAAGGCAATCAAGCCCGACTGGACCTGGGGTCCGGCCATGGGCGTCACCAACAACTCCCTCAAGGACGCGTTCGGCCAGGTGGTCAACAAGTCCGGCACCATCGGACAGGCCGTCGCCGGCGCGGAGAAGGCCACCGTCGCGGACCTGAAGAACCGCGGGCTCCAGGTCGCCGAGTGATTACCCCGGAACTGCGTACCCGCACGGAGCGCGGCACGGGAGGCCGCGCCGACCTCGGCGCGGCGCCCCGGACGCTCCGCACCACCGCCCGTCCGCGCCGCCGACGTGGTGGGGCGCCGGCCCTGCTGCTCGGCCCGTTCATGCTGCTCTTCACAGCCTGCACGCTGATCCCGGTCGGCTACGCCGGATACCTCAGCCTGTTCACCGAGCGCCGGTCCGGGCTCGGCTTCGGCGGTACCGAGAACATCTTCACCGGGCTCGGCAACTACACCCGGGCGCTCGGCGACGCGGCCTTCCGCCAGGGCTTCGTCACCACCGCGGAGTACTGCCTGCTGTACATCCCGCTGATGCTCGGGCTGTCCCTCCTCCTCGCCCTGCTGTTGGACTCCGGGCTCGCCCGCGCCCGCCGGTTCTTCCAACTGGCGCTGTTCCTGCCGCACGCCGTGCCGGGCATCATCGCCGCACTGATCTGGATGTACCTCTACACGCCGGGCATCAGCCCGGTGGTCGGCGCGCTGGACGGGCTCGGCATGCAGCCCGACCTGCTCGGCAACCCGCTGCCGGCCGTCGTCAACATCGCCCTGTGGGAGTGGACCGGCTACAACCTGGTCATCTTCTACGCCGCTCTGCAGGCCATTCCCGGCGAGGTGCTGGAGGCCGCCCGGGTCGACGGCGCCGGTCCGCTGCGCACCGCCCTCAGCATCAAGATCCCGCTGATCCGTGCCTCGCTCACCATGGTCGGCCTGTTCACCGTCATCGGCTCCCTCCAGCTCTTCACCGAGCCGATGATCCTGCACGGCGCCGCCCCGACCGTGACCAGTACCTGGACCCCCAACATGTATGCCTACTCCGCGGCGTTCGACCGCAACGACTACGGCCTGGCCGCAGCCGCCTCCGTCCTGCTCGCCCTGACCGCCGCCCTGCTGTCCTACGTCATCACCCGGGCCGGCCGGGGCGGTTCCGCCCGCCGAGAGAAGGCCAGCGCATGAGCACCACCGCCCCCGGCCGCCCCACCCAGCGCAGCAGCCGTCCCAGCCCTGTCGGCCGTGCCGCCCCCGAGCGCCGGCGGCCCTGGATCCTCTCCCGGGCCGTGGTCAACGGCGCGCTCGTCCTCGCGACCGGCTACACCCTGCTCCCGCTGGGCTGGCTGCTCAGCGCCGCCGCCAAGAACACCGGCGACCTGCTCGGCGGCCGCGGCCTCTCCCCGTCCCGCTGGCACCTCGGCGAGAACCTGCACGCCCTGTCCACCACCGGCGACGGGATCTACTTCCGCTGGTACCTCAACTCGCTGCTCTACGCGGGCGTGGGCGCCGTGCTCTGCGCGCTGGTCTGCGTGGCCGCCGGCTACGTGTTCCACGTGTACGCGTTCCGGGGCAAGGAGCAACTGTTCGGGCTGGTCCTGCTCGGCGTCCTGGTGCCGACCACCGCGCTTGCCCTGCCGATGTACCTGCTGGCCTCCAAGCTGGCCATCGTCAACACCTTCTGGGCGGTGTTCCTCCCCTCTCTGGTGAACCCCTTCGGCGTCTACCTCGCCCGGGTGTTCTGCGCCGGCTACATCCCGGGCGAGGTGCTGGAAGCCGCCCGGGTCGACGGCGCGGGCGAGCTGCGGACGTTCTGGTCGATCGGGCTGCGGATGGTGATGCCGGGCTTCGTGACCGTGTTCCTGTTCCAGTTCACCGCGATCTGGAACAACTTCTTCCTCCCCCTGGTGATGCTCTCGGACAGCCACCTCTTCCCGGTCAGCCTCGGCCTCTACACCTGGAACACCCAGACCACGGCGTTCCCCGAGTACTACCCGCTGGTCGTGACCGGCTCACTGCTGGCCGTCGTCCCCCTGGTCGTCGCCTTCGTCGCGCTGCAGCGCCACTGGAAGGCGGGCCTGACCGCGGGCAGCGTCAAGTGACAGCGACGCCGTCCACCCGCATCGTCCCCGCTGCCGGGCCCTGCCGACGAAGCACCCCGTCACCCCACCCGCCCGACAGGAGCCCCCGCGTGCCCGACCTGCAGCCCGCACCCCTCGCCGCAGGGCCCGAGTCCCCCTTCCGACCACCCGCGGCCGGCC
>FTKL01000425.1_pt2 | contig 28639 bp, 25 predicted proteins | sample 2434061 | NCBI WGS metagenome assembly FTKL01 (sample SAMEA3914816, study PRJEB12502) | metagenome | biome: forest; material: soil | place: USA | collected 2011-09-16 | depth 0.3 m
CGCTGGCAGGCCGCCAGCGAGATCGGCTCCAAGGGCTGCGGCGCCAACATGCGGGTCGCGCCGGTCGGCCTGATCCCCGGGCTGACCGAGCGGCAGTACTCCGGTGCCGCGCAGTTGCAGTCCGCGCTCACGCACGGCCACCCGACCGCGCTGGCGGCGAGCGACCTCACCGCGTACGCGGTGCGCCGGCTCGCCGAGGGCGCGACACCGGGCGAACTCCCGGCCCTGCTGCGGGCGTACGCGCTGGCCGGGCGCACCCGGTACGACGAGTTCTGGCTCGGCGACCTCGCCGGCCACGCGCAGGACGCCTCGCCGGAGTCGTTCATCGCGCGTGGTTGGGACGACTGCCTGGGGGTGTTGGACCGGCTGGACGCGGCGCTCGCCGAGCCCGACACCGAGGCCGACCCGTGCCTCGCCACCGGCGAGGGCTGGATCGCCGAGGAGGCCTTCGCCACCGGGTTGCTCTGCTTCCTGCTGCTCCCGGACGACCCGGTCGCGGCCGTCCGCCGGGCGGCCTGTTCGGAGGGCGACTCCGACTCGCTCGCCTGCCTGGCCGGCGCCTTCGCGGGGGCGCACCACGGCGCCGCCGCCTGGCCGGCGGACTGGGTGGACCGGATCGAGCACCGGGACGAGCTGCTCGCGTTCGGCGCGCTCTGGGACCAGGACTGAGCCGCGCGGCTGAGACCGCCCGGTACATGGGCGTCGCGACGCCGTCCCGCAGGTGCCGGTCGGTCTACGCGGTCAGCGTCGTCCCGTCCAGCCGTTCGAACGCCGCCGCGACGAGCTCGCGCAGGGCGTCGGCGTCCACGTCCGCGAGGCGCTTGAGGTAGAGGCAGCCCTTGCCGGTGGTCACCGGCCCGAGCCGGGCGAGCAGGTCGGCGTGCCGGTCGAAGCCCTCGGCGATGTACAGCGTCAGGGCCTGCCTGCGCGGGGAGAGGCCGACCGGCGGCCAGTCGCCCTCGCGGCCGCTCGCGTAGCGGTAGTGGTACGTGCCGAAGCCGACGATCGCGGTGCCCCACATCGCCGGGGCGGCGCCGGTGGTCTCGGCGATCAGCGTGCAGAGGGCCTGCGCGTCGGCCCGGCGGCGTTCGTCGGGGACGGCGGCCAGGTACTCGCCGACGTCGGCGGTGGTCCTCACGGTCTTCGGCTCGGCCATGGCGCCAGGGTAGGCGGCGACCGCGGCGGCGGCGCGCCCGGACGCGCCGACCGGCCCGCGCCGGCGGCCCGCGCCGGCGGCCCGGCCCGCTGACCAGTGCCGATATGACTGATCGACAAACATCGGCAACAGTAAGAGGATTGGGGTGATTTCGAGAAGAGATCGCCGCTCTGGACGATTTCCCGACAAGGTGCTTCCCTGGTGTCCCGAGTCCCCGGCAGGGCGGTCACGCCGGGCGCCCGGACCGGAACGGCTTGAACGGCACCTGAGGGGGGTCCGTTGAGTGCAACGGACGGGCGGCGTTCCGCCCGGATGCGGTGATGGCGGCTCTTCTCGTCCTGCTGCCGGTGCTCGCCCTGCTCGGCGTCGCCGGGCTCCGGTGGCGCGCCCGTCGCCCGGTCACCCGGATCGAGCAGTACACCGGGCTGCTCGCCGCGGCCGACGCCGCCCGGGCCGCCGGCCGCACCCAGCAGGCGCAGCGCCGGTACCGGCGGCTCGCCGAGCGGCTCGACGGCGCACTCCCCGAGACTCGGCAGCCAGTGGACGGCGGACGACCCCCAGCCCTCGGACGGCAGCCGCAGCCGGTTGGCCGGCGGCAGGCCGGTCGCGGCCGCCGTCCAGCCGTCGGCGTCGACGACCAGGGCCGGGCCGGTCACCTTGGCGAGCAGCGGGGTGGCGACGGTGCGCAGCCGGTGCAGCGACTCCAGGCGGCGGGCGCGCAGCTCGGCCTCGGCGAGGCGGGCGGCGGTGGTGGTCAGCTGGAGCAGGTAGGGCTGGGCGCCGCGCGCCGGGGCGCTGATGTTGATCACGCCGGCCAGCCGGCCGGTACGGGGATCGTGGACGGGGGCGGCGACACACGTCCAGGAGTGGTGGCTGCGCAGGTAGTGCTCGGCGGAGTGCACCTGCATCGGGCGCTCGGCGCGCAGGGCGGTGCCGATGCCGTTGGTGCCGACGTTCTCCTCGACCCAGCGCGCGCCGATGAGAAAACCGATGCGGTCGGCGCTGCGGCGCAGCTGCCGCTCGCCCTCGTGCCACAGCACGTGGCCCTCGGCGTCGGCGATGGCGAGGATCAGCGGGGATTCGGCGAGCGGGTCGAGCAGGGCGCCGCGCAGGACGCCCATCACCTCGTCGAGGCCGCTGGCGTGCCGGCGGTGCTCGACCTCGGCCGGGCCGAGGTGGATGGTGGCGGCCCCGCGGTCCGGGTCCAGGCCGAGCCGGCGCAGGCGGTCCCAGGAGTCGCCGATCACGGGGCGCGGGGCGGGGGCGTCCGGGTCCCCGACGGCGGCTCCCTCGTGGACGGCGGACAGCTCGGCTCTCGAAGCCGTGGGGGCGGTCGGCTTTCGGGTGCTGCGCCGGGTCTGCCGCACTCCGCTCCCTCTGGCCGTCGTCCAGGTACGTCGTGGTTGACGCCTTGACGAGAGCCTACGGGGGCGGGCGCCCCGTGGGACAGGTGTTCCCAAATGTGATCTGCCCACCGGGGGTCGGCCGGGCGGGCCGTCGGTCCGGCGGCGGGCAGGGCGGTCAGCGGTCCGGGGCGGCGGTCTGCGCGGATTCGACGGTGTGGTGCAGGTCGCTGGTCGCGTCCAGGGCGGCGGCGGTGGTCAGGGCGAGGCAGGCCGCGAGGGCGAGCGCCGCCGCGCTGCGCCGGCGGGTGCCGGACCGCGGACGGGGGTTCAGCAGCTCCGCCACCCGGCGGGGCACCGGCCCGGAGTGGGCGGCGGGGACGAGCCGGGGCCTGGCCGGCCAGGGCGCGCGGGTCGCGGCGAGCGCCGCACGGCCTACGGCGCGCGCGGTCACCGTGCGGTCGCCGACCGAGGCGGCGGCGGCCTCGTCCGCCCAGCGCTCCAGGTGGTAGCCGAGCGGGACGCGGAGCATCCGCAGTGCCGGGTGGACGGCGGCGGCGTACGCGGCGGCGGTCAGGAAGAGGTGGTGCCGGCCGCTCAGGTGGGCGCGCTCGTGGGCGAGCAGCGCGGCGCGTTCGGGCGCGGACAGGGCGCGCAGCATCCCGGCGGTGACCACCACCCGGCCGGGGCGCCCGGGGAGCGCGAAGGCGTCCGCCCGGTCGTCCTCCAGGACGGCGAGCGGGTGCTCGGCGGGGAGCCGCAGGCCGCGCAGGGCGGCGAGCGGGTCGAGCGGCGCCGGGGCCGGGTCACCGAGGGCGGCGCGGGCGCGGCGCAGGTCGCGGCTGCGGCTGCGGGCGACCCGGGCGCCGAGGACGGCCGTCACGGTGAGCGCGAGGGCGGCCAGGGCGGCGGGCAGGCTCGCGCCGGGGGTGCCGGCGGCGAGCCAGTGCGGGGAGAGGTGGCCGAGCGCGGCGACCGGCGGGAGCCGGAGCAGGCCGGCGGCGGCGAGCAGCCCGAGCGAGCAGAGGGTGGCGCCGGCCAGCACGGTTGAGGTGCCGGTGAGCACCCAGGCGGCGGCTCGCGGCGGCAGGGCGTCGGCGAGCAGCCGGGCCAGCGGCGCGGCGAGCAGGGGGAGCAGCAGGGGCGTCCAGACGGCGATGTTCATATCGGGGCGGGCCCGTCGTCGGCGGGGGAGGCGACGCCGTCGCCGAGCAGTTCGCGCAGCAGGCGCTCGTCCTCGTCGGAGAGGTCGGAGACGAACCGGGCGAGCACGGTGGGCCGGTCGGCGCCGCGCTCCAGCTCGGTGCGCATCCGGCGGGCGGCCAGGCCGGCCGGGTCCTGGACGGTCGGGGTGTAGGCGTACGAGCGACCCGTCCGGGTGCGCTCCACGGTGCCCTTGTCGTGCAGCCTGGCCAGGATGGTGGCGATGGTGGTCCGGGCGAGGTCGGCCCCGAGCGCGGTCTGGACGTCCTGGGGCGCGAGCGGCCGCCCGGCCGCCCAGAGTGCGGCCAGCACCTCGGATTCGAGCTCCCCGGAGGGGCGGCGGGCCGACGGTACTTCACTCATGTCGACGTTTCCTCCAGCCTTCGTCTACAGTCACGTAGACCGTCTACGTCACTGTAGACGGTCGGGGCGCGCCGCGCAGCGCCGCCCCCAAACGTACGGGAGGTCCGCCAACCTTGCTCCAGTCGCCCGTCATGCAGGCCCTTCACCTGCAGGCCAACCACTTCCCGGCCGCCGGTCCGCCGGGCGGCAGCTCGCTGGCGGTGAACCTGCTCGACGCCTCGTCGCTGCTCGCCGCCTTCGGCGCCCTCGGCATCGCCGTCATCCTCTTCGCCGAGACCGGCCTCCTCGTCGGCTTCTTCCTGCCCGGCGACTCGCTGCTGTTCACCGCCGGCCTGCTCTGCGTCCCCGGCGCCACCTCCGGCCCCCAGCTCGAGCTCTACCAGGTGCTGCCCGCCGCCGTGATCGGCGCCCTGGTGGGCGCCCAGGTCGGCTACGTGATCGGCCGCCGGGGCGGACGCGCGCTGCTGCGCCGCTCGTCCAGGAAGAGCCTGCACCAGGGCGTCGACCGGGCCGAGGAACTGCTCGCCAAGTACGGGTACGGCAAGGCGATCGTGCTGGCCCGCTTCATCCCCGTCGTGCGTACGGTGCTCAACCCGCTGTGCGGGGTGCTGGAGGTGCCGGTGCGGACCTTCACCCTGTGGCAGGTGGTCGGCGGCACGGTGTGGGCCGTCGGGGTGACGATGGCCGGTTACGGGCTCGGCTCGTCCGTGCCCAGTATCGACCGTTATCTGCTACCCATCATCGGTCTGGTAGTAGTGGTCTCCGTGATCCCCATCGTTCTCGAACTTTTCCGCGCGCGTAAGGCCCGCCGTGGCGGAGGTGGCGTGTGACCCACGTATCCCCGGCCCTTCTCGCCTACGACGGCAGCGGCATCGACGGCGGCCTCTACACCCGGGTCATCGGGTGGGCCGACCGGGCCCCGCACTGGCTGGACCAGCTGGTCCAGGTGTGGTCCGCGATCGGCCTCGGCCTGTTCGCGGTCCTGATGGTCTACGCCTGGTGGCGGGCCCGCGGCGCCGATTCCGTGGTGATGGCCAGAGTGCTGGCCTCGCCGCTCGTCGTGGTCGTCGCCTACCTCGTCAACTCGGTGTTCAAGAGCGTCATCCAGGAGGTGAGACCCTGCGCACAGCTCGCCGGCAGCGTCACCCTGGAGACCTGCCCGGGCACCGGCGACTGGTCCTTCCCGAGCAACCACTCGGTGATCGCCTTCGCCGCCGCCGCGGCCCTGTGGTTCGCCTTCCGCGGGCTCGGGCTCACCGCACTCGCCTGGACGGGCTGGATCGCCGCCGCGCTGATGGCCCTCTCCCGGGTCTGGGTGGGTGTGCACTACCCGCACGACGTCCTGGTCGGAGCCCTGGTCGGCACCCTGGCCGGGGTCCCGCTGGCCATCGCGGCCGGCCGGGCCGCGCCCCTGGTGGACCGCGCCCGGTCCGGACCGCTCGGCGCGCTGCTGGGCGCCGGACCGGTCGCCGTCACCGTGCCGGGGGAGACCCCGCTGGAGACGCCGTCGCACTGAGCCCGGCCCCTGGCGCCGGCCGGCCGGGCTGAAACCTCCCGACGCCCCGCGCACCCGGCCTCGCTCTTGTGCGGCCGGGGCGCGCGGGGAGAGCATGTGAGCCGGGCGAGGGCCTCCGGGCAGCGGGGGCCGCGCCCGGCTCTGTCGTTCCAGCGGAGGGATGCGCCATGCCGTACCGGCTCGACATCACGCAGGGCGAGTGGCCCGTCGAGGATTTCCGCAAGGGCGTCGAAGGACTCCTGGCCGAGAGCATGGTGCTCACGCTGGCCACCGCCGGCCCCGAGCGCGGGCCGCACGCCAACCTCGCCTTCTTCGCCTACGACGAGGACCTGGTGCTCTACTTCGTCAGCGAGCGCTCCACCCGGCACAGCCTGCACCTCGCCGAGGAGGCGAGAGCGGCGGCGACCGTCTTCGTACCGCCGCCGGTCTACGGCGAGCAGCTGCGCGGCGTCCAGCTGACCGGCAGCGCCTGCGAGGCCTGGGGCCGGCAGGCCGAGGCCGCGCTCGCCGCCTACCAGGGGCGCTACCCCTCGTTCGCGCAGGACCCGGACGTCCGGGAGCAGTTCCTCAGCGGGGCGGGGGCGGCGGCGCTCTACCGGTTCCAGGTGGAGGAGCTGACGGCGGTGGACGAGCCGCAGTTCGGGCGCCGCAACTACCTCCGGGCGACCGTCCTGCGCTGATCCATTTGCGTGGTTGTCTGTACAACTTTTCGAGCTCATTCACCTTCGCGCCGTGAGCCGGACGACCTGTGTCCACCTCCAGGCACCAGCCTGGCCGCATGAGAGTCATCGTCGTAGGAGCAGGCGTGCTCGGCAGCATGCACGCCTGGCAGGCCGTCGAACGCGGCCACGAGGTCGTCCACCTGGAGCGCGAGAGCGAGGCGCGCGGCGCATCCGTGCGCAACTTCGGCCTGATCTGGGTCAGCGGACGGGCCGCCGGCGAGGAACTCGCCACCGCGCTGCGGGCCCGTGAACTGTGGGAGCGGATCGGCGAACAGGTGCCCGCCCTGGGCTTCCGCGCCAACGGATCGCTCACCGCCGTCCGTACCGCGGCCGAACTCGCCGTCGCAGAACAGGCACTGACCCTGCCCGACGCCGCCGAGCGCGGCTACCGGCTGCTCGACCCGGAGGAGACCCGCGCCGCCAACCCGGCCCTGCGCGGCAAGCTGCTCGGCGCCCTGGCGTGCTCCCGGGACGCCGCCGTCGAGCCGCGCGTCGCCCAGCCCGCGCTGCGCGCGGCCCTTCTGGCGAGCGGCCGCTACACCTTCCTGCCCGGCCGCGAGGTCCGCGAGGTGATCGGCGGGAACGCCGTCCGCGACGACCACGGCGACACCCACACCGGCGACCTGGTGATCCTCTGCACCGGAGCCTGGACGGGCGGCCTCGTCCGTGAACTCGCCCCCGCACTGCCCGTACGCCGCGTCCGCCTCCAGATGATGCAGACCGACCCGCTGGACGAAGCCCTCACCACCTCCGTCGCGGACGGCGACAGCTTCCGCTACTACCCCGCCTTCGCGGGCACCGCACTGGAGCAGCTCAAGGCCGCCCAGCCGCAGCCGCCCGTCGCCGCCGAGCACAAGATGCAGCTGCTGATGGTCCAGCGCAAGGACGGCGGCCTGACCATCGGCGACACCCACGAGTACGACCAGCCCTTCGGCTTCGACGTCGACGAGGACCCGTACGAGCACCTGGCCGCCGTCGCCGAGGACCTGCTCGGCCGCCCGTTGCCGCGCATCCGCCGCCGCTGGGCCGGGGTCTACGCCCAGTGCACCGACACCACCCGCGTCGTCCACCGCGAACAGCTCCGCGACGGCGTCTGGCTCGTCACCGGCCCCGGCGGGCGCGGCATGACCTGCTCGCCGGCCATCGCCGAGACCACCGCCGACCTCGCCAACCTCTAGCTCCAGGGACAATGAACATGAGCACCGACATCCGCCTGGTCGTCCTCGACATGGCCGGTACCACCGTCGCCGACGACGGCCTCGTCGAGCAGGCCTTCCGCGCCGCAGCCGGCACCCTCGGCGTCGAGGCCGACAGCCCCGAGCACCAGCGCATGCTGGAACACGTCCGCGTCACCATGGGCGAATCCAAGATCTCCGTCTTCCGCCACCTCTTCGGCGACGAGGACAAGGCCCAGCGCGCCAACCTCGCCTTCGAGGCCGCCTACCACGACCTCGTCGACGCCGGACACTGCGCCGCCCTCCCCGGCGCGGCCGAGGCCATCGCCGAACTCCGCGCCCAGGGCCGCAAGGTCGTCCTCACCACCGGCTTCTCCCGCGCCACCCAGGACCGCATCCTCACCGCCCTCGGCTGGCAGGACATCGCCGACCTCACCCTCTGCCCCGCCGAGGCCGGCCGGGGCCGCCCCTACCCCGACCTCGCCCTCACCGCCCTGCTGCGCACCGGCACCGACGCCGTCCACCAGGTCGCGGTGGCCGGCGACACCGGCTATGACATGCTGACCGGCACCCGGGCCGGCGCCGCCGTCGTCGCGGGCGTCCTCACCGGCGCCCACCGCGAGGACCGCCTCCGGGCGGACGGCGCCACGCACGTCCTCGCCTCGATCGCCGACCTGCCGGGCCTGCTCGCGGGCTGACACCCGACCGGCCCCGACCGGCCCGTCGAGGGCCGCGCCCGCCCCGGCCCCGCCGCTCCGTCCTGGAGCTGCGGGGCCGGGGCATCCCGGCTCAGTGCAGGGTGCCCGCGTAGCGGCGGGTGAAGCGGGTGCCGGTGGCGGCGGTCAGGACGACGTCGTAACGGCCCTGGTCGAGTGGCCAGTTGACGGTCGTGCGGCCGCCGGGGGCGAGCCAGGCGGACTGTGCGCTGCCGGCGAAGTCGTTCGGGGTGAGGGTGAAGAGCACCTCGGTCTGCCCGTCGTTGGCCAGCTGGAGATCGACGGTGGCCGCCGCGCCGGGGACGGCCGTCACGGAGGGCACCGCGACGTCGTCCTGGTCGTCGCGGATCACGGTGCCGGCGAAGCGGCGGACGAAGCCGTCCGGGCCGTGGACGGTGAAGTCGTAGCGCCCGTCGGTGGTGGCGGAGTCCCAGACGTAACCGCGGGTGGCTCCCGGGGCGACGGTGAACGGTGTGCCCGCGAACGCGAACGTGATGTTCGGGTAGACGGTGTACGGGAACGCGACCGAGCCGCCGTTGGTCATGGTGCAGGTCACCAGGCCGGTCGCGCGGTCGACGGTGGCGTCCGCCCACGGCCGGTACGGCAGCCGGCGGCGGGGACGGGTGCCCGGCTCGGGGACGGGCATCGACTGGGTGCCGGTGGCGGGCAGTACGACACCCGGCAGCTTGGTGCCGGCGTCGGCCTTGGCCATGAGGGCGGTGGTGTCGGGGAGTTGGGGTATGGAGTAGTCGGGGGTGGTGAAGTCGAAGCAGCTGGTGAGGTCGCCGCAGACCTGGCGGCGCCAGGGGGAGATGTTGGGTTCGGTGACGCCGGTGACCACCTCCAGGAAGCGCAGGACGGAGGTGTGGTCGAAGACCTGGGAGTTGACGTAGCCGCCGCGGGTCCAGGGGGAGGCGACCCAGAGGGGGACGCGGTTGCCGAGGCCGATGGCGCGGCCCTGGGTGAATTCCTCGGGGGTGCCGGCCTCCGGGGTGGGCGGGACCATGTGGTCGAAGTAGCCGTCGTTCTCGTCGTACATGACGAGGAAGACGGTGTGCTTCCAGATGTCGGGGTTGGACATGAGGGACTGGAGCGCGGTGTTGACCCAGTGGGCGCCGTAGGCGGGGCCGGCGTTGGGGTGTTCGGAGAAGAGGTAGGGGGCGACGAGCCAGTTGACGGTGGGCAGGGTGCCGTCCTTGCAGTGGGCGTCGAACGCCGCGGGGTCGAACTTCGTCATCGCGTTGAGGTAACGCGGGTCGGTGGCGGGGAAGTTGTGGAACTGCTTGAAGTAGGAGAGGGCGTTGTCGTCGTAGTCGCCGGTGCGGTCGTCCTTGCTGGGGTTGTGGTAGACGCGCCAGCTCACCCCGGCGGCCTGGAGGCGTTCGGCGTAGGTGGTCCAGTCGGCGACGGGGTTGTCGGTGACGGGGGTGTTGTCGATCCAGGGGCCGGTGGTGCCGTCGCGGCCGGGGCCGGCGGTGCCCGTCCACAGGTAGAGCCGGTTGGGGTCGGTCGGTCCTGCCAGTGACGTGAAGTAGGCGTCGCAGAGGGTGAAGGCGTCGGCCAGGGCGTACTGGTAGGGGATGTCGGCGCGGGTGAAGTACCCCATGGTGCGCTCGCCCTTGGCCGCGACCCACTTGTTCATCGCACCGTTGTTGATCGCCTGGTGGCCGGTGGCCCAGTCGTGGGCGAGGCCGCCCGCGTTCTGCGCGTTGTACTTCGTGGTGTCCATCCGGTAGGGGAGCATCGCTGCACCGTCGGTGCGTGCGGGGTCGGGTTGGTGGAAGACGTCGGTGCCGTCGGGGAATTGGAGGGCTTGTTTGTCGTTGTAGCCGCGGACGCCGTTGAGGGTGCCGAAGTAGTGGTCGAAGCTGCGGTTCTCCTGCATGAGGATGACGACGTGTTTGACGTCGGCGATGCTGCCGGTGGTGGTGGTGGTGGCGGCGGTTGCGGGGTCGGTGCTGAGGCCGACGAGTGCGGTGGCGCCGACTGCGGCGGTGGCGCCGACGAAGGTGCGGCGGGAGAGTTCGGGCATGGGGGGTCGGCCTTTCAGAGGGTGAACGTGGCGACGGCGGCGGCGGTGTCCGAGGGCCACTCGTTGGCGGCGGCCTGCGGGTCGGCCTGCGGCCGGCCGGTGACCAGGGTGTGGGCCTCGACCAGGGTCAGCGGCCCGGCGAACTGCACCTGGTCGACCCGGTCCTGCGGCTCCGGCCCGGTGCCCCGCACCTTGCGGGTCGGCGACCAGGTGTTGCCCGGCAGGGCGGCCGGGTCGGGGTGCGCGCTGCGGAACGCGTCGGTCAGTCCGGCGCCCTGAAGCGCCACAGTGACGGGCCAGTTGAGCGGACGGCCGGTGGCCGCCGTCCAGTCCAGATGGGACGGCGAGGCCAGGCCGGCCGCCAGCAGCACCGGAGCGCCGGTGGCGATGTCCGCCTGGACGGCCGTTGCGAGAGCCCTGGCCTGCTGGAGGCGGACGGAGGCGTTCTCGGCGGCCTCGACCTGGGCGGCGCTCTGCCCGTCCTGGATTGCGTACGGGCCGTAGTTCGCCTCGCTCAGGTGGGCCGCCCAGAACCGGGCCGTCCGCCCGCCGGGGAGCTGGAGGGTGACGCCGGCAGCCGGCAGGGCCGTGGTCACCGGCGTGACGGCGGTGAGCGGGTAGCGGCTGAGGATGCCGACGCTTCCGCTGCTCTGGTACGCGTACCAGCCGAGGGCGGTGGCGAGCGCCTGGGCGGCGGTGCCCGCCGTCTCCTGGAGGGCGAGCACGTCCAGGCCCTGGGTGAGGATGACGCGCAGCTGCTTCTCCAGCGCGTCGGTGACGTGGCTGCCCGCGTCCCACAGGCTCCACGCGGCGGCCTTGAGGCGCAGCGGCCCGGCGGCGGCCCGGACCGGCACGAGGACGGTGACGGTGTCGGTCGCGCCCGCGCTGTCCTTGACCCCGACGGTGACCTGGGCCGGGTGCGCGAGGGCGGTGGCGGGCGCGGTGCCGCTGACCGTGCCGTCGGCGGCGACGGCGAGCCAGGCGTCGCCGCTGATCCGGCGGAAGGTCGCGGTGCCGGCCGGATTGCCCGCCGGGCGGGCCCAGAGCCCGCCGAGTTTGACGGAGAGCGCCCCGCTGGGGGCCACGGCGGTGGCGGTCAGCGCGTCCACGGCGCTGTGCGGGCGGACGACGGAGGGCTTCGGCCGGAAGCTGAACGGCGCGCTCTGCGCCAGGATGCCGTAGCCGTCCTTGGCGAGCAGGTAGGCGGTGTACGGGCCGCCGGTCAGCGCGGAGGTGTCCAGTTGCACGTCGCCGGAGGCGCCGGGGGTGTACTTCCAGAGCAGCGAGGACCCGGTGCCGGGCTGCCGGGTGCCGTCGTAGATGCCGACCCAGTTCTTGGCGTCGGGCGCGCCGGTGGTCCAGTGGAAGGTGAGCTTGTCGCCTTCGGTGGGACTGCCGGGGGAGCTGAGGGTGAGGGTGCTGCCTGTGGCCACGGGGATCCTTCAGGTCAAGTTGGTTGTACAACTGGACCTATTGACCCGAGGCGTGCTGTAGGACGCGTGAACGCCGCGTGACGAGCCGTCGGGCGCTGTGCCAACTCCCCGTTCAACCTTGGTCCCTGTGCGTACGGGAGCGGCGGCCGCAGCCGCCTCCAGGCCCCGTGCGGCCAGGGGCGTGGAGGCGGGTCAAGGGCGGACGGCGACGACGCGGCCGGGGCGGCTCGGGCACGTCGTCCGTGGTGTCAGACGGTGCCGAACTCGCCGTTCGCGGCACTGCGGGTGAAAGCGGCCTGTTGGCAGAAAGCGACGGTGCCACCCGAAAGGCGAAGCCCGGTACGGAGTTGTGATCATGACCAGGAGCCAGCCGGACGACGCGGTCGAACCGGTGACCGAACAGCGCGCCTTCCCGCCGTGCCGATGCGGCAGTCCCCGGCAACGGGCGGCCGGAGGCGCTGCTGACGATCGTGCACCCGAGAGTGCCACCGGCCGGTGGCGGCAGGGGTGATCGAGTTCGTGCGATCGGCTGCGGCGGGCGGCGGGACCGGTCACAATCGACGACGTGTCCGACTTTGTTGAGTTCACCTTCGATGATGGTTCGTCAGTTGTGCTCAGGACCTTTCCGGTTGCGCCGGAGGCGGAGGAGGAGCAGGAGTCCGAGGAGGAGGCCGCGGAGGGGCTGTTCGGCGGTCTCGGCGGGGACCGGCTGCCGCCCGGCCTCGGGGGAGCGACTCCGGTGGGGCGGCGGGCAGAGCGGGCGGCCGGGCTGGTCTCGACGGTGACGCACGAGGCGTTGCGGCTGGCGCTCCGGCCGCTCGTACCGCTGTTGCAGGAGGTCCACAACACCGTGGCCTCGGTGCCCGACCGGCCGGACGAGGTCTCGGTCGACTTCGGGGTGCGGTTCGGCTCGGACCTCAAGCTGGGCATCGTCGGCAACAAGGCGGAGGCGAACCTGAACGTCTCGGCCACCTGGCGGCTCACCGACGGCGGCGGCGGGGCCGGCGCCGCCTCGCAGCCGCACCGGCCGGCCGGGGCCGAGTGACTTGACCGGGTGGTTCGACGGCGGCGCGGACGGCGCGGAACTGGCGCTCAGGGCCGCCTTCGTGTCCGTCCTGCCCGGGGCCGGCGCCGGTGCGGCCGCCGCGGGCGACGTGGTGGGCGGCGGGGTCTACCTGCGGGACCGCTACCTGCTCACCTGCGCCCACGTCGTGAACGCCGCCCTGGGCCGGGACATGTTCAGCATGCGCGAGCCCGGCCCCGTCCGGCTCGCCGTCGCCTTCGCGGCGGCCGCGGACCGGCGGCCGGTCGTGCTGTCCGCCCAGGTGTCCGCCTGGATGCCGCCCCGACGGCGGGACAGCGGCCGGGTGCAGAAGGGCGACGTGGCCTGGCTCGGCGACCTCGCGGTGCTGGAGCTGACCGCCGAGCCGCCCGAGTCCGTCCTCCCGCAGCGCTGGCTGGAGATGACCCGCGACCAGCGGGTCCGGGCCTGGTACGGCGCGGGGCAGGCGGCCTCGGCGGCCGACACCACGGTGCGGGTCTGCGAGCCGCCGGTCGCCTACCTGGACGCCGCCGCGACCGGCCCCGGCATCGTCGGCGGCTACAGCGGCAGCCCGCTGTGGTCCTACGCCGACCAGGCCGTGGTCGGGCTGGCGGTCGGCCGGCTGCACTCCGACGGGCCGGCCGGCCGGGGCTACGACGACCGCACCTTCGCCTTCTCCTGGCAGGCCATCCGGACGGAGCTGCGCCGCGAGCTGGGCGCCGACCGGGCCGGCCGGGTGCTGCCGCCCGCGCAGGCCGCCCCGGTCCGGCGCCGGATCGACGGCCTCTCCCAACTCGCCGATCTGGTACGGGTGCTGCTGCCCACCGAGGAGGAGCGGGAGCGCTCCGCCCAGCACCTGGCCAGGCAGTTCGGCCTGCCCAGCGGCCCGCAGGGCACCGCGCCGGAACCCGAGCAGTTCGCCGTCCTGCTGCTGGAGCGGCCCCGGGCACTGGCCGCGCTGGCCGAGGCGCTGGCCAAGCACAGCGCGGACGACGCACACCGGCTGCTCGACCTCGGGCGGGCGCTCGCCGCCCCCGGCCTGCTGTCACCGGGCCAGCACCAGTGGCTGCTGACGGTCCTCGACGAGGTGTACGAGCCGGCCGGGCACGGCCGGCCGGCGCTGCCGTCCACCGAGGAGCTGCTGCGGGCCGCGCTGCCGGTCGTCCGGGTGCCCGCGCACCTGCTGGCCACGGGCGGCCGGCCGCCGGAGGGCTTCGCGTCCCGGCACGCCGCGCTGGTGCACCATCTGGAGGGCTATCTCGGGGCGCCGCTGAGCCCGCTGCCGGGCGTCCGGCGGGTGCCGCTGCTGCTGCGTTTCGTGGAGTACCTGGCCGCCGCGCTCGCCGCGGGGCAGCCGGACGCGGCCCGTAAGGACCGGTCCGAGCGGCTGCGCACCTGGTCCGGGCGGGTGGCGCAGCAGCTCGGGGTGGGCGAGGCCGCGCTCCTGGAGCGCCGGGCCGCCGCCGAGGAGTGGGCGGTCGGCCGCCCGGCCGGCACGACCGCCGGCAGCTCCCGGGTGGCCCGACTACGCGGTCGACGGTCTGTACGCCCTGATCAAGCTGAGCTACCTGCGCGGGGCGTACGAGCTGGCCGTCCACCGGCTGGCCCGGCAGATTGTCGAGGCCGCCGAGCGGACGGTCATCCCGATCGGCCGGCGGACGGACTTCTCCTCGCAGCCGAGTGCCTTCCAGCCGGCGTCCCCCAACCGGCAGTTGCGGATCCTGGTGTTCTCGCTGCGGCAGGACGAGCTGCCGCCGGGCCGGAGCCGGGAGGGCTACGGGCCGCGCCGGACGGACTGGCAGCCGTACCGCGGTCTGGCCGGCCGGTCGCTGGCCGAGCACACCGCCCGGCTGGTCCGGCAGCTCGGATTCGACCCGGTCGTCCAGGAGTTCGACGAGGCGGTCGAGGAGATCACCGGGAGCGGTGTGCCGGCCGCCCCCGCCGTGCTGCTGCTGGACCGCTGGGCACTGCTGGACAACCGGCGCCGGGTCCTGGTCAGGCGGTTCGACCGCGGCCGGGCGCCCTGGGTGAGCGTCCTGGAGCCGTGGAGCAGCGACGATCCGGACAACACCGCCCGGGAGCAGGAGTTCCGTGAGCTCGGCGACCGGGCGCTCCCGGTCCGGCACCGGGAGGGACGGCCGACGTTCCGCCCCGGCGGCGCTTTCGAACTGACCGCCCGGAGCGCATTCGAGGAGGCGGTGCCCCGGGCCGTGATGAGGGCCCGGCACGCCCACCTGGAGGCGCAGGCCGCCGTCGGCGGCCCCGGGCCGGCCGGCACCCGGCGCCCGAGCCTGCGGCCGCCCTCAGTGCCCGCCCCGCAGGTTGATGACGACGACACCGGCGACGACCAGGGCGATGCCGAGCCACTGGACCCGGCCGAGTGACTCGCCGAACGCGACCACGCCGATCCCCGCCACCGCCGCCGTGCCGGCCCCCGACCAGACGGCGTACGCGACCGAGACCGGGATGTGCTTCAGCGCCCGCCCGAGCAGCAGGAACGACAGCAGGTAGCCGACCCCGACCCCGAGGCTCGGCCAGAGCCGGCTGAAGCCGTCGGTGAGCTTCAGGCAGCTGGTCGCGCAGACCTCGCTGAGAATGGCCAGTGACAGCAGGACGTAGGGCATGGTCCGTCAAACCGCCCGGACCGCCGCGAGCTTCCCGAGCAGGGCCAGGTCGGCCTGCTCCAGGCTGTCGAGCAGGGTGATGCCGGGGGCGGCCTCGATCGGGACGGCGGACGGCACGGCCAGCACCGCGCAGCCGGCCGCGTGGGCGGAGGCGACGCCGGTCGGGGTGTCCTCGACGGCGACGCAGGCGGCCGGGTCGAGGCCGAGCAGGCCGGCCGCCGCGAGGTAGGGGTCGGGGGCGGGCTTGGTGTGCTCGGTGTCCTCGGCGGCGAGCGTCACGCTGAACCACTCGCTGCCCAGGGCGGCGAGCACCAGGTCGACGACCCGGCGCGGCGAGGCCGACACCAGGGCGGTCGGCACGCCCGCGGCCCGCAGGGCGCCCAGCAGGGCGAGCGCGCCCGGGCGGGGGACGATCTCGGCCGCGACCTTGCCGGCGAAGGTGTCCCCGAGCCGCTCGGCCAGCTCGGCCTCCGTCCGCGCGGTGCCGCTGCTGCGGCGCAGGTGCGCGGCGGTGTGCTCGACGGCGCGGCCGAGCACGTCGGGGACGTCCGGCTCGCCGAGGGTGAGGCCGAGCTCGGCACCGAGCTCGGCGGCGGCCTGCCACCAGAGGTGCTCGGTGTCGACCAGGGTGCCGTCCATGTCGAACAGGACGGCGGCAGGCGGGGCCCAGGAGCGGGCGGTGTCAGGCATGGCGGTACCTATCGGTGAATCGGGCTGCGGGTGGTTCAGGCGGTGCGGCGGTCCACGAGCACCGGGCGCTCGGGGAGGCTGATGTCGGCGGTGCTGCCGATCGGCAGCGCGGCGGCGGCCTCGGTCGGCAGGTCGGTCTTGACCTCGGTGCCGTCGGCGAGCCGGACGGTGAGGCGGGTGACGGCGCCCAGGAAGGACGCGGCGACGACCAGCGCCGGGCCGTTCGGGGCGGGCACCAGGCCGACGTTCTCCGGCCGTACCAGCACGTGGAGTTCGCCGTCGGCGGGGACGACGCCGTCCACCTGGTGGCGGCGGCCGAGCACCTCGACGCCGTCTCCCGACCGCACGCACGGGATCCGGCTCATGGTGCCGACGAACTCGGCGACGAACGCGGTCGCCGGGCGGGCGTACAGCTCGGACGGCGTCGCGCACTGCTCCAGCCTGCCCGCGCGCAGCACGGCGACCCGGTCGGCCATCGACAGCGCCTCCTCCTGGTCGTGCGTCACGAACAGGGTGGTGATGCCGAGCTCCTGCTGGAGGCGGCGGATCTCCTCGCGCAGGCTGAGGCGGACCTTGGCGTCCAGCGCGGAGAGCGGCTCGTCCAGCAGCAGCACGCGCGGCTTCAGGGCCAGCGCGCGGGCCAGCGCGATCCGCTGCTGCTGGCCGCCGGAGAGCTGGTGCGGGTAGCGGTCGGCGTGCTGCGGCAGGCCGACCAGCTCCAGCAGCTCCATCGCGCGGGTGCGGCGCTCGGTCCTGCCGGTGCCGCGCATCCGCAGCCCGAAGGCGACGTTGTCGGCGGCCGTGAGGTGCGGGAAGAGGCTGTACGACTGGAACACCATGCCGGCGTCGCGCCGGTGCGCGGGGATCCGGGTGATGTCCTCGCCGTCGACCAGCACCTGGCCGCGGTCGTGCTGCTCGAAGCCGGCCAGGATGCGCAGCGCGGTGGTCTTGCCGCAGCCGGACGGGCCGAGCAGGGCGAGCAGCTCGCCCGGGTGGACGGTGAGGTCCAGGCCGTCCAGTGCGGTGGTGGCGCCGAACGAGCGGCGCAGCGAACGGAACTCGACGGTCGCGCTGCCGGGCGCGAGGGGTGCGCCGGCGACGGGGGCGGTAACCGTGGTCATGGGGGTTTCTCGCTAACGGGGTCGGTGACGCGCGGGCGGGCGGGTCAGGGACGGGAAGGCGTGCGGTGACGGCGCTCACGGCCGGCGGCGGCCAGCAGGAGCAGCAGCACCCAGGTGATCAGCAGGCTGAGGACCGAGACCGCGACGGACATCTGGGCCTGGCTGTTGCCGACCGAGTAGATCCACACCGCGAACGGCTGGTAGCCGAGGATCGAGGCGGCGGTGAACTCGCCGAGCACCAGCGCCAGGGTCAGGAAGGACGCGTTCAGCAGCGCCCCGCGCAGGTTCGGCAGCACGACGGCGAACACCGCGCGCGGCCAGCTCGCCCCGCAGTTGCGCGAGGCCTCCACCAGGGTGCGGACGTCCACCGCGCGCAGCCCGGCGTCCAGCGCGCGGTAGGCGAGCGGCAGCGACATCAGCACGTACGCGATGACCAGCACGATCGGGAACTTCGGGTCCTGGACGAACACGAAGGTCTGGAAGAACGGCGTGTCCATCAGGTAGTCCGGGCCCCAGCGCAGCACGCCGATCAGACCGGCGGTGAGCGCCACCGGCGGGACCACCAGCGGGAGCGTGCAGACCACCTCCAGCACGGTCCGCAGCCGCTGCGAGCCGAGCCGCGCGGCGACCAGCGCCGGCACCAGCAGGAGCAGCACCAGCAGGACGGTCACCAGGGCGAGTTGCAGCGTCAGCCAGAGGCTGTCGGTGAAGCCGGGAGCGCTCAGCAGGCCGGTGTAGGCCTCGAAGGTGAAGCCGCTCGGGTCGTCGATGCTGAAGAACACCGACGCGGCCATCGGCAGCACGAAGTAGAGGCCGGCCACCAGCAGGACGGCGCCGCGCCAGACACGCAACTTGGAGATCAGCTGAGCCATCGGGCACTCCGGCGCTGGAGGGGCAGGTAGACGGCCATCACGAGGGCGGCCACCAGGATCATGTCGAGGCTGAGCGCCAGCGCCAGGTTGCCCTGGCCGACCAGCACGTTGCCGGAGAGCGCGTCGGCGATCGAGCGGCTGATCAGCGGCACCGTCGCGCCGACCATCGCGGCGGCCGTGGCGTACGCGGCGAAGGCGCTGCCGAAGAGCAGCACGAACCCGCCGAGCAGCGACGGGAAGAGGATCGGCAGGGCCACGTGGCGCCAGTACTGGAGCGCGGTGGCCCGGTTGTTGTGGGCCGCCTCGCGCCACTGCACCCGCAGGCCGTCCAGCGCGGGGGTGATGCTGAGCACCATCAGCGGGACGAGGAAGTACAGGTAGACGACCGTCAGGCCGGTGAAGGAGTACAGGCTCCAGCCGTGGTCGGTCAGGTGCAGCAGCTTCGTCAGCTCGCCCGCGTTGCCGAGGGTGGCGACGAAGGCGAAGGCGAGCGGCAGGCCGCCGAAGTTGGCCAGCACGCCGGACGCGGAGAGCACGGCCTCGCGGACGGCCCGGTAGCGGGACGTCACGACGGCCTGCGCGATCGGCAGCCCGATCACGGTGCCCAGCAGGGCGGTGAGCGCGGACAGCTTCACGCTGCTGAGCAGGGCGGTCCAGTACGCGCCCTGCACCGAGTCGGTGAGGTTCGCGGTGGTGAACCGGCCGGCGCCGGTCCCGGCGTCGCTGGACGCGGTGAACGCGCCGATGGCGATGGCGATGGCGGGCAGTCCGAAGCTGATCGCGAAGAAGGCGAGCAGCGGGACGGCCGCCAGCCAGGAGCCCGCGCGCGGGCGCAGCCGGCGCCGGGCGGGGGCGTCCGGGCCGTGGGTGCGCTGCGCGGGAACGGTGGGGGAGGACGTCGGTGCGGTGCCGGAGACCCCCGCGCCGCCACTGGAGTCAGTGGCGGCGGGGGTCGGCACCGGGGTGGGAGCCGTGGTCATGGTGTGATCAGCCCGCGATCGCCTTGGCCCAGTTCTCGGTCACGGTCTTCTTGGCCGCGGCGATCTGGTCCTGGGTGGGGAAGGTGGTGAAGGGCTTCTCGACGGCCGGCAGCTTGGCAGCGGCGGCGGCGTCGAGGGTGCCGTCCTTCTTCAGGCTGTCGAAGAGGGCCGGGGTGGCGTAGCCGCCGAGGAAGAGGTTCTGGCCCTCGGCGCTGAAGAGGTACTCCTGCCACAGGCGGGCGGCCGCCGGGTGCGGGGCCCACTTGTTGACCGCCTGGTTGTAGTACTGGGCGTAGCTGCCGTCGCTCGGGACGGCGACCTGCCAGTCGACACCCTTGGTCTTGAACTCGTCGGTGTAGCCGGCGTTGAGGTACGACCAGTCGATGCTGATCGGCGTCTCGCCCTTCTCGATCGTCGCCGGGGTCGACTCGACCGGGTTGAAGTTGCCGGACTGCTTCAGCTTGCCGAAGAAGTCGATGCCGGGCTGGATGTTGTCCAGCGAACCGCCGTTGGCCAGCGCGGCCGCGTAGACGCCGCCGAACGCCGAGCCGGACTTGGTCGGGTTGCCGTTCATGGCGACCTGGCCCTTGTACTCGGGCTTGAGCAGGTCGGCGAAGGTCTTCGGGCAGTTGGCGATCTTCTTGGCGTCGCAGCCGATCGAGACGTAGCCGCCGTAGTCGTTGACGGCCAGGCCGGTCGCCTCCTTCATGGTGTCCGCGACCTTGTCGAAGCCCGCGACCTTGTAGGGGGCGAGCAGGCCGTCCTTGGCCGCGGACTGCGCGAAGGCGCTGCCGAGGTCCACCACGTCGGGGGCGCGGTCCTGGCCCTTGCGGGAGGTGATCGCGTTGATCTCGTCCTGGCTGGAGCCGTCCGGGTTCTCGTCCTCGATCTCGATGCCGTACTTGGCCTTGAACGAGTCCATGATCTTGCCGTAGTTCGCCCAGTCCCGGGGCAGCGTGATGACGTGCAGCTTGCCCTCCTTCTTGGCGGCGGCGACCAGGGCGTCCATCCCGCCGAGGTCGGCGGCGGAGGTGGCGTCCTTCGCCTCCTTGACACCCGCCTTGGCGGCGTCGCCGGACTTCGCGGCGGTCGAGCCCGCGGAGCCGCAGGCGGACAGGGAGAGCGCGGCGGCGGTCAGTACGGCCGCGAAGGCGGCGGCACGGGCACGGTGCACGGTCACGGGTCAGTCTCCTGATCAGGGGGGCGTACTGCGAGGCAGGGGGGTGTTCGAGGGTGCTTGTCGCAAGTCGGGGCCGACGAGTTGACTAGCCAACTTCGCCGACGTGGGTAAGTACGCCGGAGCCCGGTGACGGGAAGGTGAACGGATGCCCGAGAACTGGGGGCGGCTACGGGAACGGTCGAATCAGGTCGTTCACCGCAGACCGGGACGGTGCGACGCTTCGCGGGCGCAGCGGATATCGTCAGCCTGTCCGCGCCGGTACCGAAGCGCAGGACACCGGCCCAGGAGGGACTTTGACTGACGTGGCACTTGAGCCGGACCAGACCGCACCCGGCGACGACCGGCCGGCCCCCGCACCCGCCGGGGCCGAGCGCGGCGCGGCCCTCTACCGCAAGGTCGCCGCCGACCTGCGCGAGGCCATCACCACCGGTGCCTTCGGCGAGGCCGGGCGGCTGCCCGCCGAGGGCGCTCTCGCCGAGCAGTACGGCGTCTCCCGGGGCACCGTCCGCCAGGCCCTCGCGGTACTGCGCTCGGACGGCCTGGTCACCTCCCGCCGCGGCACCCGCCGGGTGGTGCTCGGCAACGCCCGCGTCCAGAGCTTCTCGGAGCTGCTCAGCTTCACCCACTGGGCCCGCTCGATGGGCGAGGAGCCCGGCGGCATCCTGGACTCGCTCACCCACCGCCCGGCCGACGCCGCCGAGTGCGAGCAGCTGCGGCTGGAGGCCGGCGCCGAGGTGTACGTGACCGTCCGGCTGCGCACCCTCTCCGGCGTGCCGGTGATGGTCGAGCGGACGGTCTACCCGCCGCTGGTCGGCGAGTTGGTGGCCCAGCTGCCCGCCGACGTGGTCTCGCACACCGAGCAGCTGCGCGAGCACGGCATCCTCTTCACGGACGCCGACCACACCATCGACGTGGTCGCCGCGAACGCCGAGGACGCCCGCCTGCTCGGCTGCCGCCGGGGCAGCCCGCTGCTGCGCGAGCGCCGCCGCACCACCGACCCGACCGGCACCCCGGTGGAGTGGTCCCAGGACCGCTACCTGCCGGGGACGGTGGCCTTCAGCGTGCACAACTCGATGGCCGCCTCGGCCCTCTCGCGCCACGCGCGGGAGAGCGACTGAGCCCTCCCACGCGCGTCACCGCGTCACCGCATCAGGGCGGCCAGCAGCGGGCGGAAGTGGTCGAAGCCCGGGGTGGCGGCGTCGGCGTACTTGGCCTCCTCGTCCCAGCGGCGGACGGCCACCGCGTCGGCCGCACCCGGGTGCGCGGCGAACCCGGCGGCCTGCTCGTCCGTCATCGGGCCGCCCTGCACCTGGAGGGTGAACTCGGAGGCCTCCGACAGCCGGGCCCGGTAGCCCGGCTCGGCGGTGCACAGGTAGCGCTTCGCCGCGACGTGCAGCCGGACGGGCTCGGTGACCTCCGGGCCGAACCACTGGGCGAGCCAGTCGGCGCCGGCGTCGCTGTGCCGGTTGTCCCGGCCCTCCATCAGGTCGAGGCCGGTGCCTCCGAAGTGGCCCACGTCGTGCAGCAGCGCCGCCGCGACCAGGTGCGGGGCCGCCCCGGCGGCCTCGGCGAGCGCGCCCGCCTGGAGCATGTGCTCGGCCATCGTGACGGCCTCGCCCAGGTACTCGGCCGCGCCCTCGCCCTCGAAGTACTCGGCGATGGTGTCGAGCGCGGCGATCCGGCGGTGCAGCACGGCGAGGGTGGAGGCGAGCGAGTCCAGGTCGGCATAGCAGCCCTGGAGGTGGCGGCTGCCGTCCTGTTCGAAGGCGGTCCGGGCGTGCAGCAGCCGGACATTGTCGAAGATCAGGCAGTCGCCCGGCCCGAGCCGGAACTCCAGCTGGAGCTCCGGGCGCAGGGTGATCGCGGCGAAGCGCCGGTACGCGGCGTAGAAGGCGTCGAGTTCGGCGGCGGGCAGCCGCAGGGTGCCGATCGAGCGGTTGTTGAACCGCACCTCGCGGATCCGGCCGAGCGCGTCCAGCCCGATCAGCGGCCGGTCGGCCCGCAGTTCGGTGGTGCGGTCGCGGAAGACGAACGGGACGAGCGTCCGGGTGAGCACCGCGAAGTCCTCCGGTGCCTCCTCGCGCAGCAGTGCCGCCGCCCGGAAGCCGTCGACCAGCCCGGAGTCGCCGCCGACGGCCGAGTTGTCCAGGCAGTGCAGCAGTTGGAGCGTCGGCACCGGGTCGCGGTACGGGTTGTCCGAGTGCGGGGCGATGGCCGCGCTGGTGAACGCCAGGTTGTTCGGGTCGGCCTCGACCCGGACGTCGAACAGCTCGCCGTAGTTGGTCTCGCGCACGTACCCGAAGGTCCGCGCCACCGCCAGCACCTGCCGCTCGACCGCCGGCACGCCGCGCAGCACGGCGAAGCCGGAGCGCTGCACCGCGCCGAGCACGGCCGCCTGCTCCACCGGGTCGCCGACGTAGGCCGCCCAGTCGGCCTCGGGGATCCCGGCGGCGAAGTCGGCGGCCTCCCACAGCCGCTTGCCGTCCTCGCTGCGGCCGTCACCGGCCGGCTCCTCGGCCAGCCGGGCGAGCGGGTAGCGCGAGCGGTGGCCGTCCGACCAGAGCACCGTCAGGTGGCCGTCGGCCTCCGCCTGCCCGGCGATCGTGAGATCCTCGGGCAGGTCGGTGATCTGGAACAGCTTCTGCCCGTTGCGCGGGTCGCGGCACCCGCCGCAGGGGCAGTTGTCGCGCAGCCAGTACGGGGAGAGTGGCACGGGGGCTCCTTCGATGACGATGGGTCAGAAGTTGTACAGACAACTTTGCTCCGGCTGACCCTGTCGAAGGCCGGTAATGGCCACGTGCCGAGCGGATGAACACGGTGGGAACACTGGCCCGCCGTCCGGAGAGCGATCCGGTGACGGCCCGGTGCGCACAACAGGTGGGCCGGCCGCGACGCGGCCGTCGAGGCTCCGCACAGCCGCTCCCGGCAGCCCCCGCTGTGGTGATCTTCTCCACCCGGCCCGCGCCGAAGTGGAGGGTCCGCCCATGGCGCTGCGGCCCGCCCTGGCCGATGGTGGGCAGCGTCGGGCCCACCCCCGGCCCGAACCGTGGAGGAGCAGTCAATGCCGCCGATCGTCGTCACCGGGCACGGCGCTGTGCGCGGGACGCTGGAGGACGGGGTCGCGGCCTACCGCGGCATCCCGTACGCCGCCGCGCCCGTGGGGCCCAACCGCTTCCGGCCGCCCGTCGCCCCCGAGCCGTGGGAGGGCGTACGGGAGGCCGCGGGGTTCGGGCCGACGGCGCCCAAGCGGCCGTACGCGCCCCCGCTGGACGAGCTGCTGCCGGACCCGGACGTACCGGGCGACGACTGCCTCAACCTCAATGTCTGGACGCCCGAGGCGGCGCCCACGGCCACCGGCGCGGGCCTGCCGGTGATGGTGTGGATCCACGGCGGCTCGCTGCTGCACGGCTCGTCCGCCGTGTCGGTGTACGACGGGCAGGCCTTCGCCCGGGACGGCGTCGTGCTGGTCTCGGTCAACTACCGGCTCGGCGTCGAGGGCTTCGCCGTCCTGCCGGACGCCCCGGCCAACCTCGGCCTGCTCGACCAGCTCGCCGCACTCGCCTGGGTACGGGACAACATCCGGGCGTTCGGCGGCGACCCGGGCAACGTCACGGTGTTCGGGGAGTCGGCGGGGGCGATCAGCATCGCCGCGCTGCTGGCCGCCCCCCGCTCGGCCGGGCTCTTCCGCCGGGCCGTGCTGCAGAGCGGCGCGCCGACCGCCGCGGCGCCCGCCAAGGCCCGCCGGACCACCGAGCTGATCGCGCGCGAGCTGGGCGTACCGGCCACCGCCGCCGCGCTCGCCGCCGTCGACCGGGAACGGCTGCTGGCCGCACAGGCCACCGTGACCGCCGCCGGCACGCCGCTGACCGGCGGTAACGCCTTCGCGATCGTCGTCGACGGCGACCTGCTCCCGCAGGACCCGGCCGCCGCGCTGGCGGCCGGCGCCGCCCGCGAGGTCGACCTGCTGCTCGGCTGCACCAGCGAGGAGTACCGGCTCTGGTTCGTACCGACCGGGATGCTGGAGCGGATCGGCCGCCTGACGCTGCGCCTGGCCATGCTCAGGTTCAAGGTGCGAGGCCGCACCCACCGCACCTACCGGGCCAACCGGCCGGACGCGAGCCCGGGCGAACTCCTCGGCGCGCTGGCCACCGACCTGCTGCTGCGGCTGCCGCTCAACCGGCTGGCCGACAGCCGGGCCGGCGCCGCCGGCCGCACCCACCTGTACGAGTTCCGCTGGCCGTCCCCCGTGCGCGGCCTCGGCGCCTGCCACGCGCTGGAGCTCGCCTTCGTCTTCGACACCCTGGACGGCGCCGACGCCCGCGCCCTGACCGGCCCGGACGCGCCCAGGCCGCTCGCCGACGCGATGCACGCGGCCTGGGTGCGCTTCGCCACCGACGGCGACCCGGGCTGGCCCGGCTGGGACGCCTCCCGCCCCGTGATGGCCTTCGGCCCCGGGGACGAGCCCGCCGTCGACCTGGCACCCCGGGAGGACGAGCGCGCCTCCTGGGCCTGAGGCCCGCGGGCGGGCGTGGGGCCGGCCGGCAGGTGTCGGGCCGGCGGCTCAGGCGCCGTCGCCGGTCAGCGTCCGCCTGGTCTTCAGGGCGAGGTGGACCTGGAGTGCCTGGTCGCCGTGGCGCCACTGCGGGCCGAGCAGCCCGGTGATCCGGTCGATCCGCTGGTACAGCGTGTTGACGTGGATGTAGAGCGCGGCCGCCGTCCGGTTCAGGCTGCCGTCGCAGGCGAACCAGGCGAGCATCGTGCGCTCCAGCTCGCTGCCCCTGGTCCGGTCGTGCTCCAGCACCGGGCCGATCGCGCGGCCGATGAAGCGGTCCAGCTCGGCCGGGTCGGAGCGGCTCAGCAGCAGCCCGTACACGCCGAGTTCGTCGGGGCAGGCGCCGTCGCCGTCGCGTTCCAGGCCGAGCAGTACCTCCAGGGTGCGGGCGGCCTCGCGGTGGGCGGCGCCGGTCGCGGCCGGGCCGGGGGCCGCCGACGAGCCGCCCACCGTGACCGGCACGCCCACGCCCTCGCGGAGGTGGGCGGCCAGTGCCCGGGCCGCCTCGCCCGGGTCGGTGCCGCCGGGCAGCAGTACGACGGCGGCGCCGCCGTGCTCGCCCGCCAGGCCCGCCAGCCGTACCGCGTAGCCGGCCGCCAGCTGGGCCGTCCGCCGGCGCCGGCCGCCGTCGCGGCAGCGGGCGACCAGGATGACGTGCTCCCGGTCGAGGTCCAGGCCGACCAGGGCGGCCCGCCGGCGCAGCCCCTCCGGGTCGCGCTCGGGGGAGCTGAGCAGGTCGTCCAGGATCTCGCCGCGCAGCCGGTGCTCGGCCTCGGTGACGGCCCGTTCGCTCAGCAGCATCAGCGCGGTGACCAGTGCGGACCGCTCCAGCGAGGCGACCTCCGCCGGTTCGATGACCGGGCGCAGCAGGATCAGCGCGCCCAGGCGCTGCCCCCGGGCGGCGATCTGCGCGACGCAGGCCGGCGGCCGGCCCTCGGCGCTGGGGACGATCCGGCTGCGCAGCCCGTCGGGCCCCGGCAGGCCCGTCGTGCGCAGTGCGGCGGGCAGCCGGCCGCCGTCCTGCACGGCGCGGACCAGCGGGTCGGGGCCGGCGGCGGCGGTGACCCGGCCCTGCGCGTCGAGCACGAGGATGCTGCCGACCAGGACCTCGGCGAGCGTCCGCGCGACGTCGGCCATGGTGCCGCCGTCCAGCACCATCGCGGTGAGCCGCCCGTGCAGGTCGCCGGCCCGCTCGACGGCCGCGCTGTGCGCGCTGACCAGGGCGTTCGCCTCGGTCAGCTGCTCGACGGTGCGCTGCACCTCCTCGAACAGGGTGGCGTTCTCCAGCGCGAGGGCGGCATGGGCGGCCAGCGAGATCAGCACGTCCACCTCCTGCGAGGAGAACGGCCGGACCCGGCGGTTGGCCACGAACAGCACACCGAACACCCGCTCGCCGAACTTCAGCGGCACGCCCTGGATGGCGATCAGGCCCTCGCTGCGGATGATCCCGTCGACGTACTCGGAGTGCGCGAAGCGCTCGTCGTTCGGGTAGTCGGCCGTGTGGTACGGCAGCGAGGTCTCCGCGACCAGCCCGCCCAGGCCCGTGCCGAGCGCGAGCCGGCCGGTCTTGAACGCCTCGGTGCTGATGCCGTCCGTCGCCCGGACATAGGTGTCGCCGTGCTCCGGGTCGGCGAGCAGCAGGTACGCCACGTCCGTGCCGAGCAGCGTGCGGGCGCGGCGGACGATCGCCTGGAGCACGCCCTCCAGATCCCGGGTGGAGGCCAGGTCGCCGGCCGTCTCGTACAGGGCGGCGAGGGTGGCCTCCCGGCGGCTCTGCGCCGCCAGCCGGTCGCGGACCCGCAGGGCGTCCTCGACGAGCCGGGGCGGCAGGTGCGGGGCGCGGGCGAGCAGGGCGGCGTAGTCGGCCTCCCCGGCGTCCTCGCGGAGCAGCCGCAGCAGCTCGGCGGCGGCCTCGGCCCCGGCCTGGGCCTGGCTCTCGGCTCCGGCGGTGGCTCCGGTCTCGGCTCCGGTGGCGGCGGGTTCGGGTTCGGTGGCGTGCATGCAGCAAGTGTTAGCGCACATCGGGCCCCGGGCGCGGTGGTCGGAACCACCACATCGCGCGGCCCGGAGTGGAGGCCGTCTCCACTCCGGGCCGCGCGGTCGGGCCGGCATGGTCGGGCCGGCGCGGTCGGGCCGGCGCGGTCAGTCCGCGTCGCGCCGCGGTGCCCGGTCCAGCAGACGCACGGCGGTGCCCCAGAGCCCCCCGCGGAACAGCAGCACCACGGCGACGAACACCGCGCCGGTGACCAGGTTGACCCCGGCGAAGCCGGCGGTGGCCAGCCAGTCCTCCAGCCGCACCACGATCCCGGCCCCGAGCAGCGCCCCCCACAGGGTGCCGATGCCGCCCAGCAGGGTCATCACCACGGCCTTGCCGGAGGTCGTCCAGTACACCTCGTGCAGCGAGGCGAAGCCGTGGTTGACGGCGTAGATCCCGCCGGCCAGCCCGGTCAGGAAGGCGGAGCCGGTGAAGGCCGCCAGCCGGTACCGGTCCACCCGGTAGCCGAGCGCCCTGGCCCGGTCGGGATTGTCGCGGACGGCCGCCATCACCGCCCCGAAGGGCGAGTTGACGGCCCGCCAGGCCACCAGCAGCCCGATCAGTACCAGCGGCAGCGCCGCGTGGTAGAAGGTGAAGCCGTCGTCCAGGTCCAGCCCCGGGAGGGTGCGCGGGATGCCCTGGAGCCCGTTCTCGCCGCCGGTCACCGAGCGCCACTGGTTGGCGGTGAAGTAGACGAGCTGGGCGAACGCGAGCGTCACCATGGCGAAGTAGATGCCGGTGCGGCGGACCGACAGCCAGCCGATCGGCAGCGCCAGCAGCGCCGAGGCGAGCGCCCCGCCGAGCACGGCGACCGGGAACGGCAGCCCGCTGTGGATCGCGATCAGCCCGGTGGCGTACGCCGAGGCGCCCCAGAAGGCCGCGTGGCCGAAGGAGAGCAGGCCCGCGTACCCGATCAGCAGGTCCAGGGCGACGGCGAACAGCCCCCAGCAGAGGATGTCGGTGGCCACCGGCGGATACAGCAGCCAGGGCAGCGCCAGCGCGAGGCCGAGGCCCGCCACCAGGAGCAGCAGGCGGCCGTACGCCGTGCCGGAGCCGGAGCCGGAGCGGGAGCCGGTGCCGGTGCCGGAGCCGGTGCGGGAACGCAGCAGGCGGGTGATCATGCGAGACCTTCCTTCCCGAAGAGCCCGGCCGGGCGGACCAGCAGGACGGCGGCCATCAGCAGGAACACCGAGGTCTGCGAGAGGCCGGGCAGGTAGAGGTTGGCGAGGGCCTGGAGCATCCCGATGGTGAAGCCCGCGACGATCGCGCCGCTGACCGAGCCGAGGCCGCCGATCACCACCACCGCGAAGACGGTGATGACGAGATCGGCCCCCATCTGCGGGTTGACCGCCCGCATCGGCGCGGCGAGCACGCCGGCGAAGCCCGCCAGCGCCACCCCGAAGCCGAACACCGGGGTCACCCAGCGGGCGGTGTCGATGCCCAGCGCCCGGGTGAGCTCAGGGCGCTCGGTGGACGCCCGGACGATCGTGCCGATCCTGGTCCGGCCGAGCAGCAGCCAGACGCCGGCGCAGACGGCCGCCGAGACGAGCAGCGCGAAGACCGGGTAGGCGGGAAAGGCGAACAGGCCGAGGTCGACCGACCCCTGGAACGGCCCGCCCGGGTACGGCCGGGACTGCGCGCCGTAGGTGAGCCGCAGCAGGTCCTGGCAGATCAGCGCGAGGCCGAAGGTCAGCAGGAACGAGTAGAGCGGGTCGAGCCCGGCCAGGTGGCGCAGCAGCAGCCGCTCCACCGCGATGCCGGCCACGGCCAGGCCGAGCGGCACCAGCAGCAGGGACGGCCAGAAGCCGAGGTGGGCGTGGTCGGCGAGCAGCACGGCGCCGAACGCGCCGAGCGTGTAGAGCGCGCCGTGGGCGAAGTTGATGA